>ODAJ012186327.1_pt1 | contig 66299 bp, 61 predicted proteins | sample 1539241 | NCBI WGS metagenome assembly ODAJ01 (sample SAMN02144231, study PRJEB22623) | gut metagenome | biome: sheep rumen | host: Ovis aries | place: New Zealand | reverse complement strand
GTCCCACTTCTTCTATGGCGGGATAGCTCAGTTGGCTAGAGCACACGGTTCATACCCGTGGTGTCGCTGGTTCGAATCCAGTTCCCGCTATTATTTTGAAAAGGTCCTTGGGGGCCTTTTTTTCGTTTCCTGGAGGTTTTCAGGCCGTTCTGGCCCGGGGATATCGGGGATATCAGGGGATGTCAGGGAAGGACAGAAGGGCTGGTAAGAGATTTTGGGAGGATGGGCGACTTATGATATGGAAAAAAGTGGACCGCTTTGTGGAAAGGGAGCAGCTTCTGACCAGGGAGGACAAGGTCCTGCTGGGCCTGTCGGGAGGGGCTGATTCTGTCTGCCTGGCCAGGTACCTGGTCTCAGTCAGGGACAGGCTGGGAACAGATCTGCTGGCTGTCCATGTCAATCACGGAATCCGGGGCGGGGAGGCCGACCGGGACCAAGAATTTGTCAGGGACCTGTGTGAGAATCTGGACCTGGACCTGGAGCTGGTAAAGGCTGATATTCCCGGTCTGGCAGCCAGGCAGGGCCTTTCCCTGGAGGAGGCAGGCAGGGACTTCCGTTACCAGTGTTTTTCTGACCTGGCCCGGACCCATGGCTGTAATAAGATTGCCGTGGCCCATCATGGCAATGACCTGGCTGAAACCATGCTCTTCCGTATGGTCAGAGGGACCGGACCCGCCGGCCTTGCTGCCATGGAGGCCAGGTCCGGCAGCCGGATCAGACCCCTTCTGTGCCTGAACAGGAAGGAGATTGAGGATATCCTGGAGAGGCTGGGCCAGGCTTATGTGGAGGACAGCAGCAATAACTGCACAGATTATAGCAGAAATTATATCAGGCAGCGGATCGTGCCGGAGCTTGAGACAATAAATCCCGGTTTCCTTGACCATATGAGGCGGCTTTCTTTTTTGGAGGCTGACCAGAGAAATTATCTTGCCCAAGTCCTGGATTCCAGACTGGGGCAGGTCCTGGAACTGGACCGGGGCCGGGCCTTTATTTCTGAGGAGGCTTACCGTGGCCTGCTTCCTTATGAAAGGGGAGAGGCTCTCAGGAGGATGCTCTTCCATGTCTGTGGGAAAAGAAGGGATATAGGCCATATTCATGTGGAGATACTGGACCGGCTCATGGGGCTGGCTCCAGGCCGGCGCAATGACTTTCCCTATGGGATCCGGGCCAGAAGGACCGGACAAGGTCTGCTTGTAACCGGACCGGCAGGCCCCGGGGACCCGGCGCCCTCCGGGGAGACCTGGGACCGTCAGCTGCCCCCCCTTAAGGAAGGGGAAGACCTGCTGCTTTCCCTTGGAGAGGGCAAGCCGGTCCTGCTTTTGCGGCTCCTGGACAGGATGGACGGAGATATCCCAAATAATAATTGTATCAAGTACTTTGATTATGCTAAAATAAAGAGCACTCTTTGGCTGCGGACCTGCCGGCCCGGTGATTATTTCATACTGGATCAGGCAGGACACAGAAAAAAAGTGCGCCGTTATTACATAGATGAGAAGATTTCCCCGGAGGAAAGGGAAAAAATACTTCTGCTGGCAGACGGGGCCCATGTGCTATGGATTCCGGGCCGCAGAAGCAGTGAAGGATACCGTATTGATGAGGGTACAGCAAAGGTGCTCCGGGCGGAGATCCTGGGGCCGGGATGTGGCAGACCAGAGGACATTACAAGTTACTTATAAGGAGGAAGCTATGGCAGATCGTATCAGCGTATTGATTCCGGAGTCCACATTGGACGCAAAGATTAAGGAGATCGGCGAAAAGATCAGCCGCGATTACGCGGGAAAAGAAGTACATTTAATCTGTATCTTAAAGGGAGGCGTATTCTTTGCCTGTGAGCTGGCAAAAAGGATTACAGTACCGGTATCCCTTGATTTTATGCAGGTATCCAGCTATGGGGATGCCACTAAATCTTCAGGAATCGTCCGTATTAAGAAGGATCTGGACGATACCCTGGAGAATAAAGAGGTTATTATCGTTGAGGATATTATCGATACGGGAAGGACCCTCCATTATCTGATGCCCTTGCTGGGCTACAGGAACCCGGCCAGCATAAAGCTCTGTGCCCTGCTCAGCAAGCCTGACCGGAGAGAGGTCCCCATCGAGATCGATTATCTGGGCTTTGACATTCCTGATGAGTTCGTCATAGGCTACGGACTGGACTACGCCCAGAAATACAGGAACCTCCCCTTTATTGGTGTTCTGGACCCGGATGAGGACCTGATGGAGGACCCGGCCGGGGAGGAGCCGGATACTGAGGAAGAAGCGGAGCCGGAAGAGTCTGTTAAAGACTGAGCTTCCGCTAAAAAGTTGCAGCTGGAGCAGACAGACCTTTAATGGCTGTCCGTTCCGGAATTCCTGGGAAAGGAGCTTTGAGTGAATTCTAATGTTAGATATATTATTGTGGTAATGATTGTTGCCATGATCAGTTACATGGGCCTGACTTACTATTCAGGGAAAATGAGCACAGGCCCCGTCGAGGAAAGCTACACCTATGCTGACCTGGAAAAGGATGCCGGGGATGGTCTGGTTGCCTCCCTGGATATCGTTCAGAATGCCCAGGTCCCCACAGGCTCGGTCCTGGTGGAATTCAAGGATGGGTCTGCCCCCCGGACAGTCCATCTGACAGATGTCAACAAGGCGGTCAGTCTGGCAGACCAGTACAGTATCTCCTGCCAGGTTGAGGATGTGAAAGTGACAGAGGGAGGTCTGCTCTCATCGGTCATGCCCTGGATGGGAACCCTCCTGCTGATCCTGCTCATGTTTTGGATGATGAACCGGATGTCAGCCGCCGGCGGAAGTAATGGAAAGATGATGAATTTTGGCAAGAGCAGGGCCCGCATGGTGGATCCTGCCGCCAAAAAGGTGACCTTTGCTGATGTGGCAGGCCTCAAAGAAGAGAAGGAGGAGCTGGAAGAAATCGTGGACTTTTTGAAGGACCCGGGCAAGTATACCCGCATGGGTGCCAGAATACCGACAGGTGTTCTTCTGGTGGGTCCTCCCGGAACCGGTAAAACCCTGCTGGCCAGGGCTGTTTCCGGCGAGGCCGGAGTCCCCTTCTTCAGCATATCCGGATCGGATTTTGTGGAAATGTTTGTGGGTGTCGGCGCTTCAAGGGTGCGGGACCTTTTCGAGCAGGCCAAGGACAATGCCCCCTGTATCGTCTTCATCGATGAGATTGATGCCGTGGCCCGGCGCAGGGGCAGTGGCCTGGGCGGAGGCCATGACGAGAGGGAGCAGACCCTCAACCAGCTCCTGGTGGAGATGGATGGTTTCGGCACCAACACGGGTATTATTATTATGGCGGCCACCAACCGGGTGGATATCCTGGATCCGGCCATTCTGCGTCCCGGTCGTTTTGACCGTAAGATCAGCGTCGGTGCGCCGGATGTCCAGGGAAGGGAAGAGATTCTGAGAGTCCATGCCAAGGGCAAGAACATCGGTGACGATGTGGATCTTCACCAGCTTGCCCGCACGACCCCGGGCTTTGTCGGTGCAGACCTGGAGAATCTGATGAATGAAGCCGCCATACTCGCGGCCGGCAGAAACGGCAGCTTTATCCAGATGGATGATATCAAGAAGGCTTTTATCAAAGTGGGTATCGGCCGGGAGAAGCGGAGTAAGGTGGTCCCCGAAAAGGAGAGGCGGATCACAGCCTACCATGAGGCCGGCCACGCCATTCTCTTCCACGTCCTGCCGGATGTGGGCCCGGTCTACACGGTCTCCATCATACCGACGGGAGTCGGCGCAGCGGGTTATACCATGCCTCTGCCGGAAAATGATAATATTTTTGCTACCAAGGGCAAGATGCTCCAGGACATTAAGGTCGGCATGGGAGGCCGGCTGGCGGAGGAGCTTATTTTCGATGATATTACAACGGGAGCCTCCCAGGATATCAAGCAGGTGACAGATACGGCCCGGGCCATGGTCATCAAGTATGGCATGTCCGAGAAGCTGGGCTTTTTGAATTACGAAGAAAGCTCCGATGAGATTTTCCTGGGCAGGGACCTGGGTCATTCCAGGAGCTTCGGTGAAAAGGTCGCCGGCGAGATTGATGATGAAGTGAAGAGGATCGTCGATTCCTGCTATGAGGATGCCAGGCGGATTCTCACAGATCACATGGATGTCCTCCATTCCTGTGCTGCCCTGCTCCTGGAAAAGGAGAGGATTAACAGGGAAGAGTTCGAGGCCCTTTTCGAGGAAAGAGAAGCCGGTGAGGGCTGATAAACAAAACATTTTCCTTATACTTTGCACAAAAATATTTTTTTATTTTTTAAATATTTATGCACACTTATATGGGTGGAGGTGCTATTATAATAGCGTAACCCCCCCCCAATACATTATTATTCTTGCTGTTGAAAGACAGCAAAATACCTTCTCCAAAAAAGAGAGCAGCGCAAGCTGCTCTCTTTTTATTATCATTATATTTCTGGCGGGGAAAAGGGGATAATTATAAAGCCATGGTATAGATCTCAATCATGTCGTCAAGCAGGAGCTCCCTGGCAGATCCGACTCCGCCGCCGGACGCCTCCATACAGGATTGGGCCATCTGGCGAATCTGGTCTTCTGTGGGAGAGATTCCCAGCTCAGTCATGGTAGCCGGCATGCCAATCTTATGGTAGAAGTCTTCCATAGCGGCGATTCCTTTTTCTGCGGTCTCTTCATCTGTCAATTAAACCGGAGCGCAGGGCACTTTTTCCGCCGTAATGGACCAGAACCCTGGAGCCTCCAAAATACTTAATCAATTCTCCTGCGGAAGATTCCGTGTCTTTGCCAAACCGGACCAGTGTCGGGGTGTAATAATCAAAACCTAACATAAAAAACTCCTTTCTGAATGATAATTCCTTCTTATATTTCCATGTATCTTTTATCTTTTGGTCTTTGTCTGCAGCCTTCCCGTCTGGAAAAAACAGATGTATTTTCCATGGTTTTGTGAATGTTATCATAATTTTTTGGGAAAATGAATAGAAATGGACCGGGAAAGTGTTTCTTGTTGAAAAGGGAAAAACATATATCCGGACCGGTCCTGTTCCGGGGGCACAGGGCCCGGCAAATGCCCGCAAAAAATGCGTCGCAGCTACATCTGACATCCTCTGTTGAGAGGACAGGAAATGTTACGGCGACGCGACTTTTTTCTATATTAAATTCTACAAATAAGTCTTCTGTAAATAATAATTCTATTTAAGGCTACCTTATTCACTCTGATTCTGCAGGTCCTTCTCATCGCCTAGCAGCCGGTGCTTGAGGTCGAAAAGCTTTCTGGACAGGTCCACATAGACGGTCTGGGGATTTACCAGACGACGGTTCTCATCCCACAGTGTATCCAGTTCTTTCTTACAGTAGGCCTTGATATCCATGGTCTTCGGTGATTCATAGACACACTGGCCATTCTGGAAAATGGGCTGGAGAAGTTCCCTCATGGTGTAGCTTCCGCCCGGCAGTTTCGATTTCTTCCAGGTGGAGATGGGATCAAAGATGGTCAGGTCCCTGCTGGTGTCATAGGTCTCTCCCTCAAGACAAATCAGGTCTGCCTTGATCTTGCCGCTGTCATTATCATAGATTCTGTAAATGATTTTATTGCCCGGGTTCGTGATCTTCTCCGGATTTTCGGAAATCTTGATTTTGGCAGTGAACTCCTTGTCACCGGGATGCTTGATGGCCGCCAGCTTGTAGACTCCGCCGAAAGCAGGGTTGTCAGCTGAGGTGATCAGGTTGGTTCCCACGCCCCAGGAGGTGATGGCCGCCTTCTGGTTCCGGAGGCTGTTGATCAAATGCTCATCCAGGTCGCTGGAAGCGGAGATGATGGCGTCCGGGAAACCTGCTTCGTCCAGCATCTTCCGGGCTTTCTTGGACAGGTAGGCCAGGTCGCCGCTGTCGAGACGGATACCGTATTTGGCAGATTTGATACCGGCCTGGCGCATTTCCCTGAAAACACGGATAGCATTGGGGACACCCGACTTCAGAGTATCATAGGTATCTACAAGAAGGATGCAGGCATCCGGGTACATGTCCGCATAGGTCTTAAAGGCAGTGTATTCATCATCGAAACTCATAATCCAGCTGTGGGCGTGGGTGCCCATGACCGGAACGCCGAAAAGCTCACCGCAGATGACATTGGAAGTGCCCACACAGCCACCGATTACGGCAGCCCTGGCACCCAGGGTTCCTGCGTCCGGTCCCTGGGCCCGGCGAAGACCGAACTCCATGACACCGCCGCCGGCGGCGTAGTCCACCCGGGAAGCCTTGGTGGCGATCAGACTCTGGTGGTTGATAATATTGAGGATAGTGGTCTCTACCAGCTGGGCCTCCATGATGGGAGCGATCACCTTGACCAGGGGCTCCTTGGGAAAGACCACGGTTCCTTCAGGAATGGCGTAGATATCCCCGCTGAAATGGAAGCCGGCCAGATAGGAAAGAAATTCTTCTTTAAAGATGCCAAGACTTCTGAGATAATCGATATTTTCATAGGAAAAAGTAAGGTTTTTTATATAGCTGATCAGATGATCCAGACCACAGGTGATGGCGTAGGAGCTGCCGGAAGGGTTGGTCCTGTAGAACACGTCAAAGACTACGATGTCTTCATTTTTCTCCAGGAAATAACCTTGCATCATGGTCAGTTCGTACAAGTCAGTCATCATGGTTAAATTTGTCGAAAACATAATTACTCCTCTCCTTCCGTCGCTTCCGGGTCAGCGCCCAGAGGCTGTATATAATCACTGTTCACATAACCCTGGTAGCCTTCGTAAGGGCCGGAGGTCACCAGAACATAGACAAAGGGACTGTTATCCACTTCCTGCTCAATCTTCATGTGGGTGTAGAGGGGCAGGCTGGCTATGGCAGAGGCGCGGCTGTCAGGTTCCTCCCTGAGAGTAAGCGACTCGTTGACATTGGGAATGTAGGTGATACTAGTCCCGTCCTCCTGGCTGGTGGCCTGGGCGGCAAGGACCTCGCTGCTGTCCTCCACAGACCTGGGCAGGCTGATGGACATCCGGGCCTTCTGGCTGGGCAGTATAAAATACAGGGCCAGAAAACCGCAGGATACTACGCAGGCTACTATGAGAGCACACAGTATGGAAACGATTACTTTTTTGATCATGGCTGTTTCCTCTTGCTGACAGGCCGCAGGTTTATGGACTGCGGCGGTTTAAAATATCAGTTTATTTTATCATAGCATCTGGTAAAATAAAAGAATTTTTGTTGACATTTTCTGGGGAATGGGATATGATATCCTCTGTGAAAAAACTGAGATGGAGACAGTAGGTCCTTGCCAAAGCCCCAGTGAGGCGGAGATAGTGGGAATCCGCCGCCGGTAGCAGGTAACCGAAGATCACTCCTGAGTTGTGCCGCAGAAAGCTTCAGTAAGCGGCAACGGGTTCTTCCCGTTACAGAAGAGACATATGACAGTATGGACAGGTGGTATAATGATTGCAGTGCTTTCATCCTTATTTTACTGGGATGGGAGTTTTTTTATACTATTATGGCGGATTTAAACAGGAGGAAGTTCATGTATAAGAAAGTATCGACAAATCTTGATTTTGTGGAACGGGAAAAAGAGACGGCCAGATTCTGGAAAGACCATGACATTTTCAGGAAGAGTATGGAGATCCGGGAGGGAGATCCGGTCTACACCTTTTATGACGGACCGCCCACAGCCAACGGCAAGCCTCATATCGGCCATGTGCTGACCCGTGTCATCAAGGATATGATTCCGAGATACCGGACCATGAAGGGCTACATGGTTCCCCGCAAGGCCGGCTGGGATACCCACGGCCTGCCCGTTGAGCTGGAGGTGGAGAAGCTTCTGGGTCTGGACGGCAAGGAGCAGATCGAGGAATACGGCCTGGATCCCTTCATCGACAAGTGTAAGGAATCCGTGTGGAAATATAAGGGCATGTGGGAGGACTTTTCCTCCACGGTCGGCTTCTGGGCTGACATGGATGACCCTTACGTAACCTACAATGATGACTTTATCGAGTCTGAGTGGTGGGCTTTAAAGGAGATCTGGAACAAGGGACTTCTTTATAAAGGTTTTAAAATCGTTCCCTACTGCCCCCGCTGTGGAACGCCCCTTTCTTCCCATGAGGTTGCCCAGGGCTATAAGACCGTCAAGGAACGGTCCGCCATCGTCCGCTTCAAGGTGAAGGATGAGGATGCCTGTTTCCTGGCCTGGACCACAACACCCTGGACCCTGGCCAGCAATATCGCCCTTTGTGTCAACCCGGATGAGACCTACGCCAAGGTCAAGGCCGCAGACGGTTATACCTATTATATGGCAAAAGCCCTCCTGGACAATGTGCTGGGAGATCTGGCAGAGGAAGGTAAGCCGGCCTATGAGATCCTGGAGACTATGACCGGTAAAGACCTGGAATACAAAGAATACGAGCCTCTTTACAAGTGTGCCGCTGATTCTGTGGAAAAGCAGCACAAGAAGGCCTTCTTTATCTATTGTGATAACTATGTAACCATGACCGATGGTACCGGTATCGTTCATATCGCTCCGGCCTTCGGTGAGGATGATGCCCGTGTGGGAAGAAAATATGACGCACCCTTTGTCCAGATGGTGGATGAGCACGGTGTCATGAAGCCGGAGACTCCTTTTGCCGGCATGAGGGCCAAGCCCACAGAGGAAGAGATGCAGCATGGCGCGGTCAGCGCCGATCCGGAGATTATCAAGGAGCTGGCTTCCAGAAACCTGCTTTTCGCCGCACCGAAATTTGAGCATGATTACCCCCACTGCTGGCGCTGCGACACTCCCCTTCTCTACTATGCTCGCGAGTCCTGGTTCATCAAGATGACGGCAGTCAAGGATGATTTGATACGTAATAATAACACGATCAACTGGATTCCCAAGACCATCGGAACAGGCCGGTTCGGAGACTGGCTTGAGAACATCCAGGACTGGGGTATCTCCAGAAACCGTTACTGGGGTACACCATTAAATGTATGGCAGTGCGAGGGCTGCGGTAAGATGGACTGCATCGGCAGCCGCCAGGAGCTGGCTGAAAAGAGTGGTGATCCGGAGGCTGTAAAGGTGGAACTTCACCGGCCCTACATCGATGAGGTGACCATCACCTGCCCGGACTGCGGCGGCGTGATGAAGAGAGTGCCGGAGGTAATCGACTGCTGGTTCGATTCAGGAGCCATGCCCTTTGCCCAGCACCATTATCCCTTTGAGAACAAAGAATTATTTGAGCAGCAGTTCCCGGCCAAGTTTATCTCTGAGGCAGTGGACCAGACCAGAGGCTGGTTCTACTCCCTGCTGGCCGAGTCCACCCTGCTTTTTAACAAGGCGCCCTATGAGAATGTTATCGTCCTCGGACACGTCCAGGATGAGAACGGGCAGAAGATGAGCAAGAGCAAGGGCAATGCCGTGGATCCCTTTGATGCCCTGGAGAACTACGGGGCAGACGCCATCCGCTGGTATTTCTATTCCAACAGCGCCCCCTGGCTGCCCAACCGCTTCCACGGCAAGGCCGTGACGGAGGGCCAGCGCAAGTTTATGGGCACCCTCTGGAACACCTACGCCTTCTATGTCCTCTACGCGGACATTGATGAATTTGACCCGACAAAATACCAGCTGGAGCCGGACAAGCTGTCCGTCATGGACAAGTGGCTGCTCTCCAAGCTCAACACCTGTGTGGGGACTGTGGATGAGTGCCTGGCCAGCTACAAGATTCCTGAGGCTTCCAAGGCCCTGCAGAATTTTGTGGATGACATGAGCAACTGGTATGTCCGCCGGTCCCGTAGCCGTTTCTGGGCCAAGGGCATGGAGCAGGACAAGATTAATGCCTATATGACCCTTTACACTGCCCTGGTGACCATCTCCAAGGCAGCGGCTCCCATGATTCCTTTCATGACTGAAGATATCTATCAGAATATCGTCAGGACAGTGGATCCGTCCGCACCGGAGAGTATCCATCTCTGCGATTTTCCGGAAGTCCATGTGGAGCTTATTGATAAGGACCTGGAGAAAAATATGGATGAGGTTCTCCAGATTGTTGTTCTGGGCCGGGCCGCAAGAAATGCTTCCGGTATCAAGAACCGCCAGCCTATCGGTCAGATGTTTGTCAAGGCAGAGACCGAACTTAATGATTTCTATAAAGAGATCATCGAGGAGGAGTTGAATGTCAAGAAGGTGAACTTCTTAGAAGACGTCTCTGAACTGACAGATTATTCCTTCAAGCCGCAGATGAGGATCCTGGGTCCCAAATACGGTAAGGACCTGGGCAAAATCCGCCAGATTCTCGCGGATATCGACGGGAGCGCCGCCAAAAAACAGCTTGATAAAGATGGATTTTTGACAATTAGCTTAAATGATGGTACTATAAATCTCATGCCTGAGGAACTTTTGATCTCTACATCCCAAAGAGAAGGCTATGTGTCCCAGGAAGATCGCGGAGTGACTGTGGTGCTGGATACCAATCTGACACCGGAATTACTTGAGGAAGGATTTGTCCGCGAGATTATCAGTAAAGTGCAGACCATGAGAAAAGAGGCCGGTTTCGAGGTGACCGACCACATCATCTTAAGTGGCCAGGGCAATGACAAGATCAAAGAGATCGTGGATGCTCATACCGCTGAGATCCAGAATGATGTATTGGCAGATGCAATTGCGTTCGACGCCGCCAAAGGTTATACCAAGGAGTGGAAGATAAACGGAGAGAAGGTTACACTCGGCGTCGAGAAAAGATAGTCAGGAGGATACTTCATTGATTAGAAAAGAAAAGTATAGTAAAAAGAAGTTCAAGAGACTGGTGGAGGATAATGTCCGAATGCTTTTCCGCCGGGACCTGGAGGAGGCTACACCCCAGCAGGTTTACCAGGCGGTGGCTGTGACAGTCAAGGATACGATTATTGACGACTGGATCAAGACCCACAAGGCTTTTGAGGCAGAGGATAAGAAGATTGTTTATTATCTGTCCATGGAGTTCCTTATGGGAAGAGCCCTGGGTAATAATCTGATTAACCTGACCTATTATGATGAGGTAAAGAAGGCCCTCGCTGAGATGGGCTTTGACCTGGACCTTATCGAGGACCAGGAGCCGGATGCTGCCCTGGGCAACGGAGGCCTGGGCCGGCTTGCGGCCTGCTTCCTCGATTCCCTGGCAACCCTCAATTATCCTGCCTACGGCTGTGGTATCCGTTACCGCTACGGTATGTTCAAGCAGGTCATCGAGGACGGTTACCAGGTGGAGAAGCCGGACGACTGGCTGAAGAATGGTAATCCTTTTGAGATCCGCAGAGATGAGTACGCCCTTGAAGTGAAGTTCGGGGGGTACGTTGACGTGGAGAACGGACCGAATGGCAAGCCTAAATTTATCCAGAGGGGCTACCAGAGTGTGCTGGCCATTCCCTATGATATTCCGGTAGTGGGCTTCGGCAATCATTTTGTCAATACACTCCGTGTCTGGGACGCCCAGGCGGTGAATACCTTCAACCTCCAGTCCTTTGACAAGGGCGAGTACCAGAAGGCGGTTGAGCAGGAGAACCTTGCCCGGACCATCTGTGAGGTTCTTTACCCCAATGACAACCACATGGCAGGAAAAGAGCTGCGTCTCAAGCAGCAGTATTTCTTCATCTCTGCTTCCGTACAGAGAGCCATCCAGAAATATAAACAGACCCACGACGATATCCGCAAGCTCTATGAGAAGGTAGCCTTCCAGCTCAACGACACCCACCCGACGGTGGCAGTGGCAGAGCTGATGAGACTGCTGGTTGACGAGGAAGGCCTGGAGTGGGATGAGGCATGGGAGGTTACAAGCAGGACCTGTGCCTACACCAATCATACCATCATGGCAGAGGCCCTTGAGAAGTGGCCTATCGAGCTTTTCTCCAGACTGCTTCCCCGTGTATACCAGATCATCGAGGAGATCAACCGTCGATTTGTAAATGACATCCAGGCCCGCTACCCGGGTAACCAGGAAAAGATTGCCAGGATGGCCATCCTTTATGACGGTCAGGTGCGCATGGCTAATCTTGCCATCGCCGGCAGTTTCTCTGTCAATGGTGTAGCCCGTCTGCACACAGAGATTCTCAAGAAGAGGGAACTGAAAGATTTCTATGAGATGATGCCGGAGAAATTCAACAATAAGACCAACGGTATCACCCAGAGAAGGTTCCTTCTCCATGGTAATCCCCTTCTGGCAAAATGGGTTTCCAGTAAGATTGGCGACGAGTGGATCACGGACCTCTCCCACATTAGAGAACTTAAGGTTTATGTGGATGATGTGAAATGTCAGAAAGAGTTCATGAATATCAAGTACCAGAACAAGGTTCGTCTGGCCAGATATATCAAGGACCACAATAATATCGATGTGGATCCCCGGTCCATCTTCGACTGCCAGGTTAAGAGACTGCATGAGTACAAGCGCCAGCTCATGAATATTCTTCATGTTATGTATCTCTATAACCAGATTAAGGAACATCCGGATATGGATATCGTTCCGAGAACCTTTATCTTTGGTGCCAAGGCAGCGGCTGGTTACCGTACGGCCAAACTTACCATTAAGCTGATTAATTCCGTGGCGGACCGCATTAATAATGATGCCTCCATCAACGGTAAGATCAAGGTGGTATTCATCGAGGATTACCGTGTCTCCAACGCCGAGCTGATCTTCGCGGCAGCGGATGTCAGCGAGCAGATTTCCACTGCCAGCCGGGAGGCTTCCGGAACAGGAAATATGAAGTTTATGCTCAACGGTGCTCCCACCATTGGAACCATGGATGGTGCCAATGTGGAGATCGTTGAAGAAGTGGGCGAGGAGAATGCCTTCATCTTTGGATGTTCTGCGGAGCAGATCATGGAACATGAGAAGAACCATGATTACTATCCGAGGGATATCTTTAACAACAACCAGGATGTGCGCCAGGTGCTCACCCAGCTTGTGAATGGATATTACTCCCCCCAAAATCCGGAATTGTTCAGGGAACTCTACAATGAACTTCTTGACAAGGACACTTATTTTATCCTTCTCGATTTTGATTCCTATAAGAATGCCCACAAGCGTGTGGACGAAGCCTACAGGGATGAGGCCAGATGGGCCCGCATGGCTATACTGCAGACAGCAAGCTGCGGCAAGTTTTCCTCTGACCGTACCATCGAGGAGTATGTGAGGGATATCTGGAAGCTGGAAAAGCTGCCTCTGGTATAAGAGGTCTGTCCGGCCTGGTGGATTCTTTGGGATTCACCATTGGCAGCCGGTGAGCTGACAGGTATATGGTGACACATTTCCAAAGTATAATATAAACATTTCAGGGAGAGTCCCTCAGTCATTGCAATTTTTTGCAAATTACTGGGAGGCTCTCTCTTTTTTTGGACCTTTTCCCTGTGTGTTTGCGATTAAAATGGATAAAAGCTACATAAAATCAAAAGAAAATTTGTGGAAATTTATGGATAATAATTTTTTTTTGTCAAATCATCGATAAAAATTTGCTTTTTTATACAAAAAAGGATAGAATGAAAGTGGTTACATAGATTTACTACTTGGAGGATCATATGGGCACAACGATTGATGAGATTATAGACTCTCTGAAGAGGGGGCAGGGCAAACGGGTGAGAGATCTCGTGAATATGGCTCTTGATGAAGGTGAGTCCTACCAGACAATCCTGAAAGAAGGCTTTCTCAATGGCATGGAAGAGATCACAGAACGATTCCGTGTAGAGGAAGTGGGAGTGCCGGAGATTTTAAGTATCACCCGGGCTTTGGACCAAGGGATCTCGGCCCTTAACAGCTACACTGGCCGCAGGCCGGTCAAGGAACTGGGACCGGTGGTCCTGGGGACCGTCAATGGCGGAGTCCACGATATCGGGAAGAATCTGGTGAAGTTGATGATGCAAAGTAAAGATATTCAGGTGATTGACCTGGGAGTGAATATATCGCCCCAGAAGTTTCTGGATGAAACCCTGGCCTGCAAGGCCAAGGTGGTTTGCCTGAGTGGAATTCTGCCGGGCAGCGCCGAGGATATGCAGGCGGTGGTCGACGAATTCCAGATTAAAGGGATCCGGGACAAGGTTTATATTATGGTTGGCGGTTATGGTCTCGATGAAGCCAGGGCAAAAAAGATTGGTGCGGACTGTTTTACGGTGGATGCCAGAAACTGTGCTGAGCAGGCTCATAAGTATCTTATGAAATGTGAGAGAAAGAGAAAGAAAAGCTGAGCATTTCCAGGCAATGTACTAACGGGATATTATATGGAGGGGATTGCAGATTGGCGAAGAATAACGGTACTAAAGCCAATATTAATATAGAAGATGTCGTAAATGTAAAGGAGTTGCAGGACCTGCAGGATAACTGGGCCAAGGCCACAGATCTTGCTTTTGTCACTGTGGATTACAATGGCAAGCCCATCACCAGGCACAGTAATTTCACGCCTTTTTGTGAGGAGCTGCGCAAGGTGGAGAGTTTCCGTGAGCGCTGCTACTACTGCGATGCCTGCGGAGGAAGGAAAGCCAAGAGACAGGGCAAGGCCTATGTCTACATCTGCCATGCCGGTCTGATTGATTTTGCCATACCCATCACCATTGACGGCCAGTATGTAGGGGCCATCCTGGCAGGTCAGGTCAAGAGTCCGACCTATGATAATCTGAAGCCGATTACCAGCCAGACCCAGGAGTGGAAAGAGGATGAGACTCTGACCAGGCTTTATGAGAAGATCCAGACTATTTCCGTAGAGAAGATCAAGGCGGTTGCCCAGATTTTGTGTGACAGTTACAATTATTCTGTCCAGAAAGAGTACGATAATAAGGTGGAGGCGGAACTGAGGGAGAAGGATTTCCAGCTGATGAAGGAGGAGAAGCTCCGGTTGGAGATGGAGAAGTCTCTGAGGGATATTGAACTGAAGGCTCTTCACTATCAGATCAATCCACATTTTCTTTTCAATGTATTAAATACTATTGGAAGGCTGGCCTTTTTTGAGAATGCCAAAATGACAGAGGACGTGGTCTATTCCTTCGCTGATATGATGCGTTATATTCTGCGGAAAAGCTCAGATCCTTTAAGTTCTTTAAGAGATGAAGTCTTCCATGTCCAGAATTACCTGAAAGTCCAGAAGATCCGTCTGGGAAGCAGGCTCCAGTACACCATAGATGTACCGGAGAAATTTATGCCGGTAAAGTTCCCCTTCCTGTCCCTGACCACTCTGGTGGAGAACTCCATCAAGTATGCCGTGGAGAACCGGGCTGCCGGCGGCACGGTGAAGATCAGGGCTCTTGAGAAAAAGGGTGACCTGCAGGTGGAGGTGGAGGATGACGGCGACGGCATTCCGCCGGAAAAAATCGTTTCCATCCTCAGAGGAGATGCTTCCAAAGGTAATATGAAAGGGTCCATGGGTCTTTATAATATCAGTTCAAGACTGATCCGGCTTTTTGGTTCGGAGTATGCCCTGGATGTGGTCAGCGCCAATAAGCCCGGCAAGGGTACAAAAGTGATTATCCGGGTGCCCATGGCGGTATAGGCAGAGTTTTTGTGCCGGTTATTTGCTCAGGGGAAAGACTTTTGCCGCTGGAGACTGGCTTTGCAGGAAGAGGCAGGATTTGCTGCCAAAAGCAGGGCTATGCGGAGAGAGGCAGATCCCTGCTGCTGAAGATGATTTATGCCGGTTGGGACCGGTTTGGCTAAGACTGGTCGTTGAAGTGGACAGATTCAGAGGGAAGATTAGAAAGGCGGTTGCTGTATTGTATAAGATTCTGATTGTAGAGGACGAAGAGCTGGAGAGAACTTCTACAAAGATATTTTTAGAAGAGAACCTGCTAGACGCGGAGATTGTCGGGGAAGCCAAGAGCGGTTTCGAGGCCGTTGAGATCATAGATACCAAGGATGTAAACCTCATGCTGGTGGATATTAATATACCCGGCATGAATGGCCTGGAGGTCATCAAATATGCCCGGAAGAGACATCCGGAGATGGTGATTATTATCACCACGGCCTACGACGATTTCACCATTGCCCACAAGGCTATTAAGCTCAAGGTGGATGACTTTCTGCTCAAGCCCATCCGCAAGGAGGTTCTCCTTGCCGCGGTGAAGAATTTCGCCTCCAGGCTGGGCGAAGGAAGAATCACTGATAAGAGTAATAAATTGCTCTCAAAACTGGAAATGGAACTAAAAAAATGCTCTTACAAGGCTAGTGTAGACATTTTAAGAGAGTACATCGACCAGTTATATTTAGAAGAGAAAGATGTCAACATTATCTCCAAGAGATTGCAGGAAGTCGCCAAGCTGGTTGTGCGAATCGCTGAGGAAATGGGTATCAGTGATACCAATGACCTGGTGATGCAGATGGAAAAGCTTAAGATCAAGTACCTGCTTTACAACAACAAGCATGACGCCTACAATGAAGTAATCCGCATGGTGGACCTGCTCTTTGATAAGATGAATATCAAGGGCAAGATGTCCGATGACGGTATGAAGGCGGTTGTGGACTATATTGAGAGGAATCTGAAAAAGGGTATCAGCCTGGAGGATGTGGCCAACCATGTCAATATCAGTACCTACTATCTCAGCAAGGTCTTCAAGAAAGAGATGGGTGTGAATTTCATCACCTACGTGACGGACCGGAAGATGGACATAGCCAAGGAGATGCTTGTGAACACGGATATTCCCGTGCTTAATATTGCCTTGGATCTGGCGTATAACGAAGCCAACTACTTCAGTAAAGCCTTCAAAAAGAAGACAGGATATACGCCATCTGAGTATAGAGAAAAATTCAAAATAAGAAAGGGGGGAGAAGATGAAACGCTTTAAACTTTCCACGGAAGTTCTGTTCAGTGAGGATGCGATTGATGCGCTGCTTGAGCTCAAGGACGTGAATGTAGTTCTGATCACCGACAAGTTCATGGTGGATTCCGGTATGGTGGATATTATCAAGAAGAAGCTGGCTAACTGTGCAAGTGTGTCAGTGTTCAGTGAGGTTATCCCGGACCCGCCCATGGACATGATCGAGAAGGGTATTAATTTCCTTCAGGATAAGAACTGTGATTACGTTGTCGCTCTCGGTGGAGGATCCTCCATCGACGCGGCCAAGGCCATTGTTTATATGGACAAGAAGGTCAATGACGTGCAGAATCCGGAGACGGCGAAGCGGATCAAGTTGATCGCTCTTCCCACCACAAGCGGTACCGGATCAGAGGTTACACAGTTTGCGGTGGTGACAGACTCGAAAACCGGCAAAAAGATTCCGCTGATTGACGAAAGCCTTATGCCGGATATAGCAATCCTTGATCCGGAGCTGGTTAAATCAGCGCCGCCGTTCATTACCGCGGATACTGGTATGGATGTGATCACCCACGCCATCGAGGCCTACGTGGCTGAGACGGCCAGTGACTGTTCTGACGCACTTGCGGAGAAGGCTTCTGAGCTCGCTTTTGAGTACCTGCCTCGCTGCTATCGTAATGGATACGATATCAAGGCAAGAGATAAGATGCACAGGGCATCCTGCCTCGCGGGCATGGCCTTCAGTCTGGTTAACCTGGGACTGAACCACGGTATCGCTCACGCGCTCGGCGCCATATTCCACATTCCTCACGGACGGGCCAACGCCTTGGTACTGCCCCACGTCATCGACTTCAATGCCGACATGACCAGAGAGGCAGCCAAGCACAGCAATGACTCCGCGAAGAAGTATCAGAAGCTGGCCAGGATTATAGGACTTCCGGCACCGACACCTAAGGTTGGCGTGTCCAATCTGATCGCTGAGATCAACCGTCTCATGCGCTACATGGACCGCCCGCAGTGTATCACTGAGTGTGGGATTTCCCTGGAAGAATTCGAAGCAAACAGACAGGAAATTGTTAACAGAGCCATGGTAGATGCCTGTACTCTGGCCAACCCTAGAAAAGTTACTCCGAATGATATCAACAGAATTCTTGACCGCATCGCAAAATAATCCCGGTGCGCTGCGGGGGGGTGCGGAAGAAGCCGCATTTCCAAAGAAAAACATAGCAACAAAGTATCATGAAATTGCTCGTGAATGTGAGCTTTTCTGTGTCTAAAAGCTAAAAAATTATAGGCACTAGCCAAGTTATTTTGTGAAAATTGCTATATAATTATCTTATCCTATAAATCAACCTAAGGAAAGTCTGTCCAAAAACCCAACCCAGTTGGACAGAACAGCACTTTATAAGGAGGTCAATTATGCAGAAAGAAGCTTTAGGAATGATTGAAACCAAAGGTTTGGTTGGCGCAATCGAAGCTGCCGATGCCATGGTTAAATCAGCAAACGTAACTCTCGTTGGTTATGAGAAGATCGGATCCGGTCTCGTAACAGTTATGGTAAGAGGCGATGTAGGTGCAGTTAAGGCATCTGTAGACGCTGGTACAGTTGCAGCTGATAAAGTTGGTACCGTAGTTTCCAGCCACGTCATCCCAAGACCGCATAACGACGTAGAGAAGATCTTACCACAATAAGAGAAGTCTTAGTCTGATTGATCAATTATTAATGGAGGTATAATTCAATGAAAGATGAAATGATGGCTAAAATCATGGACGAAGTTATGAAGAAGATGGGTGGCTCTGCTTCCACAACTAGCATGGCTACTGAGTGTGAAGATCCTGGCGCTAAAATCAACGCTGATCTTTGCGGATTAACAGAGTATGTTGGAACAGCTATGGGCCACACAATCGGTTTAGTTATCGCTAACCTTGACTACAGTGTTCATGAGCTGTTAAAGATTGACCCGAAGTATCGTTCCATCGGTATCATCTCTGACCGTGTTGGTGCTGGTCCTCAGATCTACGCTTGTGATGAGGCTGTTAAGGCTACAAACACAGAAGTCTGCATGATTGAGTGCCCGAGAGATACAGAAGGCGGCGCTGGACATGGATGTCTCGTAGTATTCGGTGCTGAGGACGTTTCCGATGCAAGAAGAGCTGTAGAAGTAGCTCTCAGCTTCGTTGACAAGCACTTTGGCGATGTTTATGGCAATCCTGCCGGACATCTTGAGTTCCAGTACACAGCACGCGCTTCCTACTGCTTAGAGAAGGCATTCGGCGCTGTTGTAGGTAAGGCATTTGGTATCACCGTAGGTGCTCCTTCAGGTATTGGTATCGTATTAGCCGATACAGCTTGCAAGACCGCTACAATCGATCCCGTTGCTATCGCTACACCTGGTAATGGCGGAACATCCTTCTCCAACGAGGTTAACATGTTCTTCACTGGAGATTCCGGAGCAGTTCGTCAGGCTATCATTGGTGCAAGAGAAGTTGGTAAGCAGCTCCTTAAGGCTCTTGAGCCGGATCTGCCGTTAGAGTCCGCTACTTGCCCATATATCTAAGATATAAGCCGTGAGTTTATGTGAACCGGGTGGGGTGAGAGCTGCCGGGTGCACATGAGAGCCGTCCGCGCTTACGGATAGTAAAGTCCGTCAGGCCAGGGCGGGGAATTGTGACATAATGAAGAGAGTTTAATTGAGAATTTGAGAGGTGTTGAGACCGTGAAAAGTAAACGTTTTGAAGCATTAGATGCAAGACCTGTTAATCAGGATGGTTATGCTAAAGAATGGCCAGAGGTTGGCTTTATTGCCATGAACAGCCCGTTCGATCCGACTCCTTCCATCAGCATCGTTAATGGCGAAGTTGTTGAAATGGACGGAAAGACAAAAGATGAATTCGACATGCTTGACGCATTCATCGCAAAATATGCTATTAATCTTGATTTCGCAGAGGAAGCTATGGCTAAAGATTCCCTCGAGATCGCCCGTATGCTCGTTGACATCAATGTTAACAGAGCTGAGTGCTTAAAGTATACTACAGCCATCACTCCTGCTAAGTTAGTAGAAGTTGTTGGTGAGCTCAACGTACTTGAGGTTATGATGGGTATCACCAAGATGAGATGTAGATTAAAACCAGCTAACCAGTGTCACGTAACAAACGTAAAAGACAACATGATCCAGATCGCAGCCGACGCAGCTGAGGCAGCTGTACGTGGTTTCGCAGAGATGGAGACAACAGTTGGTATCGTACGTTACGCTCCGTTTAACGCTATGGCTATCATGCTCGGTGCTAACGTAGGACGTCCCGGAATCCTCACACAGTGTGCTGTTGAGGAGGCTACAGAGCTTGACCTTGGTATGAGAGGTTACACCGCATATGCTGAGACAGTATCCGTATACGGAACTGAGGACGTATTCATGGATGGTGACGATACTCCGTGGTCCAAGGCATTCCTGGCTTCCTGCTACGCTTCCCGTGGTGTTAAGATGAGATTTACATCAGGTACAGGTTCTGAGGTTCAGATGGGTATGGCAGAAGGAAAGTCCATGCTTTACCTTGAGGCTCGCTGTCTTGGTGTTACACGTGGTGCTGGTGTTCAGGGTACACAGAATGGTTCTGTATCCTGTATCGGTGTTCCCGCAGCTGTTCCGGGCGGTATCCGCGCCGTTGCATGTGAGAACCTGATCGCTGGTATGCTTGATCTTGAGAACGCTTCCTCCAATGACCAGACATTCACACATTCTGATCTGCGTAGAGTTGCTCGTTCTATCCCGCAGTTCATTCCTGGAACTGACTATATCTGTTCCGGATATTCTGCAACACCTAACTATGACAACATGTTCGCCGGATCCAACTGGGATGCAGACGACTATGATGACTGGTGCGCAATCCAGCGTGACCTTAAGGTTGACGCAGGTCTTGTACCGGCTAACGAAGAGCAGGTTGTTGCAGCACGTAATAAGGCTGCAAGAGCTATCCAGGCACTCTTCCGTGGCTTAGGATTACCAGAGATTACAGATGAAGAAGTAGAAGCAGGAACATACGCTCGTGGTTCCCAGGATATGCCTGACCGTGACGTAGTTGCTGACCTTAAGGCTGCTACCGAGATGCTTGAGCGCGGCGTTACAGGTATCGACTTCGTTAAGGCTCTTTACAAAGAGGGCTTCCCGGATGTTGCTGAGTCTGTCTTCAATATCCAGAAGGCTAAGGTTGTTGGTGACTACTTACATACAGCTTCCATGCTGGATGACAAGTTCCATGTAATTTCTGCTGTTAACAGCCCGAACTGCTATGAAGGACCTATGACAGGTTATCAGATCAGCCCAGAGCTTTGGGAGAAGATCAGCGATATCCGTGTTGCAGTAGATCCCTCTAAGCTTTAAGATTAAGGAAGGTGACCAGAATGGCTATAGATGAGAGATTATTAAAGAGCATCATCTCTGAGGTTCTCAGAGAGATGAATAATACTACTTCTGCGCAGGCTGCAGAGGCTACAGGTGATGAGATCGTTATTACTGAGATCGGCGATGCAGAAAAAGGCACAGATCCTAATGAAGTTGTATTAGGATTAGCTCCTGCTTTCGGTGAGTCCCAGACAACTAATATCGTTGGTATTCCTCACGGCGCTATCGTTAAAGAAGTTATGGCCGGCCTTGAGGAGGAAGGTGTTAAGTGTAGAATCGTAAAGGTTTACAGAACATCTGACGTTTCCTTCATCGCACATGATGCAGCAGAGTTATCAGGTTCCGGCATCGGTATTGGAATCCAGTCCAAGGGTACTACTGTAATCCATCAGAAAGACCTTCCGCCGCTGTCTAACCTCGAGTTATTCCCGCAGTGTCCGCTGATCGACCTTGACACATACAGAGCTATCGGCAAGAATGCAGCTCTTTATGCCAAGGGAGAGTCACCGAACCCTGTTCCGGTAAGAAATGACCAGATGGCTAGACCAAAATATCAGGCTCTTTCTGCTGTTCTTCATATCAAAGAGACAGAGCATGCAGACAGAGACAAGGCTCCTAAAGCTCTTAAGGTTGAATTTAAATAAACGGAGGTGTCAATAGTGGATCAGGAATTATTAGTAAGACAGATCATGCAGGAAGTTCTGAAGAACATGCAGCAGAATACTTCCGCTGCAGCTTGCGATTGTGATAAGGTAACCGTAGAGGATTACCCGATCGGAGAAAAGAAGCCTGAGTTAATTAAGAGTGCTTCCGGAAAGACCCTTGATGAACTGACATTAGAGGGTGTTGTTAATGGCGATTTAACAGCTAAGGATTTCCGTATCACAAAGGAAACACTTGAGCTTCAGGCACAGGTAGCTGAATCTGCAGGACGTGGATTCTTCGCAGTTAATTTAAGAAGAGCTGGTGAGCTTATTCCGGTACCGGATGCTCGTCTTCTTGAGATATACAACGCTTTAAGACCATATCGTTCCACAAAGGCTGAGCTCTATGCTATCGCTGATGAGCTGATCAACCAGTATGGCGCTACAGTTAGCGGTGCTTTCGTTAAGGAAGCTGCTGACATCTATGAGAAGCGTAATCGTTTAAAAAAAGCGTAGTTGATTAATTTCAACGGAGGTATTTAAAGTGAAATTAGTTGCGGGCGTTGATATTGGTAATGCAACGACTGAGTCAGCCATAGCCAGAATCGACGGGAAGCATGTGACTTTTATATCCAGTGGTATCACCGATACCACTGGAATAAAAGGAACAAAGCAGAATATACACGGAGTTTTCCGGTCACTCAAGGATGCCCTGGACAAGGTTAATCTTGAGATTGGTGACCTTGATGAAGTGCGTGTTAATGAGGCTGCTCCTGTTATCGGTGATGTTGCTATGGAGACGATCACCGAAACTATTATCACGGAATCTACTATGATAGGTCACAATCCCAATACCCCTGGTGGTATTGGGATTGGTGTTGGAATATCACAGAGGATTGACCGTCTCGACAGTGTCAAGGCAGACACAGACGTGGTTGTAGTTATACCGTCAAGAATCTCCTTTGAGACCGCTGCCCGGTTAATCAATCAATATAATAAAGTATTAAATATTAAAGGTGCCATTGTCCAGCGCGATGATGGCGTTTTAATTAACAACAGACTAGAGAACAAGATCCCGATCGTAGATGAGGTTGGGATGATCGATAAGGTACCCCTGGGTATGATATGTGCAGTCGAAGTAGCGCCTGTAGGAGGTGTGGTTGAGGTTCTCTCCAACCCCTATGGTATCGCAACCTTATTCAGGCTGTCTCCGGATGAAACCAAATCTGTAGTACCCATTGCAAGGGCCCTGATCGGCAATCGTTCCGCAGTCGTTATCAAAACCCCGGAAGGAGACGTAAAAGAACGAAGAATTCCGGCTGGTTTCATAGAAATCATTGGCGAAAAGAAGAGGATAAAAGTTGACGTTGAAGAGGGCGCTGACAAGATGATGGAAGCTGTTAACAGTTTGCCCGTCGTCGAAGATGTCAAAGGCGAACCTGGTACTAACGCCGGCGGTATGCTTGAGAAAGTTCGCCAGGTCATGTCTAATCTTACCAATCAGCATCCCAAGGATATTATGATCCAGGATCTTCTTGCAGTCGATACCTATACCCCTCAAAAAGTGAAGGGCGGTCTTGCGAATGAATACACACTGGAAAGTGCAGTTGGAATTGCAGCCATGGTTAAAGCAGATCGTCTGCAGATGCAAATGATTGCTGAGGAGTTGACAGACCGATTAAAAATACCGGTTTATGTTGGTGGTGTAGAGGCAGATATGGCGATCAAAGGTGCGTTGACGACACCGGGTACGAACGTTCCCCTGGCCATTGTTGATATGGGTGCTGGTTCAACAGACGCGTCGATTATCAACAAGCAGGGAGAAGTAAAGCTCGTACATCTTGCCGGTGCAGGCAACATGGTGACACTTTTGATTCAGTCAGAGCTGGGACTGGATGATTTTAATCTTGCTGAAGATATAAAGAAATATCCTCTTGCAAAGGTTGAAAGCTTCTTTCACATTCGTCATGAAGACGGAACAGTACAGTTCTTTGAAGAACCGTTAGATCCTGCGACCTTTGCCAAGGTAGTTCTTGTTAAGCCTGAGGGATTTGTACCTCTGGAGGGACAGGACTCCATGGAAAAGATTAAGATGATCAGGACTAACGCCAAGAAAAAAGTATTTGTAACAAATGCTCTCCGGTCACTGGTTAAGGTTAGCCCAACCGGTAATGTACGGGATATCGCATTTGTTGTATTAGTAGGTGGTTCTGCACTTGATTTCGAGGTGCCGACTCTCGTAACTGATGCATTATCACAATATAATATAGTAGCTGGCAGGGGCAATATTCGCGGATGCGAAGGCCCGAGAAACGCAGTAGCAACAGGACTTGCCATGTCTTGTTCTGATCTATAGGAGAAAGACTATGAATGCAATGAACACTGGAGTTTCAGAGAAACCATCTGTAAAAGTGTATTATGACAGTTCCAGTCTTTCTGTTACGGATTTCCTCAATGTCCTCCTGGGAATTGAGGAGGAAGGTATTCCCTATGACGTTCAGTCCAGGGAGGGTATGGACCTGCTTGAATTGGCTCACATTGCCAGCATTGAATCAAGAATTGGGGTTGGTATTGGTATCAGTAAGGAAGGCATCGCTCTTCAATATGAAAAACTGGATAAGTCAGCCCCACTTTTTAAAATCAAGCTATATCAAAAAGATTTATACAGAAAGATTGGATCTAACGCGGCCAGACTGGTTAAGAAGATGCCCTTCAAAGCCATTAATTAGTCCGTTGGAAGCCAAGCTAAGAATTTTAGATGTAAGGAGGTGTGAAGGTGGCTAGACATGAAGCGATTGGGTTCGTAGAGACATTTGGACTTGCAGCGGCTATTGCCTGCGCGGATGCCGGTGTTAAAGGCGCGAACGTAGAGCTCCTTGGATACGAGTATACCAAGGGAGGCGGAATGTGTACTGTAAAGTTTGCAGGAAATGTCGGTGCCTGTAAGGCAGCAGTTGCAGCAGGCAAAAGAGCGGCAGAGAATGTTAACGGTACATTGAACGGCACCAAGTCTACTCTGCTCAAGGCTCGCCCGGCTGACGGCATTAAAGACATGTTGATCTATAATGCTGAAAACGTTGGTGGTGAGATTGCTCTTGCCAAGGGAGTAAGACCCAAGGCAACGAATCGTCCTCCGGTTCTGGTGAAAAACTGGAAGCCAAAGGAAGAACCCAAGACTGAAGCAGCACCTGAACCGCCTGTAGTTGAAGATCTGAAAGAGGAACCTGTAGTTGAACCTGAAGTAACAGAGGTTGTTGAGGAAGCCCCGGCAGAGGCACCTGCAGTTGAAGCGCCTGTAGAGGAAGCTCCGGCAGAGGCACCTGCAGATGAGGCACCGGCTGAAGCTCCCGCAGAGGAAGCTTCGGCAGAGGCTCCCGCAGAGGAAGCTCCGGCAGAGGTACCTGTAGTTGAAGCACCCGTTGAGGAAGCTCCGGCAGCAGAAGCACCTGTAGAGGAGGCACCTGTAGAGGAAGCTCCGGCAGCAGAACCTGCTGTTGAACCGGCTCCTGCAGAGGAAACTCCAAAGAAAACATCAACAGGAAAGAAGAAGTCCAGAAAGAAAAAGAACTCTGATAAATAATCAGGATCTTTGACCAAAGGATGACTCCAGGCAGGTGTGACAACTGCCATACCTGCCTGATTTTAGAACTATTTCACAGACATCTTACAGTGCGCCTGAGTAAGGCGCAGGACTAGACGAGGATCTTATGAACGACTACAATAATGTATTAATCGGATTTTCCGAGTTGATAAAAAATGAAGAGTTCCGTCCCTATGAGGGAGACCTCAAGCTGGGAGTGGATCTTGGAACTGCCAATATTGTGGTGTCTGTTGTTGATTCTAACAATACTCCGATCGCTGGAGCTACCTATCCTTCCACGGTAGTGAGAGATGGAATCGTTGTTGATTTCATGGGTGCCTCCAGGGCAGTAAAAAATATGAAAGCCCAGCTCGAAGAGATGATAGGTGTGGAATTCTTTGAAGCCGCAACTGCCATTCCTCCGGGAATAATGAGCGGAAATGTTCGAGTGATTGCCAATGTCGTGGAATCTGTAGGACTGGATGTCATTAATGTTATCGATGAGCCTACGGCAGCCGCCTCTGTTCTGGGGATCAGGGACGGGGCTGTGGTCGACGTCGGTGGCGGCACCACAGGAATCAGTATTCTGAAAGACGGTGAAGTCATATTTACTGCCGATGAGCCGACAGGCGGAACCCATATGACCTTAGTTCTGGCGGGTAGCCTTGGATGTTCCTTTGAGGAGGCCGAGAGGATCAAAAAAGATCCAAGACAGGAGATGTTGGTATTTCCTGTAGTGAAACCGGTTATCGAGAAGATGGCTTCGATTGTCTCACGGTTTATGGAAGGATACGATGTGGACGTCATTTATGTTGTAGGCGGTGCCTGCAGTTTTAAGAAGTTCGAGGAAGTATTCGAGAAAGTAACCGGAGTAAAGACGATCAAACCCATGGAACCTCTGCTGGTTACACCACTGGGAATTGCAATGAATTGCAATAAGCAATAGGTGACATAAATGATGAATAAAAATGATTTTGAAAATGCGCTTATGTCAACCATTGTGGATTATATTTCTGATCAGATCATTCTGAGGTATGTCAATGCCAGCAAACAGGCGGCAGTGCTTATCACAGGCGCTTTAATCGGATACCAGGATGCCGTTAATTCTCTGAGAGAGTTGAAGGAGGACGGGTGGAAATTTACCGTTGTTTTATCTGAGGCTGCAGGCCAGCTGCTGACAGAAGAGAAAATCAGAAATGATATTGATCCGGAAGCCATTTATGTTGAGGGCGCTCCGGTCAATGGCAGAAAGATTATTAACGAAAGTCAGTTTGTGATTATACCGTGTCTCACAATTAACACAGCCGCTAAGGTTGCCAATTGTATTAATGACAATCTCATAACAAACATGATCTATTACTCAATGACCCAGGGAAAGCCCATTGTAGCAGCTGTTGACGGCTGCTGCCCGGACAACAAGGTCAGAGAGCAGAAGGGCTTTAAAGTCACAGAGGCTTACAAGGTCCGTCTGAGAAGAAATCTGGAGGATATGATTACTTACGGTATCCACCTGACCACAGATATTAATCTTTTTGAAAAAGTAAATGAAGTGTTTACTGCAAGCTTTGACTTTCCGTTGCCTTCATCAGATGACAAAGCCGAACAGGAAGAGGCGAAAGCCATTTCATGCGGATGTTCGGTACAGGAGAAGGTAGAAGGGGCAAGCGTAAGGCTTGATAAAAAAGTGATCGGTCGAATCGATATTGCCAAGGCTATATGCAGCTGCGCAGGAAATGTAACCAGAGTTATTGTCAGAAAAGACGCTCTTGTTACACAGCTTGCGAAAGATGCGGCCAATGAGCGCAATATCATAATTGTTACAGAATAAGGCGGTGAAAACATGTATTTAGGTAAAGTTATAGGAACTGTAGTATCTACAATTAAAGTCCCTAGCCTGGAAGGCAGCAAGTTTCTGATTGTTGAGAAGATCAACCAGGATCTTACCGCAAAGAAACAGACAGAAGTTGCCGTTGATACTGTTGGAGCCGGCGATGGTGAAACGGTTCTAGTTGCGAAAGGCAGCTCAGCCCGTAAGGCGGCTGGTGCTTCCAGCAATGTGCCGGTGGATGCAGCAATCATAGGTATTGTTGATACAGTAGAAATATCACAGGTATAGAAAGGGCTTATATGGCTAATATATATACGAAAACTGGTGATAAAGGTACAACAGGTCTCTATGGTGGCTCCAGGGTAGACAAGGACAGTAAAAACGTCGATGTCTACGGTACAATTGATGAGGCGATCTCCAGCCTTGGAGTAGCCAGGGCACTGACCCAATCACCAGATATTCAGGAATATATTTTTAATATCCAGAAAAGGATGTTTATGGCAGGTGCCGAATTCGCCAGCGATGAGAGAGGCATGGAAATGCTGAAAGATAAGATCTCCGATGATGATATCTCTTATCTGGAACAGATAATCGATAAGTCAACTGAGATTAACGGTCTCATGAGAGAATTCGTAATACCTGGTGAAAATCCTTCCTCTGCTGCTCTTCATGTAGCCAGAACGGTTGTGAGAAGAGCTGAGAGAAAGATAACCACATTAGCTAGAGAAATTCCGGTTCGTGAAGAACTTCGCAAGTACATCAATCGTCTTTCAGATGCCTGCTTTGCAATGGCACGTATCGAAGAACACAGAGCACAGCAGAAAGAGATCGACGATCTGAAGGAACAGGTTAGAGACATTGTAAAAGATGTTCTCAACATCGAAGAAGGAGCAAAGACTATGGACATGTCACTGGAGTCATTGAAGAGAATGGCCTGCTACATCGAAGAGAAGGCAAGGGAAATTGGGGTTCCTGTGTGTTTCTCAGCAGTAGATGAGGGCGGCAATTTGATTTATTTCCAGAGAATGGAGGGAGCCCTGCTTATAAGCACCAAGGTTTCCCAGGATAAAGCATATACTGCCTGTGCTTTGAAATGTCCCACCAAAGATCTTGCAGATGTCACAAAGCCGGGAGAAAGTTTGTGGAGCCTTCATAATTCTGGTGATGGCAGAATTATTTGCTTTGGAGGCGGTTATCCAATTAAAGTTGATGGCAAGGTAATTGGCGCCATAGGTGTCAGTGGCGGAACCGCTGAAGAAGATATGGCAGTAGCAACATATGCATTAGAAAAAATGCAAGGAGGACACGCATAATGAATATTGATATTGAGTTAATCGAAAAGGTCGTTAAGAAAGTTTTAAACGATGTTGAAGCTTCCAATACAGACGACTATGGTTATGGAATATTCGAGACAATGGATGAAGCCATCGAAGCATCCTTTGTGGCTCAGAAAGAGTTAATGAAGCATTCCATGGCTGACAGACAGAGATACGTTGAAGGCATCAGGGAAGTTGTAAATGACAAGAAGAACAACGAATATATGAGTATGCGTGCTGTTGAAGAGTCCGGAATGGGCAAATATGAGCACAAGCTGATCAAGAACCCGCTGGCTGCTAACAAGTCCCCGGGCGTTGAAGATCTTGTTACAGAAGCACTTTCCGGTGATGATGGTCTTACTTTAGTAGAGTACTGTCCTTTTGGTGTAATCGGTGCTATCGCTCCTACAACCAACCCGACAGAGACTATTATCTGTAACTCCATCGGAATGATCGCTGGTGGTAATACAGTAGTATTCAGCCCCCATCCTCGTTCCAAGGGCGTATCCATCTGGCTGATTAAGAAGCTTAACGCTAAACTGGAAGAGCTTGGCGCTCCCAGAAACCTGATCGTTACGGTAAAAGAGCCATCCATTGAGAATACCAACATTATGATGAAGCACCCGAAGATTCGTATGCTGGTAGCTACAGGTGGTCCTGGAATCGTTAAGGCTGTTATGTCCACAGGTAAGAAGGCCATCGGCGCTGGTGCCGGTAACCCGCCTGTAGTTGTTGACGAGACAGCTGATATCGAGAAGGCAGCAAGGGATATCGTCAATGGATCTTCTTTTGATAACAACCTTCCCTGTATCGCAGAGAAAGAGGTTATCGCTGTAGATCAGATTGCTGATTACCTTATCTTCAACATGAAGAACAATGGCGCTTACGAAGTTAAGGATCCTGAAGTAATCCAGAAGCTTGTAGAGTTGGTTACTGTTGAAGGAAAGAAGCCTGTAACATCTTTCGTTGGTAAGGATGCTTGCTACATCCTTGACAAGGTTGGAATCAAGGTTGGACCGGAAGTTAAACTGATCATCATGGAAGCTCCTAAGGATCATCCGTTTGTTCAGGTTGAGCTTATGATGCCCATCCTTCCGATCGTAAGAGTTCCTAACGTTGACGAAGCTATCGACTTCGCAGTTGAAGTAGAGCATGGAAACAGACATACAGCTATGATGCATTCCAAGAATGTAGACAAGCTCACCAGAATGGCTAAGGAAATCGAGACCACAATCTTTGTTAAGAATGGTCCTTCCTATGCAGGTATTGGTGTTGGCGGAATGGGACATACCACATTCACCATCGCCGGACCTACAGGTGAGGGTCTTACAAGTGCCAGATCATTCTGTCGTAAGAGACGTTGCGTAATGCAGGATGGACTTCATATCAGAATGAAATAATCTAAGAGGTGAGTAAAATGGAAAAAAACCTTATTGATATTATCGCTAAATCCGGTATTGTCGGTGCCGGTGGTGCAGGTTTTCCTACTCATGTTAAAATGAATGCAGAAGCTGAGTACGTCCTGATTAATGGTGCTGAGTGTGAGCCTCTTCTGAGGGTTGACCAGCAGCTGATGGCAACTGAGACAAGAAAAATTCTTGAGGCTTTGAAGCTTTGTATGGAAGCTGTAAAGGCAACAAAGGGTGTCATCGCATTAAAGGATCACTATCATGATGCTATTGATAGCTTTAATAGTTTATTAGGAGAATATGAAGGCATCAGCCTTCATATCCTCCCGAACTTCTATCCGGCCGGTGATGAGCAGATCACGGTTTATGAAGTTACGGGAAGAATTGTACCAGAAGGTGGAATCCCTCTGATGTGTGGAGTTATCGTTTCTAACGTAGAGACGATGCTTAACATCTACAATGCTTACTATGATGACCAGCCTGTCACAGATTCCTATGTAACCTTCGCTGGTGAAGTTAAGAATCATATTACACTGAAGTTACCAATTGGTATGACAGTGAAAGAAGCTCTTGACCTGGCCGGTGGTGTTACTGTTGACGGACCTTATACCGTTATCAACGGTGGGCCAATGATGGGTAAGCATGTCCCCTTGGATTCTAAGATTACAAAGACTACAAAGGGCCTTATTGTATTATCCAATGACCATCCGCTGATTCAGGATGTAAGTCTCGATATGGATAAGATGCTTCACATTGCTAAGGCTGCTTGTTGTCATTGTAGTATGTGTTCAGAGGTATGTCCGCGTCATCTGATCGGACACAGGATCGAGCCTCATAAGACTATCCGTTACGCAAGTTATGGAAGCCTTTGTGATGGATCCGATACACCTATGATTGCATTCTTATGTTCTGAGTGTCGTCTCTGTCAGTATGCATGTATTATGAATCTGCAGCCTTGGAAGGTTAACCACCTTCTTAAAGGCATCATGGCTAAGGGCGGAATCAGGAATTCACTGAAAAACAAGCCAGAAGCTGTACATCCGATGAGAGAGTACAAACGGTTCCCTATTAACAAGCTGATTGCCCGTCTTGGACTTACTAAATACAATGTGGCAGCTCCTATGCAGGATCTTGCAGTAGACGTGGATCATGTATCCATTCCTGTAGGACAGCACATTGGAGCACCTGCAGTTCCATGTGTGAACGTGGGAGACACAGTGGCTAAGGGTGATGTGATCGCCCAGCCGGCAGAAGGTAAGTTAGGCGCATGTATTCATGCTAGTATTAGTGGTACAGTCAAAGCAATCGCTGACGGTTGTATCTCAATCGAGAAATAAAGGATGGTGTTTACAGTGAGAAAAGCAGTTGGATTTGTAGAGGTAAAAAGCATTCCTGTAGGCATCCAGACAGCAGATGAGATGGTAAAAGCAGGAAATGTAGAATTATTAATATCCAGTCCAATGTGTCCTGGAAAATATATTATCATCATTGGCGGACAGGTAGGTCCCGTAAAAGCTGCTATGAGCCGTGCTGAGCTCGTTGCAGGAATCTATCTGATCGATACACACGTGCTTGATAATATCCGTGAAGAAGTTCTTCCGGCAGTTGCTGGAGTAACCCAGAACCAGAATATCCAGGCTCTTGGAGCAATCGAGACTATCTCAGCTTTAACATCTATTATCGCAGCCGATATAGCTATTAAGGCAGGTAAGGTAAGTCTTGTGGATCTGAGAATCGCAAGAGGACTTGGCGGCAAGGGATATTTCATCATCACTGGTGAAGTTGCGGCAGTTAAGAATGCGGTTAGCGCAGTTCTTGCCAAGCTTGGTGTAAGTGGTGAAGTAACATCCACAACCGTTATCCCGCGTCCGAATCCACAGATTGTAGAAGCGGTATTGAAATAATTTGCGATATGAGACATTAAATTAGAGGTTGCTCGTAGCAATACGAGCAGCCTTTTTAAATGAAAAGATTTGCAGGAGAACAGTATGGCAAAAGCATATATTAAAATTACAGAAGCCAATGAAAAAGCCATTAAGAATTTTATTGGTATGTGCAGGATGAACGGTCTGGAAAATGACGCTGATCCTACATTTACATTTAAGGACCATAGAGAAGGGCTTGGAGTAGTAAGCTTTGATCTCTATTTTGACAGTAAGAGCATTTCAGAAGTAGCCTGGAAGATGACTGTAAAGATAGATACCAGTGTGAGATTCCATGACCAGGAAAAATCAGAGCCCGGTGCTCTCAACTGTTACAGGGATTTTTATAAGATTAAAGAAGGAAGTCTTGACCTGGAGCTGCTTAAGTCCAACTTCTCGGTTTTTGCTTATTAATCATTTCCTTTATAACTATCATAAAAAAAGAATGGCCTATGATAATTTACATGAAGAATGGCCAGTATTAATATACAGGCAGGAAAATCCCCGTGGAGGATGGATCGAATCTCTTATGTTTCAATCCATCCACCACGGGGATTCTTTAAATGGCATATATAAATCATTTAGAATTATCAGATTATATTTTTCCGGCTTCTTTTCCGGATTACTGAAATGATATCATCAAGAGCCTGGTCGATATTATCGTAGCTGCTCCAGTTCTCGAAAAGTATTTTATCAATATCAACAGACATAAATTTGGCTTTAGTCCGCTTTTTATTATCTTCAATAAAGTCAAACTCCGCAGTGTCCATGTAACCACATACTCTGGCGAAATTATAGCAGGCGGCAAAACCAAAGCACTCTCTTAAAATATCCAGGGCTAAGGATTCTTTGTAACCATGGGTGATCTTGTATTCCAGCTTGGCATCCTTATCCCAATACTTGAAGAAGAACTCAATATAATAATTGTAGAGAGCCTTAATAACACTGAGAAGATAGGTAATATATTTTCTTCTGGCTGCTTCCGAATCATAAGGACGGAAGGCTGCGGAGCAGATCTGCGTGATGATGTTAGCAATCATAAAGCCCATATCATAAGAGAAGGGAGCGCTCAGAGGGTATTCCATATCAATGACCTTCATATTGTTGTCATCGGCAAATATGTTGGAGGTATGGAAATCACCGTGGATGAGAGTCTCACTCTTGCTCATAAAAAGATGCCTCAGTTTATATCTCTGGAATTGGAGATTGTCATCGTGACGAATGGCCTCACAGTAGTCACGGAATTCCGGTCCGCATTTGGGGTCATAGTCATCGGCCCCAAACATACGAAGGAAAACCGGACCCTCCATGGTATCTCTCATGGAAGCGTTCATAAAATGAGCGATCTGTCTGCGGTAGTCATCAGTATCCATATAGAATTCTGAAGTATAGAAATGAGTGGCAGCCAGGTAGTGGGCCATGTGTCTGGCAAGGTGGGGATAATAATGGTTCTTGTTCATCTGGAAGCGGATCAACTTTAAATTAGATACATCCTCCATGATGATAATATTATTTTCAAAATCCCCATAATAAAGTCTGGGCACATATCTGGGAACGATTTTGGAGCGGATCTCCATAATCTCGTACTCATAACGGCTCCGGATTGGGTCCACGGTCAGAGCCTCCCGACGCCTTAAAACTTCGGCAGTCTGTTTAACGATGATAGAACGCTCTCCGTCACTGAGCCGGAATATATAATTACAATAGCCGTCTCCCTCTACATCCTGACCCAGATCCCCGTCGCCAATCTGGCTGACAGAAACAGGATCCTTCAAAATAAAAGAAGGAACATGCTCTCTCAGATAACTGACAACATTTTCTTTCGATAATGCGATCACAGCAAGTCCTCCTTTCTTAATAGCCTAGTTCTTTTATGTTGCGGCAGTAAATCTCTTCAACTCCCTTGATATCATCTATAATCTGGTCGATAGAAGTGTAGGTCTCCCATTTCTTCAGGAAGATCATACAGACCAGGATAGACATACACTTGGCATTATGTCGCTGTATAAAATCCTCAATCTCATCGTAATCCGCATAAGGTATGGCATTGACGATTCTTCCTAACTGGGCACTGGCCGCAAAACCAATGAACTCCCGAAGAGTGGTGAGGCGGAAATCTTCGTCAAGTCCGGGAATATTCTGGTATTCCGGCTTGGAATCCTCATGACAGTAGGAGATAAAGTAGTCGCAGAACTTCAGGTAGGTATCTCTGACTACTGAAAGGCAATAGGCCTTAAAGTCTTCCCTGTCTTTCTCGGAATCAAATGGCCGGAAGCAGGCTGACTCATACTGGGCAAGAAAATTAGCCGTGAAGTAACCCAGGTCATAGGAGAAGGGGCCGCAGAAGGCATACTCCATATCAATAACCTTGGTCTCCTTAGCGTCAGCAAAGACGTTGGAAGTATGAAGGTCACCATGAATCAGACACTCTCCCTTGGACATGAAGAGATGACGCAGCTTCTGTCTGGCCAGAAGGACATCGGGATGGGCGGCAACCCGTATTGAAAACTTGGCGAACTCAGGGTCCAGCTGATGGCCTACGGTATCTTCCGGAACCACACTGGTCAGGAACATACCTACATCCATAATCCTGCGCATGGTAGTATTAGTAAAATATACACCAAGCTCCCGGTAAGGCTGACTCTCCATATAATACTCAGAAGTGTAGAATTCCGTAGCTGCCATATAGCGGGCCATATGGTCCGCCAGACAGGGGAAGGTGACTCCCTTCATCAGCTGGAAGCGGGAGATACTAAGCCTGGACACGTCCTCTGTGATAATGACACGGTTCTCATCATCGCAATCATAGATGTCAGGAAGGAGGTCAGGCACGATGGCCTTGCGGATCTGCATGGCCCGGTACTCCAGCTTATAGCGGTTGGGGTCGATATGGATATCATGGCCGGACCGGGTCTTATTCCGGCACTGCTTGACAATAAGATGATGAGTCCCGTCGGAAACACGGAAAACATAATTGATAAAGCCGTCTCCGTCCTCCTCCAGATTACCTTCGCCTACAAAGGAAACGGTGACATGATTATTGATATTGAAGAAATCAAGTCTAGAAGCCACATAAGCAGCCACGTTATTCTTGTCAAGATCAATCATGCTGTCACCTCCTTTCCCGGCAAGTCATTCCTTGATGCAAAATAAATGTAAATGAATCATTTACAAATAAGAAAGATCAAATCAAATAAGTTAAAACAAATAAAACGATAAATGCATTTTAAAAATAAACAAAAAATAAACGTAAAAAACAAATGGAAGAGGATCATTACAGATGACTGAAATCAGTCAAAATAATCATCCTGGTAGGATCTGGCATTCTCCTTCTTGTACTGGTCTACAATCTCATGGAAGGCTGCAGACAGCTGGTCGATCCCCTCTCCGGTGTAGGAACTGATCTCATAGATATCCCTGCAGCCGGCCAGTTCCAGGTAGCCCCTGGCCTGGCGGATCTTGGATTCGTCCAGATCAATCTTTGTTACGATGCCTAAGACAGGCTTGGCAAACTTAGTGGCGGTTCCCGGTGAAAACCAACAATCATCACTGGCGGAATCCTGGACCAGGCCAATCACGTCAGCATCGTGGGAAGTGGTGGTCAGTGATCCCCAGAATCCCCTTTGCTGCATGTATTCGCCGGGAGTGTCGATAAAATTACCCACATACTCCACTGCCTGGGTCTTGTCATACTTGATCTCTTCTTTTTGCAGGCGCTGGATCAAAGTGGTTTTTCCCGCCGCGGAAGCGCCAATCAGCATAATCTTCATAGTATTGGTAAATCCCCGTTTCTATTATAGTATATGGTTCTGGCAGGCCATCATGTCTTGGTGATGGCAACAGCATCAAAACCAAGTTTGTTATAGAAGGTGGAGATCACACTATTGAGGGCTGATTCCACGTTAGCCGTAGATCCTACGATGATCAGAGAACCTGAAAAACGATCCACAAAGCCAAGTTTGATGGTGGCGGACTTAGTACAGATATCCGCCGCGATAATAGTAGCCTCGGACGGAGTGATCGTCATGATACCGATGGCATCATGATAGTCATCCGGCAGGCCCAGCTTCTTATATACAGAAGCCTTGGGACGGGTCACCATGTGGGCGAGAGTAATCTGCTTACCAGGAACATACTCCTGTATCATTCGATCCTTATCGCCGGCATTGATGCCGTTGTTAATCATATCCCGAGTCATAATTGCTCCTTTCTGGACAGCAACTGACACTTATCCTCACTGCTGTTTCAGTTAACATGAAATGCTGAAATGAACCTTATTGCCTACCTCCGGACCTGCTTTTTGAAAACAGATTCATGGGAAATAACCGAAGGAATCCGTCCTGGTCCTTAGAAAAAGGCGCAATAAGCTACAGTATTTCTTAAACTAATTATACAAAAGCGAGGATTCAAAGTAAATATAATTTCGTCAGAAATTACAAGTATTCTTTTGTGATTTTCCAATAATTAAATGCTACAATTGTGTTATCGACAAGGATTGGGGACAAAAATATGAAGTCTACTTTTAAGGGCAAAAACATCACCTATATTTTGGAATGCAGGGACCATTCCCTCTACACCGGCTGGACCAATGACCTGGACCGGAGGCTCAAGCAGCACAATGCGGGGGAGGGAGCCAGGTATACCAGGAGCCGCAGACCTGTAAAATTAGTTTACTATGAGGTTTACAAGACAAAGGAAGAGGCCATGAAAAGAGAGTATGCCATCAAGAGGCTGACCAGGGTCCAGAAGCTGGCCCTGATTAAAGACAAAACAGAGAAAACTGGTTCAGATCAGAGCTGGTGGAGGGGAAACTGCTCTGATTGAATCAAAAGCAGGAGGAACTACTCAGATTGAATCAAAGACAGGAGGAACTACTCAGATTGAATCAAAGACAGGAGGGACTACTCAAATTGAAATAAAAGCCGGGAACCTGCCCGGGAGGATTTGCAGGTGATGATACAGCCAGACGAACCGGGACAATCCGGGTATGTCTGGATGAAAGGGTATTAATCTGTCTTGTATTGAATTGCTTTGTATTTATAAAATAAGACCTGCCTCTTTCTATGAGGGCAGGTCTTGTTGACATAAAAATAGAGAAATGTAAGGAATCTGCTGAAAAAGCTTGCATTTTATCCAAAAAACATGGTACTATCACGGACAACATACTTGAATTCGTGTCATTAGCTCTTTTAAATGTAATGAAGCATCTTCAAAGCCGGTCAGGAGACCAGATATTTCCCCTACAGCATGTATACATACATAAAAATATAGTGGCAGAGGCTTCCCCCCATAACAAAGAGGTGGAAGATCTCATGACTGCCGAAATTTGCAGGGAAGCGGTCGAAGATCTTCAGCTTTAAACCATAGATCAGACCTCCGATGGTGTAGATGATACCACCGGCAAGCAGCCAGTAAAATGCAGGCTTGGGCAGGGTCCGGACCAGGGTTCCGAAGACAAAGACACAGGCCCAGCCCATGGCGATATAGATGACGGAGCTGACCCAGTGGGGGCAGTTGATGAAATAAATCTTGAGAATAATTCCCAGGATTGCCGCGGCCCATATGAAGACCAGCAGGAAGAGTCCCCTGCTGCCGGTGAGAGCCAGTAGGCAGACCGGCGTATAGGAGCCGGCGATCAGGACAAAGATCATGGAATGATCCACCCGGCGCAGAATCAAGTTGATTTTCCTGGAAATGTCCAGGGAATGATAAACGGTGCTGGCCGTATATAAGAGAATCATACTGCTGATAAAGATGGCCATGGCCGCGACGGCCATAGAGCTGCCGGTCAGAACAGCTTTATGAAGCAGTGGGAAGGAACACAGCAGGGCAGCTGCCGCTCCTACAAAATGAGTGATGGCACTGCCGGGGTCTTTTAATTTCAACATAAGAATAGCTCCTTTCTTCTATAAATTAAGGACCGAATAAGGTCCGGCCTTACGGTTGCCGGAGGCATAGGTCTTTAAGACAGCTGTTAAGGTCCGGCCTTACGGTTGCCGGAGGCATAGGTCTTTAAGACAGCTGTTAAGGTCCGGCCTTACGGCTGCCGGAGACATAGGTCTCTAAGGCGCCTGTTAAGGTTAGAGCTTACGGCTGCCGGAGGCATAGGTCTTTAAAGGCAGCTGTAAAGGTCCGGTCTTGCGGTTGCCGGAGGCATAAAGCTTTAAGACAGCTGTAAAGGTCCGGCCTTGCGGTTGCCGGAGGCATAAAGCTTTAAGACAGCTGTTAAGGTCCGGTTTTGGGGCTGCCGGTGACATAAAGCCTTAAAGGGCAGCGGAGTAAGAGAAGATAAACAACTGTATATAAACGATAATAAAGTAAGCAAAAGCGTATTACATAGTTTTAAAAACTACATTAACTGGTTTTAATATACCACTGTGTTTAAGCTTATGCAAGGATAAATATTATCTTTAACAGGATTATGACCTGCCTATGGAGGAAATTCCTGGACAGGAAGGCTTTTGCCTGGGAGGGTGCTTATGAGGATTGGACTGGCCCAGATGGATATAAGCTGGGAGAATATTGAAAAAAATATGGACAAGGCCGAGGCCTTCTTTGCTAAAGGAAAGCAGAAAAAGCTGGATTTTCTTGCCTTTCCCGAAATGACCCTGACAGGTTTTTCCATGAATGCCGACAGGCTTGGACCCTGCTGGCAGACCCAGGTGAATTTCTTTAAGGACATGACCAGGAAGTATGGCATAGGGGCGGTTTTTGGCTATATTATGCCGGTGCCGGACCAGCTGCTGGAGCTTCATCCTGACTGGAACCACTACCACAACAGGCTGGCCATCGCAGTTGACGGAGAGCTGAGACTCAGCTATGCCAAGATCCATCCCTTCAGCTACGGCCGTGAGGCCAGAACTTACCAGGGCGGTGAGAGTATTGAAACCATGGACTGGAAGGGTATAGGTCTGGGGGGCTTTATCTGTTATGATTTACGCTTTCCGGAGATTTTCCAGATCAGTTCCCGGAAAAGCCAGGTGATTTTTGTCATCTCTAACTGGCCCAGGGAAAGAGTAGACCAGATGGACCGGCTCCTGGCAGCCCGGGCTATAGAAAACCAAGTCTATATTGTAGGAGTCAACAGGGTAGGAGATGGAGACGGCCTGTCTTACAAGGGTCATTCCGCCGTCTATGGACCGGAGGGAGAAAGGCTGACAGGCATGTCCGAGAAAGAGGCCCTGATCGTCGCCGACCTGGACCTTGACCGGCTTGACCGGCTCCGGGCAGATTTCCCCTTAAAGTCGGACCGGAAGGAGGACCTTTATATAAGACTCTGGAAGGAGAGACTGGGGCTGCCCGCAAAATAACATAGGAAAACAGGCTCCCGGCCCGGGATCAGATGGAAGACTACCTGGCACCAAAGAGACCGGAGAGCCTGGTGAAAGGATAATATAATATATGAATGACTTGAAATTTAACAACCTTGATGTAAAGCCTGAGATTTTGAAGGCAGTAGCCTTTATGGGATTTGAAGAAATGTCTCCTATACAGGTGAGAGCGATTCCTGTGGCCCTGGAGGGCAATGACCTGGTAGGTCAGGCCCAGACTGGTACAGGAAAGACAGCGGCCTTCGGTATTCCCATTTTGCAGAGGATCGATCCAAAGCTGAAAAAACCCCAGGCTATCGTCCTGTGCCCCACCCGGGAACTGGCCATCCAGGTTGCGGGAGAGATCCGCAGACTGGCCAAATATATGCCGTCGGTGAAGGTTCTTCCCATCTATGGAGGTCAGGAGATCTCCAAACAGATCCGGTCCCTGAAGGCTGGTGTCCAGATTATCATCGGAACACCGGGCCGGGTTATGGACCATATGCGGAGAAAAACGGTCAAATTTGACTATATCAATACAGTAGTCCTGGACGAGGCCGACGAGATGCTGGATATGGGATTCAGGGAGGACATTGAGGTGATCCTGTCTGACATAAGTCCTGACAGGCAGACCATGCTCTTCTCAGCTACCATGCCCCGGCCTATTCTGGAGCTGGCTAAAAAATACCAGCAGGATCCCCAGATGATCCGGGTGGTACGCAAGGAACTTACCGTTCCCAATATCGAGCAGTATTACTATGAGGTGAGACCCAAAAATAAAAGTGAAGTCCTGTCCCGGCTTCTGGATATCTATGATCCGGGCCTGTCCATCGTTTTCTGTAATACCAAGAAGGGTGTGGATGAACTGGTGGCAGACCTGAAGCTGAGGGGATACTTCGCTGAAGGTCTCCACGGAGACATGAAGCAGACCATGAGAGACCGGGTGATGCAGCGCTTCCGGACCGGCCATACGGATATTCTGGTGGCCACGGATGTGGCAGCCCGGGGTATAGATGTGGATGATGTGGATGCAGTATTTAACTATGACCTGCCCCAGGACGAGGAGTACTATGTCCACAGAATCGGCAGGACGGGAAGGGCCGGCAAGTCGGGTATGGCCTTCAGCTTTGTGGTGGGCCGGGAGGTCTACAAGCTTAAGGACATCCGCCGCTACTGCAAGGCCAAGATCAAATCCCAGCCAGTGCCGTCTCTTAATGATGTCACCGAGACTAGGGTGGAGAAACTATTTGACCGCCTGGACGGGGTGATCCAGGACCAGAACCTGAACCGCTATGTGGGGATGGTAGAAAAGCTTTTAGACGAAAGAGATTATACCTCCATGGATGTGGCCGCTGCCCTGCTCTATGATTATATAGGCAGCAACGGTTCCGATTCCCGGGAAGGACTTGCCGGGCTTGCCGCCAAGGATGGCCGGGAGGACCTGTTCGGGGATACCGGTGCCGGTGAGGAAGGTATGGTCCGGCTCTTTATCAATGTGGGTAAAAGACAGGGAGTCAGGCCGGGAGACATCCTGGGAGCCATTGCCGGAGAGAGTGGAATTCCCGGCAAACTGGTCGGAGCCATTGACATGTACGATAAATATACTTTTGTAGAGGTTCCCGCAGATGTGGCCCCGGAAGTTCTTGAGGCTATGAAACACGCGAAAATCAAAGGGAAAGTAATTAATGTAGAACCAGCCAACAGAAAATAATTATGGGATAAAAACGACTATGGAGAATATGCAGATGAAATTAGCCGGGCTGACCCGGGCTGAGAAATTACAATTATATATTTACCATACTAAACCGGTCCTGAATATCCAGGCACTATTTTCTGATGCCAGCAGCAATTATGTCCGGCCCTTAGAGCCCAGGCAAGGAGACGAGGTCACGGTCCGCTTCCGGACTGCAAGGAATAATGTAGAGCATGTATTCTTATGCACCGGAGAGGACAGGATCGAGATGGAGCCTGTCTCCCACACAGAGTGGTTTGATTTTTATGAGGGAACATTTTCTATGGGCAGGAAGACGGCGGCCTACTATTTTGAGGTGAATTCCGGCGAGACCCGTTACTACTATAACCAGAAAGGACCGGTCAGCGAACCGGATCCGGAGTTCCAATTCCGAATCTGTCCCGGTTTCTCAACCCCGGACTGGGCCAAGGGAGCAGTCTTTTACCAGATCTATGTAGACCGGTTTGCCAACGGTGACCCCACCAATGACGTGCTGGACTATGAGTACATGTACATCGACCAGCCTGTCAGAAAGGTAGAGGACTGGTCTGCCCTGCCTAAGGCTATGGATGTGCGCAATTTCTATGGAGGAGATATCCAGGGAGTATGGGATCATCTTGACTACCTGCAGGATCTGGGTGTGGATGTAATCTATCTGAATCCTATATTTGTCTCCCCCTCCAACCACAAGTATGACATCCAGGATTACGATTATGTGGACCCGCATTTCGGCAAGATTGTTCGTGACGATGGTGACCTTCTGCCGGAGACAGGCGGGGAGAATGTCCATGCCAGCAGGTATATCAGGCGGGTGACAGACCGGAGAAACCTGGAGGCCTCCAACAAGTTCTTTGTGGATTTTGTCAAGGAGGTACACCGTCGGGGGATGAAGGTGATTCTGGATGGAGTATTCAACCACTGTGGTTCCTTTAATAAATGGATGGATGCGGAGCGGATCTACGAAGACCAGCCCGGCTACGAGAAGGGTGCCTATGTTGACCGTAACAGTCCTTTCAGAGATTTCTTTAAGTTCTATGATATGCAGGCCTGGCCTTATAATGGAGAGTATGACGGCTGGTGGGGCTACAAGACCCTGCCCAAACTCAATTATGAGAAATCCATGAGGCTGCGGACCTATATCCTCCACATAGGCAAGAAATGGGTATCCCCGCCTTACAATGCGGATGGCTGGAGGCTGGATGTGGCCGCGGACCTGGGTCAGAGTGAAGAATTTAATCACGAATTCTGGCAGGATTTCCGACGGGCAGTCAAGGAGGCCAACCCGGAGGCGATCATTCTGGCCGAACATTACGGAGACCCTTCCTCCTGGCTGGGTGGAGACCAGTGGGATACAGTGATGAATTACAGCGCCTTCATGGAGCCGGTCACCTGGTTTCTTACAGGTATGGAGAAGCACAGTGATGAAAAAAGACCGGATCTCCTGGCCAACAGCCAGGCCTTCCGGGATGCCATGACCTACCATATGTCCAAGTTCCAGTACCCATCCCTGGTGACGGCTATGAATGAACTGTCCAACCACGACCACTCCCGTTTTCTGACCAGGACCAATATGACCGTTGGCCGGACTGATTCCCTGGGACCCGAAGCGGCGGATAAACATGTCAATAAGGGGATTATGCGCAATGGCGTAATCATGCAGATGACCTGGCCCGGAGCCCCTACCCTCTATTATGGGGATGAGGCAGGAATGACGGGCTGGACGGACCCTGACAACCGGAGAACCTACCCCTGGGGGCAGGAGGACCAGGATATGATCCGCTACCACAGGGATATCATTGCCATTCACAAGAGGGAGCCTGCCCTGATGCGGGGTTCCCTGCAGATGATGGAAGTAAATGACGGAGCTCTGGCCTACGGACGCTTTACGGACACTGATAAGATCCTTGTGCTGATTAACGGCAGTGATGAAGCCCATCTTTTAAGGGTACCGGTCTGGGAGATTGGAGTCGGGGAGAATGAAAGGATGGAGCAGCTGCTCTACAATGATGAGACCGGCTATAGTCTGGAGTCCAGATTCTTTCCTGTTAAAAACGGACTTATGGAGCTGGTGGTTCCCGCTCTGTCAGGAGTGATTATGAAGGCTGTCCCTCTTTTATCTGAGGAGGACTAAAATTAGTTCTTGATTTTTTCCTGCTTATCCTTTATAATAAGCAACTGTCAGGTGCTTATGGCACCTGAATATGGGTGGATTCCCGAGTGGCCAAAGGGGGCAGACTGTAAATCTGTTGCAAATTGCTTCGGTGGTTCAAATCCACCTCCGCCCATTATTATTTTCAAGGCAGCCTACTTGCGGGCTGCCTTTTTTCTGAGCCGTGCTTCTTTCCGGGGTAAATCTTTTTTCGGCACAAGCGTTTTCTGCTGTGGACCTGTTTACCTGCAGTGGCTGCCTTTTGACGTCCCCATTTTACAGATTCCTGTCCGGGACTGGCCTGTGCACTCGCCTGCCTGTCATACCATGCCGGCGGCCGGCATGCTCTTCCGGATCATCTTCCCCATGAGACAAAAGAAGTCCTTTCATAGTGGCATAATGCACTTTTATTGTAACAGGAGATGAAGGGTCTGATGTCTTATCTTGGTCAGCGAGTCAAAAATTTATCGTAGACTCTTGTTGAAAAAAAGACCGGATAAGGATATTATATAAATAGAGTATTATGATATCAGAAACAGTATCCTTCTGTGCCTGGGGATTTTCTTTATGAGGGGACCCGGCAGGAAGGAGTGAATAGTAATGGCATAACATATTGGAGTTGGGAGGTACTATAAACTATGCTTACAAAGATGATTGAGACATTAAAGAAGAATCCCCGCAAGATTGTATATACAGAGGGAACAGACAAGAGAATTCTTGAGTCCGCTTCCAGACTGACCAGCGAAGGTATCCTGGGTGTTATTCTTCTTGGTAATGTGGATGAGGTTAAAGCTGCTGCAAAAGCAGGTAATTATAATATCGACGCCTGTGAGATTATCGACCCGGTAGGATATCCTGAGATGGATATGCTGGTGGATGAGATGGTTAAGCTGCGTAAGGGCAAGATGACAGAGGAGAAGGTCAGGGCAGCCCTTACCAAGAGTAATTACTTCGGAACCATGCTTGTCAAGGTCGGCAAGGGTGACTGTCTCTTAGGCGGAGCAACCTATTCTACAGCAGATACGGTCCGTCCTGCTCTCCAGCTGATCAAGACCAAGCCGGGCAACAAGATTGTCAGCTCCAGTTTCGTACTTGTCCGCGGCGATGAGAGATATCTTTTCAGTGACTGTGCCATCAATATCGATCCTTCCGAGGATGATCTGGTTGAGATCGCTATAGAGTCTGCCAAGACAGCTAAGATTTTCGGCGTTGATCCCAAGGTTGCCATGCTGTCCTACTCCACACTGGGATCCGGCAAGGGCCCGAGTGTTACCAAGGTTGCCAATGCTACAGCTAAGATTAAGGAGATCGCTCCTGATCTGGCAGTGGAAGGCGAGATTCAGTTTGACGCTTCCGTAGCACCGGAAGTTGCCAGCATCAAGGCTCCGGGATCACCGGTAGCAGGCCAGGCCAATGTATTTGTATTCCCTGACATCAATGCAGGGAATATCGGATATAAGATTGCTTCCCGTTTTGGTGGATTCGAGGCAGTAGGTCCTGTTCTTCAGGGTCTGAATGCTCCTATCAATGACCTGAGCCGTGGATGTACAGCTGATGAGGTGTATAAGATGTCCATCGTTACAGCAGCTCTCAGTGTTCCTGAGGATACTGTGGCTGAGGCCGACCTTGAGACTATTGTTAAGACTGTCATTGCGGCTATGAAGGCATCCGGCCAGATCTAATAACTATATTGATTCAGTGCATTGGGCTGTCGTTGAGCTTATAACTCGGCGGCGGCCTTTTCTTAACATTAGATGGATTTCCGGAAGGGCATTTTACCCTGCCTGACAGCGGATAATTTGTTCTGTTTCAGAAACCGGAGGTGTTATTATGATAGATTTCAAGGAAGAATACCGTAGGAAACTGCGCTCTCCTGAAGAGGCGGTCAAGGTTGTAAAAAGCGGGGATTGGATCGATTATACCAGCTCCCTTGGCATGCCTGTCCTGTTGGATAAGGCCCTGGCTGACAGAAGAGATGAACTTTTTGATGTTAAGATCCGTGGAAATCTGATTGACGGACCCATCCGGGTAGTAGAGAATGATCCCAGCCAGGAACATTTTATCTATCATTCCTGGCATTGTTCCACTTATGAAAGGTGGCTTTGTGACAGGGGGCTTTGTTTCTACATTCCCATGGTATTTCATAATAATGCAGCCTATTATGAATTTTTTCTCAAAGTAAATGTAGCCATGGTCTGTGTGACACCAATGGATAAACATGGTTTTTTTAATTTCTCGGTCAATACCGGTGTGGCCGGACCAATCCTGGAGCGGGCGGACATCGTAATTGTTGAAATCAATGAGAATATGCCGACCGTTCATGGCGGTTACGGGGAATGTATTCACATCTCTGATGTGGATATCATCGTGGAAGGTGACCATGCCCCCCTCAAGCCCAGGGCCATGATGCAGCCCTCGGAGCGGGACCGGAGAATCGCCGAACAGATTCTGCCCATTCTCAAGGATGGGTCCACCCTTCAGCTGGGGATCGGTAATATTCCCGATGCCGTGGGTCAGCTGATTGCCCAGTCTGACCTTAAGGATCTGGGTATGCATACGGAGCTCTGTACGGATGCCTATCTTCATATTTACAATGCCGGCAAGCTGACCAATAAGAAGAAGACCATTGACAGGGGAAAAGGGGTCTATGGTGTGGCTATCGGAAGTCAGGAACTCTATGAGTGGGTGGATGATAATCATGGACTGGCAGCCTATCCTTTAGAGTATGTAAACCGGCCGTATGTTATAGCACAGATTGATGATATGGTTTCCATCAATGGTTGTGTGGCGGTGGATCTCTACGGGCAGGTCTCTTCTGAGAGTTTTGGTTCCAGGCAGATCAGTGGGACAGGAGGCCAGCTGGACTTCCTGATCGGGGCATCGGCCTCAAAGGGAGGTAAGGCATTTTTGTGTATGCATTCCACCTACATGGACCGGGAAGGGAATCTCCACTCCAGGATTCTTCCCCAGTTTAACGGAGATATTATCACTTCGCCCAGAAGCCAGGTCTATTTCCTGGTCACGGAATTCGGAGTCATTAACCTTGAAGGAAGATCTACTTGGGAGAGAGCTGAAGCCCTGGTGTCCATTGCCCATCCTGATTTTCGCGGTGGTTTGATCCGCGAGGCTGAAAAGAGAAAAATATGGAGACAATCCAATAAGAGATGAGGAGCGGCCGTCAGATAAACTGCCCGTTTGGGGCAGGAGAATGGCTGCCATGTTCATAACAAGAACAAAAAACCGGCAGCGGAAGCTGCCGGTTTTTGTTTAAGAAAGGAGAAGTATGAAACTATTCTTATAGAAATGCTCTGTCCGGCCTGGCCGGAACAGATGCAGGGTATTACAAAAATGTCAATATTCCTCTTGCATAGGAATTAAATATGTTTGACACATTTAGAATAGTAATTATATGTGTTTAAAATATGAACATATTCAGGGAGTAAGAAAGGGTTAAGAAATGAAAGGGAGTCGAAAGAATTCGTAAATAGATCTTTTATACAGATGTCAAAATTAAAGTTCTAATTGCGATAATTAAAAAAAAATAAGTTAGGCGTTATGATATAATTTTAAAAAATGGAATAACTTTAATTTTCGGAGAGTTTACTGTCAGAAATGCACAGGGGGTGTGCGTTATGAATATTGGAATTTTGGAGTATGACAAGAAAATAGCGTATCAGCTTGAAGAAATAGTCCGAGAGCAGTGTCCCCATGGCCATGTGAAAGTGTGGACTGAGAGCAGGACATTAAAAGAAGATATTAAAGACAGAAGTATTTATAAGATTCTGATTTTGTCTTTAGAGCGCAATTCCAAAGACATTATTGAATATGCCATAAGGCTTCAGGATCTATATCCCGATATCAAACTGATTTATACGACAGAGCTGGATCCGGTGATTTTTGAAGTATACCGGTCCTGCCCCACCTATGTACTGGCTAAGCCCCTGCAGCAGGAGCATGTCAGGGCGTCCTTGAAAAGAGCAGTTCAGGAATTGAGTCTGTCCAGGGATAAGAATTTTACCATCATCAATAAGCAGGGGATTTTCACTGTCCCCTATAAAAAAATCTATTATGTTGAAAGTGATAAGCGTAAGCTTAATATATATGGTGAAGAAGGTCTGATCAAGTCCATCAATCTGAAAATATCCGATTTCCTGAAGTTTGAACATGGCAGATATTTTCTCCAGTGCCATAAAAGTTACGCAGTCAACCTCATGCATGTATCCCAGATGGAAAAGTATGAGATTGTGATGGAGAATGGTACAGAACTGCCGGTCAGCCAGTCCAGGTACACGGAAACCAAATCTGGTTATGTGAGCTTCCTGGAAAATGAGTAATAAGCCTGATCAGCAGAAAGAATGATAAGTACAGGGAATTTTGAATCATATTGTGGCCAGAGGCATGATAAGTGGCTGTCTCAGGCAGTGCCGGAACCTTAATCGGTTTGTCCGGTCCTGCCTGAGGCAGTTTTTTCGTTTACAGGGAATCCACCGGTTTGAATCCCCCGGTTTCCTTCGGAATTAGAAATCCGGAGATGGTCACCCGCCCAATGGGAGTCAGGTCACTGGCCTGACCTTGCCCGGCTCCAGAGTCCGCAGGCGACGATACTGTGTCCGGGCTGGAGGGCCAGAGTCAGTCCACCAGGAACATGGTCCAGTCGCGGACCAGCTCGTCAATGTTTTCGTAGAGCTTGTCCATCTGCCGGTCATCGGGCTGGTCCACAAAGACGCCCCCGGTACATAGAACTCGTTTTCCAGTCTCCTTGCAAAGCTTTTCGGCCACATAAGTGATAAAGAGGTCGGAGGCATTTTCACAGCTGGCTATGATTTCCGTCCTGCACTGGGGCGGGTCAGCTTCCGCTGTGGGTGTGCTCATGGCCGTGCAGCCGATATAAGGGATATTATCCGAGGTCAGAAGAACATGGAGGTCCTCTCCGACTGGTGTTACATCCATCTGAAGTGTGGTAAAAAGTAAAACTCTGTGAAATTTCATATTAGTCTCCAATCGTATTTTCCGTTATAGTAAAGGTGCAGGCGGATCTTCTGTGGAGATTCGCGATTTACTATTATTATATCCGCTGGTCTGGGACAGGGCAAGACCTTCCTTGGCAGGCTTTAAGAATCTTATCCCCTTAGTTGGGGCTTCACCTGTTTCATAATAGATTAAATTGTGCTATAATTTAATAATTATATGTATATCAGAATGGGGTCTTAGCTCTTATTTGATTATGGGAACAAAGAGACGGGAAGATGAATCAGAAGAAGGAGAATAAAATGAAAAACTGCAAAAAGACACTATTGATTATGTTGCTATGTATGCTGGCGGTATCCATGAGCCCCCTGCTGGTCCAGGCCAAGAAGCCGAAACTGAACCGGAAGTGGAAGGTCGTTGAGCAGGGAGAAGTTTTTTTCCTGAGAGTGAAGAACACAAAAAAGAAAGTCCGCTGGCGGTCCACCAACCCTGATGTGGTTGTGTTGAGGCCTATTTCCAGGAAGAAGGCTGTACTTAAGGCCAAGTCTCCCGGCAGGGCTTATGTTGTTGCCAAGGTGGGCAGCCGCTATCTCAAGTGCCTTATAGGAGTTACAGCCCCGGAGAATGAAGCCGACAGTGGAGCTAATACCAATACAGATATAACCCCTGATGAATTGCCGGGCAGTGATCTTGAGATTGTCCATACGGTGACTAAGCTGGACTTCCCAAGGTGGATCCAGTCCTTTACCATGGACGACAAGTACTACTATTTTATCCAGATGACCAGTGCCAATACCGGTAATCTTAGAATCACAAGAGTGAAGTATGCCGGCCTTGGAAAATATCTGAAGGATCATATGGATCTGATTAATTTTGGCCATGGAACCAATCTTGACTGTTCCACCTATAATGGAGTGACATATCTGTGGACGGGAAGCGGTGCCAAGGCAGGCTCGGATGTATCCAGGGCCATATCCTGCTTCCCCTATGTCAAAAACAGCAGGATTAATAACCATTCGCCCATAAGCTATCTCATTCCTCACTTAGGTAAAGGAAGTAATGTAACGAATGTATATCCTGCCGTCAATGAAACAGGCGATAAACTGATGGTACGTTACACTAAGAGTGGCAAGCAGTATTTCCAGGCTTATACATTAGTGAATGGTACCCAGATTAACCCAAAGAAGCCCTTATTCTATATGGCCTTTACCTTGCCGGTGGCAGACTTCCAGGGCTTTGATTATTACAAAAATTCAGTCAAGACTATAGAGGGAAGTCCCAGTCAGGTTTTCCTGGCCGGTTATGACAGGACCAGAACTTTCTATCCGACCATGATCAGGACCTACACCAAGGGAAGCAAAAATGTTGCCAAGAGGGTTATTAATGGGGCCAGCGCACTTACTTTCCGGGAGCCGGAAGGAATCAAAGTCACATCAAGCGGACAGACTATTATTATGTTTGTCTCCAATACGCTGACGGACCAGTCCTGTAATATATACCGGGTGAAGTAAGACCGGGGAAAGCAGTGAATTACACAGGCCGGCGCGGCTGACTGTAGAGGTCTGCGGATGACAATTGTTACACAGGCCGGCGCGGCTGACTATAGAGGTCTGCGGATGACAATGATTACACAGGCCGGCAGACGACAGATAGATTTTTTCACATATATAAACAGATGGGAAAGGCAGCAAGGAGGAAAAGGATTATGCCTAAGTGGGTAGATTTGAATGAGATTGAAGAAGATGAGATCCCGGTGAAGAAATTCAGTATCACCGAAGAGATGCTCAGTAGGGAGGAGCGGATTCCTGCTTCGCCTTCGGTTTACCAGGCCGGGGAGGAGGACTTCCTCGACGCCATGGAGCCGGCCAAGAAGAGTATGACGATCTTCTTTTTGATTGATGTATCCGGCAGTATGAAGGGAACTAAAATCGGTTCTTTAAACAGTACTATGGAAGAATTGCTTCCCTCCCTGATCGGCGTGGGAGAGGCATCTACGGATGTGAAGATTGCCGTGATGAAGTTCTCCACCCAGGTTGAGTGGGTGACTCTCGAGCCGGTAAAGATTGAGGAATACCAGTTCTGGAACCGGCTGGAGGCCGAGGGGCTTACCTTTATGGGAGACGCCTTCCTTGAGTTGTCAAGGAAGCTGTCCAGGAGTACCTTCCTGAGTTCTCCTTCCCTGTCTTTTGCACCGGTTATCTTCCTTTTGTCTGATGGATCCCCCAACGATGACTGGAAGAAGGGACTGGAGACCTTAAAGCAGAATAAGTGGTTCCAGCATGGTCTCAAAATAGCTCTCGGTATAGGGTCAGAGGTGAATATGGACGTACTCCGTGAATTCACCGGCAATGAGGACCTGGCTGTCCAGGCCAAGAATGCCGACCAGCTGAGGGAGCTGATCAAGCTGATGGCAGTTACCTCATCCCAGATTGGAAGCCGCAGCCTGGCCCTGGTGGACAACAGCGGCCGCCAGGTTAGGGAAGAGACAGTGGCCCAGGCCAAGCAGAAGGTTCTCGTGGAGGAGATCCAGTCCGGGGCCAAGGATATTCTTGGCGAGGCTGTTGATATTGACGCGGTTAATTTTGATGAAGGCTGGTAAGAGGACAGGTCATGAGAGAGTTAAAGATTAATGAACGTATTCCGATGGAAGCCGGCGGTGAGGCAGCGGTGATTCAGGAACTGGGCCGTGGCGGTCAGGGTATCGTTTACCTGGTCAGGTACAAGGGAAGGGAATATGCCCTGAAATGGTACTTCATCAGCCGTATAAAGAATCCGGAGGCTTTCAGGAATAATCTCAGAAGGAATATAGAAGACGGAGCACCGGAAGGAGGCAGGCAGTTTATATGGCCCCTCTTTCTGACAAAGCAGAAAAAGAATGGAGCCTTCGGTTACCTGATGCGGCTGGCGCCCAGGGACTATGACTCCTTTACGGACATTTATAATGGTTACCGGTGGGAGAAGCCCAGGGCCAAGGGGCAGCCGGCCAGGAAGATTCCGGTCCGCTTTGCCTCCCTGGATACCATGATTACCGCGGCGGTCAATATCGTCAAGGCTTTCCGGGCCCTCCACCTGACAGGAAAAAGCTACCAGGATCTCAATGACGGTGGTTTTTTCATCAATACAAAAACAGGAGATATCCTGGTCTGCGATTGTGACAATGTGGCTCCTGACGGCCAGAATTTCGGTATAGGAGGTATGCCGGGTTTTATGGCTCCCGAGGTGGTCAGAGGCATGGCCATGCCCAATGTACTGACGGACCGGTATTCACTGGCAGTCGTACTCTTTAAGCTTTTCTTTAGGGGAGATCCCCTTGAGGGCAGTAAGGTGCTCAAGTGTGTTGTCATGACTGAGGAGAATGATCTGATCCATTATGGAAAGGATCCTGTGTTCATCTATGATCCTGACAATGCCTCCAACAGGCCTGTGAAGGGAGTTCATAATAACGTGATCAGGCTCTGGAGTATTTATCCGGAATTTATCCGCCAGGCCTTTACCCTGAGCTTTACCTATGGAATCAGGGAGCCCAATGCCAGGATTATCGAGAAGAGCTGGATCCAGATGCTCATTCAGCTGAAGCTGGATATCGTCCACTGCCAGTGTGGCAGGACAGCCTTCACTTCCACTTTTGAGAAGACTGGAAACCATACTCTGACCTGCCAGAAATGTGGCAGCACCATCTATACACTGGGGGTCAAGGATTATGAGCTTCCCCTGAATCCGGGAGCCAGGCTCTATGCCTGCCTGACGGAAAAGAACAGTGATGACTGTGAGACCGTGACAGGGATCGTCATTGAGAACAGGCTCAAGAAGGGCCTTTACGGGATCAAGAATATGACCCGGGACAGCTGGACGGCTGTATTTCCCGATGGTACGGAAAGACAGGTCGGGCCCCGGTCCGGCGTGCCCATCTGGAAGGGCCTGGATATCAGCTTCGGCGACGGGGTGGATGGCAAGATTCTGCTCTAGGGAGTAGTTCATCCAGACGGTATTCTTTTAATAACTGACTATGACAAGAGCTTCCGGTGACTTAATATGATAGGGAACTTAATATGATAGGGAACTTAATATGATAGGTATTTATTGTGATGGATGACTTATTGTGATAGGTAATTTATTATGACAGGTGACTCATCATGATATATAGAAGAGAAGCCGGCGGCTTATATCGATAAAACAACTATAAAAAAGGTAATTATTTCATGAAGGTAATTAATGGTGTGGAAATGATTTCCCTGCAGGAGATCTGCGAGGAGTATTTACTGAGAAAGGACAAGGAAACCGGACAGATCGTCGGTGAGAATGCTTACTTTTCATCCATGGGAGCCATGATTGACGGAGCCCTGGCTTTTGTCAGGTTTTTTGAGAAGATCCACAGTCAGGGTAAGGTCTATGGGTCCTGGGATCCGGACCAGTTCTTCTTCTGCCGGGAGACCGGGGCCATGTACTTTAGTGGCCAGGACCTGGTAAAGCCCATGGAAGAGGCTGCGCTGGAAGCGGAGGAGATCAACTATACGGAATTTCTGGCCCCTGAACTGATTGAAGACCTGGCTGCCAGGAAGGCTGACCAGGAGACAGACGGACAGGAGGAAGCCATTTGTTTCCAGCTGGCAACAGACTGGTATTTTATGTCCGTATTCCTTTTCGAGTATTTCTTCCATACCGGCTCTCCCTTTGAAGGGAAACGGATGGTGAACCGGGTCTTCCTGTCACCGGAGGAAAAAGAGCTCTTCCGGGCCAGGGAGGGAGCCTTCTGTATGGAGCCTGGAGACCATGATAACGGGCCGGTGACAGGGATTCAGGATAAGCTGATCCGCTACTGGCAGGAGTATCCTGACTTTCTGCAGAAGACCTTCCAGCGTGCCTTCCTGAGCGGAGGGATTATGGAACAGTTAAGACCTACTGAACTTGACTGGAAGCAGGTGCTGGTCCACATGGCCATGGACTATAAGGAATGTACCTGCGGTTTCCGGGGTTTTTCTTCCCGTCTCCTGCCTCAGGATAACAAGACCCTGGCATGTCCGAAATGTGGGAAAATATATTATCCCCTGTCAGACGGTATGGACCGGATCCTGCTGGCTTCGGGAGAGAAACTTTACGAATGCCAGACCGGCAGGAATCCATTTGACAAGGACACGGTAACCGGCCTGGTAGTGGAGAACCGGCAGCATCCGGGTCTGTTTGGTATAAAGAATGTTAGTGACGGAGAGTGGAGAGGTTTCTTCCCTGACCACTCGACAAAATATATTAATAAGGGCCAGGTCATACCCATATGGAGCGGCATGACCCTGTCCTTCGAGCGGGGGGAGAATTGGACTCTCCGCGTGATTAAGATGAATGATCGTAAGGGTATCGACCAGGCCCAGTCTTTTTCTGATGAGGAAGTGGACTGACCGATGACCTGCCATGATCAAGGAAAGGAAGATGAGGATGAGCACACAGTTTGATTTAGATATCGATGCGATTGATCCGTTAGATACGATGCCGCCAGCCAAGAAGAGCATGGTCATCTTCTTTATGGTAGACACATCAAAGAGTATGGAAGGCAGTAAGCTGGATTCCCTCAATAAAGTAATGGGAGAGATCCTTCCGGAGCTTATTGGCGTAGGAGAGGCGGGAACAGATGTCAAGGTGGCTGTCCTGGATTTCTCCTCAGGCTGTGAGTGGGTGACACCGGAGCCGGTTCTGATTGAGGAATACCAGCGATGGGAGAACCTGACTGCCGACGGAGTTACTGACCTGGGAGAGGCCTGTGAAGAACTCTGCAGCAAGTTGTCCAGAAAGAGCTTCCTGAAGGCACCTTCCCTGTCTTACGCACCGGTGATCTTCCTGATTACCGATGGATATCCCACGGATAATTATAAGAAGGGCTTTGAGATGCTCAGGCAGAACCGTTGGTTCCAGTATGGCCTGAAGGTGGCCCTGGCCATCGGGTCCAGCGTTGACCTGGAAGTTCTTCACGAGTTCACTGATGATGAGGAGCTGGTTTTGCAGGCCTTCGGAGCCGACATGCTAAAAAAGCTTGTCCGGGAGATCGCCGTGACCTCTTCCAAGATTGGAAGTACCAGTATGACCCTGACTGACAGCAAGGGCGAGCGCAGCCTGGAAGAGGTTTCCGGAGCTAAAAAGGAGCAGCTGGTGGAGGCCGTCCAGGAGTTGAAGCAGGATATCCTTGGTGTGGAAGACCTGCAGGATATTGACGATCTGGAGATCGAATTCGATGAGGGATGGTAGAATGTTTCAAGGGATTCATACTACGGTGATCGGGGACAGTCATATCAGAAAAGGTATCGTGTGCCAGGACAGTTCCGGTGTTTTCGTCGATGATGAGTTTGCGGTGGCAGTGGTTGCCGACGGCCATGGGAGTGAAAAACATTTTCGCTCGGATGTGGGATCCCAGATTGCTGTGAAAATGACGACAGAGCTGTTAAAGAAGTATATGGCCAGGGCAGATTTCCGGGACCAGTTTACCAGGCATCCCGAATTTATACTCAGTCAGATTGAGAAGCAGCTGCTGATGAAATGGAGAGAGGCAGTGGAGGAGTTCCACAGGGAAAATCCCCTGTCCGGGGAGGAGCAGGAGAAGGTGGACCGGCTCTTCGGCAGCAAGGTCAGAATTCCGGTAATCTATGGAAGCACCCTGCTGGCAGCTGTGATGACCGGGGATTATTCTTTCGGCCTGGTCCTGGGAGACGGAGGCTTCGTGGTGCTCTCCGAAGACGGGAAGCTGGGCATACCCATTGAGGATCCCAATTCCCATGCCAACTATACCTCTTCCCTTTGTAATACCAATGCTGTAAGGTTTTTTGAACACTGGTTTTCCAGGGAGCCGGTAAAGGCCATGTTTGTATCTACAGACGGACTATTTAAATCCTTTGCCAGCGATGAGGATTTTCTGAAATATCATGGTCTGGTCAGCAGGATGTTTGACCAGCCGGACCGGGCAAGACAGAGTCTGGAGAGAAATTTTGAAAAAAGGACCAAGGAGGGCAGTGGTGATGACATATCTATGGCCCTGGTCTACAGAACAGAGTAATAGTTTGACCAATGGAGAGAAATTGGTTTTGAAATGAGGTGACAGTGATGAAAAAAGAGGCAAATGTCATTCTCGCCAAATGTGCAAAGGACCAGCTTTACGGAATCCGTATTGAGAAGAGAGACCATGACTGGGTCAGGACCTGGGCCTTCAAACTTCAGGAAGAGATGGCAGAAAAGGAAGGTTTTGATAAAGTCCAGCTGACAGGCAGCTTTTACACGGATGAGGAATATCCCGGCTGTCCCTATTGCGGGACGAAAAAATGTTTTGTCTGTGGCAGTTGTGGTAAGGTAAGCTGCTATGATGGATCTGACCGGGTGGTCTGTAACTGGTGCGGTGCCGGGGGAAAAGCCAGCAGGGATGACGGGGCTCTGGATGTCACAGGCGGTGGCTTTTAAGAGATAGTTGCAGGTGATAATAGTTTTATTTGTGAATATTTTGTTAGACTAATTGTAATTTAATAAACGTTTTGCTATAATAGTATTGGATTTCCGGAGGGTAATATATGAAGGACATAATTAAAGACCTGATTTTGGATGCTTCTTCTAAGATGACTGAAACTGCGTTGACTACACCCTATATCATTTCGAAGGGAACCAAGCGGCTCCCGGACCGGGGCGATGTAATCAGGATTATCAAGGACATTCGTCGGGTCATGTTCCCGGGATATTTTGGAGATGAGAATATTTCTTTAATTTCTCCGGATTATTTTATTGGCGATAAGCTGACGCATATTTATGGGGACCTGAAGAAGCAGGTTAAGGCAGCTCTGGACTTCCGCCAGCAGGAGGAGGACCAGGATGAAGATACGATCAGGAAGGCGGAGGAGATTTGTAATGTTTTCTTCCGGAGGCTTCCTGATGTACAGCAGATGCTTCTGAAGGATGTGGAGGCAGGTTATTACGGGGACCCGGCAGCCAAGAGCAGAGAAGATGTTGTCTTCTCTTATCCTGGCCTGTTTGCCATTTTTGTATACCGGATTGCCCATGAGTTCTATGTACAGGATGTACCCCTGCTGCCCAGAATCATGACCGAGTATGCCCACAGCAGGACAGGTATCGATATTAATTCCGGTGCCCAGATTGGGGAGTATTTCTTCATCGACCACGGTACAGGCGTTGTTATCGGTGAGACCACTGAGATAGGTAATAATGTGAAGCTTTATCAGGGAGTAACTCTGGGAGCTCTTTCTACCAGAAGTGGTCAGAAGCTGAAAGGAAAGAAGCGTCATCCCACAATCAGGGATAATGTAACTGTCTATTCCGGAGCCAGTATTCTTGGCGGCGAGACAGAGATTGGCGAGGGTGTCATCGTGGCAGGTGGTGCTTTTGTCACCAAGTCTGTTCCGGCCCACACTAAGGTTATTGTTAAGAATCCGGAACTGCAATTTATGAATTCAGATAAGAAAATCGAGCTGCAGGGAACTGCGAATGATGAGGGTATCTGGGAGATTTAGATGGGGACTGTCCATTCTTTTTAGGAAAGGGGCAGATGACCGGACCGATAGAGCCTATGGCAGATGAGTCAGAGTTTGGTCAGATTGATACTTCCAGATAGGGAAATACCCATTTCGAATTGCGAAAAGTCTTGGATGATTTTGATAATAATAAAATCTATAGCTATTGTTTTGGTCATCAATCAATGATAATTCGTTTTATCGGAAGGGAGTATACATGAATAAGGAGTTTATTACTTACGCCAGGATGTTTAAGGCCATGTCAGATGAGAACCGGCTGAAGATCCTAGGAATGCTTAAGGAGCGTGAGTACAATGCCAGCGAGCTCTTAGAGGAAGTAGAATTTGGTCAATCTACCTTGTCACATCATATGAAGATTTTGATTAATTCAGGCCTTGTCGTCGCCAAAAAGAATGGTAAATGGACCATTTACAGTCTGGTACCGCATGTCTTTGAAGAAGTGTCCAATTGGATAAGAAATCTGGTATGGTGATGCTTTATCCGGCTGGATAAGGAAGTTGTTTTGACCATGCCTATTGGGTGTAGAAGTTTGTGCCAGCCATAAGAAATGGCTGGCCGGTCAAGTGGTATAAGAATTTTTGTTGACAAATTAGTATTTATAAAGTAAAATCTAACCGTTGTCTGTAAGACAGCTGAATGCCCAGATAGCTCAGTCGGTAGAGCAGAGGACTGAAAATCCTCGTGTCACTGGTTCGATTCCGGTTCTGGGCATTATATTTTTGCTCTTTTATATTTATACATATATTTATATAGATTATTTGGAGGCCTTCCTGGAAGTCTCCATCTTTAGTAAATTAACTTAGTTTTTTTAGTATTATATATGTTTTTGGATATTTTTTTTTAGATACTTTTTGTCTAGAAATTATAATTATACATTCTAATTGGATGCTATTAATTAGATATTTTTCTTTAATCCGACCTTGGGATAAGCTATAATAAGATAGAAGCATAATAAGATTTGAGGGAGATTTTCAGATCCTATTTATACTAGCGGGAAAGGAGAATTATATGAATTATTTTAGAAGATTGGGGTGGATTACGGTCATCAGTGCCATACTGATGATGCTGGCAGGTATTCTTTTTTGTGTCCGGCCATTTATGGCAACGGAAACCCTGACTAAAGTCATCGGTATTATGCTGATTGGCAACGGAGTACTGACTATACTTCACTATTTTTCCAGCAGGGCCCTGTCCGGCTTCTTTTTGAAGGGGAGTATGGCCAGGGGAGTACTCCTGATCATCATCGGCATTTTTGTGCTGACCCACGTTGATTTTACCTTGAATGTATTTTCTTATATTTTTAGTTTTTATATTATTGTGGATGGCATATCCGGTGTGGAGAATGCCTTCCTGCTCAACACCCTTGGAGCCAGGAACTGGTTCGTGAATCTGATCCTTTCCGGTCTCCTGATTGTGGCCGGTGTCTATATGCTGTTCAACCCATCCTCAGCCGTGGCAACCGCGTCCATGTGGATCGGTCTCATTCTGATTGTGGATGGTTTTGAAAGTATCGTTCTTGTGACAAGAATCCGGTCCATGGGAGACAGGTTCTACCGGAGTATGAGAGATATGATTGATGAGCTGCAGGGCAATATCATCGATGAGGCAGGTCCGGGCCGTCCTGAAGACCGGCCGCCCATGTAAAGCACATAAAGAATACAGTTAAAGAACACAGTGACTTAGATGTGATTGAGATTAGCTGGAGGGGACTATGACGACATTAAAAGCTTTGGAAGAAAGACATTCTGTGAGGAATTATCTGGATCAGCCTATTCCCGAGGATATGAGATATCTTCTGGATAGCCTGGTGGAGGAGTGTAATGAGGAGAGCGGGCTCCGTATCAGAATCTGTTACGATGACCCGGAAGGATTTGATTCCAGACTGGCCCACTATGGCAAGTTCCGTAATGTAAGAAACTATATCATCCTGGCCGGTTACAAGGGGGATGATATTGAGGAAAAATGTGGCTATTACGGTGAGAAAATCGTGATCAAGGCCCAGCAGTTCGGCCTTAATACCTGTTGGGTTGCCCTGACTTTCAATAAAAACATGGTTAAAAAGAGGATCAATCCTCAGGAGAAGCTGTGTATGGTTATCGCCCTTGGCTATGGGGCAGACCAGGGCCAGGCCCACAAAAGTAAACCTTTGGATCAACTGCTGGCTACCCGGGGAACCATGCCTGACTGGTTCCGCAAGGGAGCTGAAGCTGCTATGCTGGCACCTACGGCCATGAACCAGCAGAAGTTTGTCATGGGTATGAGGAATGGAGAGCCGGCCATACGCATCAAAGGTGCCGGCCCCTATACTAAGGTAGATCTGGGCATCGTCAGATATCATTTCGAACTTGCTTCCGGAAGAAAGACCTATTAAAGGATTAAGCAGTTTAAGAGTAGAGGTTAAGGCCCCGCAGGCTGACCAGTCCGTCCAGTCAGCCTGCGGGGCCATCTGCGGCAAGGAAGCCGGGAAGCAGCGGGACCTGGGTTTCCGTAAAAAAAAGAGGTCATAAGACCTCTGAGAGCACGAGACGGGATTCGAACCCGCGACCCTCGCCTTGGCAAGGCGATACTCCACCACTGAGCCACTCGTGCATAAATATTCTTTAATTAGTATAACACAACTGTAGTAATTGTCAAGAAAAATATATATTATTGACACAAAATGAAAAATAATACTTTTCAATTACTGATTATGCTATATAATAGCTTAGAAGCGGGTGATGGGAATCGAACCCACGTATCTAGCTTGGAAGGCTAGTGTTCTACCATTGAACTACACCCGCGTGCTTGGGAACAAAAATTAATATAGCATAAAAGGAAATAAAATGCAAGAAGATTTTCCACTGCCGTCATGTCTCCCCTTCAGAAGGTCCTGCCGGGAGTGGAAGACCGGATACGAGAGGATCAGGAATGAAATACCTGCTTTGTGCCATCAATGCAAAATACATACACACGAACCTGGCTGTTCACTGTCTGAAAGCCTATGCGAAGGAACATGGGAAGGATGCCTGCCTGGGCGCAGACATAGAAGTATGTGAATATACCATTAATCACCACATGGACCAGCTGATCCAGGCCCTCTTCCTGGCCAGGCCCGATGTGCTGGTTTTTTCCTGTTATATCTGGAACATTTCCATCATAAAAGAGCTGGCTGGGGAGATGAAAAAGATTCTGCCTGGCCTGCAGATCTGGGTCGGTGGACCTGAGGTATCCTATGATGGGGCTGTTTTCCTAAAGGATAATCCCCAGGTGGACCTGGTCATGCAGGGCGAGGGGGAGGCTCTTTTTACCAGCCTTTTGCAAATCCATGAAGGAAAGGGAGGCCAGACAGGGCTTGAAGGCCTGCCGGGCCTGGTCTACAGAAAAGATGGGAGGATCATAGATCAGGGGATGGCCCCCTTTGTGGACCTGGACCAGATCCCTTTCGTCTATAAAGATTTTGGATTATTTAAGAATAAGATCCTCTATTATGAGACTAGCAGGGGCTGTCCCTTTTGTTGCAGCTACTGCCTGTCATCAGTGGATGAGAAGGTCCGCTTCCGGTCTCTTAAGCTTGTGGAAGAGGAACTGGAGGCCTTTCTGGAGGCAGGAGTGCCCCAGGTAAAGTTTGTGGACAGGACCTTTAACTGCAATAAAAACCATGCCATGTTCATATGGACTTATATCAAGGACCATGACAGGGGCCTGACGAATTTTCATTTTGAGATCGCCGGGGACCTGTTGGATGAAGAAAGTTTTGCCCTTTTTGAGCAGATGAGACCTGGTCTGATCCAGCTGGAGATCGGTGTCCAGTCCACCAACCCTGAGACCCTGGCGGCCATACGGCGGAGGATGGACATCAGGCAGATCTTCTCCCATGTGGACAGGATCCACGGTATGGGAAATATCCACCAGCACCTGGATCTGATCGCGGGCCTGCCCTATGAAGGCTTTGACCAGTTCCGTAAATCTTTTGACGACCTCTACGCCCACAAGCCTGACCAGCTGCAGCTGGGCTTTCTGAAAGTCCTTAAGGGGACTTATATGGAGGAGAAGGTACAGGACTATGGTCTTCTTTACAGGGACGGAGCCCCCTATGAGGTTCTTGCCAGCCACTGGATATCCTATGAGGAGATCCTGGAGCTCAAGGGGGTGGAGGAACTGACGGAGGACTATTATAACAGCGGCCAGTTCCAAGCCAGTCTGGCCTATGCTATCCCGGCCTTCCCGAGTCCCTTTGCCTTTTTCCAGGCCTTTTCCCACTACTACCGGGCCCATGACTGCCATCTTAGAAGCCACAGCCGGCTGGCCAAATATGAGATCCTCAGAGACTTTCTGGGTCAGGCCGGCCTGGACCTGCCCTGGCTTGACCAGTTTCTGCTTATGGATCTGTATCTGAGAGAGAGGGCCAAGGCCAGACCAGCCTGGGCCGCCGGCCAGGAGGTCCACCGGGCCTTTTTTAAAAGTATGTACCGGGACCATGGGGACCTGCTCTTTCCCAGGCTTACCGCGGAGGGAAGTTACGATTCCAAAAAGATGGCGGGCAAGAGTCATATGGAGCTCTTTGATATCGATGTCAAAGGCTTCCTGGAGACCGGCAGGATCAGACAGGGGACCTTCTGCTGCCTGTTTGACTACCAGGACAGGGATCCTTTAAGCTACAATGCCAGATTGGTCTGCCTTGACCTTACTGCCTTGACATTTAACACTTGAATGTGGATGGAAAATGCCTTAAAATAGGAGAAGTATTGTATCTTCCGATAGATTATAAAATAGAAAGAAGGTTGGATGTAGCATGAGATCAAAGAAGCATCAGAAGATTGCGGCAATCGTAATTGTGGTTGTAATTGTGGCCATGGTAGTAACATCGATTGTACCTGCCATATTAATGTAAAGATATTAATGTAAATAAGGAATTTAGGAGCAGCTATGTTTAAAAAAATTGCAATAGCCATACTGGTTCTTCTCCTGGCTGCAGTGGCAGGTCTGGCCGGCTACGCAGGCTACTACTATAATAAGTATGTGGATATAGACACCATTTATCCCGGTGTGTATATCCAGGGCATGGACGTCAGCGGCATGTCCCTGCAGGAAGCCCAGAAGAAGATTGATGACTACTCCGCCAAGGCGGGAAAACATACGGTTACCCTCCAGGTTGGTGAGAGGGAATGCAGCTTTTCCCTGGGAGAGGTAGGTCTCCATTGCACCAGTCCCGATGCAGCCAGCCGGGCCTACAGCATGGGCAGAAGCGGCAATATTATTGACCAGATTCTTGATGTGCACCAGCTGGAGTCCTCCAAGGTGGATTTCCCACTGACCTATGCGGTGGATGAGAACCAGGTCAGAATCGGTGTTAATGCTCTCGCAAGACAGTTTCTGGCTGAAAAGAAGGATGCGACTATCAAGAGAAAGAAGGGCAAGTTCCTTGTCACTGACGAGGTTGTGGGTATCGACATAGACTTCGACCAGAACGCCGACAAGCTGATCTCTCTTCTGAAGGCAGAGAACTGGGAGCCCCAGTCGATCACCTTCCCCATGGATTACAAGGAGGACAAGCCGGCCCATACCAAGGCAGAGCTGGATACCATCCAGGATGTCCTTGGAACCTTTACCACATCCTATGCCGGGTCCGCCGAGGGCCGATGTGCCAATGTGGAGAACGGAGCCTCCCTCATCAACGGGACAGTGCTCTATCCGGGTGAGGAGTTCTCTGTCTATAAGGCGGTATCCCCTTTCAGCAAGGAGAACGGTTATCAGCTGGCCGGATCCTATGAGAATGGATCCACGATTCAGACCTATGGCGGAGGAATCTGCCAGGTCTCCACGACCCTCTATAACGCGGTCCTCAGGGCAGAGCTGAAGGTTGTAGAAAGACAGAACCATTCCATGACTGTCCACTATGTGGAGCTGTCTGAGGATGCGGCTATCGCCGGAACCCAGAAGGACTTTAAGTTTAAGAATAATCTGGATACCCCTATCTACATTTTTGGAAAGACGGAAGACAAGCAGATCAAGTTCACCATATATGGAAAAGAGTACCGGGATAAGGACCGGACCATAGAATTTGTCTCCAAAACCAAGAGTGAGATCGCGCCTAAGGAAGAGATCATCAAGGATAATACTCTCAAGAAGGGTAAGAAAGTGGTGGAGAAGCAGGGTAAGACCGGCTACAGGGCTGAGCTCTGGAAGGTGATCCACCAGAAGGGTAAGGAGGATGAACTGGAAAAGGTCAACTCCAGCTATTATATCAGCACACCTTCCGTGATCCGTGTAGGAACCAAGGAAGAGAAGAAGAAAAAGAAAGATGAGACCAACAAGTCCTCCGGCAATGAGGGAGAGATTGTGACGGAATCCCTGGATACAAATAACTGACAGAAACAAAATGACAGAAACAAAAGAATAGTAGACACAGACGACAAATAGAAAGAAATGCGGTGATCTTTGTTCTGTTATGAGACTGGGTAAACTCAAAGAGAGTGTATGGCAGCGCTCTGTGGAAAAACAATTGCATAAGAATCTGAACAGATATAAGACGGCATCACTTGGTGATGCCTTAGTCTTATCACCGGAAGCCGGCTCCGGAAGGACGGCCTGGCTCACGGCGGCTGTAGCGCCTGTCCGTGGCTGGATCCTGGCTCCGGAACGTCTGGTCGCCAGAGCTCTTGCCTCGGCGGCTGCCTGCAGAATGGGAAGCGGGCCTGATCTGAGGACTTATCCTCAGCTGCATATCAGTGCCATACTGTCGCCGGAGACGGAGGAGCAGCCTTTTAAAAAGCTGGTCCGGGACCTGGACCGGCTGGCCTGGGACCAGAACATGTTCCTCTTTGTGGACCGGGCGGAGGTCAGTCCGGCGGTTACAAGCCTCTTGCTTTATGGCTGGCTTCAGGGACCTGCGGGGTCTGCTGCCCCGGGAGCCGGAGCCCCGGAAAAGGGGAGGCCGGATTATAGCGGCTGGGATATCTGCATGGCCGGCGACCTGGCGGCGGAAGGGACAGCCCTGATCGCTGCTGAAAAGAGGCCAGAGCTGGAACAAAGATACACAAGGGACTATATTGATGCGGCCGGTACTACACTGGACCGGCAGGCCTTGAAAAGAATGCAGGATATTCTGGCCAAGCATTTTCCAGGTCCGGTTCTTGACCTGGGCCAGGGAGGCGTCTTCGGAGGCCTCTGGGAACTGGCTGTCGCGGCCAGGGTGGGACTTAGTGTTGAACTCAAAAGGATTCCGGTCCGCCAGCATACCATTGAGTTGTGTGAATACTACCGGCTGAATCCCTACAAGCTCCACTCCGGCGGAAATCTTCTGATTCTCTGTGAGGACGGGCCAGGTCTTGTGGACCGGGCCGGTCAGGCAGGAGTGCGGGCCGCCGTCATCGGCCGGGCTGAGACCGGCAATGACAGAACGGTCAGCTATGACGATGAAGTCCGATACTTAGAACCACCTGATATGGATGAGATCTATAAAATAGTTTAAATAGTTTAATCAGATTAATGGAGGCAGAGATGCGCAAAGAAATATTAAAGATGCTGGAGAATAACAGCAGGATTGATTTACATGACCTGGCAATAATGATGGGAACAGACGAGACCAGGGTTTACCAGGAGATTGAAAAGATGGAGAAGGATGGGATTATCTGTGGATATCCTACTCTGATCAACTGGGATAAGACCGGTGAGGAGAAGGTGACGGCCCTCATCGAGGTCCGGGTTACCCCCCAGAGGGGCCAGGGCTTTGAAAAACTGGCAGAAAGAATCACCAACTACCCGGAGGTCAGATCAGTCTACCTTATGTCAGGAGCCTTTGATTTTGCCGTATTCCTGGAAGGAAAGACCCTGAAAGAGGTTTCTATGTTTGTGACAAGCAAGCTGTCTACCCTCGATGCCATTACCAGTACATCCACTCATTTCGTACTGAAGAAATATAAAGATTACGGCATTATTATGCTGGATAAGCCTAAGAGCAGCAGAATGAAGGTGACACTATGAGGAATCCCTTATCTGATACGGTGGTTCAACTGAAACCATCGGGCATACGTAAATTTTTTGATGTGGTCCAGGAGATGCCGGATGCCATTTCTCTGGGTGTGGGCGAACCGGATTTCGATACGCCCTGGCATATCCGGGAGGAAGGTATCTATTCCTTAGAGCGGGGAAGGACCTTCTATACATCTAATGCCGGTCTCATGGAACTGAGACAGGCCATAGCCCGGTATACTTACAGGAAATGCAACATTTCCTATGATCCTAAAAAGGAGATCCTGGTTACGGTGGGCGGCAGTGAGGGAATTGATGTGGCCCTGCGGGCCATGCTTAATCCCGGCGATGAAGTGATTATTCCGGAGCCCTCCTATGTATCCTATGTGCCCTGTGTGGCCCTGACCGGAGGTGTGCCGGTGACCATTCCCCTTCAGGAGAAAAACCGGTTTAAGCTGACTGAGGAGGAACTGCTGGGAGCCATCACAGACAAGGCCAAGATTCTTGTGCTTACCTTCCCCAACAATCCCACAGGGGCCATTATGACCAAAGAAGACCTGGAGCCTATTGCCAGGATTGTACGGGAGAAGGACCTCTATGTGATTTCCGATGAAATCTACGCCGAGCTGACCTATGGTGTGGACCACTGCTCCATCGCCACTTTCCCGGGCCTGCGGGAGAGGACTATTGTAATCAATGGTTTCAGTAAAGCTTTCGCCATGACCGGCTGGAGACTGGGCTATGCCATGGGTCCGGAAGTGATCCTTAAGCAGATGACCAAGATTCACCAGTATTGTATTATGGCTGCGCCCACCACCAGCCAGTATGCCGCCGTGGAGGCCATGAATAACGGAGAGGAAGATGTGCAGGAGATGAGAAATGCCTACAATCACCGCCGCCGTTATCTGGTGGAGCGCTTTAAGCAGATCGGACTTAAATGTTTTGAGCCGGAAGGAGCATTCTATATCTTTCCCAGTATCCAGGAATTCGGCATGACTTCCGAAGAGTTTGCTACCCGTTTTCTCAGAGAGGAGAAGGTAGCGGTCGTACCGGGAACAGCTTTCGGGGAATGTGGTGAGGGCTTTTTGCGTGTGTCCTATGCCTACTCCTTAGATGAGCTTAAGATTGCCCTTGGACGGCTGGAGCGGTTTATCGACAGGCTCAGGTCCGAAAAGTTTTAAGGGATGCGGCATGGTTAATATTGTATTACATGAGCCGGAGATTCCGGCCAATACCGGTAATATAGGCCGTACTTGTGTGGCGACCCACAGTGTTCTCCACCTGATTGAGCCCCTGGGCTTCCGGATTAATGACAAAATGTTAAAAAGGGCCGGCCTGGATTACTGGGATAAGCTGGATGTGAGAGTCTATGAGGACTTCGAAGATTTCCTCAGTAAGAACCCCGGGGCCAGGATTTATATGGCCACCACCAAGTCCCGGCAGACCTATGCCGATGTGACTTATGAGGATGGCTGCTATATTATGTTTGGCAAGGAAAGTGCCGGTATCCCGGAGGAGATTCTCCTTGATTACAAGGACACGGCAGTGAGGATTCCCATGTTTGGGGATATCCGGTCCCTGAACCTGTCCAATTCGGTCTCCGTTATCCTTTATGAAGCCTTGAGACAGCAGGGCTTTAAGGAACTGGAACTGGAGGGGCAGCTTCATCACTACCAGTGGTAAGTAAGCTCCATAGTTTACTGGCATGGCAGGGGAAAGTAAGCCCATGAATGACCACCATGGCAGTGATAATCAAGCTTATGGTATGGTACAGTCGCTAAGGCAGGGGATGATAAGCCCTATGGCACGGCCGTTATGGCAAGGGATGATAAGCCCTATGGCACGGCCGTTATGGCAAGGGATGATAAGCCCTATG
>ODAJ014741127.1_pt1 | contig 66482 bp, 45 predicted proteins | sample 1539241 | NCBI WGS metagenome assembly ODAJ01 (sample SAMN02144231, study PRJEB22623) | gut metagenome | biome: sheep rumen | host: Ovis aries | place: New Zealand | reverse complement strand
TTCGTCCAAGGTGACTCCTGTCGGCGCAACGGGAGTGGGGGCAATGTCTTCCACCACCAGCAGTTTTGCACCGGCACAGGCACCAAGCGGTCCGAGACGCGAGAAAGAGAAAGCGGGTGAGGTGGGAGAAACAGGAGATCTCAATTCCCCCATCGGCGATGCGGTGTTGCCGTTGATGCTGATGGCGTTTGCTTTCTCCGGCGTGGTGGCTCTTCGGAGACGCAAGACTACGTAATGGAGGCTGAGCATGAGGGCTTGTCCCAAGGAGGGGCAAAAGTAGATGATGAGAGTTGGTTGTCTCAATGATGAGACAAAAGTGGATGATGAGAGCAAAAAATCGACATAATACTTGCGTATGTCGATTTTTTGTAGTATCTTTGCAGCGAATTGGGAGTTGGTTGTCTCAATGATGAGACAAAAGTGGATGATGATGGAGTTGGTTGTCTCAATGATGAGACAAAAGTGCATGATGGAGTTGGTTGTCTCAATGATGAGACAAAAGTGCATGATGATTGGGAGTTGGTTGTCCCAAGGATGGGACAAAAGTGCATGATGAGGGGGAGTTGGTTGTCCCAATGATGGGACAAAAGTGGATGATGATTGGGAGTGGGTTGTCCCAAGGATGGGACAAAAGTGCATGATGGAGTTGGTTGTCCCAAGGATGGGACAAAAGTGGATGATGATGGGGGGCTTGGTTGTCCCAATGATGGGACAAAAGTGGATGATGATTGGGAGTTGGTTGTCCCAAAGATGGGACAAAAGTGGATGATGATTGGGAGTTGGTTGTCCCAATGATGGGACAAAAGTGGATGATGAGAAGAGAGATGGAGAATAAACCGTATATGACACCGGAAGGGTGGAGACGACCGGTTGACCCTATGCGACATCACAGAGAAACGCATTGGGACTATAAAGGACGAGGGATATACCATGTCACTCTTGTCGTGGAAAAGCATTACCCTCTCTTCGGGCAATTGGCGGGCGATAGTCCAGAGGATGCTTATGTGGAGCTGAACAGCTTTGGAAAAAAAGTATTGGAGAGATTGCAGGATACACCTCGTATATATGGCGAGAAAGGATATGCGGTTAAGATTCTGGCATCGCAGATCATGCCTGATCATGTGCATATTGCGATACAAGCCTTGGAACAACTACCGAAGAGCATAGGAACGGTTATCCGCGGATTCAAAAGCGCTTGCACATCGCTCTATAAGCGTGAGTATGCAGGAGACTGTCCCAAGGATGGAACAGAAGTGTATGATGAGGAAGGAATAGAAAGAAACATCATGCAATTTTCTCGTATCTTTACGAGAACAGGAACGATATGGGAGCAACAGCCGGAGCATTATCACGAGCGAATACTCCATCCTAATAGCAATATCTCCGATATGATAGCCTATATCCAGAATAATCCCAGACGCTTGGCAATGAAAAGAACCCATCCGGATTTATTTAAAATACAGGAACATATCATATATAAAGGGTTGGAGATACGGGTAATGGGGAACCGTTTTTTGTTGAATAAACCCGTAAAAGAGGCGTTTCACTGCTCACGGACATTAGAGCAGAAAGAGATAGAGGTCTTGCAGAACCAGTGCCTTGCCAAAGCAGAGTTGGGAACCATATTCGTATGTGCAGCAATATCACAGGGAGAAAAACAGATATGCAAGTCCATCCGCGAGAGCAGACTACCGCTGATAATCATCTTAGCAGAGGGATTTCCCGATGAAAAGAGCGAACATTACCCATATTTCAAACCCAACGGGGTTTATTTTGAAGCTTGTGCAGAAGGACGACTGCTACTCGTAGAACCCTCCGGAGAACTGTTTGAAAGACCGGATATAGCAAAGAAGACAGAAGCGAAGGTGGGAGACATCCCCCACGAAAGCAAACGATGGCGGTTCGTAGCGATGAACTATATAGCAGAGATGCTTGCCCAATGATGGGACAAAGGTGGATGATGGGGGGCTTGGTTGTCCCAAGGATGGGACAAAAGTGGATGATGAGGGGGAGTCGGTTGTCCCAAGGATGGGACAAAAGTGCATGATGAGAGCTTGGTTGTCCCAAGGATGGGACAAAAGTGCATGATGATTGGGAGTTGGTTGTCCCAAGGATGGGACAAAAGTGCATGATGATGGGGGGCTTGGTTGTCCCAAAGATGGGACAAAAGTGGATGATGTGGGGGAGTTGGTTGTCCCAAGGATGGGACAAAAGTGCATGATGAGAGGGAGTTGGTTGTCCCAATGATGGGACAAAAGTGGATGATGAGAGCAAAAAAAGCTCTGAAAACTTGCATATGTCCAATTTTTGTTGTACCTTTGCAGCGAATTTTGAAACTAAAACAATAATCCAATGAATATCAATTCCAATGAATGGGGCATGAGTTCTTGGGCAAGCAACAGAGATATGGAAAATACCGGTGCACAACACGCCGGTATTATTTTTCGCCCGTTTGACAATGCCGCCCCTTCTGAATATACCGACACCCAAGCCGGATATACAACAACATCCGATGAGTCTGCGGCGCATACAGGAGCGCGTCGGGCAACAATCAATCCTTCCGGTAGCGGATGGATCAGCAGACCCGATGCCGGCGGCACAAGACTCTACGCCTCTTCGCCTGTCGGCGATGCCGTAACGCCTCTGATGCTCATGGCACTGTGTTACGGCTTCGTCCGCAGCTTTCTCAGAAAACGGGTTGCCCTGTTGTTTCTTCTCTTTCTGCCGATCTGTTCCTATGCCGGCATTACCGGACTGACTGTTACTGCTGCCGAAGGTGCCACTGCCGGAGGCGGAATTGTTATCAACCCCTCTGTCTCTTCTGTTCCTGAGGGTACGGCTTATCTATGCTGGGAAATGTATTATGATGCCGGTTGCACGCACAAGGTACCGGGCATAACCTTTACCCGCGCAGCCGAAAGCGGAGCAAATGCCGTTGCCTGTACACTGCCTGCCGAGGAGGGAAACTATTATCTGAAATCCACACTCCGCTCCGGAAGCAAGTGCGACGGAGCGGTGGATAATAGTTGCGTCATGGCGTTGGCTGTCTATCCCGCGGATGCCGACATACTGCTTTCGCGTGAAGCACAAGGCTCCGGCGAACGGATAGATCTGACCTCCGATGCCGAGAAGAAAGCCTATGCCACTTTGCAGATTGACCGGGCTGTACTCAGCAATGACACCAAGACACTTGCTGAGCGGTATAACTACTTTGTGTCTTTCCCATTCGATGTGAGGGTGGGGGATATATACGGCATCGGGGAAGTGGGTACCCATTGGCTGTTGTACTACTACGACGGGAAGGGCAGAGCCCAAAACGGCTTCTTCGCCGAACGAACCGACAACTGGGCAATGATAGACGACACCGATGATATCCTGCATGCCGGCGAAGGCTACCTCTTGCAACTCAATACAATCGCCATGGCGGAAGACGACACGTGGCAGAACGGTGCCGATAAAGTGACACTTTATTTCCCTTCGCGTAGTACGATCTCCGATATTACCACTGCCAATGAGACGATACCTGCACTCGGTGATGAGTACCGGTGTACCATTGATCTATCAGACCGACTGGGCGGCGATGGCGACCGACGGGAAAAAGACAGCTACTGGCGGTGTATCGGCACACCGGGATTTGGGACGCCTTCAGGCATTAACGGTGTGAAATACCTCTACCAATGGGACACAAAGGAGAATAGCCTGGATGTGGCTTCCGCAGCGGGTTTCGCTTTTCAGCCGATGCATGCTTATCTTGTGCAATATGGCGGAGAGATTGTCTGGACAGGCGTGAGCAAACCGGCAAGCGTGGTAGCCAAAGTGCCTGAGACGCAGATCTGTGAATGGCAGATGACGATCCGGCAAGGCGCAGAGACCTGCGACCGTACTTTTGTCCAACTGAGCGATGAAGCAAAGGAGACTTTTGAGTTCGGTAAAGATCTGATCAAAGAACTCAATGCCGGAAAAAACAACCTCTATACCCTGATCGGTCAAGAGCGGGTAGCCGGTAACTGCCTGCCGATGCGCGAGCAGACGACCGTTGTTCCTGTAGGCGTGCAGATTGCCGCCGAGGGAGAATATACCTTCGCTATGCCGGAGGGCGCTAACGGCACGGGCGCAGTCCTTATAGATAATATCGCAGGCACGCGCACGAACCTTGGTCTGACAGACTATACCGTAACGCTGGGCAAGGGCACGTACGACAGCCGCTTTGTGCTGGAACTCTCGCCGGTTGCTCAGACTCCGACAGGAATCGGGGAAATACCGAGTAACCAAGTATCAAGTACCAAGGCGCGCAAAGTGCTGATCGATGGAATCCTGTATCTGATGTACGAAGGAACGATGTACGATGTACGAGGAAACAAGGTGAGGGGAATGAATATCGCGGAATAATCGCTTCCTCCGCAAAAAAATGCTCTAAAAACTTGCATATGTCCAATTTTTGTTGTACCTTTGCAGCAAATTGGGATAAAAGGCTATTAAAAGATCAAAGCGATATGAATAATTTATTTTCTCTGGAAGGAAAAAACGCCTGGGTGACAGGCGGCTGTTACGGAATCGGTTTCGCTATCGCCAAAGCGTTTGCACGCGCGGGTGCGAGCCATATTATTTTTAACGCGCGCAGTCAGGAGGCTATCGACAAAGCAATGGCGTCCTATCGTGCCGAAGGCATTGAAAATGCCCACGGATATGTATGCGACGTGACAGACGAGAAGGCTGTAAAAGCACTGGTGGAACAGATTCACCAAGAGGTGGGACAGATAGATATTCTGGTCAACAATGCCGGTATCATCAAGCGTATTCCGATGCACGAGATGAAGCGCGAGGAGTTCCAGCAGGTGATTGACATTGACTTGGTGGCACCTTATATCGTAGCTGCGGCTGTGCTGCCGGAGATGATGGAGCGCTGCGAAGGCAAGATCATCAATATCTGCTCGATGATGAGCGAATTGGGACGCGAGACAGTAAGCGCTTACGCCGCTGCCAAAGGCGGACTGAAGATGCTGACCCGTAATATATGCTCGGAGTACGGGGAGTATAATATCCAGTGTAACGGTCTTGGTCCGGGGTATATCGCTACGCCACAGACCGCTCCGCTGCGCGAGCCGCAAGCCGACGGCAGCAAACATCCGTTTGACGCGTTCATCTGCGCCAAGACTCCTGCCGGACGATGGCTGGAGCCGGATGAACTCGGCGCGCCGGCAGTATTCCTTGCATCGCACGCCTCCGATGCCGTGAACGGTCAGATATTGTATGTGGATGGAGGAATATTGGCGTATATAGGACGGCAGCCTAAGTGATTTTGATTTTTCAGAGGCATCTTCGGCTTTTCGGTTCGGTCATTATGGATCCCATAACTCCCTCGCCGGAAAAACCAGATTTGCACTCTGAAAATCTCAAAATAGAATACAGAGTACAGAATACAGAGTACAGACAGGATATGCGTAAGTATATATATATAGTAGTGGCGCTGTTATGTTTTACGGCGTGCCAGAAAGAGGCGGTGCAGCCGAAAGTGTACGGACGGTATGTGCCGGAGCGCAAAGATGATTTTGCGTGGGAAAACGAGTATGCCGCTTTCCGGATGTATGGTCCCGCGTTAGCGGATGAAAATCCGAGCAACGGTGTGGATCTGTGGCTCAAGAACAGTCCCGCCTTGGCTGTTGATACCATGTATGCCCGTGAACTCAAAGACGGCAGACCTTATCACATTAACTATGACGGCAATATAGATTGCTACAAAGTGGGGCATACAGCCGGCTGCGGCGGATTGGTGTTGATGACAGGAGAGGGCGATTCTGCCAAGCTGTGGATAGGCGGACCGTATTCTTCTTGGGAGATTCTGGTGCAAGAAGCGGACAGGTTCTCCTTTAAGTTGCACTACGACAGCCTTCAGGTAGGAGAGCAGAAACTCACCGCCGATGTGATCATCACCCCTCAGGCAGGAGAACTGCTGAACAAGGCGCAGGTGGTGATCGGTATAAAAGGAGAGGCTCTGCCGGCACTCTTGGCAGGCGGCGGCATCTACCTCCACGACACGGTAGATGCACATCGTGTATGGGAGAACATCGGTGCTGTTGCCTATGCCGAAGAGGCACTGAGCGACAAGCATGCCGCCGAACTCAACTACGAATACAACGGTTCCACTTCCCAAGGACGCAGTTATATCGCGGTGGTGACACCAGGAGCAACGAAACTGGCTGTCATAGACGGTACTCTGGTTTCGCTCAAGCCGTATGCAGCGGGGGATACCCTGACCTATTATTTCGGTGCTTGCTGGAGCGAGTGGCACGATGGGGAGAGAAGCTTCGCTACGGACGAGGCATGGTTTGACGCTATTAAGAACCTGCAGAAATAAACTATGAGAAAGCAAATTATCCTTTTGGCTCTGTGCGCATCGGCATGTGCCGCCTTGGCGTGCAAGCCCCGGAAACCGATTGTTATCCTTCACGATAATGATGTGCACTGCGCCATAGAGCGCTATCCGCAGGTGAAGTGTCTGTATGACCGGATGACAGCAGCGGACACAGCCTATATCGGTTTGGCGAGTTCGGGCGATCTGATCCAGGGCGCTGTTGCCGGTACGCTCTCCGAAGGAAGACAGGTTATCGATGTTCTGCGTGTGATGCCTTACGATGCCATCACACTCGGCAATCATGAGTTTGACTACGGCGCAGAGCGGATGTTCGAACTCATGGCACGGTTCGGTAACGAGCGCGTGAGTTGCGTTAACTTCAGCGACAAGGAGGGACATTTCCCCTTTGGAAGCTATGTGATGAAGCGTTATGGCCGCACCAAAGTGGCATTCGTAGGTGTGCTGACTCCCAATACCATGATTGATGAAAAGAGGGCGTTTATCACCCCCGCCGGCGATACACTCTATACCCTCCAGAACGATGACCGGGTGGTGGAGATTGTGCAAACGCAGGTCAATAAAGCACGCAAAGCCGGTGCCAAATATGTGATTGTGCTTTCGCACATGGGCGAGAAGGATGTGCCGCTTACATCTGTGGATCTGATCTCCCGTACCTACGGTATAGATGCCGTGCTGGACGGACACACCCACACCCTGCTTCCGCAACAGCTGGTGAAAAACAAAAAGGGGCAACTTGTTCCTCTGACCCAGACGGGGCAGAAACTCGACAATATCGGCAAACTCTATATCTCTCCAGACGGCAAGGTGGAGGCTTCTGTTCTTTCGCTTGGCGAGGTAGGCAAGGATCCGCGGGTACAGGCGGTGGTGGATAGCATTGCCGTAGTCAATGCACCTACGATCAATCAGAGAGTGGGGTACTCGGAGGTGAAACTGACCAATATGAGTGCCGACGGCAAGACGCGTCTTGTGCGCAATACAGAAACCAATACCGGCAATCTGGCAGCCGATGCCATCCGCTGGTATGCCAAGTCGGATATAGCTTTCGCCAACGGCGGCGGACTGCGCAAAGATATTCCGAAAGGCGAAGTGACACTGGGTGAGGTGATCGACATGCAACCATTCAACAATGATATCAATGTCTATGAAGTGCCCGGCAGAGTGCTGGTGGAAATGATTAGGTATGCCAGTGCCGTTTTGCGCACCCAAAAGGAGTCGGGTATGCTGATTCAGCCTTCGGGATTCCATTATGTCTATAGCAAATCGCAAGACCGCGTATTGGAGGTGACAGTACTCAATCCGGCTACCGGTGTCTATGAGCCTCTCCAACCGGATAAAATCTATTCTCTGGCAGTAGCGCAGTATAATTTTTCACAATATGGCACAATTGTTGCAGGCTGCCGGATGAAGCAAGGTAATCTGGGTCTGGATAATATGATTACCAAGACCTTTATCGAGCAAGCCTTGGGCGGACGCATAGGACAAGAATATGCAGCACCGCAAGGGCGTTTTAAGATTGTAGAATAACTATCAAAAGTAATTAGGCTTATGAAAAATTCAGTTGTTTCCGCCTCTATTCTGGCGTTGGGTATCAGTCTGGCAGGATTGTTTGTGTTTTTGGGTATGCGTACGTATGCAGCGAAGGATCGTCAGGTGGCAGTCAAAGGTCTGTCAACCCGTAAGGTGAAAGCTGACCATGTGGTATGGCCGCTCAGTTATGCTATTGTGGGTAATGACTTGCAGGCGATGTATGCGCACCGCGAGAAGGTGAGTGCCCAGATTGTGGAGATGCTCAAGAGCAAAGGTTTCAAGGCAGAGGATATCCAGCAGGGCAATATCTCTGTGGATGACAAATGGAACAGCTATTCCGAGAACCGTCCTGAGTTCCGCTATGAGCTGAGCAGTTCGGTTGTGGTGAGCACTGATGATGTCGATCGCGTCAAGGATAATGCCGGTTGTCAGAGCGAATTGCTCAACCGTGGTATTATTGTCAATACCCATGACTGGGAGTTGGACTACCAGTTCAACGGACTCCCGGAACTGAAACCGGAGATGATCGAAGAGGCTACCAAGAACGCCCGTGCCGTAGCGCAGAAGTTCGCTGACGATGCCGACTGCCGGTTAGGTAGCATCTCGCGTGCCAGCCAGGGACAGTTTACCGTAGAGACTGATTCTTATCAGCCGTGGTTCAAACATGTGCGCGTGGTGACGACAGTCGATTATATGTTAGAGTAGCAGGATGGTCAAGTACGACGAGCTGATGCGTGAGGCGCGCCAAGGGAAGTTCGCGCCGGTGTATATGTTGTGCGGTGAGGAGCCGTATTACATTGACGAGGCGTGCGCTTATCTGGAGACGCATATCCTGGACGAGATGGCTCGTGAGTTTGACCAGACAGTCGTCTATGGCAAAGACCTCGCTTCTGCCGATATTGCTCCGGCGATAGGGGCGGCGCGGGGTTTTGCGATGATGGGTGGCTACAAGGTGGTCATTGTCAAAGAAGCGCAGCATATCAAGAAATGGGAAGCTCTGGCGCAGTATCTGGAAAATCCGCAACCGACAACAGTGCTGGTGATCTGCTACAAGTACGGCTCGCCGGACAAACGCACCGGTTGGTGGAAGAAACTGGAGAAGGCAGGCGTCGTGATGCAGAGTGACAAGCTCCGCGACTACGAAGTGGAGCGATGGATCACCTCCTATATTGCACAGAAGAACGAGGAATTGAAGAAAGACGGTGCTGAACTGAAGATCGATCCCAAGGTGACGCGTATCTTGGCTGACAGTCTGGGTACCGACTTGCAGTCCATTGTAGGGGCGCTGCAGAAACTTATTGACGGTCGCCCGGAAGGGGTGAATGTCATTGACGGCGCCCTTGTGGAACGCAATATTGGTATTTCCAAAGACTATAATGTGTTCGAACTGCAGGAGGCGTTGATACACGGTGATGTGCTCAAAGCCAATCGTATCACGCAGTATTTCGCTTCCTCCAAGGATCACCCGATGGTGAAGGAGTTGGGAGTGTTGTTCACTTTCTTCCAAAACCTGATGATGTACCATTATCTGCCGGATAAGAGCGATCGGGCTGCGGCTGCGGCATTGGGTGTGAATCCTTATTTCGTAAAGAACTACGCTGCCGCGGCACGGCGGTTCGGTGCCGGTAAGACTTTTAAGATTGTCGGCTATTTCCGAGAGACGGATGCGCGTCTTAAGGGTATTAACAATCCTTCGGCAACGGATGCCGATTTATGGAAAGAATTAATATATAAAATTTTGCATTAGATATGTGGCTTGTGATCATGGCGGCACTGCTGCCGGTAGTTTTGTTGTTCCTGTATATCTGGCGGCAGGATATTCGTCAGCCGGAGCCGCTGAAGTGGCTCGTGAAAGGGCTGTTGTACGGAGTGGTCTCCGTGGTAGTAGCCCTGATGTTGGCATCTCCTATGGCTGAACTGGAGGTGTTTGACTCCCTCTCGGCATGGGCGAATGCTTTCCTTGGAGCAGCTATTCCTGAGGAGAGCGCCAAACTTCTGATGCTATGGCTGCTGTTGCGCAGAAATCCCTATTTTGACGAGCGTCTGGACGGCATTGTCTATGCCTGTTGTATCGGCTTGGGGTTTGCCGGAGTGGAGAATGTCATGTATCTTGTCCAGGGTGCGATGGCGGGTAACTGGGTAACTACAGGTATTGCCCGCGCTATCTTCGCTGTGCCGGGACACTTCTCGTTTGCCATACTGATGGGATATTTCTATGCAAAGGCTCATTTCGGCAGTTCGCTCAAACGTGGTATAAACTATTTTCTGGCATGGCTGATGCCGGTGATTGCACACGGTGTGTATGACGGACTGATCATGCAGCAACAGGTGGTGGATGAATGGGTGGCAGGTGTACTGTTCCTAGTCTTCCTGACAGGATTTGTCTTCCTGCGCAGACGAAGCAAGAAACTCATCGCCCAATACCAGAAAGAGGATGCCGAGACCGTTCCTGTGGAGGAGGTTGAGAGCTAAGATCTAAGAGTTAAGAGTTAAGATCTAAGAGTTGAGAGTTGATAGATAAATATAATATAACAATAGAATGAATTATTTCTTTACATCCGAGTCGGTGTCCGAGGGACACCCGGATAAAGTGAGTGATCAGATTTCTGACGCTATTTTGGATAATATTTTGGCGCTTGACCCGCGTGCACATGTGGCGTGTGAGACCTTGTGTACCACAGGTCAGGTGGTGATCGCCGGTGAGGTGAGTTGTGAACACTATGTGGATATCCAGCAGATTGCCCGGCGCACGATAGCCGAAATCGGTTATACCAAATCGGAGTACAAGTTCGATGCCGAGAGTTGCGGAATACTGACGGCAGTGCATGCCCAGTCGGCGGATATCAACATGGGTGTCAGCCGTGCTACAGAAGAAGAACAGGGTGCCGGCGACCAAGGAATGATGTTCGGTTATGCTACCGCAGAGACAGACAATTATATGCCTCTGACGCTTGATCTGGCACATACCCTGGTCTATACCTTGGCGCGCATCCGCAAGGAGGGCAAGCAGATGAGGTATCTCCGCCCGGATTCCAAATCGCAGGTGACAATCGAATATGACGAGCATAACCAGCCCGTCCGCATCGATACCATCGTGCTCTCTACGCAGCACGACGAGGGAGTGACCCCGGAGGATATCAAACGCGACGTGATCGCTGTCCTTCTGCCGCGTGTGGCTACCCGCGACTCGCGATACAGCCATCTTCTGCAAGCATTCCTGGAGGACAAGGATGCCAAGTTGCTGGTTAACCCTACGGGCAATTTTGTTATCGGAGGCCCTCATGGCGACACAGGTCTGACCGGACGTAAGATCATCGTTGACACCTATGGCGGCCGTGGCGCACACGGCGGAGGCGCTTTCTCGGGAAAAGATCCGTCCAAGGTGGACCGTTCGGCAGCTTATGCTACCCGTTGGATTGCCAAAAACCTTGTGGCGGCAGGAGTGGCAGAGGAGGTTCTGGTGCAAGTCAGCTATGCTATCGGTGTGGCCGAACCCGTCTCGGTCTATGTCAATACTTACGGCACTGCCAAAGTGGCGATGAAGGATGCCGAGATAGCCAAGAAGGTACAGGAACTCTTTGATCTCCGTCCGGCAGCTATCATCCGCGACCTCAAACTGACACAGCCTATCTACGAAGAAACCGCGCGCTACGGTCATATGGGACGCACGGCGGAGAAAGTGACAAAGACCTTTATTGACGAGAACGGACATCCTTTCAGCCGTGAGGTGGAACTCTTTACATGGGAGAAGACCGACCGCGTAGAGGCGATCAAGAAAGCTTTCGGATTATGAAAAAACAATACCGGCAAACCCTGCTCGTGACGTTGATAGTGGTCTTTGGTGTACTGCTTGACCAAGTGGTGAAGATGCTTGTCGTCAGTCATTTCGACCTCTATGACGATTGGGCAATCACCCCGTGGTTTCATATCTGCTATATCCTCAATGACGGCATGGCGTTCGGCATGGAGTGGTTTAACAAACTGGCGCTTACCCTTTTCCGCATCGTAGCGGTGGGTGCATTGGGATGGTATCTGCATCATCTCATCTGGCGGAAACCTGCCCGTACATCGTTTATCGCCACTATTGCGTTCGTCACTGCCGGCGCATTGGGTAATATACTGGACTGTGTCTTCTATGGGAAGCTCTTCCAAGGCGGTGAGTGGATGTACGGAAAGGTCGTGGATATGCTTTATTTCCCGCTCATACATGACAGCGCAGGGAATGTGTTGTTTTTCCGTCCGGTGTTTAACGTGGCAGACTCGTATATCACTTGTGCGGTGATTGTTATTCTGCTGTTTTTCGTCAAGGATCTGAATGCGTCGCTTGAGAACAAAAAGGAGTGAGAAAGACGGTTAAGATATTGTTTTTGTTGCTGGGTGTCGTATGCCTGAGCGGCTGCAGGCCAAGAGGAGTGCTCTCGTCGGCTCAGATGCGGGAAGTGATTTACGACCTGCATCGGGCGGACGCTGTGCTCAATGTAACCGGATACACGCAGGGCGGGTATGAGAAAGAAATGGACGAGTGCTATCAGTCGGTGATGGCAAAACATGGTATTACTCAGGCCAAGTTCGACTCCTCGCTCGTCTGGTACACCAATCATCCGGCACTCTTCGACAAGATCTATCCCAAACTGGAGGCGCGTGTGGAGGCTGAGGAAAAGTATTGGACGGAACGTGAGGAGCGGGAGAAACGTCTCGCGGCAGTTCGTGACGGGCATTGGCGTGACGGTCTGCCGGATGAAATTCAGGTGGCGCTCTGGAATATGGAAGGAGGCTGTCCGGCTGTTATTCCGCCCCTTGAAGTCTCTGATTTCGGGGATTTTCAGATAAAAATGCGGCTCTTACTCAAAAAAACTGCAAAATAATTTGCGTATTTCAAAAAAAAGCAGTATCTTTGCAGCCGGTTTTCGCGTGTATTATGCGCGAGGGCTCAATTAATAATAGTATAAATCGTCGAGTTGGGCAGTGGATTAACGTGAAATCGTACCTTGTACATTTGTAAACCGTAAATCGTAAATGATGTCTGTCGGCTCGGCCTAAAAGAACAAATTAATGGAATTTAACAGTTACAAAACAGTGTCTTTGAACAAGGCTACCGTACAAAAAGAGTGGGTAGTGATTGACGCTGAAGGCCAGATTCTTGGTCGCATGTGCTCCAAGGTAGCTAAATTGCTCCGTGGCAAGTACAAACCTTCGTTCACCCCGAATGTGGATTGCGGTGACAATGTGATTATCATCAATGCCGACAAGGTGGAGATGACGGGTAACAAATGGACTGATCGCGAGTATGTGCGCTACACAGGTTTCCCCGGTGGCCAGCGTGTGATGAGTCCGGCGGAGCTCAAGGCTAAAGGCGTAGATCGTCTGATCCGCAAAGTCGTAAAAGGTATGCTGCCTAAGAATCGTCTTGGTAACAAGATTATTAATAACTTGTACGTGTTCGGCGGCGCTGAGCACAATATGCAAGCTCAACAACCCAAACAAATCGATATCAACACCTTAAAATAAATTAGACAATGGAAGTAATTAATGCATTAGGTCGTCGTAAAGCTGCAGTTGCACGCGTTTACGTTAGTGAAGGTGCTGGTAAGATCATGATCAATGGTCGTGAGTTGAACACCTATTTTCCTGCTGCCGCACTGCAGTATATTGTTAAGCAACCGCTGCAGAAGCTGGATGTGGCAGAGAAATTCGATATCAAAGCCAATCTTGACGGCGGTGGCTACAAAGGACAGGCAGAGGCTCTTCGTCTGGCTATCGCACGTGCGCTGGTGAAAATCAATCCGGAAGACAAGGCTGCCCTCAAGGCAGAAGGCTTTATGACTCGTGACGCTCGTGAGGTAGAGCGTAAGAAACCGGGTCGTCCGAAAGCTCGCAAGCGCTTCCAGTTCAGCAAACGTTAAACCGGAATACCAACCAAATCGTGTGGACTCCTTCGGGATTACCACACGATTGTTTTGGAGTGTCCAACGCGTATGCGTGCGCGCATAATAAATAATGAGTTATGCGCGTGAAAGACAACTTCAAAATACAAGGTAAATATAAATATTAATTAATCATTATTCATTAAACAATGAGAACAAATTTTGATCAACTGTTGGAGGCTGGCGCACACTTCGGCCACCTCAAACGCAAATGGAATCCTGCTATGGCTCCTTACATCTACATGGAGCGCAATGGCATTCACATCATCGACCTCAACAAGACTGTCCTGAAAGTAGAGGAAGCTGCTGAGTCACTTAAAGGCATCGCCCGTAGCGGTCGCAAGATCCTTTTCGTAGGTACCAAGAAACAAGCTCAAGAGGTAGTAGCTGCTCACGCACAAGAGGTGGGTATGCCTTATATCACCGAGCGTTGGGCCGGCGGTATGCTTACCAACTTCCCGACTATCCGCAAGGCTGTCAAGAAGATGGGTCAGATCGACAAGATGATGACCGACGGTACGTTCGACAATATCTCCAAACGTGAGAAACTGCAGATCACCCGTCAGCGTGAGAAACTGGAGAAGAACCTCGGTTCTATTGCTGACCTCAATCGTCTGCCGAGCGCTGTGTTCGTGGTAGATGTGATCAAAGAGCACATTGCAGTAGCAGAGGCTAACCGTCTCGGAATACCTGTATATGCTATCGTGGATACCAACTCCAATCCTAATGATATTGACTTCGTTATTCCTGCTAACGACGATGCAACCAAGGCTATCGACGTTATTCTGACCGCTGTATGCGATGCAGTAAAAGAGGGTCTCGAAGAGCGTAAGGTAGAGAAGGCTGACGAGGCTGCTGCCGAGGCACAAAACCAAGCAGAGACAGAGGCTCCGGCTCCTAAAGAGCGCCGTCAGCGTATCCGCAAATCCGCTCCTAAAGCAGAGGCAGAGAAAGTAGCAGAGGTGAAAGCAGAGGAGCCCAAGGCTGAAGAGTCCAAGGCAGAGGCTGCAGAATAAAATTGTAAAAGACTAAATTGTAAATCATTATGGCTGTTACATTAGCTGATATTAAAAAACTGCGCGATATTACAGGCGCAGGTATGATGGATGTCAAGAAGGCTTTGGAAGAGGCTAACGGTGACTTCGAGGTAGCCAAGGACTTGCTGCGCAAGCGTGGTCAGGCTATTGCTGCCAAGCGTAGCGACCGTGAGGCTTCCGAGGGCTGCGTTCTGGCAAAGGCACAGGATGGCTTCGGCGCTATTGTAGGCGTTAAGTGCGAGACTGACTTCGTGGCTAAGAATGCAGACTTCGTAGGTATGGTAAAACTCCTGCTCGACGCTGCTGTAGATAACAAGATCAAAGACTTGGCTTCTCTCAAGGCTCTCAAGATCGGTAACTTCACCGCAGAGGAGATTGTTACCGAGCGTTCGGGTGTTACCGGCGAGAAGATGGAAATCAGTGACTATGCTTGCCTGGAGGCAGAGGTGGTAGATGCTTACAACCACCTTGGCAACAAGCTCTCTTCGCTCGTAGCTGCAAAAGCCGGTGCAGACCAGGAGACCGTTCACGGAATCTCGATGCAGGTAGCTGCTATGGCTCCGATCGCTCTGGATGCTGACCACGTAGCAGAAGAGGTAAAGCAGAAAGAGTTGCAGGTAGCAATAGAGAAAACCAAACAGGACGAGATCAACAAAGCTGTTGAAAATGCTATCCGCAAGGCAGGCATCAACCCGGCTCACGTTGATAGCGATGACCATATCGAGTCTAACCAGGCTAAGGGCTGGATCACCGCAGAGCAGGCACAGCAGGCTCGCGAGATCAAAGCACAAGTAGCTGCCGAGACCGAAGCTAATATGGACAAGCTCGCTAAGAAGATCGAGATGATCGCTCAAGGTCGTCTGGGCAAGTTCTTGAAAGAGAACACGCTTGTAGAGCAGGCTTATATCATGTCCGAGTCCAAAGAGCTGGTAAAAGATATCCTCAAACAGAAGGGTGTGGAGATCGTAGATTTCCGCCGTGTGACCCTCAACGAGGAGTAATCTCCGCTCTTAAGATATCAAAAGGACGCTTTCGGGCGTCCTTTTTTTGTTGGATAGCTTAGTGGTGAGAGGGGAGCCGGTGGTGAGGAGGGGCCAGTGGAGAGTGGAAGTTTTTGGAATGGCTATTGGATACAAATGTCACATTTTCCGCAAGGCTTGGCATCTGTCTCGCCGAAATAGCCTAAGAGCACCTGCTCGCGGCAGAACTGCGTTTGCTCGGCATACTCGACCATGGCTTGCAGGCGCTCGCTGTAGGACTTGCGGCGGCTGTCATAGACTGTGTCGGACAGCCAGACTTCATCGGCTCTCTCGCGTGTCATCGTTACGGCGCAGGCTACCGTGCGGGGGATATAGGTTATTATTCCTCTTTGGGCAAGCGAGACGAGTGTCTCGTGGTCTTCGTCGGGCAGGGCGTCAGAGTCAGAAATGATGATCTGCAGGTCGGTGAAGATGCCGGAGTGGTGGCGCATGAGTCTGTCAAGCATCGTGGTCTGGGCAGACGAGAGATGGTATTCGGAAAGGGTGTCCGGCGAGATATTAATGCGCACGCGCGGGGCGGTCTCCCGCTCTTCCTCGAAGTGTATCCACCCGGCGGTTGTCAGCAGATGGAGAGCTGCATACGTTTGTATCACCGGCAGGTGCATGACTGCGCATAACTCATCCAGATGGAGGGCAAAAGTGTGATTAAGTCCCGAACCAAGACCTATCTGCAGGAAATCGCAGGTCTTATGATATACTTTCTCTACAAACTCCTGCGGAGGATAGTTGTCGAGGACGCGTTTGCGCGCTTTGGTTTTGTCGCTGTCGTTGTATAGCAGTACTGCAAAAGCCGTCAGTCCGTCTCGTCCGGCGCGTCCGGCTTCCTGGTAGTAGGCTTCGAGCGAGTCCGGCAGGTCGTAGTGAATAACCAGTCTTACATCGGGTTTGTCAATGCCCATGCCGAAAGCGTTGGTAGCAACAATGACGCGTGTGTGTCCTTCTTTCCATGCCTGCTGGCGCCGGTTGCGCTCCTGCGTGGTCAGACCGGCATGGTAGAAATCAGTATAGTTTAGAGTTGAGAGTTTAGAGTTGAGAGAAGTTGGAGAGTTTTTAGCAGATAGTTTCTCGTTGAGCCAGTGGCTGAGTTCTTCGGCACGCTTGCGATTGCGGACATAGATGATGGCGGAACCGCTAACACGGCTGAGAATGTGTATTACCTGTTCGTCTTTTGCATCCGTTCGCCGAACTATATATCGCAGATTATCACGGTGATACGACATTTTAAGGACATTTTGTTGCTTGAACAGCAAGCGGTCTTGAATATCGGTCACAACTTCTGGTGTGGCGGTGGCTGTGAGAGCCAGAACGGGGATGTTTTTGCCCTGTTCGGCGAGGGTCTGCCGGATGTTACCGATACGGAGGTAGGAGGGTCTGAAATCGTATCCCCATTGCGAGATACAATGTGCCTCATCGACCGCAATGAGTCCGATGGGAAGGTCGCAGAGCCGTTTGCGGAACTCTTCGCTTTCCAGGCGTTCGGGGGAGCAGTATAGAAAATGGTAGTTTCCGAAGAGGCAGTTGTCCAGAGCCACCCGCTGACGGTCTCTGCTCATGCCGGTATAGACGGCAGCTGCTTGTATGCCTCGGCTGCGGAGGTTGGTCACCTGGTCGCGCATGAGTGCAATCAGCGGTGTAATGACGAGGCAGAGGCGTTTGTCGGGGTTGTTGTCTCCCATGACTAAGGCGGGGACTTGGAAGCAGATGCTCTTGCCGCCTCCGGTAGGCATGAGTGCGAGGGTGTCCCTGCCCGATAGCACCGAGTTGATGATCTGCGCCTGCAGGGGGCGGAAATCCTTATATCCGAAATAGGTATGTAGTGCTTCGAGTGGAGCCATGGGATGTACAAAGGGACGATGTGCTATTTAATTGGAGTGCAAATTTACTGCTTTTTTTGTAATTGTGCAAATTTTTCTTGCGTATGTCAATTATTTTGTGTAATTCTGCGGTCTGTACACGACTTACACGGAACCAACCGGTCGAAATCTGGAGCCTTCCACGACCGCGATTAATCTCCCTCTTGTGGCAGATTGGAAACACAGCAAAGCGATGTGTTATCAAAACCAACATTCCGACAGAGCGTGCAATAGATGTGCGAAAAAGTGAGCAAAATTTGCATATGTCAATTATTTTGTGTACCTTTGCAGTCGGATTTGAATAGGAAGAGTTATGAAGGTTAAATGGACAGGCTTGGTGGACGATCTGCAGGGACATGTGGATACACGGCATTACGCGCGGCATATTCCGGGAAACCGGGAGTGGGCATCCGTGTGCGGAAAGCCGGAACTGAGCGATACAACCAAGAAAAAGAAAGCCGGACTGCCTACCGCACAACGGTTCAAAGCCCTGATGGCGGAGACCAAAGCTATTCTCCATACACCGGAACGACGCGCTGAATGGCAAGCCCGCTACGACGAAGCCATACGCAAAGCACGGAAATACAATAAACCGATACAAGGACGGTTGTACGACTATATCAAACACGAGCTCAGCCTGGAGCAGAAAAAGAAAGCATAGGTTGAGCCGGGTTACGGTGACGTCGGGTGGAGCATACGATCAGCATACGATCAGCATACGATGAGCATTCGATGAGCATTCGATGGGATATGCAGGAAACCCTTACGGGGAATGGAAAAAAGACGCACGGGAGTGCGTCTTTTTTTGAGGTAATGAATATCCGGGTTGTCCCAAAGATGGGACAAAAGTGGATGATGAGATTGTCCCAAAGATGGGACAAAAGTGGATGATGAGGTTGTCCCAAAGATGGGACAAAAGTGGATGATGAGGTTGTCCCAAAGATGGGACAAAAGTGGATGATGAGATTGTCCCAAAGATGGGACAAAAGTGGATGATGAGATTGTCCCAAAGATGGGACAAAAGTGGATGATACAAAAAACGGGCGCAAGAATGCGCCCGAAGAGAACAATCCCGCAAGAGGGGGTAAGGCGGGGTCGGCGGTGGCGGGGTTATTGGAGAGCGGAGATGGCGGTGCGGAGGCGGCGGAGGGTTTCTTCCTTGCCGAGAATATCGGTAATATTCCAGATATGGGGTCCGCGCGCAGCACCTACCAGACAGATACGGAAGGCGTTCATCACAATACCTACACCGTATTCGTGCTCGGCAATCCAAGGCATCACCACTTTGTCAAGATGCCAAAGTGTATTTACCATTTGGTCATTTACCATTTGTTCATTTTTGTGCCAATCCTCTTCGCTGACGGTCTCCAAGAGGGCGAGGAGTTCCTGCATGTGACGCGGTGAGTCCTCTTTCCAACGCTTCTTGAGCGATTTCTCGTCATACTCCGTAGGAGCGACAAAGAAGAAATTCGCCTGCTCCCAGAGTTCGGGGACAAAGTTCACGCGGTCCTTGACCAAGCCGATGATTTTGGCGAGTTGATGGTTTGAGACTGCGTCTTTGTTTGAAATTGTTTGAGACTGCGTCTTTGTTTGAATGGTTGAAAGTTTTTCATCCAGAACAGGGCGGAACATCTCAGCGAGTTCTTCGTTGGAACGGAGCTGGAGGTATTGGTGGTTGAACCATTTGCCTTTCTCATAATCGAACTTGGCACCGGATTTGGACACACGGTCAAGGGAGAACTCCTTGATGAGTTGGTCCATGGTGTACATCTCCTGATCACCGGTACCATGCCATCCGAGGAGTGCAAGGAAATTGATGACCGCTTCGGGCAGATAGCCAGACTCGCGGTAGCCGGAAGAGACGGTGCCGTCCTTCCGGTTGTGGAACTCCAGCGGGAAGACAGGGAAACCGAGGCGGTCTCCGTCACGCTTGGAGAGTTTGCCGTTACCGTCGGGTTTGAGCAACAGCGGCAGGTGCGCGAACTCGGGCATGGAATCCTCCCATCCGAAGGCGCGGTAGAGCAACACGTGGAGCGGTGCGGAAGGCAACCACTCCTCGCCACGGATGACATGCGAGATCTCCATCAGATGGTCGTCCACGATATTTGCCAAGTGGTAGGTAGGCAGGTCATCAGCGGACTTGTAGAGCACCTTGTCGTCGAGGATATTGGAGTTGATGACCACCTCGCCGCGGATGAGGTCGTGCACATGCACATCCTCGTCGGGCTCCACCTTGAAGCGTACCACATATTTCTCGCCCTTGGCGATAAGCGCCTGCACCTCGTCAGCGGGCATGGTGAGGGAGTTGCGCATCTGCATACGCGTGCGTGCGTCATATTGGAAATTAGGTATCTCCGCACGCTTGGCATCGAGTTCGGCAGGCGTGTCAAAAGCTATATAGGCATGTCCGGAGTCGAGGAGTTGCTTTACATAGGTGTGGTAGATCTCGCGACGCTCGGACTGACGGTACGGACCGTGGGAGCCGACGGCTTCAATCATGCCGTTGTTCATGCGGAGCCCCTCATCGATTCCGATTCCGAGCCAATCGAGAGCCTCCAGAATATACTCCTCTGCACCGGGTACGAAGCGCGTGCTGTCCGTATCTTCGATACGCAGGAGCATGTCACCGCCGTGCTGACGGGCAAAAAGATAATTATACAAGGCGGTACGGACACCACCGATATGCAACGCGCCCGTAGGTGACGGCGCAAAACGAACTCTAACTCTTCTTTCCATTGTGCTAAATCAAAATTTGGGTACAAAGGTACAAAAAATAATGCATATACGCAAGAAATTAAGCTAAAATTTGTGTATATCCAAAAAAAAATGTATCTTTGCACCAAAATTGCAGAAGTTATGAAAAAATCAATCCTCCTCTATGTGTTATTGCCGGTTTGGGGACTGGTGTGTTCGTTGCAGGTCTATGGTGACGAGTTGGAAGAACCGGAAAAACGGCCTTCGCTTTCGCAACGGTATTTCAAACACTCCGGCAAATCGTCTCTGACTATTCTTGAGCTGGGCTATACCTACGATTTTGTGGACAAGATGCATATCGTAGAAGGCGGAATTTTGGATTTCCGTTACAAGTACTGGGGAATGTCTCTGCTAAATGTGGAGTTGGGTATCGTCCGTGACGAGAACAACAAGATCGGCGTGACCCCCTGGGTGGGCTACAAGCCGAGCATGCATTTCTATATCCCGATCGCCAAATGGCTGGCTATCACGCCGTACGGCGGTGCCTCGGTTGATTGTACGTATCTGGGCAAATATCTGGTGAAGGACTACGAGTGGAAGAAAGAAGAGAACTTCTATTGCGATGTCTTCGGCGGATTAGGATTCTACCTGACGGGTATTCCCGCCATTCCGCTGGAGGTTCGTGCGGAGTACCGCTATCCGGTGATCAAGAACAGCGTTCACGCCATGTCGCAGGGATTCTATATCTCAGGCAGACTGCATTTCACCAAAGCATTCAAATAAGCCCTTCAGAAATCTTATAATAACGAAAAAAGCCGTCCTCTCGACGGCTTTTTTTCCATAGGTATTAGTCTGTTATATTTAAGGTACAAAAAAGATTGTGTTGTTGTTTTTTCTTTTTGACGGTGCAAAGGTACTGCTTTTTTTTGACATGACCAAATTTTTTTATATGTTATATAACATGTTTTGGTAAAAAAGTGTTTTTTCTATGTCAAATTGTCACTTTCTGCCCAATTCAATGACCTCTAAATCCTGAATTTGCTTTCCATTTATCCGAAATCGGAGCAAAGTCTGCACAGTTTGCCATCCTTGCTTTCCCGCCGCTCCGGGGTTCATGGTGAGGAAATGAAAGTCGGAATCATAGATGACTTTGAGTATATGGCTATGCCCGCAGACAAATAAGTCCGGCGGCTCTTTCCGGAACATGGGGATGAGCCATGGGTTGTAATGTCCCGGATAGCCTCCGATATGTGTCATGAGGACATTGACATCCTCTACGCGGAAACGGTAGAACTCGGACAAACTGTACCGCACATCGCCAGAATCCATGTTGCCATAGACCGCTCGTGTGGGTTTGAACTCGCGGAGCTGTTGGAGCAGTTCGAAACTGCCTATGTCTCCGGCGTGCCAGATCTCGTCCACGTTTTTGAAATGCTCAAAGACGCGGGGGTCAAGATAGCCGTGGGTGTCCGATAAAATGCCAATGGAAGTCATGTTCTTATTTTTTTGTGAGGCGGTCGATGGTGAAGGTGGCGAGGATGAGCGACAGGAGCGTGGTGAGGACAAAGAAGAAGACATCTCTGAGATCCAACACCCCACGCGATATACTATTATAATGCTCCTGCAGGAAGACCCAATACGCCACAAAGCAAAGCAGGGCACCAAGAATAAAGCAGACGATCTGACTCTTGCTCCACGTGGCGGCAAAGACTCCTAAAGCGAGAAAACATCCGCTCATCATCACCAGTCCCAACATGGACCCCAAGAATGCTCCGCTATCCAGATTACCCACCGGTTCCGCCATCTGCGCCACAATAAAATAGTGCACAAAACAAGGCAACAGACCTATCAGCACAAGCGTCCAAGCGGCCGCCCATTTGCCCAAGACGATGCGCCAGAGCGAGACGGGTTTGGTACGGATCAGATCCCAGATGCCCGACTGGCGTTCCTCGGCGAATAGGCGCATGGTAAGCGCCGGGCAGAGGAGGATCATGAGCCACGGACTGAGTTGGAAGAGTCCGTCCACTTGGGCATATCCGGAGTCAATGACATTCCACTGCCCCGGAATGACCCAAAGGAAGAGACTGACCGCCAAGAGATACAAGCCTACGACGATGTACGCAATCGGCGAAGAAAAATAATATGTAAGTTCTTTTTTATACATTTACCATTTGGTCATTTACCAGGTACCATTTATTTGGTTATTTGGCCATTTAGTGTTTCACTTCAAGGTTCTTGTTCACCGGGGTTTTCGGGAAGAAGATCCAGAAGAGGATAGCAACCACGAGTGCGAAGGCGGCAAAGGTGTACCAGGCTTTCTTCCAACCGTCCCAGACAGCCAAAGGTCCTTGCTCAACCACCGATTCCGCCATGACGAGTTTGTTGACAATCGCTTGTGCGGACAGGGTACCGATAGTAGCTCCGAGTCCGTTGGTCATCATCATAAAGAGTCCTTGCGCCGACGAACGCTGTTCGGGAGCGGTCTCCTGATCCACGTAGAGTGCACCGGATATATTGAAGAAATCGAATGCGAAGCCATAGACGATGCAACTGAGCACGAACAAGAGGACACCCGGCATACCCGGATCTCCGGCTCCGAAGAACGCGAAACGGAATACCCATGCGAACATCGCCATGAGCATGACGTTCTTGATACCGAAACGCTTGAGGAAGAACGGTATAGTGAGGATACAGAGTGCCTCGCAGATCTGCGAGATGGAGATGAGGATGTTAGCGTGTTGTACACCAAAAGTGTCGGCGAACTCCCCGATAGCCCCGAAGGAGGTGATGAAGGGGTTGGCGTATGAGTTGGTGACTTGGAGGCACATACCGAGCATCATCGAGAAGATGAAGAAGAGTGCCATCTTTTTCTGTTTGAAGAGTTTGAAGGCTTTCAGTCCCAGAGCCTCCACCAAGTCCACATCGCCTTCTGCGGGTTTGATCTCGCAAGCGGGCAGCGTGAGCGAATAGGCAGCCAGAAGGAGCGACAATCCGCCGCTGACAACAAACTGCCACGGGGTATCCTGAAATCCGAGGAGGTCCACACACCACATGGTAACAATAAATCCGACCGTACCGAAGACACGAATCGGCGGGAAGTCCTTGACCGTATCCATTCCGGCTTTCACCAAAGCGTTGAACGCCACGGAATTGGTGAGCGCAATCGTCGGCATGAAGAACGCCACGGAGAGGGTATATAGCGTGAAGAGCATACCGAACTGCACCTCAGCCGCGGTATAAGCGTAGATGCCTGCCGCGCACATGAACAAGCCCGCCAAGGCATGGCAGAGCGAGAGGGTCTTCTGCGCCTGGATCCAACGGTCAGCGACGATTCCCATCAAAGCAGGCATAAAGAGACTTACTACACCCTGAATGGAATAAAACCAGCCGATGTGTTGTCCCATCCCTTGCTTGAAGAGGTAGGTTCCCATAGAGGTTAAGTACGCACCCCAAACAGCGAACTCCAAGAAGTTCATGGCGATGAGGCGGATTTGCAATGTTCTGTTTTTCATATTGATTAAATTTTTTAATAGTTCCAATCGTCTCGTTAGAATTCCGAGGTGAAATGGAAGGTTATGTGTTTGTAATCCTGTTGCGCCATGGAGAGCACATAGCCGGAGTCTGCCATGAAGACATCCCGTCCGTCTTTGTCGGTCGCCATATATTGCGCTTTGCGTTTCTTGAAAGTCTCGAGTTCGGCTTCGTCGTCCGACTCGATCCAACAGGCTTTGTACATCTGTAGCGGTTCCCACCGGCATTTAGCCTGATACTCGTGTTCGAGGCGGTATTGGATGACTTCGAACTGCAGTTGGCCGACGGTACCGATGATCTTGCGTCCGTTGAGCTGACTGACGAAGAGCTGTGCAACACCTTCGTCCATGAGCTGGGAGATACCTTTGTCAAGCTGTTTCTGTTTCATGGGGTCGGCATTTTCGATATACTTGAACATCTCCGGCGAGAAAGAGGGCAATCCCCGGAAATGCAGTTGTTCTCCTGAGGTCAGGGTGTCGCCGATCTTGAAGTTTCCGGTATCCGGCAAACCTACAATGTCGCCGGCAAAAGCTTCGTCCACTGTCTCTTTCTTCTGTGCCATGAAACAGGTAGGCGCTGCGAAACGCATCTGTTGGTCTTTTCGCACGTGTTTATAATAGGTGTTACGCAGGAACTTACCCGAACAGATCTTGAAGAATGCAATACATGAGCGATGGTTAGGATCCATGTTGGCGTGGATCTTAAAGCAGAAAGCCGTGAACTTGTCCTCCATGGGGTCCACGGTGCGTTCTTCCGCATCGACGGGTCTCGGCGAGGGGGCATTCTTGACAAAGAAATCCAGAAGTTCCTGTACGCCTACGGTCTTGTAGGCAGAGCCGTAGAAGACCGGTGCCAGTTCTCCGCGCAGGTATGCTTCGCGGTCAAACTCCGGATAGACGCCATCGATCATCTCGAGGTCTTCCTGCAGTTTCGGAGAGAGTCCGGCGGGACGGTTGTCGAGCGCAAAGACAGACTCGAACTTCAGTCCCTGACCGTTAGCCCAAGTGACGGGTGTGCAGTGGATACCAAGTTCTTTCTCTGCCTCGTCCATGAGGTCGAAGGGGTCTTTTCCCTCGCGGTCCATCTTGTTCATGAATACCATGACGGGTGTCTTGCGCATGCGGCAGACCTCCATCAGACGGCGGGTCTGTGCCTCGACACCCTTGGCAGAGTCGATGACGACGATAGCAGAGTCCACCGCGGTGAGGGTGCGGAAGGTGTCTTCCGCGAAATCCTGGTGGCCGGGGGTGTCAAGGATGTTAATATGGTATCCGTCGTAATCGAATCCCATGACGGAGGTAGCGACCGAGATACCACGTTGTTTCTCGATCTCCATCCAGTCGGAGGTAGCGGTCTTACGGATCTTGTTGGATTTGACAGCACCAGCCACGTGGATGGCACCGCCGTATAGCAACAGTTTCTCTGTGAGCGTCGTCTTACCGGCATCCGGGTGTGAAATGATGGCAAACGTGCGGCGCCTTAGTATCTCGTTTTGATCAGCGGAATTTAACATTAACTTATTTTCTCATTTTCTTATTTTCACATTTTCCTATTTAGCGCAGTGTGGCGTTGAACTTGTCCTCAAAAGTCTTTTTGAGACGATCCATAATATTCTCTATCTGCTTGTCTTTGAGTGTGTTCTCTCTATCCTGAAGGATGAACGAGAGGGCATATGATTTCTTGCCTTCTTCGAGGTTTTTGCCTTCATAGACATCGAAAAGGAAGACATTTTTGAGCAGTTTGCGCTCGGTGTCGAAAGCGGCGCGCGCGAGGTCTCCGAACTCAATCGACTTGTCCACAAGGAGGGCGAAATCGCGCTTTACCTCCGGGTACTTGGGCAGGTCTTCGATGACCGCCTTATATTGCTTGTTCTGCTTGAGGAGTTGCTTCCAGTCGAGGTCGGCGTAGAATACGGCTTGGTCGATGTCCATCGATTTGAGCACCTTGCGGGCAACGATGCCAATGTATCCGAGTGTTTTGCCGTTGCGAGCTTTGAGCACCAGCCCGTCATCGAAGAGTTCGTTCTCAAGGCGCTCTACCGTAACGGAATCAGGCGCAACGCCGAGACGCAGGAGGATGTTATTGACATACGCGTGCAACTGATAGAAGGAACTCTTCTCGCTCTTGGTGATCCAAGACTGCGAGGTCTTGTTTCCTGTGATCCAGAGAGCAAGGTGCATCTCCTCGGAATAAGCGCGCAGCGGGTCGGTTTGGATTAAGTCGTGATTTTTATTTTTTAATTCGGCATCATAGTGATAGCAGTTGCCGAACTCGTACATCTTGAGGTCGCTGTTCTTGCGGTTGATATTTCTGGCGATGGACTCCAAGCCGCCGAAGAGCAGTGTCTGGCGCATGACACCCAAGTCCTGGCTGAGCGGGTTCATGATCGTCACGCAAGAAGAGAGAGGCAACTCTTTGAGCGGCTCATAGTAGGCTACTTTGGTGAGCGAGTTGTTCATGATCTCGTAGAAGCCTTGTGCGGTCAGTTGCTCCGAGATGCGGGTCTGTAGTTGCACCGGATTGGGTTTGGTGGAGTAACTGAGAGAGGTGTTGAGTTTCTCCGGGAACTCGATGTTATTAAATCCATAGATACGGAGGATGTCTTCTACGACATCGCACTCGCGCTGCACGTCAACACGATAGCGCGGAACCGTGATTTGCCACTCAGAGCCGTTCTTAGAGACGATCTCCATCTCCAAAGCGTGCAGGATTGTCTCAATGAGATCCTCACCGATGGCTTTTCCAATGAGACTGTTGACGCGATTGATATCGATGGTCACATGCCAAGGTTCAAAAGTTGTCTGTCCGTTATCGGTTATATCCATAGCCACCTCTCCACCGGCTACCTCTTGGATGAGGAGAGCAGCGCGCTGTAGGACATAGAGGGTGTTGTTCGGATCGCATCCGCGCTCGTAGCGGAAGGATGCGTCGGTCTGGAGCTGGTGGCGACGGCTTGTCTTACGGATAGAAACGGGGTCGAAGTAAGCGGACTCCAGGAATACATTCTTAGTGTTTTCGGTGACTCCGCTGTCCAAGCCTCCGAAGACGCCTGCGATACACATCGGCTCTTTGGCATTGCAGATCATGAGATCTTTGGAGGAGAGCGTGCGCTCTACGCCATCGAGGGTGACGAATTTCTGCCCCTCCTCAGCGCATTTGACAATCACCTGATTGCCGATGATCTTATCGGCATCGAAAGCGTGCAGTGCCTGTCCGCACTCGTGGAGCACAAAATTGGTGACATCGACGATGTTATTGATAGGGCGCAGACCGATAGTGGTGAGGGCTTGTTTGAGCCAATCGGGTGAGTCTTTTACGGTAACGCCCTTAATGCTGACACCCGTATATCGCGGACAAGCCTCCGTGTTCTCGACAGAGACTTTGATCTCCAGTTCGTGGTTGTCCACGCGGAAGGCATCGACAGCCGGTTTTGTCAGGCGGATATCTTTGCCGTGTGCGCGATAATAGGCATACAAGTCGCGAGCTACGCCGTAGTGGCCGGCGGCATCGGAGCGGTTAGGCGTTATGTCCACTTCGATCAGGGTGTCGCTCTCCACATGGTAGTACTCCGCTGCCGGCATACCGACAGGTGTGTCAGCAGGCAAAACGATGATTCCATCGTGGCTGCTACCTACACCTATCTCATCCTCGGCACAAAGCATACCAAAGGAGTCTTCGCCACGGAGTTTGCCCTTTTTGATGGTGAACGACTGGTCGCCGTCATAGAGCACGGTGCCGATAGTGGCAACGATCACTTTCTGTCCGGCAGCCACGTTCGGTGCCCCGCAGACGATAGGCAATGTCTCGGTGCCGATATTGACGGTGGTGAGATGGAGATGGTCGCTGTTAGGGTGGGGGACACAGGTAAGAACTTCACCGACAACCAATCCGCGGAGCCCTCCACGGATGGTGTCTATATCTTCTACAGTACCGACCTCCAGACCGATGGAGGTCAAAATTTTAGCTACGGTCTGTGCGTCATCGTTGAGATTGATGTAACGCTTGAGCCAATTGTAAGAAATATTCATATTATTACGTTGTTATATTCTCTATAATGGGGGGATTAAAAATCTCGTTCAGTTTTATAAAATCCGCAGAGCACACATTTCTCCTTCTGCTTGACGCCGAAGAGTGCGGTGAGTTTGACGCCGACGAACATGTTACGTAGGGGCAGGGATGCGATCTCGTTGGTAGAATAGACGTGTGAGAGTCGGAATGTAGGGAAATCCCATCGGCTCTCATCAGGCGCTACAACCATCGGGAGATCGGTTTTGGGGTTAATGCTCAGGATGCTGAAATCGCAATAGGCGGCTACTCGCAGGCGGAGGTCGAACGGGCGTCTGGCACTTGCTCCACGCCAACCCTTCGTAGGCGAATAGATGCCATATTCATATCCGACTTCGGCATGTGCCATGAGGTCGAATTTGATATCGAGTCTCTTGCCTTCGCGTTCGATAGGAACATCTTTGCGGAAGCCGTGATTGTCCATCTCGTGGAAGGTGCCGATATATCGGTCGTAGTGCCCGGTGGTAGTGCCGGTAGCTTTGACGGAGGTCTTGCCTTGTAGGGCATATCCCAGTTTGACTCCCGCCAGATAGTAACCCACACCGCGGCGTCCGACTATCTGTTGTCCCAAGAGGACAGGTATCTGGGCATAGACCATCCGTGAGCGATCCTGCCGGTCATAGAAATCGTACTGGAGATCATAGTAGAAAGTGTCCAGCCGGTTATTCCAGTCTCCATAGCGATGATACATGCTATTGGTCCATGCATCGGCAGTGTGGTACTTGGTGAAAGTGGTGTCGGCAACGGAGGTCTTGACATCTTGTAGGGTTATTCCCAAGCCGATCTGAAGGAGGAAAGCATTGAGTTGGTACTCATATGCAAAGCCGCCTCCGACACTATATCCGCCGGGAGTGATAAAAGTATGACGGCATGGAGAGACGAACGCCGAGTAACCGGACTCGAAGTAAGCTCCTACCAGATGATGCTCGCCGGTGTATTGACCGGTTCGCAGACCGTTATTGTCGATGAGGTCTTTACTGCGTTTGGTAGAGAAATTACTTCCCCCGGAGCCCAGTAAGTCCTTGGCGTCTTTGCGGTCATCCACATTGAGGCTTGTCTGCGCCGTTACCTTCACAGGTAGCAAGAGCAACAAGAGGGTATAGAGGCAATATGTGTGTCTTAATCTTACCATAGTCGGTCTCCTGAAACCATTTGGACTTTGATTGTACGTTCGGGTTCTTCGGGTGTCTCATCCGACCAGAGATGAACGATATAGATGCCTTCTTGCGCCGGCAGTCTAACCTCCGTAACATCTGGGGTGAACGAACCGGAAGTGATGAGTCTTCCTGTGACAGAACCGATGTTATAGGTACCCTTGTGGCGCGAGAGGATACTGATCACCGGATTGCCGGTAGATACGCACGTCGGCACGACTGAGAGATAACCCATATACGGTGCGATCGTGTCGGTGCCGAAGTCGTCGTAGATACGAATCGGACAGGTCTGATAGGACTCGGTTTCACCCTCACGTATCAGGCGAACAGAGTACTCGACTGTGTCGCGGTCCAACTCGCGCGGTATATAGAGGTACGGCAACGCCTCGCCGGGGATAGGCTCACCATTGCGATACCACTGGTAGTGCGAGAAGGAATAACCGCCGTTATAGTCTTCCTGAAGGATAGCAATCACATCCCGGAAGCGCTGTTCGGTTACCCACGACGGATAGTTGAGCACGATAGAGGTATCGGTACTGCAGAGATCGGGATTGGTACAGATACCATTATCCAGAACGAGTTTGACAGGATAATGATCAGGACGGGGATACTTCCTCTTGTCGTCATCGCGGAACGGCATAGGGATAGTAAGGACTGCCAACTCCTCGGTGGTGGTGATCGGTATATCGATCTGATCCTCAAAACCGTATTGGTGTCCGAAATCGTTATAATAGAGGGAGTAGGCAATCGGATCCCGTCCGGTGTAGCGGTAGAAGAGTTCGTATGCGTCATCGTCGGCGCAGATAGAGTCAGCCCACGCAGTAGGTACGGTGGGTTCGATGACTTCGAGGTGGAGATAGGTGAAGTGGTGGCATCCCCAGTCGTTGAGGGTGGTGTCCTTGTAGGATCCCGGTTCCATGAGATAGACGCCATGGAGATTGTAGGACTCGGTGCGGCAGATGGTGTCATAGCGCACCTCGAAGGTGGTGTCCACTACCGTGAGATAGAGATGATAAACCGAGTCGCAACCATAGATGACCGTGGTGGTGCTGTCATAGAAGAAATAGTCTCCCACAGGCAGATGGTCGAGAATATGTCCATGCCATGTCATGTCGTCATCGGCGCACTTGGTGACTGTCTCCTCGAAGAGGTAGGTGGGTGTCACGGTGAGGCGCAACTCGTAGATAGAGTCACAATTATGGATAGTTGTCAGGGAGTCATAGAAGGTGTACTGCCCTGCCGGCAAGCCGGAGCCGAAGGTGTTACCGATCATGCTGCCTTCATAGTGGTGTGCACGCCAGTCAGCCTCTCCGTCGTCGCAGATAGTAATATAGTCTATGTGGCGATATGCAGGACGGATGGTTGCATACAGTTCAAAGACAGAGTCGCATTGGTGGATAGTGCTATAGTTATCCACAATGACTGTGTCAAACGGAGCAATGTCTTCTCCGGGTTCGTACTCGTATTCATAGCCAGTGAAAGTATGTCCATGCGAAGTGTACGACTCATTGGAGCAGATGGTTGCAGTGTCACGGAAGAGGTAGGACTTGTGGATAGTAAGGAAATAGCGGTAGGTGATACTATCACAACCGTCAATAGGACTCTTGAAGATGACATCGGTGTAAGTCTGCGGAATGGTCATACCCGGTTTCCAAACGAGTGTCTCTACATAAGAGTGTGAGCCATTGGTGTACCAGAGGGTGTCGGTGTGCTCGAAGATGGTGTTATCGCAGATAGTGTCATAGATAGGGATGAGCGTTACCGGCTTGACATAGAGTTCCAAGACATAGACTGAGTCGCAATGCCAATAGTCGGTACCTCCGGCGATAGAATCATAGTAGACACCTGTTGCGCGGTAGGTTCTTCCCCTCCATTCGACAGAGTCACCACGGCATACCTGTGAGCGTGTGACATATTCGTAGGAAGGATGTACGGTGAGATGGAAGAGGATCGTACTGTCACAACCGCCATTGACAGCTGTCAGACGACGCTCGGCTTCGTAACACATGGTGTCTTTGCGGGTCTCGTCATACATACGCGTGGTCGGGGAGAAGAATATTGTGTCGGTGTGTTGTCCGAAGGCGTCTTCGGTATAGAACACATGGTATCCGTCCCTATCGCATGCCACTTCGTTGCGGATATAATGTCCGGCAGGGTTGACGATGAGTTTGAGGTAGAAGGTACTGTCGCAACCGGCAGTTGTGATATAATGGGCTGTATCGTAATAGGTTCCGACAGAGAGGAGGGAGTCTCCATCGATATAATGGTGATAAACGGAGTCTCGATGGGTGTCGTACCGGTCACCTTGCAGCCGCTCGAATCCCCAGCCGTATTCGTCTCCGCTATACCATTTGCGCTGCCAGCTGATGCGTTCGTCCTGGCAGATGACATAGGTGGAATCGAAACGATAGATCGGATTAACATGCCATGTAATGCCATAGACGCTGTCGCAGCCATGGATAGTGGTATGGTGTTCGGTGAAATCGAAGTCTCCGGCACGCGATACATCCATTTGGAAAGTATGCGTATGACCTTCGTTGTCAATCCACTCACGTTTGGTGTCAATGGTATCCTGGCAGAAGACAAAATGCTGGCGGTAGTCATAGACTGAATCCACAGAGTAACGGAGGGTAACGATAGAATCGCATCCGAGGACAGTGGAAATGGTATCGTTTCGTGTGAGCGAGTCAGCCAGATGGAGGGCGGAGAGCAGACCACCGATTCCGTTATTGAGGTTCTCATAATAATAGCCGTCGGCTGTCTGGCATGCCCTACGGGTGATCGTCTCGCGATGCACGGGGTTGACTACCAGATGGAGGTGGTGCACTGAATCACAGTCATAATAGTATGTACCTCGGCGGATGGCAATGTCGTACTTTCCGGCAGGGAGAGATGTCCTGATGCTATCAAATCCGGCTGCGTCGTAGGTCTTGCCATAAGCAGTGTACTCGTCACCGGTGAATAACATTCCCTGCCACTGAAGTGAATCTTTGGCGCAAAGGATGACAGAGTCGTAATGGTGATAGGTAGGCGGAATATACAGGTGCAGAGTCCATACACTATCACAACCGCTATGACGATTCCGGTCAAGGTGCGACTCCGGTTCGTGGGTCTTGAGGCTATCGATATAGGTGAAATGTCCTGCAATATTTGTAGGAATGGCTTCACGGCTTATCCATTGTCCTGTCTCTACTGAATAGAAGCGGTCGGACTCTGTATGTCCGTCCCACAGATAGGCAGTATTCTGGCAAACCGTATCGTGGGCGGGGAAATCGTATGTCGGATAATTGTAGAGATTGAGCACATAGATACTGTCAAAACCAAACTCTTTGGTCTTGAGACTGTCGTAATACAGCCCCGGCTCCAAGATGACAATGTCCGGGCGTGCTTCATGGACAGAGTCTCCGGCATGATACCAGTGGTAAGGCTCATTGTCGCATGTCCAACCCTCTATGGTGTCGCGATAGGTAGGACCAACCAGAAGACGGAGATGAATGGTGCTGTCGCATTTATGGATGGTCGGGTAGATAGTGTCAAACTCATTGATGATCTTACCCTCCGGAATACGGACAATCTGTTGTGTTTCTTCGCCGTCAAACCATGAAGCGCCAAGCGTGTCAGCATTCACCTTGCTTCCGATATAGACTGTATGCTGCCATTTGCGGCTCTCCTCATCCGACATTGTGATAGTATCCGCATGATAATAGACGCTATCCACGCGCAATCGCAATACCCAGATACTGTCGCATCCGCCTTCTCCGTCCCGACATTCGGGGCAGAACTTGGTATGGAGCGAGTCGGTGTAGAGGTATTCAACACCGCTCTTGAGGTTGGTAGGAATCTCAGTGAGGAGAATACGCTTCTGCTGTTGGTGATCCCAGATATACTGTGAGGTGTGTCCTTCCCATTCGTAAGCCGATCCCTGACAGATACTATCCTTATGCTCTTTTAGGTAGGTCGGGTAGATATTAATGCGGTGTTGCACCAAACTGTCGCAGCCATGGATGGTGCGGTCGTGATATTCCAGAACGAAGGAGATCGAGTGTTGTCCTTCCGGCACGATAAAACCAGGTTCGGAGGAAGGTTTCAAGGGCGATTTGGCACCATAGATCACCTGGTCGTAGAACTGTATGGTGTCGTTTTCGCACATGTGTCTTTGGGTAATGCTTACCGGTGCTGTATAGACCGAATCTACACGCAACCGAAGCGTCCAGATACTATCGCATCCGGCAGAAGTGTACATATGGTCGGTATAGACATATGTACCGATGTGGTCGGTAGAGATTTCTGTGAGGTCATTGCCGTTGAGGTCTTGGAGTGTGTGTCCTTCGTGACGCAACCAAGCGAACTGCTCAAACTGGCAGACAGAGGTGTCGGTGGTGAAACGATAGACGGAATCGACATACAGATGCAGTGTCCAGACACTATCACACCCGAAGGAGTCGGTCTGTAACCTGTCATAGTAGTAGAAATCTCCATGATGTTCCGTAGAGATCTGCGTTACAGGATTGCCATTAGCATCCATCACATTGTTCATGGAACCGGTGTGATTAATCCAAATGAACGGTGAGCCTTGGCATATATGCATAGTGGTGTCGTATTCATGTGTCGGTGCGCGATAGAGATCGAGTACGAAGATGGAGTCGAAATCCAAGGAGGTGCGCAGTGAATCGTAGTACAACCTATGTTGTCCTACTTCCGGCAGTGCATTGCCGGAGATGGTTCGGCGGAGTTCTATTACACCATTTTGGTTTGCACGTTTCCACTCGTAATAGGGCTCTGACTGGCAGACATATTGGTATGTTGTGTCGCGAAAGACCATACCCATGCGGAGATTGAGCACCAAGGTGCTGTCGCAGGAGCGGGTTCCGATTGTCGCAGTGGGGTAGTGGACAGTGATGACGGTGTCTTTGGTGACCATAACATCGTATGGAAGTGTAGTCTTGGTACCACCATAGGTGACGCCTTCCCATGTGTAGGTTTCCTCGTCGGACATCGTGTGGCGGAAGGACTTATGGTAAGACGGCAGAACGGTTAACTGCAACTCAAAAATACTATCGCAGTTGCAATCCGAATGGGCTGAGTGGAGTGAGTCGATATACGTGAATGTACCGGCTGTATTTTGGAAGATCTCTATGTCGGGATGATTAGCCCAAGTATAGCGGATATTGACAGAGTCAAGGCAAACGGTATCCGTTACCATGTAATATCGGGTAGGATAAATAATCACGCGGTGCTGTACGGCACTGTCACAGCCACTCATTGTCTTATCGGTATATTCGAGTGGGGGCAGCTCATAATAGCTGCTTCCTTCCGGCACGGCGTAACCCGTTTCGCCGGCGGGTAATTTCTTCCATTTGGCTCCGTATATAATCTTGTCATAGAAATGGAGTGTGTCGTTTTCACACATCTGCCGTTCGGTGATTGTGACAGGAGTTGTATAGATAGAGTCTATCTGCAAATTCAGTGTCCAGATACTATCGCAGCCGTCGGAGGATTTCAAATGGTCGGTGTAAGTGAACGAACCGCTATGGTCGGTAGGGATGACGGTGAGTTCGTTACCGTTGTTATCACGGAGGGAGTGTCCCTCGTGACGCCGCCAAGTAAAGGAGGTGTTCTGACAGACAACAGTGTCGGTGGTAAAGGCATAAGAGGGATTGATTGTCAGGTGTACTATCTCTACACTATCGCAGCCATATTGGTTAGGCGTGAGGAGTGTATCGATATAGACATCACTTTTAGTGGCACTCTTGCCTTTCTCTCCATATTCGTACGGACCTTGGTTTGCGCACCAAGACACGTAATACTCATGCACAGTGGTTGGTTTGACGGTCAAGTCCAAGTGAACGATACTATCGCAACCATGTATGGTGGTGAGCGTGTATGAGTCCGTGTAATGCCAAACCGTTCCGACTGCAGAGGCAGGACGGTTGACGGTCTTGTCATGCACGCCACTATCGCGCAACGACCAGCGATAAGGCAACTCTTTATCACAGAAGACTACGGTAGTAGTGGTGTCGTATGTGGGATAGATGACTATCGGCAGATGCAACACACTATCGCAGGCAAGAGGGGTCTTGGTGTCAAGTCGTGCGGTATAGGTGGTGTCGAACGGATATTGATCCTTTTGAGGAAGGGGTATATCCATGATCAGTTGTCCGTTATCTGCTCTTCTCCACTCGTAGTGGGAGTCGTCTTGGCAGAGAGAGACCGGTGCAAGGGGCTTGTCGTAGGTGCGGTACTGAATGACGGTGAGTTGGTAAACAGAGTCACGCACGGGCAGTTCGGTAGTCTTCAGACTATCGTAGAAAACGGTGCTATGAGCATCTGTTAGGCGTTTGTCGAAAAAGTCTGTACCTTCCCATTTGCTACCAACGATGATTTTTCCTCTCCAATGTACCGAATCGACATCGCAGATGGTTTCATTATGCTTAAAGAGATACGTGTCGGAGATCGTCAATTCCAAGCGGTAGAGGCTGTCGCAACCGTTAACGGGGTTGGTCTGGGTCTCGTTGTCATTATGGAAATAGAGGGTAGAATCCTTTTTGATGTCAGGGAAAGGTCCATAGGTCTTGCCATGCCATGTGTAGGTGTCGTTATTCGCCATGGAGTGCTTATCTACCTGCAGGAAAGGCCGGGTGTATTTCAGTTCCAGTTGGTAGATAGAGTCGCATCCAAAACGTGTGAGGCAAGAGTCATAATATATTCCATCTTCAGGCAACTCTACGTAAGCAGCCCCATCGCGGTGTTTCTCCCATTGATAGATATTGGTGCGGATGGTGCGAGTCGTCTTGTCGTAATCCCACTGGCAAATGCTATCTTTCTGCTTGTCGTAGAAAGGTTCAGGTATATATAGGTGCAGCACTTTGATAGAATCGCATCCCTTACCGTTGTTACACTTGTCACAGGTTGACGTCCGCAGCGTGTCAGAGAAGAACCCTTCCCAAGTCCGTAAACGGGCATCGTAATGCATGTCAGGGTGGCTCTTGGTGATCTGTAGCTCTTTTGTGTTGTTTTGTATAGGCCAGATATATATAGAATCCGGGTTATGGTTATAACACATGGTGTCAACGATGGTATCGCGGTGGATGTCGTTGATGAAGATATATAACTCAAAGATGGAGTCGCACCCTTGGAAAGGAGGGTACTTCTCTGAATAGGGCTCAAATTGGCAGGGGCAGTATTTGGTCTTAGCTTCTATGATATCCACCGTGTCATTGAGTACCACTATTCCGGGTCCTTCGGCTTCGACGCCCTTGTATGTCTTCTCGTATTCGGAGCCTTTCAAATAGGTGAATTTCTCGTTTTTACAGAGATAGACGGTATCGATTTGCCGGAAAGTATCGCAGACGAAGAGGAATAGGGTGAATGTGGAGTCACAGCCATAAACAGTCTGGTATTCACGGCGGAAAATGTTCTCCCCGGAACGGGCTTTGCATTCGAACTCTATGGTGCTTTCTCCTTCTGATTTGTCACCTATGTAAAGGGTGGAGTCTGTTCTTTCGGAGGTGATAGAGAGGTTGTTCTGGAAGGGCATGTTATCGTAGAAGAACTTCAGTGTATCGCCCATACAGATCTCGCGATAGATGGTGTCGTGATAGATGCGGGTGACGCGGACAACCATACGAAGTGTATCCATGTCGTCCGGCAAGTCGGTACAAATGACATGCTTATGGTGGATGACGGCTTGTACTTCATAGTCCATGAAGGGTTTTCTGTCCATCGGATCCAGATCCGACTCATCGGGGAGGATGAACTGGTATTGCCATTTGTATGCCCAGTTGTCGCTGATGGTTTGGTGCTCCTCCTGTTTGGTGCTGTCGATAGGAGCGGAATAAGTCTTGTAGATAGTAGGCTCAGTGTCGGTGACATCATAGATATACCAGTCCACCGGCTCTCCATGTTTCATGATCGGTGTCTGGAGCATCCAACTCACGATAGAACTATCACAGACGATAGCAGTGTCCAGACGCTCATGATCGCTCATCCACTCGTCCCATTGACGTTGATACCAGCCTTGGCCTAACCGAGGCTCTACGTCGTATGACTTGGGCGACATGATATTCTCAGGAGTGGATACAAATAGCGAGTCGCGGAAAGGATCAGGATTGTAACCCAGGGTGTAAAAATAGCCTTGGGCATCCGTCAGAGCATAAACCATTCCAACAAATCCTTCACCGTCACTTTCCAGTACATGGTAATGGCTATCAGGATTTGTAATTTCAATGGAAGCATATGACATCATGTTGTCTGAAGCAAAGGCTTTGAAAGCAGATCCTTCAACTGCTTCTCCATCCAAAGTCAGTTTGTTGATGTCTGTTGTCCGTGTGACGACATATAGATAATATTTTTGTGGCGGAGCCTGCTCTCCTACTCTTGTGAACGGATCCAAATCATGGGTGAAGAAATTCATAGAAGTAGTTCTGTGTTCCCACGATGGCACTAAAGCATTAGCAGGATCTCCATAATAATAGCATACCGGATCAAAGGGGTTGTCTGAACACTCTCCGTTTTTACCACCACTGGTTGTGTAGTAATAGCACATAATTGGCTGATCACTATGGGCTCTCAGTTCGGTCATTCCTGTGGCAGATAAGGTGACAGGAGAAGTGGTCTGACCAGCTGCTAAGGTTATAGTAGTGGAGTAAGTATTTCCGCCACGGACATAGTCCATTGTAATGTGAGTGTCATTATATGCAGCGGTAAAGATGGCATTATTTTCTAAAGTACCTTCAAGTTTTGCCATATAGAAATCTCTTCCCCATTGTGTTATGGGGATGATTTCTTCACTCAGATAGTCCTTAGAGTTCGACTCATGGAACGGAATACTGGTTTGCTGGTTTCCGTTGAATACCGCTACAGGCTTGTCGGCGCATATGCTACTACCAGACAAATCAACCTTAACATCTGAGTTTGTGTGTAATTTTGAGGCTACAAGATATGCTTCTCCCTTATTCAGAGTAATTGACATGCCGACTCCGGCAGGATTTTGCATGAAGGTTTCGTATGAAGGGGTTATGGTCACTTTTGTTTGGTCTTCTGTTGCCACTACCGCAAATTCAGACGAATAAGTGTCTTCATAGTAGGTTTGCACATAGTATTCTTTGCCTAAGAATTTTGTAGGAATAATTAAAGTTGCGTCACGAGATGATTCTCCTGATTCTCCATTACGGCTATAGTTGAAGCAGGAGAACTTTTTATCTTTGTCAACTGAATAAACATGCACACCTCTGTATCCTGGAGTTTCACTTTTCCATAGGTATATTTGCTCATACAGAGACTTGTCTATATCTATGATGATTGTCGAGTCTTTCTTAATGGTGTATTGTTGAGAGAAAGTGCCTATTTCAACAATAATATCGGTATTCTCTCTTGCAGAAGCGGCTATTTTAAGTTCGAATGTAATAAGCTCTGTATTAGGATCGGTAGGATTGAACATGGCATTATTCATGAATGCCAACCAGAAATCGTTTCCTTCAGTGCTAGTGAAAGAAGGTGTATTTCCAATCCAATATGGGTCATTGCTCGTCAACTCGACTGCCTTTGCCATAGTCGGCAAAAGCAGCGAGTTAAGAACCAATAATATGTAAAGCAGTGGCCGCTTCAACGGTGCGAGGGAAGTTATTATTTGTTCTTTTTGTTCTTAGGTTGGGCAGGAGGAGTGAGTCCGTCACGCTCCATCAGAGCATTAACGGACGGTTCCTGTCCGCGGAACTTACGATAGAGAGAAGCAGCTTCTTCTGTACCTCCGCGTTCCAAGATGTTCTCACGGAAACGTTTTGCAGACTTCTTATCAAAGATAGTACCGCCACGTTTCTTAGCTGCAGCCTTGAAGACAGAGAAGGCATCTGCGTCCAGAACCTCAGACCATTTATAGCTGTAATACCCGGCAGCGTATCCTCCGGAGAAGATATGCGTGAAGGCTGTAGCCATCTGTGTTCCGGCTACATTAGGCATTACGCGCACTTGTTCCATAGCATCGTTGCTGAAACGAATGACCGATTCCGTTGTTCCAAGCGACGGATTCGGTTGGTATGGTTTCTCCAAGCTATGCCAAGCCATGTCAAGGTAGCCGAAGCTGAGTTGGCGAACGCAAGCATAGGCTGCGTGGTAAGTCTGGCTGGCGTGCATTTTGTCAAGCAAGTCCTGCGGAATAGTTTCGCCGGTAAGGTAATGTTTGGCGAAGGTGTCAAGAAACTCTTTCTCGTCGATGAAGTTCTCATTGAACTGTGAAGGCAGTTCAACGAAATCGCGCGGTACGTTGGTTCCGCTTTGTGCCGAATAGTGGCAGCGGGTGAGCATACCATGCAAACCGTGACCGAACTCATGAAGGAAAGTGCGTACCTCATCGTAGGTGAAGAGAGCCGGTTTCTCAGCAGTCGGGCGTGTGAAATTCATTACATTAACGATGTGCGGACGGTGATCCACACCGTTCTGTACATATTGGGGTTGGAAATCGTTCATCCATGCACCGCCTCGTTTGCCGTCACGCGGATGGAAATCGGCGTAGTAGATAGCCAAAAACTGCCCCTTCTCATCGAAAACCTCATAGGCGGTAACTTCGGGATTGTAAACAGGGATGTTTTTGTTCTCTTTGAATGTCAGGCCATAGAGGCGTTTAGCCAAGCCGAACACACCTTTCTTAACATTCTCCAATTCAAAGTACGGGCGCAGATCATCATCCGAAATAGCGTATTTCTCCTGTTTGAGTTTCTTGGAATAGTAACTCCAGTCCCAAGGTTGAAGATCGGCGTAGAGTCCGTGTGCCGAAGCATAGTCTTGAACTTCTTGTACTTCTGCCTTCGCAGCAGGCATATATGCGTCTCTCAATTGGTTAAGTAACTGATACACAGCATCCGGCGTCTCTGCCATGGTCTTATGGAGGGATTTGTCTGCGTATGTCTTCTTACCGAAGAGATTTGCCAGTGCCAAACGGGTGTTGACAATCTCTACGATGATGCCTGTGTTGTCAAATTCTCCACCGATACAGCGGCTGTTGTATGCTGTATAGAGTTCACGGCGTATATCACGGTTATCCAAGTCCTGCATTACGGGAATATAGGTTGTGGGCTTGAGGTTAAGCATCCAACCTTTCTGTCCTTTCTGCTCGGCGTTGGTGCGGAGAATCTCTTTGGTGTCATCGTTGAGACCTGCCAAGAGCGATTCGTCGGTGATGAGCATCGTCCAAGCGTTGGTAGCTTTCAATACGTTTTGACCATATTGGAGCGTGAGTTTGCTGAGTTTGGCTGACAGTTCGCGATAGGTCTGTTTATCCTCAGCGCTGAGATTAGCGCCGTTTTCTGCAAAACTCTCGTAGATGTCATCCAGCAGTTTGCGTTGGTCGGGACGCAGTTTGAGCTGGTTGCGCTTATCATAAACGGCTTTGATGCGTTTGAAGAGTCCTTCGTTCAAACGGATGTTTGCCGAGTACTCCGACATCTTCGGACTGAGATCCAACTGGATCTGTTGGAGCGTATCATTGGTCTCGGAACTTGTGAGGTTGAAGAAGCATCCGGCAACTATACCGAACAACTCACCCGAACGCTCGTATGCTTCGATTGTGTTTTCGAATGTCGGTTCTTCGGGGTTGTTGACGATGGCATCAATCTCTTCGAGTCCTTGTTTCATACCTTCTTCAAAAGCAGGCATGTAGTGCTCAGCATGTATTTCGTTGAACGGGTATGCCCCATGCGGAGTCTTCCAGTTCTTGTAATCAAAGAACGGATTTGCAGCATTGGCTGCCAAAACAGTTGTGGCGATTGCCATAAGCACGAATTTTCTCATTTTTTCATTTATATATTTACTTATTTATTCTTGGTGCCTCTGATGAGATTGATATCTCCCGAAAGTTGGTAGATACCTATCGTGGCATCATCTGCATTTAGTTTCTTCTTCTTGTACGAGGCTTTGAGTCCGATATATTTGGCATTTTTGTCGGCATCGGTACCCATAGCGCGGATTACATAGTAATAGGCTCCTTCTGCAGCCGGTCTTCCATTGATGGTGCCGTCCCAACCTTTGGCGGGATCGGTAAACTCATACACGAGTTTTCCCCAACGATTGTAGATCCAGCAATGGAACTCCCTGATTGACTTGTATGTGACACGGAACTCGTCGTTCTGACCGTCGCCATTAGGAGTAAAGGCATTCGGAACCAGCAGTTGTGACTCGGATATATTAACAAGAATCTCTACCGAATCTCCCTGGCAATCCGGATCTATGTTGTCTTGGCACGGACAGAAACGGTTGCTTACAGAGTGTACCACCCGATAGGCTCCCGGTTCCATAAACGTATAGCGCAGATCCTGGTCGCTGCGCTGCACAATGCGGTCTGATCCTCTATAGATATCCCAGTGGAAGTACTCTACAGCAGGAGTGGGGTTGCTGTAGAAAGCAATCTCCAGCGGCGCTGAACCTTTGAGAACAGAAGCGTCTGTCGGACGTTCCAGCTCATTGGAACGGCCGCCATCGCCACGAGTGGTGGTGATCGATGTAGGCATACAGTTCACCGCTTTCGGTTCGCTCAGGACAGCTATTACCGAATCGGGTTCTTCTCCCCACTGGCTGACGATATTCTCGTCCCATTTAAGGGAGATGTCTGTAGTGCGATAGATAGGATCAAGGGAATAGGTGCCAAGGTGCAACCGCTCATTGGCAGTGGCTACAGAGTCGATCCATTGCTCATTGTCCCAAGCAAGAGTAGTATATATTATGGTACACGTGCGTGTATATGTGCGCGTGCGCCCGTTAGCATCCGTATAGCGGATTTCGGAGACAGGATCGCCTGTAAGATGAAGTTCGGTCTTCTTACAGAACGGCTCTACCTCCAGAGCCATGTTCGTTAAGGCATAAGCAGGATAGGTGAAGACATAGAACGGCGAGGAGTTCACCCCGTTCTTACGGACATAGTATCCTCCGTCGTCCGGATAAATCTCGTCAGCATTGGACTGAATAAGATTTCCAGAGGTGGAATACCAGTCCACTTCGCCGACAGTTGAGCGCAGATGCACTTCGTCAGCGAAGAAGAACAAGGTGTCGCTGTTGTTAACGACTTGCGCCGCTCTGCCCACACACTCGACAGGGAGTGCATAGGCAGAGAGGACGCAAAGGGTCAAAATCAATATAGATGTTAGTCTTTTGATCATTTATTCACCTGAAAACGGGTATTTCCGTTTTCTATAAAATCTACAATCTGTTTGGCTGCGGCAATGCCGGCATTGATGTTTGCTTCGGCAGTCTGTGCGCCCATCTTCTTTGGTGTTGCGAAATAGCGTCCCTCAAAGAGCGTACGGAACTTGGCATCGGCTACAGGCATGATGTCCGTCATGTATTTGAGGTCGGTACGCTCTTGCATCAGTGCAATCAGTCCCTCCTCGTCGATGACTTCCTTGCGGGCAGTATTGACCAATATTCCGCCTTTCGGCATGAGGTTCACCAGGTCATGGTTGATGCTTCCCTTGGTCTCTGCCGTAGCAGGGATATGGAGCGAAACAATGTTGCAGGTTTTGTACAGTTCCTCTGCGGAATGAACGGGTTTTACATTCGCAGCCGTCATCGCCTCATCGGGACAATACGCATCGTAGGCATAGACATCCATTCCGAAACCTTGGGCAATGCGTGCTACATTTCTGCCAACATTACCGAAAGCGTGGATACCGAGTTTCTTGCCTTTGAGTTCCGTACCCGAAGTGCCGTTGTAGAGATTGCGGACAGCGTAAACCATGAGTCCGAGTGCCAGTTCAGCAACGGCATTGCTGTTCTGACCGGGGGTGTTCATGGCTACTACTTTATGGGCAGTAGCCGCCTCCAAGTCGATATTGTCATAGCCGGCACCTGCGCGGACTACGATTTTCAGTTGTTTAGCGGAGTCTAAGACAGCTGCATCTACGACATCCGAACGGATGATGAGTGCATCCGCATCGGCTACTGCGTCCAGCAATTGTTGCTTGTCCGTATATTTCTCCAAGAGCGCGAGTTCGTATCCTGCGCCCTCTACCACTTCGCGGATGCCATCTACGGCTACTTTCGCAAAGGGTTTCTCTGTTGCTACAAGTACTTTCATAAAATGTACTATTTTTAATATTTTCCTCTTTTCAAGTTCTTTCCAAGAGCAGCCTAAGAGCAGCTTAAGGTCGGCTTAAGGTCTGCTATTTGAAACGATGTTGAAACGATTTACTTCTGTTAAGATTAGTGCAACGCCTCATATTCTTTAATGCAATCCACGAGAGCCTGCACGCCTTCAAGATCCATGGCATTGTAGCAGGAAGCACGGAATCCGCCTACGAGACGGTGTCCCTTGATACCCACCATACCGCGTCCGGTAGCGAACTTGAAGAAGTCGTCCTGGAGTTCTGCGTACTCAGGTTTGAGCACGAAGCAGATGTTCATGCGGCTGCGATCCTCTTTGTCCATAATTGTCGGTGTGAAGAGTTTCGACTCGTCCAGACACTTGTACAGCAATTCCGCTTTCTGCTTGTTACGCTCCTCTATCCATTTCACGCCGCCGTTTGCTTTGAGCCAGCGGAGTGTCAAGAGAGCGGTGTAGATAGGCAGTACCGGAGGTGTGTTGAACATCGAACCGCCGTCGATATGCGTCTGGTAGTTCAGCATCGTCGGGATATACCGGCTGACTTTGCCGAGGCACGACTCTTTGATAATAACGAACGTCACACCTGCGGGCGCGAGGTTCTTCTGCGCACCGCCGTAGATGATATCGTACTGGCTGACATCAATCGGACGGCTGAGGATATCCGAACTCATATCGGCGATCAAAGGCACATTGCCTTTTTTCGCATAAATCTCTGCCAACTTCTCATCGTTGATCTCTGTGCCGAAGATGGTGTTGTTGGTTGTGATATGGAAATAATCGGCATCCTGCGGAATCTCGTAGTCAGCAGGAATATTGTTGGTGCTGGCAGCCACTTCCACCACTTCTCCAAAACCTTTTGCCTCTTTGACGGCTTTCTTCGACCAGACGCCGGTATTGAGGTAAGCGGCTTTCTTCTCCAACATATTAAACGGCACCATGCAGAACTGCAAACTGGCACCACCGCCAAGGAAGAGCACACGATAACCCTCCGGCACGTTGAGCAGCTCTTTGAAGAGTGCTTCCGCCTCGTCCACCACCGGCTGGAAGTACTTGGCACGGTGGCTGATCTCCAGAATAGACAGACCTTCTCCCTGGAAATCCATTACAGCGTCTGCGGTCTGTTTGATTACTTCTTGCGGCAGGATACTCGGTCCTGCATTGAAATTGTACTTTTTCATATCAGTTTTTATGGTCTATTTTAAGGTATAATACTTATGGTTCCAAGCAGTCGGTTTGATTTGCGGCAACTCGATGATGCCTTCTTTGTGCTGCTTGCCTTGCGCGAGATGGAGCGCCATAGCTACCGCTGCCATATCATCGGCTGCAGCCGCTTTGGTGTTGGCAGCCGGCTGTGCCGGTGTTGCCAAATACTGGCGCAGGTTCTCCGGAACTTCCTTTCCGGCTTTCTGCATACGCTCTGCGAGATCTTTGTTGAACTGTTCTTTGGCAATACCGGACTTGTACTCGCGGTACTGTTTGTCGTGCATAGCGAACTCGAACAGCTCCTCGTCGTCCTGTCCGCGATCCCAACCCAGTTCTTTCATCTCTTTGATATACTGCGGCAGCACATCCGGATAGAGTTTTTGCGGATCGTCGGTGTAGAATTCATAGCCTTTCTCTTTGGCGAGTTCGATGATCTCCGGCGCCAACTCACCCGGCAGTTTACCGGACTTGCCAAGTATCATGCCCCACATAGCGGGATCCATGCGTGTGAAGTCTTTCTCGCCCATCGAGCGGCTGAAGAGGTTCATCAGCGCAGCGTTCTTCACATACTGGCTGAACGGTGTGACGAGACAAGGCGTGCCAAGCATCGGCCAGATACGCTGTACTTCGTCGAAGAGCTGTACCAGCAGTTCGTCCTCGGAGAGTTCTTTCTCGCCTTTCTTGCGAAGGTTGGCGTTGATAGCAGCGTGCATGCCTTTGAGATCCGCCATGAGCGAACCCATCATACCTCCAGGCAGACCGCAACCTACCAGCAGAGACGTCATCAGCGCGTTCTTCGGGTCAATCCAATAACCGAGGAAATCGTCGATGAAGGACTGCGTGAGAGAGCGTGCCTCCATATAGGCTTTCATGTTGATGTCTTTGACAAGGAATCCTGCGTCTTTGAGCATTGCCTGAATGGTAATCACATCCGGGTGCACTTTTCCCCAAGAGAGCGGCTCCATCGCTACATCCAGCACATCGCCTCCGGCTTTTGCCACCTCGAGCATCGAAGCTACGCTAAAGCCCGGTCCCGTATGTCCGTGGTATTGGATGATGATATCCGGGTGCTTCTCCTTGATAGCCGCTACGATCGTTCCGAGCATTGCCGGACGACCGATACCCGCCATATCCTTGAGACAGATCTCCTGTGCGCCACCTTCAATCAGTTGCTCTGCGAGATTGATGTAATACTCGGCGGTGTGGACTTTCGAATAGGTGATACACATCGTAGCCTGGGCGGTCATGCCTGCAGCTTTTGCCCATTTGATGGAGGGGATAATATTACGCGGGTCGTTCAGACCGCAGAAAATACGGGTGATATCCGTTCCCTGCGCATGCTTCACTTTATACATCAGCTGACGCACGTCTGCAGGTACAGGATTCATGCGCAACGCGTTCAGACCGCGGTCGAGCATATGGGTCTTGATTCCTGCTTCGTTGAAGGGTTTGCAGAACGTACGGACAGCCTGGTTCGGGTTCTCACCGTAGAGCAGGTTCACTTGCTCACTTGCGCCACCGTTGGTCTCTACACGGTCGAAGCAACCCATATCAATGATCACCGGAGCAATCTTCGCCAACTGGTCTTTACGCGGCACATACTTTCCGCTACTTTGCCACATGTCGCGATAGACAAGGGAAAATTGAATTTCTTTTTTCATGCTATAGTATTTCGAATATTTGCTGTTTAAAATATCGTGCAAAGGTACGATTTTTTTTTGATATTCGCAAATAATTCTTTTATTTTTATGGTATCGCAGTATAAAATACTGCTTTTTATGCTTTTTTCTTGTGTATATGAAAAAATAATAGTACCTTTGTCGCCTAAATTATGGCGAATGCGATAAATATATGCAAGGCGTCTGCGGGAACAGGTAAGACTTTTACTCTCGCAGCGTATTATGTAGGGCTTCTTTTGTCAGGAGTCAGTTATCGCAATATCTTAGCTGTTACTTTCACCAACAAGGCTACAGCCGAAATGCGGGTTCGTATCTTAGGCTATCTCTATGCCATTGCCAATGGTGATCAGGAAGTGCAGCCTTTTTTACAGAAAGCCCTGCGTACTGACCATATTGCGCATCCCGAGGAAATCCGCACTCGGGCAGCTGCCTGTTTTGAGCAGATGCTTTTGGATTTTGACAGCGTGCAGGTGCAGACGATCGACTCTTTTCTCCTGACCCTTTTGTCCGGCATGGCAAGTGTGCTCAGAATGTCCACCGGCATGACAACTGAACTGGATAGCGATTTTATTATCTCCCGTGCTGTTGACAAGCTCCTTACCGTAGGCATGACGCCGGAAGTAGAGAGGTTGCTCAAGAGATACCTGCATGTGCAGCTGGATAGCGAACGTACATGGGATGTGCGGGCTGCTATTCGTGATATGGGGCTCAAACTCTATCAGGAGCAGGTGCAGATGCTTGAGGCGGAACACAAGATAGTCTTTGATGCCGCTTCTATAGAACGGTATCGCGCGCATCTGCTTGGCGAATGGAAAAACAATGCAGACCTTCGCACGCTGTCTTCCCTGTTGCAGAAAGCCCGTCCTATGATTCTGACGGAAAAACCGCACGGCAAGGATCTTATGAATGCCTGTTTGCGTTTGGAGCGTTCACTTTCCGAACCCGATAAAATCAAGTCGGCTGACTTGTTCCGAGGTATGACCGATGCGCAGCTGGCAGCTGCTCCAAAATGGAAAGAACAGCCCGCTGAGGCTGTTTCGGCAATGGTGCAGGCAACCGAACTGGCGAAGAAGCTTCGTGAAACCTATCTGACCATCAAACTAAGTATCGGATTCAGTTATGAGATGCAACTGATGAGCGCTCTGCGCATCTTGATTGCGGAGACCCTTACCGAACAGAACAGTGCGCTCTTGGCGCAGACTGCCAGTATCCTTCATCAGGCTCTGCAAGCCGGCGATGCCGATTTTATCTTGGAGAAAGCGGGTATCCGGTATCATCATATTCTCATAGACGAGTTTCAGGACACCAGCCGTCTGCAATGGCGCGTTTTTCGTCCTTTGATAGACGAATTGCTCGCTGCCGGAGGTAACAGTGTGCTCATCGTAGGCGATATCAAACAGAGTATCTACCGTTGGCGAAACGGCGACTGGAGCATCATGCAATCCCTCAGCGGAAAGGAGGAGAAACTGGTTCGTAATTTCCGTAGCCGGAGAGTGGTGGTGGAGCAGAACCTGAAGCTTTTTGACCATATTATAGCCTCCGAAGATGAGGTCCGCAAGCCGCTTTACCAAAGTATCTACGGCGAAGGCTATGAGCCGGATAAAATATCTTCTTTCTACCGTTCGGGCAAAGAGGGCGGGTTGGTTCGTTTCCGTGCATTTGTACAAGAGAAACGAGATCCGGAGCAAGTCATTCTTGATATGTTCCGTACAATGGAGCAACTTCTCTCTCAGGGTGCTTTCCCGGAGCAGTTGTTGATCCTTGTCCGCGGGCATAAAGAGGCTCAACTCATCGCTGAGTCTCATGCCCTTCTCTCGCCAGACGAGTATCCTCTGCTCAGCCGTGCTGCGATGGTGGATGCTTCCAGTTATCAGCTCCGTGCGGCTCGTTCTGTGCAAGCGGTTATCAATGGAATGCGTTTTCTGCATACTTCCGATCGGCTTGCTGTGCAGATGGTGGTTCAACTCACCCGGCGTCTCGATGCGCCACAGCGTCTGGAAACAATGAATAGCCGTTTGCCGCTCTATGAACTGGTGAGCGAACTGATCCGGCTTCTCGTCTGTGATGACGACGGGTGCTACCGAGGCGGAGAGATAGCCTATATCAACTGCCTTCTGGATTCCGTCCGCTCATATGTGGCTAAATTCGGTTCCGATATAGAGCAGTTCCTGCATTACTGGGAAGACAAACTCCAGTCGCAATCCATACCTTCGCCTACTGCAAAATCTATCCGAATAATGACAATCCATGCCAGCAAGGGACTTGAGGCGCAGACGGTCTTCATTCCATTCTGCCAATGGTCCAAAGAGGTGGACAAATACAATACTGTCTGGTGCGAAGCAGCCATTCCCGGGGAAGACGGATCTTCCATGGGATTTCTGCCTATTCAGGACGGTAAAGAGGCCTTGGAGTCTGCATACAGGATATCGATGATAGAGGAGCACGAGAAAGAGCGCATTGAGAATCTTAATATGCTGTATGTGGCACTCACGCGCGCAGTGGACAATCTCTATGTATCCGCTATTTTCCGCCGTACCAAATCAGCGGGAGTGGAAAAATCTCATGTAGGCGATTACATCGCTAAAGCATGGGGAGCGGAACTTGATGATATAGAGGCGGGCAATTTTGCCGAAGTAACATTCGGGACACCCGTTATTGCAGATCTCAAAGACAAGGAACAAGGGCTTTTTGAGTTCTCCTCTTCTCCTGAAACAGAAGTAACGCTATGGAGCAATGGCGACAGAGTCCGGTTTGTACAATCCCAAGAGTGCATGCGCTATCTGGAAATGGGAGAAGAAGCAGACCGGCGCGCCGCACGTATTGACGAAGGTAATCTTTGTCACGAGATTTTTGCGCAGATGCGTACTATATCCGACTTGCCCGGAGTACTTGATGATTTTGAAAGCCAAGGGCTTATCCAATCCAACAAACAACGGCTTACCATCGAGGCACTTATCAATAATGCCTGGACCAACGAAAAGATGAAAGACTGGTTCACCAATCCTTGGACTGTTGATCGCGAACAAGCTATTTTCATGCATGGAAAGGAATACCGTCCTGACCGCGTAATGACCGACAAAGCGACTTCGAGAGCCATCGTTCTTGACTATAAGTTCGGGCATGAAGACAAATCTTATTTTGAGCAAGTGCGCACATATATGCACGCAATGGAACTCTTGGGATACGAACATGTGGAGGGCTATCTCTGGTATGCCCGACAAGGCAAATTGACCCCTGTTAAATGAACGGATTTCTGCAACATACAGCCGCTTCCATCTGTGAGCGATTAGGATGGGAAGCATTGCGGACAACCACGCTTGTCCTGCCTTCGCAGCGTGCCGGATTAATGCTCCGCGAAGAACTGCTGCGGCTTCAGCAGCGTTCGGGGAGAGAAGCTGTCTATGCCCCTACTGTACAGACACTCCGGCAGTTTCTTGATTCGCTCAGTCCCCTCTATGCGGAGGACGAACTCAAAACAATCATGCGCCTCTATACTCTCTATCGCAAGCATATAGCATCAGAGGGTGATGAGATGCCGTTAGACCAATTCTACGGCTGGGGAAAGCAGATGATAGCCGATTTTACCAATATTGATGTCTCTATGCCGTTCTCTGAGGTCGAATCGTTCTTTAAGCATACAGTAGCGGCGCACGAACTCAACGAATGGCAATTGGACCGCGATACGGAAGACCGTCTTCGCGCTTTGATCAAGCCGGATGCAGCTCCTGTGTCAGATGATGCGCTTTCGATTAGGAATCAGTATAAAACACTCTGGCGCAAACTCTATGAACTGTACCTTGCTTTGCATCAGCAGATGCTTGAGGAACACAAAGGTTATGAAGGAATGCGTTCACGTGCAATCCTGGACAATAAAGCAGAGGTAGAGCAGAGGCTAAGCAGACGTCAATTTGTTTTTGTAGGCTTTAACTATCTCCTGCCTGTCGAGCGCGAGATTATGGAACTTCTCAAAGACAGGTCTCTTTTCTACTGGGATTATGTACCTTCTTTCCCTGCCAACACCAAAGCCTTTTCCTTTGCCAGGCTCAACCAGAGTATCTTGGGTTCCGCCTCCGAGCCTAATACGTGGACTGCGCCCAAATCGGTAGATGTGATCTCTTGTCCTTCTTCTGCCGCACAAGCGCAATACGTGCATGACTGGCTGGCTTCCGCCTATAGAGAGAAAGGGCAGCATGTGGCTGTTGTGATCTGTGACGAGGGAATGTTGGAACCGGTTATCTATACACTGCCTACCATTCGTCTGGAAGGAAACGAGACGCCCGAACCGATTAATATCACCAAGGGTTTCCCGCTCCGCAACACCCGTGCGTTTGCCCGCGTGATAGCGTTGCTGGATGAAATGCAGGATCTGACAGAACTCGAGACCCTTGCAGACCGTCTTGCACTCGCCAGCGAGGATGAAATGCCGGCTGAAGAGTCTTGGCATACACTACTTGCCCAAGAGGCGATGTTCCAAGTCCGTAAGTGCATCAACAGAATGCGAACCATGATTGCTTCCTATCCGGAAGTGCCTTTTACCGTCTCTCTCGTACGGATGTTACTTCGCCGGGAATTAGAGAGCGTGACGATGCCGTTTAATGGCGAACCCGTTACAGACCTCCAAGTGCTGGGGGTACTTGAGACGCGTGTACTGGATTTTGACAAGATACTGATGCTTAACGTGGAGGAGGGTATTATCCCGCAGAAGAGCCATGATGTCAGTTTCATTCCATTCTATCTGCGCAAGGCTTATCATATGCAGACTGATGATGAACGTGCTACGGTCTATGCTTATAACTTCTTCCGTCTCCTTAGCCGAACCCGCGAGGTGACGATGCTTTTTACCTCTGCCGAGGCAAATCCTAACAGTAGAGGAGTCTCACGGTTTGTGTTGCAGATGTTAGCCTCCGATCTGTTCGATGTGCATAAGTATCAACTATCCGAATCTTCGCAGATCGAACCCATAAAAACCGTTGAGGAGCAAATCATTCCTTTCCGCCGGAATTACCTGTCGCCTTCCGCAATCAATACCTATGTCGATTGCCCGCGTAAGTTCTACTGGCAGTATGTGAAAGGCTTGAGGGAGGAAGAACCGGCAGATGCCATCATGCCCCGTAATGAACTGGGTACCATGGTGCATGGTATCATGCAATACCTCTATTCCCACTATCTGGGTTGTGACGGTTCTTCACCCAAACAAGTCTTGCCCGAACAGATCCATGCCCTCCTTCAGTCGGAGACCATCCTAAGCGAAGCACTCGACAAAGCTTATGAGCAGTCCGACTATATCCGTTCTGAGCAGACTATGGCGAACGAAGCCATCCTTCGTTATGTTACGCATATCCTGGAGCGCGATGAACAGGATGCCGCTCACGGACTGTTTATCTGGCAATTGGAGAAGAAATACCGTCTGCCTCTCGCCATCGTCGAATCTCTCGGCCAAGTGTATGTTGAGGGGACTGTGGACAGGTTGGATATCGTAGGCGAGAGAGGACAAGAAGTGTTGCGTGTGATCGACTATAAGACAGGTAAGTACGATGAGAAGAAACTCACCGCTATGCCTGAAGAACTATTTGAGGACGAGACCAAATCATATATTCGTCAGACCCTGATCTATTCGGCGGCTGTCAATCACACTCTTTCTCCCAAGATGAAGATTGTGCCTAATCTGTTCTTCTGCACCAAAGACATGCGTTCTCTTGATACGGGTATCGTTGTTGCAGGGGAGAAGATCGATGACTATCATACCATCAGTGAAAGCTTTGAGCAACAGTTAGTTTCGCTAACGCAATCTATCTATAATGACCAATTCTTTGCACCGCAGACCAAGACAGAGACGTGCCATGCCTACTGTCCGTTCTTGCTTCTCTGCGGGCGCAAACCCGATACTGATAACTGAAATACTCATCATGAAACCTTACATTGACCATCAAGGCAACTCTCTACCGTATCCAAGGATTATCAACATAATGCTTATGCTCGTGGGCGGATCACAGACTTTACGACTGCGTTTCTGGAGCCGCAAACCTCGTCATACAGCCGAGAAGACACTACGCGATATCTTGGCAATCTCGCGCGATACGGAATATGGGCGCGAACATCATTTCGACCGTATTCTATCGGCTACTTCTGCCGAAGACCTCTTCCGTTTATATCGGATGTATGTGCCTGTTAACGAGAGTTTTGAGACGCTTCGCCCCTATGTCGAGAAGCATATGAACGGGGAGCAGAATATCCTCTTCCCCGGTAAGCCGGATATGTATGCTACCACCTCAGGCACTACTGCTGCCCCCAAATGGATACCAATGACCCACAAATACCTGAAGGATGTGTATGGGAAGATGAGCCATGTGTGGACATGGAATTTTGTCAAGCATCGCAGCCGTATATTCGGCGGACATATATTCACCACTGTTGGCAAAGAATGCGAGGGGTATGCGCCGGACGGCACTATCTACGGAGCCGTCAGCGGTGTGCTCGTGCGTGATATTCCGCCTATTATCAAAAAACATTATACAGCTCCGGCGAGCGTCATGTCTATCGGCGACTACACGGCGCGTAACTATACGCTGATGCGTCTTGCTATGCAGCACCGTGATGTTACGCTTTGGGCAACCGCCAATCCCTCAACAATCCTCGAGCTCCTGCGTGTAGCGGGAGAGTATCAGCAGGAATTGATCCACGATATAGAATGCGGTACGCTGTCCGAGGATTTTGAGATACCCGATCTTATCCGTGAGGAACTTGAAGCTTATATGTCTCCTCGTCCCGAGAGAGCGGAAGAGTTGCGGCAGATACTTGCCGAGAAAGGCAAACTTGAACCCAAAGACTTCTGGCCCTTGCTGCAGTATCTCAGCACTTGGAAATGCGGCAATACCAAGATCTATATGGACAAGTATGTTGATGCCTTTGATTGGACACGCACTTTCTATCAGGAGTTGGGGTATATTGCTACAGAATGCCGTTTCGGCTTCTCGCTTGACGATACTAACGAGTCTGTCCTCTTCCCGCATTTTCACTACTATGAGTTTGTGCCCGAAGAGGAACTGGATCAGCCCCATAAGCATTTTTTGCAGATCGACGAACTTGAAATTGGCAAACGCTATTGTGCCTATGTTACCACCTATTCAGGTCTCTATCGCTATAATATGAATGATTTGATAGAGGTCGGAGGATTTTATTACGGCACTCCTACGGTACATATGATTTCCAAGGTTAACGGTATTGTCTCCATGACCGGTGAGAAACTCTATGAACCCCAGTTTATCGAAGCCGTTCACCAGGCGGAAGAGGAGACAGGAATCAAGACCAAGTTCTTTGTCGGTTTTGCTGATGTTGAACAGTCTTGCTACCATTTCTACTATGAGTTCGTTAATGAGAAGATTGTCCAGCAGCAGGCGGATGAGTTTACCAAAGTCGTAGATATCAAACTCCAGCAAATCAATATAGAGTATGCATCCAAGCGCCGGTCATTCCGGCTTGGCGAACCCCAAGCACACATTCTCCTCTCTAATGCCTATGCGCGATTCAAAGCCTCCTGCCTCAAGGATGGATTTAGAGACGGGCAGTTCAAGTTCAACCTCCTAATGCAGGACGAGAAACGGCGCAACAAATTCAACCTCATTCAGCGTCTTGAGACGCGCTTTGAGAAACTAAGTGAAGGAATTATAGACAAAGCAGATAAAATAGATGAAAGACGCAAACAACGTGCTAAACGGCGTTCAAACCGTCGTGTTCGATCTGGACGGCACAATATATGACAAGAGCGGTTTGGCTCGACGGATGGTCAGCCGTCTGTGGTGGAGTATCCCTCTTTTGACTGCGGAGCGTTTGGCGCGGCGTGCCGTCCGCAATCGCTTTTATGGTTCCAAAGAGGCGTTCTATCAGGCTTTCTTTGCGCAGATGGCGAAAGGGCATTGGTGGACAGCAGCCATGGCGGAGCGGTGGTATTATGCTTTTTTTATGCCGGCGATGATAGAGTTTATCCGTCGTTACCATTCGCCGCGTCCAGAGATCATGGCATTGATTCAGGAGGCAGATCGAAGGGGTATCCGTTTGGCTATATTCTCCGACTATGGCTGTGTTGAGCAGAAGCTCCGTGCTTTATCCATCTCTCCCGATCTGTTCGTTCTCTGTACCGATGCACCCTCTATGGGAGGACTCAAACCTGCAGTTAATGCCGTTAAAAATCTTATGACTTGTCTCCAAGCCGATCCGCTGACCACACTTTTTATCGGTGATCGGGACGACAAAGACGGTGCCAGTGCACGTGTCGTCGGCGCCCGTTTCCTCCTGATACCTAATAGCTAATCCTAATCGCCAATGAACAAACGTTATATAGATCTCAAAGTCACTCCGGGAACCTATGTCCCGCCGGTGACACTGCCTTACCCGGAGGATAATCCTTTCGAGGGGATGTACAAACCCGTCTTTACCCACGAGGTCAAGGTCGATGCTTCGTATCCTTTTGTCAACGACTCATGTTCCATGAGGCGTGATAACTGGATTGTATATAATCTCATCCTGCGTTTTCTGATGCGCATAATGCTCCATGTCAAGATGGGACTGCGGTTCAAGGGACGTGAACGCCTCAAACCCTATAAGGATCTTCTCCGTTCGGGAGCAATCACCGTCAGCAACCATTGTTTCCGTCTTGATTGTCCGTGTGTACTCTTGGCAGTAAATGCTGCCCGAACAACCAAGATCCCTATGTTCGCACCCAATTTCGGTACGAAGAACGAGTGGTATATGCGTTCTGTTGGCGGTATTCCTATTCCTCCTCCCGAGGAAGGCATGACTGCCATGAAACGCTTCAACGAAGCTTTTGACGAGTTTCATCGTCGTGGCTACTGGTTTCATATTTTCCCGGAGACCAAACGCTGGGATTTCTACAAACCCGTCCGCCCTTTTCAGAAGGGTGCTTTTACTATGGCGTATAAGTATAACATGCCTATCATTCCCTGTGCTATCACCTATCGTCCGCGCACAGGTATCTATCGTCTTTTTGCCCCCAAGGACATTCCGTTGCTGCAGGTAGAGATCGGCGAACCCATCATTCCCGATACTACGCAGCCCCGCCGTGCGGAAGTGGATCGGCTTTGTACGCTTTCGCGCAACAGGATAATACAGATGGCAGGTATAACTCATAATACATGGGAGGAACAAGATGCGTAAGTTTTTGCCTTTAGTAGCCCTTGTGCTCTCGATGGTTATCTGGTCTGTCAGTGGAATTGCTATCAAGCATGCGTTGGCTGTGTTGCCACCGTTTACGATGATTATCATGCGTTTTGTGCCGTCAGTTCTGCTTATGCTGTGTATAGGTTTGCTGTTTCGGCATAATCCTCTCTTTGGTCTCCAAAGGCTGCAACTCAAAGACCTACCGCTATTTCTTGTAGCCGGTTTCTGTCAGCCTTTTCTCTATTATCTTTTGGAGACCTTTACCTACGATGCGCTTAACAGCCCTACCATCGCCGAGACACTCTTGTCCACCAGTCCACTTCTAAGCCCTCTTTTTGCAGCGGTCTTTCTGCGCGAGCGTGTCACTGTCTCTAATATCATCGGTATATTGATTTCTACCGGAGGTGTCTTTGTGCTTACCTTGGTCGGCAGCAAAGACTATTCAGTCGGTAACTACTGGGGAGTTCTTCTGGCTTTCGCAGCCGTTTCTGCTGCGGTCGTTGATTCGCTTATGATGCGTAAGGTGCCTGCGCGCTATAGTTCGCTCTCGTTTATTTTCTATGCGCAGTTAGTCAGTCTCCTTTTCTTTATCCCTGTGTGGCTCTGGCAGGAAGGAGTGGGGGCTGTTAGAGCCATTGACTGGACTTCAGTAGAGGCACATACAGCCCTTGGATGCGTGGCGTACCTTACCGTATTTGCTTCAGTCATCGCTTTTGTCCTCTTCTGCTATGCTTTGCGGATCGTGGGGGTTACGCAGGCGAATGCGTTCAACAACATCCGCCCTGCTTTTACAGCTCTCTGGATGCTGATCTTCTTTGGAGAACACCTGCCTCTGGCTAAGTGGATAGGTATAATCCTTATCATTTTTGGACTTTTTGTGTGTCAAAAACCAGGAAAATTGGTTAAAAAGTAAGATTATTTTGGAGATATTAAAAAAAAAGTGTATCTTTGCGAACCGAATGTAAAATCCAAATGATAGTATCATGACAAATATCTACTCAATTGATTTTTTTAACGACTTGCTTTTTATCATGTTTCTTGTCGGACTGGTAGTTTTTGTGTCGTTGTATTTTGTGGATGCCGGTTATGGCAAGATGCGTTCTGATAAGTGGGGACCGGCTATCAACAACAAAGTCGGCTGGCTGCTCATGGAGTGTCCGGTGTTCTTTGTGGTGTGGTATCTTTATTTCAAAGCGATAGCGAGTGCAGATCCTGTCCAGTCTCAGGCTGTTCAACGTGCACCGTATTGGATTTTCTTCCTGATCTTTGAGTTCCATTATTTCCAGCGTTCGTTTATTTTCCCGTTTCTACTGAAAGGCAAGAGCAAGATGCCGTTCGCTATCATGTTTCTCTCTGTGTTATGGAATCTTGTTAACGGATATATCCAGGGATATTTCCTCTTTCATATAGCCCCTACGGATCCGTTCTATTCGCAACTTTATTCTACAGCTTGGCTTACTGACCCGCGTTTCATCATCGGTACGGTTATCTTCGTGATAGGATGGTGTATCAATATGCATTCTGATTATGTCATCCGTACACTCCGTAAGCCGGGCGATACCAACCATTATTTGCCTAAAAAAGGCATGTATCGCTATGTAACCTCTGCCAATTATCTGGGTGAGATCACCGAGTGGCTTGGTTTTGCTATCCTTACTTGGTCTTTTGCAGGACTGCTTTTCTTCTGGTTCTCGTGCTGCAATCTTGTACCTCGCAGCAATGCTATCTACAAGAAATATGAAGAGGAGTTCCCGGATGAGTTTGACCACAAGAGACTCAAGCGTATTATTCCCTTTATATACTAAAATCGTCCAATCGTAAATGAACAAACTTTTTACTCCCTTTCAGTTAGGGCCGATTATTCTTCGCAATCGTTTTATCCGTAGTGCAGCGTTCGAGAATATGGCTCGTGCCAATGCGCCTACACAGCAGTTGGAGGACTATCATGTCTCGGTTGCACGCGGAGGAGTGGGAATGACCACAGTCGCTTACGCGGCAGTTGATCTCAGCGGCGTTTCTTTTGACGGTCAGCTCTATGTCCGCGATGAAATCATTCCTGACATGAAGAAGATGACCGAAGCTATCCATGCTCAGGGAGCCAAAGCTTCTATCCAGTTGGGGCATTGCGGAAACATGACGCATTTCTATACCTGTCATTGTATTCCTGTCAGCGCATCCAACGGATTTAATCTCTATAGCCCTACTATCCATCGCCGCCTCAAGGTCTCCGAGATCAAAGCCCTGGTACAGAAGTTCGGCAAGGCGGTTGATTGGGCACGAGAGTGCGGCTTTGATTGCGTGGAGATCCATGCCGGTCATGCTTATCTCATCTCTCAGTTCCTCGCCAAACGTACGAACCACAGGTGTGACGAGTACGGAGGCAGTCTGGAGAACAGAATGCGGTTCATGAACGAAGTACTGGACGCTGTGATGGAGCACGCCAAAGATGATATGGCGGTAGTAGTCAAAACGAATATGTGGGACGACTGCTGGCGCGGTGTGTCGATGGAAGAGGGAATAACGATTGCCAAGGAGATTGCCAAACACAAAGTACACGGCATTATTCTCTCCGGCGGAACGGTCAGCCGTTCACCGATGACAATCCTCTCCGGTGCAATGCCCCATAAAACGCTGGCGCATTATATGGACATGAAATCTTTCTGGTGGCTCAAAGCCGCCCTTAATATCCCCGGTATAGCACCTATAATGATGCCTGCTTCGCCCTTCAAGGAACTCTATTTCATGGAGAAAGCGAAGATATTCCAACAGGCTCTCGCGGGTGAAACACCAACGCTTATCTACGTAGGAGGTGTTCAGTCGGGAGACAACTGTCAGCAGATCATGGACGAAGGCTTCGAACTCTTCCAGATTGCTCATGTGCTTATCAAGGATCCGGACTTTGTTCATCACGTGGAGGCAGATCCGCATTACCACGCAGGCTGCGGCCGTTCGAACTATTGTGTGGGACGCATGTACACGCTGGATATGAAATGCCATGAGTGTGTCGAACGTGACGGAGAAATTATTCCTGCCCGCCTCAAGAAAGAGATCGCTTGTCTGGAGAAGAAAGCGCAAGCCTCGGTTGAACTACAAAAGAAAGCATAATTTTTAATTTTTAATTCCTCTATCGTGTTAGCATTAGTAACGGGGGCAAGTAGCGGCATAGGCCTGCAGTACGCCACAGCCCTGGCGCGTGATTATCATTGTGACTTGCTGCTGGTCAGCAACCAGGAGAAGGAACTGGAGCAGGTAGCAGCCGGTTTGGCGGCTGCTTATGCTGTCAAGACCATAGCACATTTTGCCGATCTCAGCCTGCCTACAGCTGCCGAAGACCTGCACAACTGGTGCATTAGTAACGGCTTCGTAGTAGATGTGCTCATTAACAACGCAGGAGTCTTTTTCTTCAATCCCTATTGCGAGACTGCTATGAAACGCATTGATCTGATGCTTCAGCTTCATGTAATTACGGTAGCGAAACTGACTCGTCTCTTTGCAGCTGATATGTGCCGCCGCGAACTGACGGACGAAGAGGCAGGTATGCGTATATGCGGACACAGGCGCATGCGCGGATATATATTGAATATGAGCAGTATGTCCGCTTGGATGGCAATGCCGGGAATACAAACCTATAATGCCTCCAAGGCGTTTATATATAATTTCTCCAAATCTCTCTGGTACGAACTCAAGCCGCAAAATGTAGGCATTACTGTTATGGCTCCCGGAGCGGTTGATACCGCCCTCTTCGGATTGGCACCCAATCTGCGCAAACTGGCGGTGAACCTTACGGTCTCTATTCCTCCTGAGAAACTGGTCAAACGCGCTCTGCGTAATCTGTTCCGCAACAAGAAAGCCGATACTCCGGGATTTATCAACTGGCTCTCTACGCCAATTCTTAAACACACGCCGGACTGGCTCGTCTTCCTGGCGATGCGTTTTGTAGGCAAATATCAGAAATAAATCAGTCTTTCAAAGCGTAAGTCTTTCGAAAGTTTTCGAAATAAAAAAGTGCATCCGAGGTGCACTTTTTTTTGTTAATTCGAAAAAAAAACACTACTTTTGCAACACATTTTGAGAATAACCTATAATTGTTGAAACATGAAAAAGTTTTTTCTTCTATCATTAAGTTTGTGCTTGTGGGCAACGCTGTTAGGGGCAACCAATGTCACTTACACTGCGGACAACACCTCCATTTTTCGTAATCCGGAACGTGGATTTACAGAAGAACTGGGCGGTGAGACGATGCTAACCGATTCCAAAAATCATGTTATTAAGGATGAGGCAAGTTGGTATTTCTCTGAGTCGGGAGACAGAAAGACACAGACCTTGGCTGTGGTGATTTACTACTTGGGTAACTATAAAAACAAGGATCTCTCTGACAAAATCTTGCAGGGCTTTGACGAAGACATGCAGATATTGCGTAATAATGGTTTTAAGTGTGTGTTACGTTTTGCGTATGACTGGAATAGCAAGAACGATGCGGAACTGAGCTGGGTAAAGCGTCATATAGCGCAACTCAAGCCACATCTGGCATCCAATGCAGATGTTATTTATGTGCTTCAGACCGGTTTTGTAGGCCAGTGGGGCGAATGGTATTACTCTTCTCATTTCGGCAACGAGACCCAGCATCTGAATAATAACCGCCGCGAGGTGATTGATGCCATGTTGGATGCTTGTCCGGCCGATCGTTTCCTGCTGGTGCGCTATCCGCTGATCAAGGGCGAGTACTTGGGCGCAAACAATAATCCTTACACAACGGCGTTGAGTACCACCGAGGCATTTACCGGTACAACCAAAGCACGTATTGGCCACCATAATGATGCCTTCTTGAACGAATGGGGTAACGACGGTACGTATGTCAGTTGGGATGGCGAGGATAAAGCCGACGATCCTATTGTTCGTCAGTATATAGCAGACGAAACACTCTATGTTCCTAATGGCGGCGAAACCAATGTAGAAGGCAGTTCTTTGGCTCAAAAGGTCTATTCCCAAGCCGAATCGGAGATGAGCAAATACCACTGGTCGTTCTGCGGTTCTACCTATTCTGAGGAAGTTACTGATCTTTGGCGTTCGAAAGGTATCTACGACAATTTGGATCGAAAAATGGGTTATCGTTTCCAACTCACCACAGCCACTCTCCCGTCCGAGGCTAATCCGGGTGGCAAGGCACGCTTCCAGATTAATATCAAGAATGTCGGTTATGCACCGCTCTACAACGAGCGCCATGCCTATATAGTTCTCAAAAACGGCTCAAAAACCTATTCTATCCAACTTCAGTCTGATCCTCGCCGTTGGCTGCCGAACAATGCGGTGACTGCTATTGACGAGCAACTGACTATTCCTGCTTCTGTTCCTGCCGGCACCTACCATCTCTATCTCCATTTGCCGGACGCTTCGGCATCTATTGCTGCCGATCCGCGGTACGCTGTGCGTTTTGCCAATACCGGTGTCTGGGATGCTGCTACCGGAATGAATGCCCTCAATGCCTCTATTCAAATCAAGACCGGTTCTGTCACGCCTGACCCGGATCCCGATCCGGAACCCGGAGATGATCCCGATACGCCGGTTACTCCTTCGGGCGAAGGAACAGTTATCTTCCATTGGCAGAGTAACTCTACTGATGTGCCCTCTGAAGCTACTGATCTGAATGCTACCGTAGGTACTGTCGTTGCCCATAAAACGGATGACTCTAAGAATTTTTCACTGGAGAGTGCCGCTTATACCGAGTCCGTGCCCGATGATATGAAATCTACTACCGGCAAAGGTGTTAAGTTCGGAGCCAATGCGCTGTATTTCACGCTTACCCCTGCTACTGACGCACTCAGTTTCCAAACAGGAGACACGGTCTTTATCTGTGCTTATAACCGGTTCAAACTATCTTCCGCTGACTCTCACGAAGGCAATGTGGCGGCTTCCATAGCAGGTGGCGCGGACAAGTCGCACTATTCAGTAGCTTATACGGTAATAGGTGAAGGGGTTTCCACTCCATCGCTTAATATAGAGCGTGCTGTCAGCTCCGGCTCCGGTCTTACGGCAATCAAGGTGGTTCGCCCGAAGAGTGCGCAGGGAACAGACCCTGACCCTGACCCCGATCCCAATCCGGATCCAGATCCTCAGCCTTCGACGGATGCTATTGTCCTTCCTGCTACGCTCAACAAGGCGAATGTATCGTCTTATTCCGAGTCAATCGGCTGGTATAACAACGACTATTTTGATTTCGGTGTCGCCGATGCGGAGAATACTGACCATCAGGCGGACTGGAAAGTCTATCTCCGCTATCCGAAGGCATATGACGTGACTATTGTCGGCTATTATCCGAACGGACACCAATGGCAACTCTCCCTCGTTGAAGCCAATGCTACGTATTCTCTACCCGCAACATGGGACGAAGGCGACCAGACCGAAGCACCGGGAACCAAGTGGGATCTGTCTTCCGTGCCCGCCGGCGAATATACCCTGCGTGTGCAGAATATCATGGAGTGGGGACAGCCGAAAGTCAAATCAATCACCCTCGACACAGAGGTGCCGGATGCAACGGCTGTTGACCAACCAAAAACCGCTGCCAAGGCTCGTAAGATCCTTAGCAACGGTCAGATACTCATCCTTAGAGGAGACAAAACCTATACTATTACCGGACAGGAGTGCCGGTAATAGTGAATAGTTCTTCTCCGCGGAGAATATAAATCCTGCCTTCGCGAAGTATCTTCTTCGCCCCGGCTTGTTCATAACGGATGTCTTCAATGGCATCCGTTTGTTTTTTCTCTACTCCAAGCAGATAGAGAATGGCGTTCTCTATCAGTTTCTTGCCGTCTGCGCTCAGATAGGCGGTCGAGTACTCCGATACTCCGATCATCACCATCTTCTCGCGCAATTCTGTGCCGTTGCAGTTCGTGCCGGCGGGGAACTCTGCTACGGTGCAAAACCCGCTGTTCTCAACCGGTGTGGCGAGTGTCTCTATGCCCGCGGTGTTGTTCCATTCGCTGATGCCTGTAACGGCATTGGTGTTGCATTGGTCGAAGAGCTGTATAACTCCGTTGCTGATGCCCAGTCCCTTGAAGAGCGGATGGCTCTCGTCCGTCACTTGGATGCTCAGCTCTTGTGTGTTAACCGCTGTGCCCCAGCTCCATACGCCGCTTTTCAGCAGCCATGGTTTGAGCAGTACCATCGGTTTGGGATAACCTTTCAACGGCACAAATCCGGCTGCCGACGAAGAAGGCTTGCTGCCTAATACAATCAACTCATAACTGCTGTAATCCACGCTGTTGTCCATAGCATCGGTCTCCACTATCCAAAGCGATTCATTGCTTCGCAGGTATTTTAGCAACGCCTCATCCTCGCTCGATTTGGGAACCGTGACAAAAGCGATAGCGTGCGTACCCTCCGGCTGCACGGCGGGAACCGTATCCTCCGGCTCCGGATCGTGTTGCTCGCCTTCTGTCTCATAGCATCCTAAATCGGGTGCCGAACCCATATACGACAGTTGGACATTCACACCCGCATCAATCAGTTTACTGCCGCTCTTGAGCCGCATAAAAGTCCCTTCAGAAAGGCTTCCGTCAGCTGCTCTCTGTGCCAGAATCTGTGTCGTGTCGAGCGACTGGAAATCGCTCTTTGAGCAACTCAGTCCGCTATTCCAGGTGTTATGGTCGTTCGCGGCATTCGTCTTCGATTTGGGCTGGTCGGCGTTCACACCGGAGAGGCTTATGTTATTACGCATGTAATTGGTGCCGTAGGCGGTGGTGAAACCGAAGTTGTAGCCGTTGGCATAAGCCGAGTTGTTATACACCCACATAGTGCCGCCATTGTTGTTCTGGTCAAATCCCCGCTCTCTGTTTCCTACGGCGAGAGAGTGGTGGATTAGTATCTTGTGGTTGGTGTATTGTCCGCCCATTTTGAATCCGTTACCGTTGCCCTGACAAGGGAATTTGTCGAGTGTGATAGTGATCGTTTGTCCGTAGCGGTCGGTCATCTGAGTGCCTACTTTGGAGTCAAACCACGCTTTGTCCACGCCTGTGGCACGCGGGTTTTGGCTCATGTCATAGTATGCAGGACCGTTTTGGAAACAGATACAATTCTCGATCACGGTTTGTGTGTTGCTCACGCGCTGGAAGAAATCCCAGCCGTCGTCGCTGTTGTTCCATGCCCGGCAGCCTATGTAGTGGTTGCCGTCGCCCGTGAACTGCTTGTCGGCAAAGCCGTCAGCGTTACCGCCGAAGTTGGCGGTGGCGTCGGCCATCGTCTCATAGTCGAAGTTGTCGTGGCTGTCCACGTTTTTGATGATGTTGTTGCCGCCTTTCTTCATCTGGCAACCGGTGTCGGCTGAGCCGTATATGTCCAGATTCTCGAAGAGACAGTAAGATCCCTCATTATACAGGTTGTTCTTGCCCGACCAGGCTATCGCCAGATCTTTGATATGCAGATACACCGAGTTGGCATGCACCGTGATGCCGCGCGTGCCGTATGGCACTTTGTGAAAATCCAGCGTCACCTTGTCGCCGGGATACCCCGCTATAACGATCCGTTTGGTGGAAGCGCCTTGTTTGTTGATGCTGAATTTGTCCGTGAAATAATAGGTACCTTCCACCAGATAAAGCGTGTCGCCGGGAGCACTCAGTTTGCTCACGCCGTTCTGGAAAGTGGTCGGCGAGAAATACGAGCTGCCGTCTCCTATCCCGTTGGGCGAGGCGTAATAGGTGGTTGCAAAGTGACTAAGTGACCAAGAACAAAGGACCAATGTCAGGAATAACTTTTCCATTGTTTTATAAAAAATATTTTCAGTCGTATCATGGTGTACCACACGATCCATTTCTTCATCCACGGGGCTTCTTTGGCTTTCCGGCAGAGTGCGTGTAGTATCTTTTGTTCTGCTTCGGGGTGTCTTTGTGAGGTGGTGCTGTCGGGATTGGCAGTGTAGTGATAGCCGTGATAGTCGATGATCTTGCCTTTCCCACCGCGCAGCCATAACTCGACCGAAAAAAGCACATCTTCGTATATCATCCCTTCTGCAAAGCGTATGCCGGCTATTGTTTCTGCCTTGTAGAGCCGTCCCCAGACTACTGTCCGGCGGTAGGGATTCCAGCCGCCTTCGCTTTGTACGTAGGACGCACCGCCTATCGCTTCTAACATCTTTTCACACCAGTCGGAAGCCAACCTGTCGTCGGCATCAACAAAGGCGATGTATTCGCCTTTGCTTTCTGCCAGACCTTTGTTGCGTGCAGCGGATTGCCCGCTGTGTGGGATTGAATAGATCCTGATCCGTTGGTCTCGCGAGGCGTAGTCTTGCGCTATCGCGAGGCTGTTGTCCGTACTGCCGTCATCCACGAGGACGATCTCTATCTCGCGTTCGCTTTGACGGGTGATGCTATCAAGGCATGCCGCCAGATACGATTCGGCATTGTATATCGGAACAATAACGGAGATCATTTATTGTTGCGTTTTCTTCTGAAACTCTTCGGAGGCTTTTGTCAACTTCTCAGTGATTTCGGCAAGGCGTTTTGCCTGTTTCGAGGACAGTTTGTCGGAGTTCGCACCTATCTCTTGTGCCATGTTGCCTACGTGTTGAGCCATGGCGGCGAACTCTAACAGCGATTCCATGTTTTCGGTAGAGGCGTTTTGTCCCATTTCAACGGTGCTGTCCACGGCAGCCTCATATTTGTCCAGATACTCGTCCCATTCGTTGGGTTGGCTTGTTCCACATGCGCCCATTGCAAATGCAATAACGACAGCAAAGATTGCGATTACACTTTTTTTCATAATTCTGTAAGTAATTTGATTTGGTTACGTGCCTACCTCCTTTCCAGCGAATCGGCTTTTCTGTTTGTTGAGTTGGCAAAAATAACACTTTTTTTTGATATATGCAAAAAAATGTCTCTTTTTTGCCTCGGAAACATAAAAATGCGCCCCGAAGGACGCATTTTGTATAGCTTTGGTACTGTTTTTATCTGCGGTGCAGATGACGATGCCGGTGTTGTATGGCGGCGTGTTTGCAGTCGCTTCGTCTTATTTCGCGGCGGTGCATTTTCTTAGCCGGAACGGCAGTCATTTTGCCGCATCGTTCGCAGCGTACAAACCGAATATCTCTGCGGTCGTCTTTCTTATGGGCCAAACGCGGGTTTCGAACTTCTGTGCGGACGGTAACTGTCTGTGGAGAACGACGATGATGTCGGTGTCCTTGTGCACTGGCACCCAAGGCGGTGCTTAACATTGCGGCTACGATGAGCGCTGTTGATAAAATCCTTTTCATAACTCTTTCATTTTGAGGGGTTAATACTCTTCCGTCTGCGTGCACTTTGTCTCTGTGCATCTGTAGGAAAAAATGGCCAGTTTTCCGCAGTCTGTCCTATGGTATGCAACTATCGTGCCAAACTATTTCACCGGCTTTGCTTTCCGTCCGACCAATGAGCGGAACACGGCCGGGAGAAGACGAGAGATGAGCGACTGAAAAGCGGCTCATCTTTTTTGTAGTAGGTGTGCGGAAGTTAAGAAAAATCGTGTAAAAAACCGCAAATGAAATGACAAAAACGGCTGTTTTTGCGTGTTTTTGAGTTCTTTGTAACGCGCTGAAATATAAGTAATTGCAGCTAATTGTGAACAATAAAGTCTAGGATGCCTCTGACACGCCCTTTACGCGCCTCTAATACGCCTCTGAAACGTCCCTTATGTATATTCGGAAATCCAAGAGAATGGCTTTCTTTTTCAAAAAAAGTCTCTCCCTCTTGCATATGTCCCAAAAAAGTAGTAACTTTGTGCCCGAAATTGTAAAATGGGTTGTTGTGTGCGCACACAACCGAGCGATGAGCGGGAGAAGGCTTGTTCCTTTTGCGGGAAGAGAAGGAACAACCTAAATGTGGAAAAGAAGAAATAAACTTGCATATGTCCGAAAAAAGTAGTAAATTTGGACTCCGCCTTGCCTAATTATGGTTGCCATCCTAGGCGGAGGCCGCTCCTTCCGAAAGCGGAAGGACGCTCCGCCCCCGAATTTGCGGTCGCAAAATCCTGCAAATGGCAAAATAAAATGAATTTTATTTGCACATTCGGATTTTTTGTAGTAAATTTGCGCGCAAATTTGTTTCGAATAGAAAAACAGACAAAGATTTATGGCAGATATCAAAGTTTTCATAAGCAGCGTCCAAAAGGAATTCG
>ODAJ014772611.1_pt1 | contig 66739 bp, 58 predicted proteins | sample 1539241 | NCBI WGS metagenome assembly ODAJ01 (sample SAMN02144231, study PRJEB22623) | gut metagenome | biome: sheep rumen | host: Ovis aries | place: New Zealand | reverse complement strand
AAGTAAGAGGCATCCAAGAGGCAAGTAAGAGTAAAGTAAGGGGCAATTCGTACTCAAATGCATAAAAACAATTGCCGATTATTAAGATTTGGGCGCGTTGTTCAAAACACGCGATAAAATGAGCCATCCGCATTTCGCTCACCTGTGCCTGCTTGCGTCCGTCATAGGACGCCTACCTGCATAGATGAGAAGTTTTTTTTAGGGGTCCCCGCAAATATGAGACAAAAGTGGATGATGAGAAATGAAGTGGCTTGTTGCAACTCTCCAAAACGCAGTATTTTATACTGCTATGAGAAAAAAATCCTTTTTTTATTTGCATATGTCCAAAAAATGTAGTACTTTTGTAGAAAATTTGGCAAAGAACCACTATAGATATGCAAATTGCGTTTACCACACCGCTCCCGGCAGAGGGATTTGGAAGGCTGAAAGGCTACCAGTTGAATGCGCCGCTATCGGAAGCTGAAGTTCTGGTTTCCACTTTCGACAAACCTGTAGATGCCGGTCTGATTGCACAAATGCCGCGCCTGCGACTGATAGCCAATCTCGGTGCAGGATACAACAATATCGACCTCGATGCCTGCAAAACACGCGGCATAACGGTGACCAACACCCCGGACACCGTCACCGAACCTACCGCCGAACTCGCCTTCGGACTCATGCTCTGTCTGGCACGCAGAGTGAGCGAGTTTGACCGCCGCCTGCGGAACGGCAGCTGCGAACCGATGGCCGTCATGAACAATCTCAGCCACAGCCTCTACGGCAAAACCCTCGGCATAATAGGCATGGGACGCATCGGACAAGCACTGGCAAGACGCGCCGTGGCAAGCGGCATGAAAATCCTCTACCACAACCGCCACAGGCTTCCCGAAGAGACCGAAAAACGGTACGACGCCCGGTATGTAATGCCCGCAGAACTGCTTCGGAAAGCGGATTTTGTGAGCCTCAACCTCCCCTATTCATACGAGGTGCACCATTTCATCGGCAGCAAAGAACTGCAAGAGATGAAATCCACGGCTTACCTTATCAATACCGCGCGTGGCGCGCACGTGTGCGAAGACGATCTGATCAGAGCCCTGAAATCCGGGCAGATAGCCGGAGCCGCATTGGACGTGTATGAGTTTGAGCCGGAGATAAGCAATGAGCTGCTCAAGATGGACAACGTAGTGCTCTCCCCGCACACCGGCACCGGCACCTGGGAAGGACGGATCGCCATGTGCGAAAACGTCGCGGATAACATTCTCGCATGGGCTGACGGCGAGACTGAGAAAATGAATATTGTCAAACTATAATAAAAAGATATAACAATGAAAAAAATTATGATTTTTGTAGCAGCTGCGATGATGATGACCGGCTGCGGAATGCTGAAGAACAACGCTTCAAGTAACACAACCACTACCACCACTCCTGCCGCTACCACCGGCACAACGGTGAACGCACAGAACGCCGGACAGGGTGCCGGAAATGCACTCCTTGCCCTCTACAACCAGTACAAGGCTGACGGCAACAAGTTTGATTACAAAAACATGCAAAACGCCCTCAACACCGTTACGCTGATTGCCAACTGCGAGGGGCTGAAATCCAACTACAAGGACAAGACCTATCTCAAGGACTTCGGCAAAGGACTGATTGCTTCATCGCTCGGTTTGGTAACCCAGAACAACGTAGAGACCGTCACCAACAGCCTCGTAGATATGGTCAAGAACAGCGAAACAGTGCAGAACACCGCCACTGCCGCCAAAAACACCGCTAACACCGCTGCCGGCTATGCCAACACCGCTGCACAGTATGCAGGCGCGCTGAGCACACTGCTGAGCGCCTTCGGCAATAAGTAATTGATAGAATGAAGTATTGATGAATATTGTAGATCGATTTTTGAAATACGTGTCTTTTCACACCACCAGTGACGAGAACACCAACATGACGCCCAGCACCCCGGGACAGATGGAGTTTGCCAAGTACCTCAAAGAGGAACTCCTCTCGATCGGCATGCAGGAGGTCTCGCTCGACAAGAACGGCTATATCATGGCCACCTTGCCAAGCAACCAGCCGTCAGAGGCCGGCAGTCAGACGCCCACCATCGGATTTATCGCGCACATGGACACCGCCCCGGATGCCAGCGGCAAGAATGTCAGACCACGTATCGTAAAAGCATACGACGGCAAGGACATCGTGCTGAACGAGGAAGAAAACATCGTTCTGGAGACCGCCAAATATCCGGAGATCCTTCATTACCAAGGGCAGGATATCATCGTCACCAACGGCAAGACCCTTCTCGGCGCTGACGACAAAGCCGGTATAGCGGAGATCGTGACCGCCATGGAGTATCTGCTCCGGCACCCGGAGATCAAACACGGCAAGATCCGTGTCGGCTTCACGCCGGACGAGGAGATTGGTCAGGGAGCCGATCACTTCGATGTCAAGGCCTTCGGTGCCGACTTCGCCTATACCATGGACGGCGGTGCTATCGGCGAGTTGGAGTACGAGAACTTCAACGCCGCCGGCTGCAAGATCCATATCCACGGCACAAATGTGCATCCGGGTTCGGCTTACCACAAGATGGTCAACTCCATGCGCATCGGCTACCAGCTGGCTGTAATGCTGCCGCGTTGGGAGACTCCGGAGCACACACAAGACTACGAAGGCTTCTACCACCTGATAAGCATGTCCGGCACTGTCGAAGAAACGACTCTGAGTTATATCATCCGCGATCATGACCGTGCCCGTTTCGAGAGCCGCAAACGCGAACTGGAACACCTGGTGCGCAAAGTGAACCGCGAATACGGCGAAGGCACTGCCGAAATCGAAATTCGCGACCAGTACTACAACATGCGCGAGAAGATAGAGCCGGTAATGCATATCATCGATCTGGCCAAAGAAGCCATGACCGCTGTCGGCGTAACCCCGAAAGTGAAACCTATTCGCGGCGGAACAGACGGTGCCCGTCTGAGTTTCGAAGGACTCCCCTGCCCTAACATCTTTGCCGGCGGAGAGAACTTCCACAGCCGGTACGAGTACCTGCCGGTTCCTTCGCTGGAGAAAGCCTGCGAAGTTATTCTGCAGATAGTGCAGAAAGCCGGCAAATGAAAATGATTGATAATTGATAAATTGATATACTATGTTAAAAACAACACCGTTTACAGACATCCACATTGCGCTGGGCGCAAAGATGGCTGAGTTTGCAGGCTTTAACATGCCTATCCAGTACCCGACGGGGATTAATCAGGAGCACATGATCGTCCGCGAGGGCGTCGGTGTGTTTGACGTGAGTCACATGGGCGAGTTCTGGGTGAAAGGCGAGAAAGCGCTGGATTTCCTGCAATATATCACCACCAACGATGTCAGCAAACTCGACAGCGGCAAAGCGCAATACACCTGCATGCCCAACGGCAAAGGAGGCATCGTAGATGACCTGATCATCTACAAGTACTCCACTACCAAGTACCTCATGGTAGTCAATGCCGGTAATATCGACAAAGACTGGGCATGGGTCAATAAAGTGAAAGAGGAGAAATTCCATGACATGGATCTGAAACTGGAAAACGCTTCGGAGCGTTACGGCCAGTTGGCAGTGCAAGGTCCCAAAGCGACAGAGCTTCTGCAACTCCTCACGGATGCCGATTTGAGTGCTATTCCGTACTATGCTTTCCGCGAATGGAGTTTTGCGGGTGTGCAAGGTGTTATTCTCAGCAATACCGGCTATACCGGAGCCGGAGGATTTGAGTTGTACTTCCCGGCAGACAAAGGCAAACAGATCTGGGACGCCCTCTTCGAGGTAGGCAAACCCTTCGGTCTGGCACCTATCGGTCTGGGGGCGAGAGACAGCCTTCGTCTGGAGAAATGGTACTGCCTCTACGGGCATGACATAGACGACACCACTTCTCCTCTGGAAGCCGGCTTGGGATGGATTACCAAGCTCGACGCCAAGGACTTCATCGACAAGGATTTCCTCGTGAAGCAGAAAGCGGAAGGTGTACAGCGCAAACTGGTGCACTTCGAGTGTCTGGAACGCGCTATCCCGCGTAACGGCTACGAGATATGCGACGAAGAAGGAAACACTATCGGTAATGTTACCAGCGGAATAATGCTCCCAAACACCAAAAAGGGAATAGGCATGGGGTATGTCAAAACGCCTTTCGCCAAGAAAGAGACGATTGTTTATATCAAAATCCGCGAGAAACTGCAACCGGCGAAAGTGGTTTAGTGTTGAAAGTTGGGAGTTGAAAGTTGAAAAACGTAGCATTAGTACTGGGTTCGGGCGGTGCACGCGGCTTGGCGCACATCGGTGCCATTGAGGAGCTGGAGGCTCGGGGTTACAAGATCACGAGCATTGCCGGTTGCTCAATGGGCTCGATCATCGCCGGAATGTACGCTGCCGGCAAGCTGAAGGACGCCAAGAAATGGTTTCTGACGGTGGACAAACAGCTCATCCTCAAAATGATGGACGTTAACTTTCTAAGCGGCAACTCGATCGTCAAAGGGCAACGCATCATCGAAGAACTGAAGACTGTAGTCCCCGACCAGCTTCTGGAAAAACTGCCTATCCCTTGTTCTCTGGTGGCTGCCGACATGATCAGCACCGAGCAGGTGGTCTTCACCAAAGGAAGCCTCTTTGAGGCAATCCGCGCTTCTATCAGTATTCCCCTGTTCTTCGAACCGGTGCAGCGCGGGCGCAAACTGCTGATTGACGGCGGCGTGCTCAACCCCCTGCCTCTGAATGTAGTCAAACGAAAGAAAGGCGACATACTCGTGGCAGCCGATATTTCCGGCAAAGACAAAATGAAGAATATTCAGACCCGCAAACCGGAGCTGATTGACATCAGCAAGCCCATCGAGTATATCCAGAGCAAAGGCATCGAAGTGCCCGAAGCACTGGAAGAAGGATTGCATAATCTGGCTGACAGAGTCAACCGAATGCGGCGGGAACGCGCATCCGACTTGCGCAGAAACATCGGTTTCTTCGGACTGCTGGACAGAATGAATGACATGCAAATCCAACAGAACACCATTCTGAGCTTGCAACTCACGCCGCCGGATGTTCACTCTGTAATGCCGCAATACGCTTACAACACTTTCGATTTTGACAAAGCCGAAGAAATCATTGAACAAGGACGACTCCTTATGCGTGACGCACTAAACCGATACGAAAGATGAAAGACAGACGAGAATATATTATCGCAAAAGCCATGGAGTTGTATTGCATGCAAGGCTTCAACAACACCAGCATTACCGACCTCCAGAATGCTTTAGACATGGGACGCGGTACTCTCTATTACTATTTCAAAGACCAGGACGAACTCTTCCAGACATGCATGGAGCGCTATTTCCTGCAACCCAAGCAGGAAGCACTCCAACTACCCGCCAACCTCACCATGAACGAAATGATCGAAGCCATGGAGAAATATCTGGACGGACTGGAAGCCGCATTGCTTACGTTCGAGAACAAGCAAGTCAACACCAGCAATGTCAACCACCTGATGTTTACCGCCTATTCCCGTTTCCCCTCCATGCGGCGCAAAGCACAACGCCTCGCTCTCAAAGAACTGGACCTCTGGCGCAAGGCTATCAACTACGAGCAGCGTATGGGGATCGTCAGACGAGATATTGACGCCGAACTGACGGCTATTATGTTTGCACATATCAAAAACAGCTACGATAGTGGTCTTACAGGTGCCAAAATGAACTTCGAATTGCTCAAAAATACCTATAAAGGGCTCTATAAACTGATAAAAATAGAAAAAAATGCAGAATAATGTCGTTTTTGAACGACAGTTCGAATTAAAAGCCGTACCTTTGCATTCGAAATCGAACAAACATCCAAAAATATGGCAACAAAACACTATTTAGCGTTCCTTCAGGACACCGTGAAGAACAAATGGGAGAATTTGGCTCTGGAGGACATTAACAGCGATAACAGATATACATTCGGCACAATGGCTGCCAAGATGGAAGAGCTGCATGTGCTCTTTCAGGCAATGGGTATTAAACCGGGTGACAAGATTGCCCTCTGCGGACGCAACTGCGCCAACTGGGGTGTGCTCTTTCTGGCTATCGAGACATACAAAGCGGTAGTGGTAAGTATCTTGCCGGATTTCACGGGTGAAGATATTCACGGACTGGTAAACCACTCGGAGGCTTCGCTCCTCTTTGTAGGACCTAATGTACGCAAGAAAATCGATACCACACAGATGCCTAATCTGAAAGCTACGATTTTCATGGACGAGTTCTCACTGATTGCCGGTACCAAGGAGGCAGAAGAAGCCATGGCAAAACTGCCGGAGCTCTTCGCGCAGAAATATCCCAACGGCGTTCAAAAGACAGATATCAACTATCCGACAGACAACTTGGAAGAGTTGGCATTGATCAACTACACCTCCGGTTCAACCGGCAACCCGAAGGGTGTCATGCTCACCCACCTGAACCTGAGCGGCAACGTGGAGTTCGCTTGCCAGCGCATTCCGCACAAACCGGGCGACAGGGTAATCTCAATGCTGCCTATTGCGCACATGTTCGGACTGATGTTCGAGTTCCTGTACCAGGTTTGCGACGGTGCAGAGGTCTATTTCCTGACCCAGTCCCCTACCCCGACCATTCTGATGAAAGCGTTTGCAAAAGTGCAGCCGTTTATGATTTTGACCGTACCTCTGGTAGTGGAGAAAATCATCAAGAAGGGTGTTATGCCTAAAATCAGTTCGCCGATAATGCAGACGCTCTGGAAGACTCCTGTTATCAACCGTCTTATCCGCGGCAAAGTGAAAGACGGCTTGGACAAGACTTTCGGAGGCAAGCTGCGCTATCTGATCATCGGCGGTGCCGCCCTCAATGGCGAAGTAGAGCAAGTACTGCATGATATAAAATACCAATATTGCGTCGGTTATGGTATGACCGAGTGCGCACCGTTGATCAGCTATGAAGACTGGTGGGTATACAAGTTCCATAGCTGCGGCAAAGAAATCCCGCAATGCCACGTCCGCATCGATTCGGAGGATCCGTATAGCAAAGACGGCGAGATCCAGGTGAATGGCATTAATATGATGGTGGGATATTATAAGAACGAAGAAGCTACCAAGGCAGTCTTCACCGAAGACGGATGGATGCGTACCGGCGACCTCGGAGTACTGGACAAAGAAGGAAACATCTACATCCATGGGCGCTCCAAGAACATGATTCTCGGACCGAGCGGTCAGAATATTTACCCGGAGGAGATTGAGGACAAACTCAATAACATGCCTTGCGTCGTTGAGTCTATTGTCTTAGGCAGAGACGGCAAACTGGTAGCACTCGTATATCCGGACAATAGTGCTGAGGGCAAGAAACTTATGGGCGACAAGACCATAACGGCTCTGATGGAAGAGAACCGTGTGGCGCTCAACAAGGTTTTGCCGCAATACAGCCAAATAAGTTCCGTGGAACTGGTTCTCGAAGAGTTTGCCAAGACACCAAAGCGTTCTATCAAACGCTATTTATATAAGTAAGAAAAAGTAAAAGTAAGTAAGTTTTTTTATAAGTTTTTGTTTTTGGTTTCGGAAGTAGAAATACTTCATAATTTTGAGATTTTTTCATACTTAGAAGCACCCTGTCGTGAGACACGGTGCTTCATTTTTTATCTATGCGCAAAGATCAAGATCAATCGATCGCTCAATCAATCGATCAATCAAATCAATACTGCGCGGTGTCGTACACTTGATCGGCTACTTCCGACGAAGCCAACTTCTCAATGATGCAAAAAGCAAAATCGGAAGACAATCCGGGACCTTTGGCGGTAATGACATTCTTGCTTTCCACCACCAAGCCGCCGATATAGCTCTCACCCAGGAACTTCTCAAAACCGGGGTAGCAAGTAGCCTGTTTGTCTTTCAGAATTCCCAATTGTCCCAATACAGAAGGTGCGGCACAGATAGCAGCTATGAGTTTGTTCTGCTTATCGTGCTCCACAAGCAGTTCGCATAATTCTGCATGCTCAATGAGTTTGGTAGCACCTCCCGGCAGAATAAGCATCTCTGCGTCTGTGAAGTCCACATCTGCCATCAAACCATCCGCCTCCACAGCTATATTATGGGCACCAAGAACCATGGGCTTGCCCGTAACGGAAACTGTTGTTACAGGAATGTTTGCACGACGTAACAAATCGATTGTTGTGATTGCCTCGATCTCCTCAAAGCCATTGTCTAAAAACAGATAGTTCATAAAACAATTTACGAATTAACGGTTGTTTGATTTATATTTATCGCACCTTAAAGGTGTATTTGATGGTTCCTATTTGGTCATTTTCTCCTTTGGAGAACTTGGCTTTTCTCGCTGCCTCCTTGGCAAGATTAATGGTATATTTGTCACCGACAGTTGTTCCTGTTGTCTCTGTTGCAGCCACCACCTCTCCGGCAGCATTGACACGAATCTGCACCACTACCACTCCTTCCTCGAACTGCTGGCTGTCAATCTTGGGCAGATGACCGACTATATCTCTTCCGGCGAGATTCCAACTGCCGTTGCCGTCCTTGCCGGAGCCTTTGCCCGTAGCAGGGTTAGAGCCGGTGCCCGATGAACCGGTAGTTGCTTGTCCGCCGGTACCGCCTGCGCCACCGCTGCCTTTGCCAAAAAGAGCTCCTGTCTTCTGTGCTTTGGCTATTTTCTCTGCTTGCATTCTGGCAATGGAATCGGCTTTCGCTTTGGCAGCCGCCTCTGCACGGGCTTTGGCTTCCGCTGCCGCTTTGGCTGCTTTGTCCTCCTGCTCCTGCGGCTGCTGCTTCACCGGCGACTCGGTCTGCTGGGCTATCGGCGCTTTGGTTGCCTCTTGTGGAGGCACAGGACGCGCCACATCTGCCGGAGTCGGCTGCGCAGCCGGTGTCTGAGGCGCAGGCTGCACTTCGCCTTCCGCCGCACTACTACCGTCCGCTCCCTCTTCCGCCTGATAAGGAAGAGGCAGTTCCATCTCCGGCATTTCCGCAAAAGCGACCTCGATGCCTTGTTCCTCCATGTCGTTGTCCTCGTGCAGATAAATCATATAAAACCACAAGAACAAGAACACCAGAACACCAACGATCACAGTGCCTACGGACGCAATGATATGTGATTTACTCTCCTGTTTCAACATTCTCAGCCTCGGTATGGTGGGTAGCCACCACCAGTTTCATATGATTTTCGTTGGCTATATCCAGCACCCGTACCACTTCCTTATAGGCTATATCCATGTCGGCGTGGAGGGCTATAGTGAGTGTCGAATCGTTGCTCTGCAACTGCTGCAGACGACTTTCCAATGCTTCGGCGGCAATCATCTCCGGCTGCATGTCTCCCACAGCAAGATAGTATTGCCCCAGATTATCAATCGAGACCTTTGCCATCTGCGGCTTGGTGGTATCGGTAGAACGCGCCTGCGGAAGATTGATCTTGATATCATTGGGCGAAGACATGGTGCTCGCCATGATAAAGAAGAGCAACAGCAGGAAAATGAGGTCGGTCATCGACGACATGGCAAATGTAGCCTCTACCTTATTTCGTCTTTTCAAAGCCATACAAACAATGCTTTTTAGCGATTAAAGAATTCGGTATTTATGCCGGATCGTTCAGCACGTCCATAAACTCCATGGTACGGGACTCCAAACGGCGTACCACATAGTCAATGCGGGACACGAGGAGGTTGTAGGCAAACATTGCTATAATACCTACTATCAGACCACCGATAGTGGTTACCATTGCCTGGTACATTCCCGTCGAGAGAGTGGACATGTCGATAGCACCGCCGGCTTTGTTGGCCATTTCGAAGAAGGTCTGCACCATTCCCAGCACCGTTCCCAAGAATCCGAGCATAGGCGCACCGCCGGCAATAGTAGCCATCAGCACCAGTCCTTTCTCCAGTTTGCTGACCTCCAGGTTGCCTACATTCTCGATAGCCACCTGCACATCCTGCATCGGACGGCCAATACGGGTAATACCCTTCTCCACCATGCGTGCGGAAGGAGTGTTGGTCTGCTGACAGAGTTTGATAGCGGAATCTATCTTGCCCTCATGGATATAATCGCGAATGCGGTTCATAAAAGTCTTATCTTCTTTGGTAGCGGCTTTGATAACCACCATTCGCTCAATGAAGATATACACGGCACCCAGAAAAAGCAGGCCGAGGATGATCATAATCCATCCGCCATACTGCGCCATTGTCCAGAGATTGATTGACTTGGTTACGACTGCCTCAGTAGCCGTTGCTGCTTGTAATAAAATCATGTGATTATGGTTCTAAAAGTTTACGATATTCATTGATTGTGCGCTCTATTCCGAGATACAGGGCATCGGCTATGAGCGCGTGTCCGATGCTCACTTCTGCCGTCCATGGGAAAGCTTGTACGAAAGGCTGCAGATTAAAGAGATTCAAGTCATGCCCGGCATTCAGTCCCAATCCCAGTTCCCGTGCTTTTTCAGCCGCAGGGCGATAGCTCTCGACGGCTTTCTTCGGATCGGTTTCAAAGAGTGCGGCATACGGTCCGGTATATAACTCCACTCTGTCCGTACCTGTCTTCTTGGCATACTCCACCATCACGGGGTCGGCATCCACAAAGATGCTGACGCGTATACGATACGAATGCAGAAAATTGATTATTCCTTTGAGTTCATTCAGATGGCGCGGCACATCCCAGCCGTGATTGCTGGTCAACTGGTTCGGGTCGTCCGGCACAAGAGTCACCTGCGTAGGGCGGACATCTGTCACCAGCGCCAGAAACTCCTCCGTAGGATTTCCCTCGATATTAAACTCTGTTTTGACTAATCTGGAGAGTTCATAGACATCCTCTCTGCGGATGTGGCGTTCGTCCGGACGCGGGTGTACTGTAATGCCCTGCGCTCCAAACCGCTCACAATCCTGAGCGAACAACTCTACATCGGGCAACTTGCCTCCGCGGGCATTGCGAAGCGTTGCCACCTTGTTGATATTCACACTTAATCTTGTCATAGACGTGCAATCTATCTTTTTACGGTGCAAAGATACGCATTTTTTTGCACTTACGCAAATTTTTCTATAAAAAAGTGAAATAAAACAGCTATTTACTCCTCATTTGATTTCAGCCAGATTACTGCATCCGATTCGAGGGTCCAGTTCTTGAGGACGGACGACGGGCTGTAATCCATCGACTTGTAGAGTGCCGCACAAGCCTTATTGTCTGTCGCTATCACGGCGTAAAGCAGGCGCAGATGCAGAAACCCGAAAGCATACTCTTCCAGCAACTGTACTGCCTTCTTCCCCACTCCTTTTCCTCTCTCCTCCGGGGCGATATACATGCCGACAGCGGCTTTTCTGTTGCGCGCATCAAAATCAAAGAGGTCTATACAGCCGAGGGTATGCTGACCTTGTGCTGCTCCGGGAGTGCTTTCTTCGATGATCAGCCGGAGCTGTCCGTCACGGTATATATCGCCCGTTGTAGAACCGATATAATCCCGCAAGTCCTGCTGAGAGAGCGGATTATGAGTATCGCCACTACTCCACACCGCGGCGTCATTCTCCCATTGATACAAGTATGGCAGGTCGGCAGGCTCCAGTTTGCGAAGACAAATCATCGATGAACGGTTTTTAGTCAAACAAACGTGCGAAAAAGCCTTTCTTGCGGTGCTGGGACTGCAAGTCCTCCATGTTGCCCTGCGGCACCGGCTTGAACATGTTTCCGGTGTGAATCATATTATATATAACCCCCCAGTCGGGCAATCCTCCAAGGTTGCGGTCGTCAATCCAGAGGTCCGCCACTAACTTGCGTGCCGGTTTATGAGCCGGTTCTTCTTCCGGGTAATTGGAATTGACGGCGTAGAACTCCAGTCCTTTGCTCTTGCAATAATCCACTGCCTCTTGGAGCAGTTCCCCCTCGCGGACAGTCCAGAGAATAATCTGGTGATGATCTTCCTCCTGAAGTTTCTTGAGTGTCTGGATAGCAAACGGGATTGGTTTGCCAATCTTCGGGTACTCGTGGGTAACGATAGTACCATCAAAATCACAAGCAATTATCATAGTTTTTGAAATTATTTATGTCCCGGTTATTCTTCCGGCATTTCCGGCGTGAGTTCGATCTGCATTTTGCCGACGGTCGGCTTGGTGAAATACCAGGCGATGGCGCCTATTCCGGCAAGCCAGAGCATGGAAGGATAAGCCCCCAGCCAGTAGTAAGCGATGATACCCAGCACCATAGAGTTGCTGACAAGCAGAATACGGATAGCGGCATACTTGCGGTAGAGCAACGCCTGTTGCTCTTTATCCTCCATTGTACGGACAGGTGCTATCAGGCGTTTGAAGCCGTACAGACCGCCGGGAATGGTAACCAGTGCATCAAAAATTATGATGTACTGGACTATCTGTCCCCAACGGGACAGTCTGTCCAGCGGTTCAATGCTGCCGTTCATCAGCAGATAATACATTACTCCCAAGGCTGTCAGAGCCAAGAGCATCATTCCATAATAGACATAATTGAGTTGTCGGATTACTTTCTCTTCCATTATACTTTAAAATCTATACGATTAACGATTGACCTTCCGAGAGTGATCTCGTCGGTATATTCCAAATCATTGCCGACCGCCACGCCGCGTGCCAGCTGGCTCACTTTGGGTGTCTTCGCCAAACCGGCATTCTGTATCCGTCGGTAGAGATAGAAATTGGTGGTATCTCCTTCCATGGTGGTCGGGAGAGCCAGAATCACCTCTTCTATATCCTCTTGGCTCAGGCGCTTAATCAGCGAGTCGATCTCCAAGTCCGACGGTCCCACGCCGTCCATAGGCGAGATTATTCCGCCCAGCACGTGGTACAAACCGTTATATTGTCCGGTATTCTCGATCGACATTATATCCTGCACATTCTCCACCACACAAACCAGTTTTCTGTCCCGCCGCGGAGACTGGCAGATCGGACAAATATCCTGATCGGTGATGTTATGGCACAGGCGGCAGTAGTGCACCTCTTTGCGCAGCCGCACCAGCGAATTGGCAAAGGCTTCCACCTCGCCCTCACTCAGCCGGAGCATGCGCAACACATGGCGCAAGGCAGTTTTCCGTCCCACGCCGGGCAGCGAAGCGAACTGGTTGACCGCCTCCTCTAATAATATACTGGGATAGTTATCCATCTTTCTTTGCCCATCGGGCGGGTATTACGCGGTAGGGGTACCGCTCACGGATATTATCGGCATTGGGGCAATCAATGCGGTGGATACGAATACCCTTGGTTACGGATATAAATCCGAAAATCGGATCTCCCGGCTGCGGGTTACAGCACCTGGAGAGGTTATAGTCCACATTCTTGACATTGATATCCACCTCGATAGCCAATCCCCGTAACTGCTCTTGCGGGATATACTCCTGCCGCTCGGTATGAACAATCTGCGGCTGTTCGTCCAATGCAAGATAGATATCTCTGAGGCGCACCAGATCCTCTTTGCCGGAGGCCAGCGTCTGGTAGAAATCCGAGACTGCCTTGTAGCCCAGTTTGTCCGAGAGACGCGCCACATTCGTCTCGTTGTATTCGATCTTCCAGTTCTTGAACCGTCTCTCCAGCAGTTCCCGCCCTTCGGCGGCGTTCTTATACTCAATCTCTTTGAGTTGCTGGCGGATTTTGTTCTTTGCCTTGGTGCTCTTGACGAAACTCAGCCAGTCTGCATTGGGTTTCTGGTTGGGCGAGGTCATAATCTCGACCTGGTCGCCGTTCTGTATCACCTGGCGGATGGACACCTGCTGGTTGCGGATCCGTCCTCCCGAACAATGGCTTCCGACATCCGAGTGGATCGAATAGGCGAAATCCAGAACCGTAGCGCCGAATGGCAGACGACGCAGATCGCCTGTCGGCGTGAATGCATAGACGTACTGTTTGTCCAAATCCAGCACATTGCCTTTGACACCTTTGTATGCCCAGTGGGCGGCAACTCCTTTCTCCGCCACCTCGTCCATCCGCTTGGAGCGGATCTGTATCTCCACCCAGCGGTCGTCGAAGCCCTTGACTGTCGTATGAAGAGATTCGTATCCGTTCTCTTTCGGATTGGAGAGCCAGTCTCTGAGCCGGCGGGGATCAGGACGGAAAATATCCGTGATCATGGAGTAAACCATCCAGCAATCCGATTTCTCGCGCTCCGGCGGGGTGTCCAGAATAATCCGGATGGCAAACAGGTCATAGATCTTGTCCACGTCGCAGTGTTGCGCCTGCATCTTGTGGTAGATCGAATGAATGGATTTGGGTCTGCCTTTGATGGTAAAGACAAATCCAGCATCCTTCAGCTTCTGCTCCAGCGGTGCGATAAACCGTGCAATATACTCCTCGCGTTCCGCGCGCTTCGCGTTAAGCGCGTGCGCGATATATTTATATTGGTCATACTCCAAAAACTTGAGCGACAAATCTTCCATCTCGGTCTTGATCTGATACAAGCCGAGTTTATGAGCCATTGGAGCGTGCAGTTTTTGGGTCTCACGCGCAATGTGGCGACGTCTGTCCGAGTCGCCTTCTTTGTCCAACTCACGAAGCAAATCAAGCCTGTTCGTGAGGATTTGAAATAATACCTTGTTGCTATCTTCCATAAAAAACGCCACAAAGTTACGATTTTTTTTGCATATATGAAAAAAAATTTGTAATTTTGCAGCGAGTTTTCGTATTTAACTCATAAAAATAGCAGAAAATTATTAAATTTTATACCAGAATAATGAAAGCAATTAAAATTTCAGCTTGCGTGTTGCTCGGACTGAGCGCCATCGCAATTGCAGTAATGTGCGTAGAGAGTGTTGTCACCCCTATTGAGTTTGAGAATGCACGCGCAGAGCGCGAAGCCAAAGTGGTGGAGAACCTTGTAGCTCTTCGTACAGCACAGTTGGAGTTCCGTAATCAAAACGGACGTTTCACTACCGATTTGGATTCGCTTATGCTATTCCTCAAGACTACTCCCAAAAAAGAGTTGGTGAAGATGGGAAGCCTTACAGAGAAACAGCTGGAGGCAGGTATGACCGAGGCAAAAGCCATCGACCTGTTCAAGGCTGCCATGGCACGCGTAGAGAAACAAGGCCTTACTTTCGAGTCCGACTCTGCTAAATATGCGTATATTTGGGAGAACGACAAAGCCATGATCGACGCCGGTTTGCAGGGTTTTGCGCGTGACACAGTCCGTATGAACATGATGCAGTCGCTCTACAAGGGAAAATACACTGAGGACAACATTTCCGATATCTGTGTTATTCCTTTCTCCAACGGCAAGAAGTTTGAGGTTAAAGTCAACAACACCTACACCTCTTCCTCCGGAGCTGTCATTCCCCTCTTTGAGATCTGCGCTCCGTTTGACGCTTATCTTGGAGATCTGGACGAGCAGGAGCTGATCAACCTCAAAGACCAGGAGAAGAAACTGGAGCACTACCAGGGACTGAAGGTCGGAGATGTTGAGGCACCGAACAACTATGCAGGTAACTGGGAATAACCGGTTTGGAACAGAAGCAAGATAACCATGCGGATTATCTCTGGAAAATACGGGGGGCGGCGATTGTCGCCCCCTAAAAATATCACAGCGCGTCCAACTACAGACTTCGCCAAAGAAAGCCTCTTCAATCTTCTGCAGAACAGAATGGATTTTGAGGGGGTGGAGATGCTGGATCTCTTTGCCGGTACAGGCGGAATTGGTCTGGAGTTTATCTCCCGCGGCGCAAGAGAGGTGACGGCTGTGGAATTGGCGCACACGCAGCAGAATTTCATTATTCAGACTTGCAAGCAACTGGGTATCCGTAACCTGCAAGTCGTCCGGGGCGATGTGTTCAAGTTTCTGAACACATGCAGAATCAAGTACGATTTTATCTATGCCGATCCGCCATACGCTTTGGAGCAGCTGTCCACCCTACCCGACAGCATTCTGTCGCGTGAGATATTGAAGGAAAGCGGCTGGCTGGTGGTGGAGCACGGAAAGGACACTGATTTCAGTCTTCATCCCCGGCATGTGGAGACCCGCAAGTACGGAAGTGTCCATTTCAGTTTTTTCTCCTGATGGAGTACAGACCACAGGCAAGCATGGATGATGAATATCTGTTGTCCCAAAGATGGGACAAAAATGGATGATGAAAACACAAGCTATTTGAAACGATATTGAGCCGGCATTGAACTGAGATGGATAGGCAATGGGTAGGCAACAGGGTCGGAAATGGTTAACTATCACTAAGAATATATAAGAACAACTAACGCTGAGTTTTCGAACACAGCGTTCGAAAAAAATGAAGAAATGAAGGGATCTCCGAGCTGACGCTCGTAGCAGCCGACGAAGACAACAAGCGCCCACGGGAAATGCGGACGCTTTATTATTGCGCATCAATGCGCGATTTGGAGGAACAGATAGTACTTTGGTTTTTCAAAAGATCCGCCGACGGATGCGGGCACTGCTAGAATCACCGGGACCGTCTGTATTCAGTTCACTTTCCGGTTTCTGATTACTGGTACAAAGTACCGAAGACGGAGTCAAGTACTGTGTCTTGATATACGGGATAATATAATCTCTTTTCATCATTTTTAGCTTTTTCATTGTTTTTATTGAATTCTTACGCCTTGGGCGGAATATGTCTTGCCGTCACGGAGGATGAGAAGCACGCCGTCACGAAGGATTTTCGTACTCTGCGGTTCTGTGGATGGCGCATCGTGGTCTATGCCGGTAGGTGTCTCAGCGGGTTTGTCTGTGAGACGCACACGCATTCCGGCATAAGCAGACCCGGAAGAGTCAATGGAGAAGTACGCCCTGAGACCGTTCATAGTGCTGTGTTCGGCATCCTGCGGCCAGTAAAGTGTGTTGTTCGTGCCGAGGAAGAGGTTGGTGTTCGCATCGCCAAGACTGGTACGCGCATAGATACCGTGGCATGTCACGTCACCGGCATGGATGCTGCCCGGCGTAGCGGCTGTGACGGTTACCTTGTTAAAGACAGGATTAGTGATATTTTCGCCTGCTTCGTAACTGATAAGGAACGGTTCGCCGGCAGTAATAGCGGTTATCGGCTCCAGTTGGATATTGAGCACGCGGTTTTCGCCAGTACCGGTAACAGTGGCAGTACTGAGCCGTTTGAGAGCTTTATAGCCAGCAAGAGGCGAGGTTGCGATCTCGTCAGCCGAGAGGCTGAACGGCAGACAGAGGGTGTTATAATAGCCGTCCTTCCAGACAGTACGACCGATGGTGACGGAAGAAGCCTTTTTGCCCTCCGCAGCAGCGATATTGCTGTTGTCCGTGTCTGTATCCGCAAACGAGAATATATTCTCCGTCCATTTGGCATAGAGGGTGAGGTCGGCAGTAATATTTGTTGAAGCGAACGTAAAGGGCGATGCGCCTGAGGCGTCTGTAGTCCATTGATCGAAGGTATAATAGCCATCATCCGCAGGAATAGCAGGTGCAGCAGCCTTCGAAGTTTTATCATCGAAGAACTGCGGATCCGGGATCGTGCCGGACTTGCCGTTGAGGTCAAACTGCACAATCTTCGGATAGGTGTTCTCTTCCGTGAAACTACTCCACCCGCTCGCTGCACGATACGCGGCCTTAACGTCAATGTCATGCGGCAAGTACAAAATTATTGAAGACGATGACGGGAAAGAACTGTCAAGCACAGGTGGGGTAACTGCCCCTGAATATATAGTTTCAATATTGTCACAATTATTGAAAGCCATACTGCCTATTGTCTCCATGCTGGAAGGTAATTGTAGCGTTCGTAAACTGCTTATACCCTTAAATGCATTTGCACCGATCGAAGTGCAATGGGAATCATCACCAAACAATACAGACACAATCTTTGCTCCTGTCTGTATATTACCATATGAATCTCCCGGATAGAAAATATAATTCGGTATATGCTGTACAGCATCGCCTATATTCAGCACTATACCGTCTCCTGCCGAGCCACAAGAATTAAACATATCACCTACTGTTGCACCACTATTTCCGCTATTAGCATGTGTCGTAAAATCACTCATGTTTACTGCATTGAAATTAATTGTTTCTACATGTGTACATGAACTAAAAGCAGATGCACCAATACTCGTTACACTTTCAGGAATAGTAATACTCGTCAAACTGCTGCAATTCTTGAACGCAGACAAGCCTATAGATGTTACACTATTAGGAATGTAGATTGAAGTAAATGCATTGGAATGGAAGGCATTGCTACCGATGGAAGTGAGCGTGTTTGGTAGAGTTACGGACGCCAGAGAGGTACAACCGTAGAACACGCTATTGCCGGTAGCTGTTATTCCTTCCGGTAAAGCAATGGCAGTCAGCCCGGAACAATTGTAGAAAGCATAATTGCCGATAGTACTGAATGTTTCCGGGAATGTGACAGATACCAATGCAGAACAGCCATAGAAAGCGCGTTGACCAATTGTGGTAACTCCCTCTTCTATCACGACAGATGTTATGTTAGTTTTAATGCTATTCCAAGGCATAGAGGTTGCTGTCGAATAACCCGCCATCGCACCCGAACCGGAAATAGTCATAGAATTATCTGCCGGATCAAAGATCCAAGTTACTTCCGACTCATGACCTGTTGCACCGCAAGTGCCGGTATAAGGTAAGAAATTAGAGAAGCGTCTCCAGCCGGCACTAGTATTATTAGGCGATGTATAAGCCGTTGAATAAGTAGTTGTACTACCTGCTGGCACATAAATCGGAGTCGCTGTAGGAATCGACGTAAATGCATCTGATCCATATGAACTATAATTAGTTTGACGATCCGTTACTGTCGGAGCCGAAGTATTTGCCGAAACGATATATGAAATACCAGATGACATGTAGAAGCCATAGTCACTAATAGTAACTAAAGAAGCCGGCAGATACACTCCGCAAGAGTTTGTTATACTTTGGAATGCATATTTACCTATCTTGGTTACTCCCTCTGCTACAACAATCTTCCGAATTGTACTTCTATATGGATACCAAGGAGCTGATCCTGTTGAGAAATCCGCCATTTCCCCTTCGCCAGAGACTTTAGAAACAGTCAATACTCCATCTAATAGCGACCACTGAAGACCCGTGTTAATATCACCTGATACTTCTCCTCGAATAATAAGATCTGCCGTACAACCATAAAGAGAGTTAGCCGCCATTGAAGTGGTGTTCTTGAGAGAGATTTCTGTTAGCGTTGTATTGTTATAGAACGCATAATTCTTAATCTCCGCAAGGTTATCCGACAGATAAATTGTCGTTTGCTCCACACCGCCTATTTGTAAACTATGACTGAAAATAGCCGGGTTGGACGTAGATGTACCGAATGTAATCTCACACCAGTCATCAATAGTACCTAAATAGTTGACAGACGCGATATTTGAGCATGACGAGAATGCATAATCACCAATAGAAGTCAACGATGCCGGCAAAGTTACTGATGTTAAGCCCAAACAGTTATAGAAAGCATAATTGGGTATGCTTGTCGTTCCATTAGGAATTTCCAAAGCATTCACTTCATTACTACCATTCATAAAACATTTCTTCACATAGTTCATCGGGTTAGAAGACGTTCCATTGAATGTAATTCCTAACCATTGAGATATTGTGCCTTCATAGGAATAAGAAGTGAATGTAGAAGCAGAACATCCATCAAACGCACTACTACCTATTGACGTCAAGGAAGCAGGCAGAGAAACGGTAGTGATATTTGCGCAATCTTTGAATGCATACGAACCGATCCCTTCTACTCCGTCTTCGACAATTACTGAACTGATCAAACTACGATAACCATACCAAGGTGCTCTACTTGAGGAGGTATTATACGTATCCATATTACCTGAGCCGGAAATGACAAGTTCTCCTGTCGCTAAATCCAATGCATAGGTCATATTATCACCCTCTGTACCACAATTGCCCTCTACTTTGGTATCAACGTCAAATTGGCCCCAATAGGTATGTGCCTTATAAGCGGTTTTTGCCGCAGACGTAAATACAGCTAATCGTACTGTGTCTGGGCGAATACTACTCATTGCAGCAGATAATGTTGGAGGTGTTGCACGGTTTACTATAATTGTTTTAATACCAGAAGAGGCAAATGTCAAATAGCTTACTGATTCAATATTTGATGGAATACTAATTGTTTTCAATGAGGCGCAAGCGCTAAATGTTCTATCTGGAATAGCAGTTAGGTTGGGTGGAAGAATTACATTATTCAACGCGGAACACCCAGCAAACAACCAAGTACCAAAGGCGGTTAAAGATATTGCAGCTGAAAAATCAGCGGTTAGCAAACTCTTATTGCCTTGGAATGTATAATTTCCTAACGAGTTTATGGTAGCAGGTAGAACTACCGATGTTAAGCCGCATCCACTGAAAGCGTAATTGCCGATTGTTGACACTTTTCCTCCCCATGACGTTGCCGAATAGCTAGAACTAATACCACTGCATCCATAGAATGCGTATTGATCAATTGTCTCCAACTTGGAAGCAGAAGAAAGCGTCAATCCAGTCAGTCCAGAGCATCCATAAAACGCTCTGTTACCTATACTAACCACAGTATTGGGAATTGAAATACTTCCTGTTAAATTTGAACACTTATAAAAAGCATATGCACCTACACGACTCATTTGGCTAATGGTTACCGACTTGAGAACGGATGCATATTTGTCTAATCGCCAGTCTGCTTTTGTTGATGTATAATCCTTCATGTCTCCGCTACCGGTGAACGTTAACTTCCCTGTGCGAATATTTAGTGATGCTACAAGACTGTTTGGTGTTGGAGTACCACAATCGAAGGTGACGGTGTTGGTAGATGTGAAATTTGTAAATGTGGACCATTCAGTCAACCCGCTATAAGCATTTTTAATAGCGTCACTATATACATATACCGGTATTCCTGAAAGCGAAGCAGGGAAACACGTAGTTGCAGCACATTTTGTAAGATTATCATCTTCAGGATTTGTGTTCATTATAACTATAGCCTCCAATCCCGTCCTATTATTAAACGCGTTCGCTTCAATTTTTCTTAAACTTGCCGGCAAATACAAAAAACTTTTAGCTGTGGTATTTGCGGCACTTACGGAAAAAGCGCTACTCCCTATTGTCGCCAAAGATGTTGCCCCGCGAAGACTAAGTGTAGTCAACGCTGTTGTACCATAGAAAGCATACGTTCCTATTTTTTTGAGATTGGTAGCATTGTTAAAATCAATAGTTTTTAATGATGCACACGCATCAAAAGCGCGAGTATCGATTACTCTTACTGATGAGGGGATGGTTATAGCAGTTAATCCTGTAGAACCAAAAGCATAAGTAGCTATACTATCCACATTACTCGTGGCGGTAAAAGTCACAGCAGTAAGGCGTGAACAATCACGAAAAGCATGTCCGCCAATTATTGTTACCGTTTTAGGTATTGTCAGTTTTGTTATGGTAGCACCACGGAATGTATATGGTTTAATGTGAGTAACGCCTTCTGGAATCTTTAAATCGGTTATAATCCCACTGCTTAAACGGAATTTCTTATCTCCTTTATAAAACGGATTGGAATCATAGTCTTTCAGGCCCACATTACACCATTTTTCCACTGTTCCGTAGTATGTAGTAGCGCACGTAGAAGTCAAACTTTGAAAAACATTATAACCAATACTATCAATAGTAGATGGTAACGAAACTGTAGTCGCAGCCGTACATCCATGAAAAGCATATGCTCCTATTACTGTGATTCCTTCTTCTACTATGATATCAGTAATCGATGCTCGACTGCTAAACCAAGGTCTTGTTGCATCAGTTGACGACGAATAGGTCGGCATAACACCCGAGCCTTCACCTTCATAACCGATTGTTAATGTTGTGCCATCAAGTTCCCATGTCACGCCGTTACCTAACGCTTTCGGAGCTGCGAAGACCCCCCCCCCGAAAAAGAAGGCTTCGCAGAACAAAAGAGCCGAAATAATAAAAAAATGTAAATTTTTCTTCATATCTGATACGTTTTGGTTACACAATCTTCAGAAGGACTCGTCAAAATAATCATTTTTACACAAAATCCGGCACAAAGGTAATAAAAATATTTTAATCCGCCAAATATTTTTGACACTTTTTCAAAAAATACAGCTAATATCGCATCAAAAAGACAAAAAAACACCTCCGCAGAGGTGTATATTGTCACACAAACAGTACTGTCCACACTAAAAAATAAACAAAAACCGACAAAACCCTTTGAGTGCTTTAGAAGCGGTGCTGTCGCGCGCACTATCCTCGTATAAGCGTCAGTCAATACCCAAGGGCAGGAGTTCGTAGCCTTGCGAATAGAGGTATTCGATGACGGCAGGTAGGATTTCCGGAGTGCGAGGTGCGGATTTAAGAGAATCGTGAAAATTGATGATCGCCCCCGGACGGATCTGCCGCTTCACCTTGGCAAGAATCTGTTCCGGCGTGACCTTCGGACTATAGTCACGCGTGAGTATATCCCAAAAAATAATCTTATACCCCATCCTACTCAAAGCCCGGCGCTGCAAGAAAGTCGCCTTGCCGTAAGGAGGCCTGTATAGGTGAAGATTTGAAGATTTGAAGATTTGAGGATTTGAAGACCGGTTTGGAACCGGAGCAAGACATGACCAATGCCGTTCTATTGCCTCCTGACATTTCGCCACATTCGCCAGGTATCCGGCAGTGGAGCAATGGAAGCCTTTGAGGTGGTTGTATGTATGGTTCGCCACCGTGTGTCCGTCCCGGACGACAGCCTCAAAGACCTCCGGGTGTTTGTCTATATTCTCTCCCACCATAAAGAAAGCAGACTTCGCCCCATACCGGCGAAGGATAGCAAGGATAAGAGGTGTGACTTCGGGAATGGGTCCGTCGTCAAAAGTAAGATAGGCGACAGGTTTTTCTCCGTTGCCGGTCAGTACAGTCCTTCTATCCGCACGGAAAATACCGTACGGATAGAGGGTCTGCCATATAGACCTTAAAGCGTTTACCATGCGAGAGACGAGGCGCCCAGGATGGCTGCGTCAGAATCTTTGAGATTGGAAACAGAAACAGGAATCTTGCCTTTCCAGATGGGGAAGAGGTTCTCTTCCAGCGCTTCCCGGATAGGATCCATAATCCAGTGTCCAGCCTTGGTGAGTCCACCGAAAAGGATAATCGCCTCCGGTGCTGAGAAATGTACATAATCAGCGAGTTTCTGTCCCAAGAGATGACCTGTATAATCGAAGATCTGCTTGGCAACGAGGTCGCCTTTCTCAGCAGCATCGAAGACATCTTTGGAGGTGATATTGTCAATATCAGCCACATTACGGAGCAAGGTGGGTTGCGTAGTAGCGGTGATGATTTCCTTGGCGGTACGTGCCACGCCGGTAGCCGAAGCGTACGCCTCGATACATCCTTTCTGTCCGCATCCGCAGAGGCGTCCGTTGCCGGAGTGGTCGATCTTGCAGTGACCGAGTTCGCCAGCAAAGCCATCGTGTCCGTAGAGCAGTTTGCCGTCAATGACAATACCCGAACCTACACCGGTACCGAGGGTGATGACAATAAAGTTCTTCATTCCACGCGCCGAGCCGTACACCATCTCTCCCTGTGCCGCCGCATTGGCATCGTTGGTAATGGTACACTTGATCCCCATCCGCTCGCTGATGAGTTTCGCCAGCGGCACAATACCCTTCCACGGCAGATTGGGTGCCTGCTCGATACATCCGGAGTAGTAGTTGGCGTTAGGTGCACCACAACCGATGCCGACCACATCAGACAACTCGATGCCTTCGTCTGCCACAAGGCGTTTGAGACCGGCACAAAGCACATCGCAATACTCTTCGATATTGGGGTATTGAGGGGTCGGAATAGAACTACTACGGAGCACTTGTCCGTCTTCACTAACCAAACCAAACTTGGTGCCTGTTCCGCCCAAGTCAATTCCTAAAGCGTATTTTTTCATATGTTTGAAGATTTGAGAATTTGAAAATTTGAAGATTAATCCACTTTGATGTCCGTATTGACATTCTTGCTACCCCAAAGGGCGTAGAAGAGAATGAACGCAACGCCGATAACCGGTACAATATAACTTGCCAGGCAGTTATGGGCAGCAATCAACGACTGGATATAAGGCACAATGCCGCCACCGACAACCATCATCATGAATATACCGGAAGCTTTGGCAGTGTATTTGCCCAGTCCCTCGGTAGCCATATTAAAGATCGAAGTCCACATCACCGAGGTGCAGAGACCGCAGAGGACAAGGAGCGTAGAAGCCAGAGGCACCATCATCACCTCTCCACGGACAATGGTCTTGACCATGATGCTATCGCCGATAACCATCGCAGCCACCATCAAAGCTATAGCCACAGAAGCCACGCAAGTGACCATGGTACGGCTGCTGACTTTGCCTCCGATAGCCGAACCGATAAAACGGCCGATCAACATCAATATCCAATATCTTCCGGCAATAAATCCGGCTACAGCAAAGCCGACTTTGGGAGTAAGATACGAAATCAAAGTAGCCGGAATACCGACCTCAACACCCACATAAAAGAAGATAGCAATCACACCGAGCGTGAGATGACGGAACGCCCACGGGCTGCGCTCATAAGTGACTTGCTGTCCAGCTCCTGCAGGTTCTGCAATAGGAGTAAGACTGATAACCAGATAGATGACAGCAAAGACAGCCATCGCAATATAAAGCACTATATTGACATCATCAATCTCTTTTCCGGCAAGGCTCTCGCCCACAATAGCTCCTACCAACATCGGCGTAAGAGAACCGGACAGGGAGTTCAATGTACCACCTACCAGATTGAGTTGGTTTCCACGGTTTCCGCCACCGCCGAGAAGATTGAGCATCGGATTGACAACCGTGTTAAGCATGCAGACGCAAAATCCGCCCAACAAAGCGCCAAAGAGATAGACATAGAAGCTGTCTACCACGCCACTCAGCCACTGGACAGAGATACCCAGGAAACCCAGGAAGATAGCCGTAAGCGCCGTTTTCTTGTAACCGTGTTTGGCAAGGAAATTACCGGCAGGAATACCCATGATGAGATAAGCCAGGAAATTGAAGAGGTTTCCCAACATTCCCATTCGCTCTGCTTGTGCAGGATCATCGAACGAAGCGCCCCAGATCTTACCCACCGGGGCTGCCAGATTGGTGACAAACGAGATCATTGCGTAGAGAAACATCATCGCAACAATCGTGATAATTGTCAAAGATTTGTTTTGTTTCTTTTCCATAATACTATATTTAAGAATTAAGAATTAAAAATCAGAGGTTCTTTTCCAAGAAGCGCATTATCCGCTTGTGCATATGTATGGCATTGGCGCGACGGCGGAGTTGGTGATTGTCATCCGGATAAATCTGCATCTCAAACTGCTTGCCTGCCTGCACCAGCGCCTCGGTGTACTGCATTGTGTTCTGCAGATGCACATTATCGTCCGATGCACCATGGATAATAAGCAGTTCGCCTGTGAGATCCGCAGCCCGTTGGGAGAGGTCGGAAGAGTTATATCCTCCGTAGTTGACCTGCGGACGGCGCATGAAACGCTCGGTGTAACCGCTGTCATATAGTTTCCAGTCTGTAACCGGCGCAATCGCTATTCCGCAACGGAAAGGATGCGAGGGCTGCGAGAGGGTCATAATGGTCTGAAATCCTCCATAACTCCAACCCAACAGTGCCAAACGCCCGCTATCGGCATAAGGCTGCTGTTTGAGCCATTCGGCAGCTGCTATGAGGTCGTCCGCCTCCTTGACACCCAGTTCCATATACGTCTCATTGCGCCAAGCTCTGCCACGGCAATCTGTACCGCGGGTATCGACACAAAGGACAACATAACCTTGGGAAGCCAGATAATACTCAAAACGCTTGCGCCAACGGTTGAGCACGCGCTGGCTCTGCGGACCGGAATACTGCATCAGCACCACCGGATAGCGTTTGCTCTTGTCAAAAGAGGGCGGATAGACAAGCCAGGCATTCAACGACTGGTTGGCGTGATTCTGAATAGTACAGAACTGCAACTCACTCAGTCCTTGTGCTTTCCACGCCCGGCTGACTGCCGCATTATCCTCTATCACCCGCACCGACTTGACCGCCGACGGAGAAAGGGAACAGAGGGTGTAGCGGTTAGGCTGCTCTATGGACTGGAAACATTCGACAGCTTGCTTATAGTCATTAGAAAGCACCAACGAATGGATTCCATCGCCCGAAGTGAGCTGCTTGGGTGTGCCGCCCTTGAGCGAGACGGAATAACACTGACGCGTCTGAGGCGTTGGAGCCGCCTGGTAATAGACCACTCCACCCACTTCGTCTACACCGTAGATTGCCGTCACATCCATGGCTTGCGGAGTCAGGTTCTTCTGTATAAGTCCCTGCTCCGAAGCCAGATAAATGCGGCGGTAGCCGTCCTTCTCCGAAAGCATTACTATACGGTTGTCTTTGAGCCAAACCCATTGGTCAAAGAGTCCATAATCCATATAATAGTTCTTGCTGTCTTCCGAATACAGGGGACGCATCACCGTCGATTTGGCATTGCCGGAGAGGACAGTCATCTTGGTTTGGTCACGATTGAGGGTCATGATAATCAGTTCTCCGGCACGATCATCTTCTTTCTGCTTCTCAATCACCGGATTAGTCCAGCGTACACGCGGGATATACATCGTACTGTCAGTCCCCAGATCAACCTCCCTGATCTGCTTATAACGGATATCATAGACACACACAGAAGCCTTGGCATTAGGTGCTCCGGCTTTGGTATAATAGAGTGAGTCAAGCACGGGGTACTGCCCCTCCAGATAGTTCTCCCAATAGTGCACCGGCACACGACGCTCGTCGAGGCGGATGAAAGCTATCTGTTTGGAGTCGGGCGAGAATGCATAGAGACAAGTCTTGCCGAACTCCTCCTCGTAGAGCCAATCGGCTACGCCATTGAAGATGAAGGGATCTTCGGTTGCAGTGACGGCTGTCTCCGTGCCGAAATCCAGCTTGTGGAGATACAGGTTCTGTCCCTTCACAAAAGCGACATAACGGCCGTTAGGCGAGATCTGTACATCGCGGATGCCTCCGCCGCCAAGCAACTTGCGCGTCTCGCGCTGGGTGTCATAGACATAATAATCCGCCACCGTGGAATGCCTGAAGACAGGCTTCACGTTCTCTACCTCAATGCGGTAACGCCCCGTAGTGCTGTCGCCTAACAACTCACGCTGCTCTTTCTCTGAAAGTGTTTTGGCGTTATACTTGCCGGAGAGAATTTCCTCCAGCAAATCAGCGTTTGCCATCGCCGGCAAACCAACCATTAAGGCGAAAAACAATATTGACTTGAATGATTTCATACAGATTTATTGACGCAAATAAATAGTTTTCTTACCGTTGTTTATATGTAATTCATATATCCCCATGGGCAGAACATAAGTCCTCTGTTCCGCTTTTGGGGTGTGGATAGGCGTGGTGGAAGGATAGGAATACCAATAGGCAGGCTCTTCGGGATTGGAAACAGCGTACAACGTCCATAGACCGGTTACATCGTGCGAAAGTGTGGCACGGCGTATAGAGACAACAGGATCCTCATCCTCTGTAAAGAATATATCGGCATCGCCATTTTGCGGATGGCAGAAGAAGAGAAAAGAGCTGTCCCGGAGCAGATAGACTTGCCAGTCCGATTGCGTTTGGCTCAATGCCGATTGGTCGTAGCCAAGATAGGTATCGGATTGATAATGGCGGATAGAACAGGTAGAGTCCGCCTCGTTAAAATCCAGATAATAAATATCCTCATCGGTCAATTTGCTATCGGCAGAGCAAACCGGCACCCTGCCATCTACAACAGCCCCATGGAGACGGAAATTACGCGCCGGAAACTCAATGGTATAATAGCCGGAGGTAAGCGATCCCAAACGCTTGGACGAAACCGCCTGCGAAGTTGTCCAAACGGCATAAAGGGTGTCGTCACGCTGAGGCACAAACGTTTTTTCCGGCAGATAGAGTGCCGGCGCAGAAGTTGTCCGGCTCTTGAGATCAGAGCTTGCCCAACCGCAGAAATGCCAGCCATCCGGATTTTCGCATCCGGGCAGAGTAACACCGGCACCGGCTGACGACTCTTGCATCGTTCGCCAAACCTGCCCTTCCCTGTAGAGCGTCACCTGCTTGGGCTCCGATGGTATAATAGTATATTTGATTTCGTATTTCTCAATGTGCAGAGAATTAGCCGTTCCCTCCAGCCGGATTTGCAGTTCGTCATGTACGGCTGTATTTGGGAAAACAATTTCTAACGGCTGAAAATTCTCATTATTATAAGCGCCAAACCAATCATGGTAGGTGCCGGAATGGGATGACAACACCTCGCCATCTCCATAAACAGTCAGTATCCCTGCCCCGGCGGATTTATTGGAGCGGAGATAGATTGTCACCGATTGCAGGTTTATGTCGCCCGTCTTGGTAAGGGTAAGTGTGGCAGTGTCGTCTTTGCGGACAGAGCCTTTTTGGTACGAGCATGCGTATTCGGCACTGATACCCGAAGGCGTTTCACCGGAGAGGGAGACTTTGCTCTTGGTCTCTACGGTGAAAGTCATCACGGATAATATCAATAACAACAGCTTCATGCGCGCACGTGTTCGTTAGATAAAATTAGGGTTTCGGTCAGGTTAAATCATACCCGTAATGGCGCAACCTGTATTGGTTGGAGCGCCAGTCTTTGTCCACTTTGACGAAGAGTTGCAGATAGACCGGCTTCTGGAAAAACTCTTCGATATCTTTTCTTGCCTGCGCCCCCACTCTCTTCAGAGCAGAACCGCCTTTGCCGATAATAATGCCCTTCTGGCTGTCACGTTCACAATAGATCACGGCACTGATGCGAATGATATTCTCCTCTTCCTGGAACGCTTCCACCTCCACCTCTACCGAGTACGGAATCTCCTTGTCGTAGTTGAAAAGGATCTTCTCGCGGATGATCTCGTTGACAAAAAAGCGCGCCGGCTTATCGGTCAACTGGTCTTTCGGAAAGAATGGCGGACATGCAGGCAGCGCCGCTTTGATAGCGTCGAACAATTGTGCCACACCAAAGCGCTCACGAGCAGAAATCGGGAAGATCGTAGCTTCCGGCAGCTGGCTGTTCCAGTAGGCTACAAGCGATTCGAGCGTCTCCTGGGTAGTCAGATCAATCTTGTTGATGATCAGAAAAACCTTGGTTCCAGCCGCAGCCATTTTCTTGACTTTATTGAGAAAATCGGCATTGCGGTCAGGGTTATCTTGCGGCTCAGTGACATAAAGCAGTACATCGGCATCCACCAATGCCGAGCGGCTGAACTCCAGCATCTGTTCCTGGAGTTTGTAACTCGGCTGCAACACTCCCGGCGTGTCCGAATATACCATCTGGAAGTCATCACCGTTGACAATACCGAGGATGCGGTGGCGGGTGGTTTGCGCCTTGGATGTGATGATCGACAGACGCTCCCCCACCAGTGCATTCATCAGCGTAGATTTGCCTACATTGGGATTACCGACAATGTTCACAAACCCACTGTGGTGAGCTTGTGAACATTGCTGATTTTCATTCATTTGGATTGGATTATTTGCCATTCAGATTAGAAAACGTCAAATAGTTCTTGCGTAGAATTGAAGAGCTTGCCGGTAGAAAGTTTCGTTACCTTGCAGCCCATTTTCCTCTCGATCGCCTTGATGTCAATCTTCTTCGGGTCGCCCATCAGAATGATCGTTACCGGCTTGCCTTGGATGTTCTCTTTGTAGAACTTCTCGATGTCATCAAACGAAATCGCGTTGATCTTGTCGGCATTCACCTTACTCGGGTCGTCCTTGTAACCCAAACGCTGCCAGTACTCGTAAGCCGCAGCCTTGCCACGCATGGACGGTTTGGCGGTCTGTGCAGCCTGACGGAGTGCTGAACGCAGTGCCTCGATATTGGTTGAGTCCTGAGGCATGTCAGCCAAGATATCCAGATATACATTGACGGCATCGTTCACCTTATCCGACTGCGTTCCTACATAGCCGTAGAAATAGCAGTCTTTGCCGGGCAGCGAAGGCGTTGCATCCACACCGTAAGCCGAATAAGCCATTGAGCGTTTTACACGGATCTCGTTCATAATCACACCCGTGAAACCACCGGACATATATTGGTTGAATGCGTCAGATACAACATCTGAAGCGATGTCATACGGACGACCGTTGATGTAGAAATAGAGGTCTGCCTGCTGTACATTGCTGTTCGGCAAGAACAGGATGGTCGGTTTCTCGTATTTCTGGCGATCTTGTACGAACGGCGAGTTCGAAGGCTTCATTCCTTCGGTCAGCGGAAGCTCTGCCACCAGCTTGTCCTCCGGCATTGTTCCGCAATAGAACACATCCAGTGCGTAAGTACGGGCTTCAGCTATCAGTTGCTGTACGCGCGGCAACTCCAGACCCCAGATGTCAGCAAACGGCACCTCGTCCAGATAAGCCGATTTCTTGCCATACATAGCGTATTGCATCAATGCCGATTTCTGAACAGCCGTACGTTTCTGACGGCTCAAACGGCTAAAGAACTCAGAACCTTTGACGGCATCCAGCTGCTTCTGTTCCAGATACGGGAAGAGCAACTGGCGCTTAACCAGATTCATGATCTTGTCCAGGTTCTCGTCCTCACCGGAGATCACTACGGAGAAGTAGGAATCGCTGCAACCGTAACTTACCGATCCGCCCAATTCTGCTACCTGCTGGTCAAAATCCTTACCCTCCAAGTTGGGCATTCCCATGATTCCGGCGTTCTCCATCAGAATGGTAGCGTAAGGCAACAACGGCATCTCGTGTGCACCTACACCGTAACGGAGTTGGAGCGTGAAGACGTCATTCTTGTCGTTCGGAGTGTAGTGGAGTGTTACGTTCTCGCCCAGCGAAGAAACCTTTACATCGCTGAAGTCGTTGAACGTCTGTTTCAACTCGCCCTTCGGCAACTTCAAGAAAGCCTCAGCGTATTCAGTCTTGGCATTCTTAACCGGATCCAGAGGCTTGATATTCGGCTTCGGAAGCGGTTTGGCCTTCATCGACGATGTACCTTCGTCAAACGAAATAGTCATATACGGTGCATCGAAATACTTCTTGGCTACGCGTACGATCTCTTCTTTGGTGAGGGCTTGGATACGCTCGTTTTCGGTCAGTACCTCGTCCAGCGACTTGCCGTAGGTGAACGCATCTACCAACTGGCTCATCTTCGCCGACGAAGACTCGTTCTGCATCTTGAATGCCTGATTGTACATCCGTTTTACGTTGGTTATCAGCTCATCCGAGATTTCGCCGTTCTTGATCTTGTCCACCTCGCGCATAACGATGTTCTTGGTCGTTTTGCTGTCCTCGAACTGTTGCTGGTTGGCATCGTAGTACGGCACTGCCTGAATAATTATTCTACCGGCATTGCGACGCGAGTCGCTGAATACTCCGGCAAACTGTACATCACCCTTGGTATTCAGTTTGTCCAGCAAACCGGTCTGACCGTTGTAGAGCAAAGCCAGCACAAAATCCAATACATCCTGGTCGGGATCACCCTCTTTCACACCTTGATAGATCCACGCCTCTTGTGCGTTATAACCCATTTTGTAGTGCTTTGAAGGATTGCCTGCAAACGATACCTCAGGATAGCTCGGACGCTCAGGAAGAGTCTTCGGCACAAGGCGGGAGAATGTCTCTTGAATCATCGGCTTAACCTCCTCCGTATTGAAGTCACCAACAAGGATAAGCGCCATGTTGTTAGGCACATACCAGGTGTTGTAGAACTCGATCAGACGGCTCAGACGCGGATTCTTCAAGTGCTCCGGCAAACCGATCACATCGCGCTCGTACGGACTGCCTTTGTAGATATCGGCAAAAAGCTGTTTCTGTACCTGCGAAGACGGCTCGTTAGCATACATGTTGTACTCCTCGAACACGTTCTCCAACTCTGCCTGGAATGTACGGAAAACAGGATTGATCAGACGGTCGGAGAAGATCGTCAGCCAACGGTACATCTCTGCTGCAGGGAAAGAGTTGTGATAAGCGGTCAGGTCATATGACGTATAGGCATTCACGCCCTCGGCACCGATCAGATCCATCATGTTGAAGAAGTCTTCCGTCGAAGAGATCTTTGCTTCACGCATGGAGCACTCGTTGATCTGTGTTGCCAGTTGCTCACGCAGTTTTGGATCCTTGGCATCGCTGTATTGGTCGTAGAGAGCGATGATCGAATCATAAATCGGTTTTTCTTTCTCCCAATCCAGAGCGCCGATGCGCTGTGTTCCTTTGAAGAGCATATGCTCCAGATAGTGTGCCAAACCGGTATATTCGGCTGGTTCGTCCACTGCACCGGCACGGACTACCACATAACCGGTTACATCCGGTTGATCGTGATCCTCCCATAGCATTACAGTGAGACCGTTCTCTAACTTGTACTCAGACAGTCCCTCCCGGGATTGGGCTGAGAGAAATGCGGTGCCGCACATCAGCAGCAGAGCGCTAAGTAAATACTTTCTCATTGTTGTTAATATTTTAATTTTGTTAAAAATCGATGCAAAAGTAGTGTTTTCTCCTCATGTAGTATAGGAAAAATCCGTCTTTTACCACTCCAACAGCACTTTTCCGCACTGACCGCTGACCATCACGTCAAAGCCTTTCTGGAAGTCCTCGAACTTGAACCGGTGGGTGATCACCGGACTCAGATCCAATCCGCCAAGCAGCATTTGCTCCATTTGGTACCAGGTTTCCCACATTCGTCTTCCCGTTATTCCTTTGATGGTCAACGCATTGAAAATCACATCCGACCAGTTCACCTGTGTGTCGCTCGGCAGAATTCCAAGCTGGGCGATGTTCGCACCTTTGTACATGTGCTCGATCATCTCGTTGAAGGCTGCCGGTGCGCCGCTCATCTCCAGTCCTACGTCGAAGCCGCGGATACCCAATTGTCTCATTGCGTCCTCTACGGTCTCGCCTTTCGAGCCATCGACAGTCAGCGTAGCACCCATCTTCTTCGCAATCTCCAGACGAAGCGGATTGATATCCGTCACCACGATGTTTTTTGCACCCGCGTAGCGGCAAATACCGGCTGCCATCGTTCCGATCAATCCGGCTCCGGTGATCAGCACATCTTCGCCTAACAGCGGGAAAGCCAGCGCCGTGTGGGTTGCATTACCGAACGGATCCATGATGGCTGCGAAATCATCGGGAATCTCAGGACGGAGTTTCACCACATTGCTCTCCGGAATAGTCACGTACTCTGCAAAACAGCCGTCTTTGCCCATGATTCCCACGGAAATGGTGTTCTCGCACACATGTCCCATACCTCTCCGGCAGTTGCGGCAGTGCCCGCAGACGATGTGACCTTCAGCCGTCACACGCTCGCCTACTTTGAAGTTACGTACACCGGCGCCCACTTCGGCTACGATGCCTACGAACTCATGACCCATCGTATAAGGCGGTTTGCAGTGGCTTTGCGACCATGCGTCCCATTTGTACATATGCAGGTCTGTCCCGCAGATGGCGGCTTTGATGACCTTGATCAGTACATCGTTCACGCCCACTTCCGGCATCGGCACTTCTTCCATCCAGATGCCCGGCTCCGCATATTTCTTTACAAGAGCTTTCATCCTTTCATTTTCCTCCTTTCATCTTCATCCTTTCAATACACCAAGTTTCGTGCCAATCTTCGTAAAGGCGGCGATACATTTATCCAGTTGCTCGCGTGTATGGGCGGCGGAAACCTGTACACGGATACGCGCTTGCCCTTGTGGAACCACCGGATAATAGAAGCCGGTGACATATATGCCCTCCTCCTGCAAAGCCGCAGCGAACTCCTGGCTCAGCCGTGCGTCATACAGCATTACTGCACAAATTGCCGATTGCGTCGGTTTGATATCAAATCCGGCGGCTTTCATCTTCTCTACAAAGTAAGCGGTGTTCTCGTGCAAACGGTCTTGCAGTTCGTTGCTCCGCGTCAGGATCTCAAACGTCTTGATACCTGCCGCTGCAATCATCGGCGGAATGGAGTTTGAGAACAGATACGGACGGCTGCGCTGGCGCAACAGGTCGATGATCTCTTTCTTACCTGTCGTGAAACCGCCTACCGAACCGCCGAAGGCTTTGCCTAACGTACCGGTGATGATCTCCACCTTGCCGCGCATGTTGTATAGTTCGGTCACGCCGTGTCCCGTCTTGCCGACCACGCCTGCCGAATGGCTCTCGTCCACCATTACTAAGGCATTGTATTTCTGCGCCAACTCGTATATCTTGTCCAGCGGACACACATTGCCGTCCATCGAGAACACGCCGTCGGTGGCGATAATACGGAAACGCTGTGCCTGCGCTTTCTTCAGTTGCTCCTCCAGATCGTTCATATCGCCGTTCGCGTACTTGTAACGCACTGCTTTGCAGAGCCTTACACCGTCGATGATAGAGGCGTGGTTGAGTGCATCCGAGATGATCGCATCTTCGGCTGTCAGCAGCGGCTCGAACAATCCGCCGTTCGCGTCAAAACATGCGGCATAGAGAATAGTATCTTCCGTTCCGAAGAAATCGGAGATTACTTTCTCCAACTCCTTGTGCGTGTCCTGCGTGCCGCAGATGAAACGCACCGACGCCATTCCGTAGCCGCGTTCGTCCATCTTTGCTTTCGCGGCCTCGATCAACTCTTTGTTGTCCGCCAAACCGAGGTAGTTGTTCGCACAGAAGTTAATCACCTCCTGCTCCCTGGTACTTGGTACTTGGTCACTTGGTACTTCCACCTTAATGCCACTCGATTGCGGGGTCACAATCACGCGCTCTTTCTTGTAGAGTCCGGCTTCTTCGATTTCTTGCAGTGTCTGCTGCAGATGTTTTTGAAAATCTGTGTACATAGTATTATTTTGTAGATTTTAGATAAAGAACATAATCATCATTTGTCCGGTCAGCACGCGCAAGAACATCGTCAACGGATAAACCGTCGAGTAAGCGACGGCGGCACGGTCGTTAAGCGACGATTGCGAAGTGGCATAAGCCAATGCCGGCGGATCGGTAGTCGATCCGGCTATCAGTCCCATTACCGTGAAATAATCCAGTTTCATGTACCAACGGGCGAAAATGCCTACTATCAGCAGCGGCAACAGGGTTATGATAACACCGTAACCGATCCATACATAGCCGCCGTCCAACAGCGTTGGCACGAAACTCTTACCGGCACCGAAACCGACTGACGCCAGGAACAATGCGATACCGATCTCACGGATCATCAGGTTCGCGGACGAAGTAGTGTACGTCACAATGTGCCATTTGGGACCAAATGCGCCGATGATAATTGCTATTATCAGCGATCCGCCTGCCAAACCGAACTTAAACGGCTGACTCAATCCCGGTAACATTAACGGTACAGAACCCAATAGCACGCCCAACACAATGCCGCAGAACAGCGATGCCAGATTAGGTGCATCCAGTTTCTTGGTCGAGTTTCCTAACGCCTTGCCTAATTTCTCTACCGCTTCTTTCTCACCCACAACGGTCAGGCGGTCGCCCATCTGCAACTGCAACTCCGGCGTTGCCAACAGCTCGATTCCGGCACGACGGACACGCGTCACTGTGATCTGGAACGCCTCGCGCACCTTCAAATCGCTGATTCGTTTGCCGTTGATCTTGGGTTTGGTCACGATAATATGGCGGTTCACAAGGTGAACATCTTTCTCTTTCTCCTCCCACTCTACATCGGTCTGACTACCCAACAGCAGAATCGTCTTCTCGTTTTCCTGATCGCTTACGAAACGCACTTTGTCTCCCACATGGAGAATAGTGTCGGCGTCGGGCATCGTCTCGTTGCCTTCGCTGTCCAGACGGCGGGTCACAATCACATTCACATGCGTCAGCAATTTCAGATCACGCACACGGATACCTTCCACTTGCGGATTGGTCAGCGTCAGATCGTAGTGTTCTACGTGTTTCTCCTCGCCTTTTTCGGTTTTCACGCGATCCTCTTCTTTGTCCAACTTAATACCAAATACCCATTTGATAACCATCAGCGAGAACAATATTCCCACCACGCCAAGAGGATAAGCCATCGCATAACCGCTTGCTATATTGGGATTGGCAACGCCCGTAATGTCCTGGAAAGTCTGCTGTGCGGCACCCAGACCCGGTGTATTGGTAACGGCACCGAAAAGAACACCGGTCATCGTTGCAATATCTACGCCGCTCACTCTGCTTATCACATAAGCTGTCACGCAGCCCAACACCACAATGGTTGTTGCTAACAGATTAAGACTCAGTCCGTCTTTGCCGAACGATGAGAAGAAGCTTGGTCCCACTTGCAGTCCGATGGAGTAAACGAATAGAATCAGACCAAGGTCTTTGGCGAATGACTCTACCAGCGGATCGAGGGTCATTCCGAAATGGCTGCACGCAATCGCGCAGAACAGAATCCAGGTGATTCCTAATGTTATACCTTTAATCTTCAGTTTGGCACCAAGGAATATACCGGCGGCTATCGCCAGTGCCAGCACTAAAATCGAGTGCGCTATTCCTTCGCCGAAAAACAAATTTTGTAACCACATATAGTTTTTTTTACTTTTTAGGCTCTTGCACTTCTGATATTTTCACGTGCGAGCCGGTAATACCTTAAATATAAAATATAAATACTAATTTGGGCGCAAAATTACTAAATTTTTCGGACATACGCAAATCTTTATGACTTTTTATAACAAAATACCTGATAATTATGATAACTTTGCAGCCATTTTATCGTAAAATCGCACAATTATTTGCATAATTCAAAAACTTTTCGTACCTTTGCACCCGAAAATCGAAAATGTTCGGGGTATTAGCTCATCTGGCTAGAGCGCAACACTGGCAGTGTTGAGGTGAGCGGTTCGAGTCCGCTATACTCCACAATAAAACACCGTCGCTTGCCGACGTTATTTTCCATTTTGTCTTATAGCTTAAACCGGGCTGTCGTCAAGCAGCTCGGTTTTCTTTTACATTTTTTGGATCATTTTTGATAATTTTGGACTAATAAGAAAAAAACAGCCTTGCGGCGTTGGGTCGCCGCAAGGTTACAACCTCAAACAAAGCAGCTTTGCTGCTCAAACAAACGAAGTCAAACAAAGGCAAAGCCCCAAATTTGGTTAATCTGTGGACTAATAAAAATATTTGGGACTAATTAAAAATCCATATTCTCAGCCGTTTTTAGTGTTTTTTGATAATTTTGCTTCAATTTCCAACCATTTCACATGCAAAAAATTTGCACAATCCAAAAACTTTTTGTACCTTTGCACCCGCTTTCCGAAGCCCTCTGATTCATCCGCATTTTGAGAACCGTTTTATCACACATACATAGCCAAATCAGACTAACGAGACAGAATCGAGACAGAATCGGGCAAGGGTTTCAGCGGGGTTTGGTAAGCACTAACAGGGATGCATTTAGAGATCCCGTTGACATGTTTTGGAACCAACAACCTTATAAATAACAATTTTTATGGCAAAAGTCACTTTAAGCAAAAACTTCAAAAAGTACACAGGCACACCACCGCCTAATGACCATCGTTTTTATCTCACCAACCGCTTTGGAGAAACAATCTTTTCCCATTGCCCTATTCATCGTGATCCGGAAAAGGTCTCCCAGGCGCAACACGACTCTTTCAAACTCATCGTGCAAGCGTCCGCTAAAGCCGATGCAGACCTCAAAGACCCCGTCAAACATGACGAGTGGCGGCGCCAATGGAACGCTTCCTTTGCCCAACGCACCGCAAAGCACTACAAGACACTGCGCGGCTTCGTTATTGCCGCTTACCGCAAACAACTAAAAGCCATACTCCCGCTGTTCCTCGTCTTCATCGGCGCTTTGGGAACACTTTCCGCCAAACCCTCTTCTGCCGTACAGTTTGCCGCCGATGGCATTTGGTACGAAACAATCAACAGCCGCCAAGTGCGCATTATTGCCGATCCCACCGACAGTTTATATCGCTTGATGGACACCATTTCCATTCCCGTTTCCATCGACTATAACGGCAAGAAATACCAAGTCTCCGAAATCGGCGACCAGGCTTTCCGATACTGCCATCTCTTGCGGCAAATATCCCTTCCGGACAACTTGCGCAAAATCGGCTATCAAAGCTTTATGAACTGCACTCAATTGGCGGAAATACACTTGCCAGGATCTTTACGAAAGATCGATGAAATGGCGTTTTATGGATGCGCCAGTCTCAAAACCGTCTATGTCGGCAAACATATCAAAAAATGGCCGGATATGTGTTTCTCCGATTGTACAAACCTCCAATCCATCTGGCACGCCGCACGCCGTGCACCGCGCTCACACCCCATGACTTTCTTCAATTGCAGCGATTCTATCACATATTACCGCCTACGATAAACGGCACACCGCCTGATCTTCTGCCATCCCCCTACAGCGCTTCCCCGCACCCGTGGGCGAAAGCCGCTGCCATGGAGGTTATCGGGCAGATTCACAGCTATATGGAGCAGACACCTCAATCCGAACTTCATCGTCTCGGAAAAATGTTCGGAGTGCTCGTTATTCGCGATGAAAACGGCGGTTTTGGCTACCTCAAGGCGTTCTCTTCCCTTCTGGACGGCAAACATACGATAGACGGATTTGTGCCGCCCATATTCGATTTTGCCGAACCGGACGGCTATTTCCGCCAAGAGGAAGCCTCTATCTCGTCCATTAACACACAACTCAAACACCTCTCGGCAAGCGATCCTGCCGCTCAAAACCGAAGAAACGGACTCCTTCAGCTCCGCAAAACCAAGAGCCGGGCTCTCCAGCGGTGGCTGTTCTCGCAATACAATGTACTCTCCGGCATTGGCAAAACACGCAATCTGGTGGATATATTCGCGCAAGAAACACCGATTTTATCGGCAGAAGAATACTTCTCACCCATCCGTAACAACACCCCTTCAACGCTTCCGCCGGCAGGCGCTGGCGAGTGTTGCGCACCCAAACTGTTGCAGTTTGCCTTCCTGCACCACCTCGCACCTCTCGCCCTGGCGGAGTTCTGGATCGGAGCACCGCCTCTCAACGAACTGCGGCGCGACGGCTATTTCTACGGCGCGTGCCTCGGCAAATGCCGGCCGATACTCAACCACATGCTACAGGGCATTGACATACAAGAAGAACCCTTACCGCCGTTTCAACGGGAAAAAATAGACATTTTATACCAAGACGAATGGCTTATTATTGCGATGAAACCTTCTGGAATGCTCACTACCGCCGGTAAAAACGGCTCACTCAGCCTCGAAGAATACCTGCGCCAAAACCTGAAAACACCCCTTCAAGCCGTTCACCGCCTTGATCAGGACACTTCAGGATTAGTGGTTTTGGCTAAAACCCAAGAGGCGTACAGGCGCATGCAAGCCCTCTTCAGAACACGCGAAGTGAAGAAACGCTACGAAGCCGTGATCGAATGTGACCCGGACTCACTTCCTCCCGCACAAGGCGAAATCACTCTCCCACTCCTTCCTAACCCGTTCGACAGACCACGGCAAATCGTTGATTACGAACACGGTAAACCTGCTTACACCAAGTACAACATTAGATCACAGCTATCCCCATCCCGCTTTCTCGTTGATCTCTACCCCCTTACCGGCAGAACACACCAGTTGCGCGTACATTGTGCCCATTTCAACGGACTAAATGCACCCATTCTGGGCGACAGACTATACGGAAAACCTGCTGACCGCCTCTATCTGCACGCTGCCGAACTGCAATTCACCCATCCATTCACCCATATTTTGCTCTCACCTAAAGTAGCACTGGAGATTTCATTTTAATGAAATACGAATGAATGTTTTAGAAGCCAGGCGACTGCCTTCGCACAAATCATAAGCACCTACAGCAAACATGCATTACTTAAAGCAACACTTTAGAAAAATCAACATTTACAAAATATGTTTTGCAACATGTTTCGCAATTTTATGCCTAAAATATTTGCACATTTCAAAAAAAATCACTACCTTTGTGCCAAATTTTAACACCTTGAACTATTAACCTTATAAAATCAACGCCTTATGAAACACACTTTGACTTTGATTGGAATGGCATTAGCAGCTGTCATGATGGTTAGTTGCGCGAACAACGCTTCCAACCAGAATGCCTCCCCGCAAGACGAATGGGACCAGCAATGGGGAGAGAATCCGGACACTTTCCGCACCCCGGATCTCAACTGGCTCAGCCTACGCGGACACGTTAAGAAAATGGTCATGAACGGCAGAACTACCTTTGAGTTGGACAGAGACGGAAACCTCACCTATCTTCAGTTGCACACCCTCTCTCTGGATGACATAACCCGTAATGCCGAAGGACAGATCATCAAACTCACCAATCTGGAGTACGCCAAGTCGGAAGATGTCGTGATTTTTGAGTACGGGTACGACGAGAACGGATTTCTTGAGTATGAGGCACGCTTTATGCCTAACGGAAGCCATTACCACCATTACACACTCGACAGACTGGGCAATATTAAGAAAGGAGTCTTCGATTACTCCAAAGGTAAAGAAGACCTGCACGCAATCGAATTATATAAATACGATGAAATCGACTCACACGGCAACTGGACAAAACTCACAGTCACCAAGAACTCTACCATCGAACCGGAGTTTACAGTGGAGCGCGTGATCGAATACTACGAATAAAATGAAAAAATTTGGTTTTATCCTCCTGCTGTGCGCCTTTGCGGTTGCTACACAGGCGACAGACGTACGAAAAGGCAACTTGGCATTTAATATCGTCAGCAAACGGTACCATATTGCCGAAGCCACTTACCTGCCCCAAGAAGAAAGCGTCAACCTCCAGAAGGCGGTCATCCCTTCGCATTTCTGGTACAAAGCAAGACGTTACAAAGTCTCCGTCATCGGAAACGGGGCTTTCGGAGGCTGCTGGAAACTGCGTTATGTGCAGATCCCCGCTACCGTCACCGCCCTCGGCAAAGGAGCTTTTGCATGGTGCATTAACCTGGAGGAGATCGAACTCCCCGAAGGGATTTGCGTCATCGCCGAAGACGCTTTCAGCAGTTGTCCCAATCTCAAAGCCGTCTATGTACCACAGGGACATAAACAGCGGATACAAGACTTACTCCCAAAAGAATTGCGATATTTGGTAAAGGAAAAAGGGTAAAAATCCAAAAAAATGCACTTTTTATGCAATAAAAACTCTCACATGCTTGCGTATGTGAGATTTTTTTTGTAATTTTGCACGCAATTTTGTGAATTTATGATAACATAACACAATCTACAATATGAAAAAGACATTCATTATTACCTCTCTTACGCTCGCGCTTGTGCTCGCAGGCTGCTCGGAGAAACCGTACATTGACGCCCCTGGGGACAACTCGCACAATCTGGATTCAATCCCTACGGTAGCTGATCCGGATCCTACTCCTGATCCCGCTGGCGTAGCCGTGCCGGAAAATGCCATTACGGTTAACGAAGCGGTTAATATCGGTAAGAAACTGGCTTCGCAGCAAGTGACCGACCAAGAGTATTATATCAAAGGTTGGATTACCCGTTTCGACGAGACTCAGCGCGGAAAAGCGGACTTTGAGGACAAGTTCAAGCAATACGGTAATGATTATGTTTATCTCAGTGCGCGTCAGGACGGACAGGGAAGCAAAGAGTTCTACTGCTACCGTATTCTGGGTAAGAACGGTGCACCGCTGCCGGATCATGAAGCGCTCCAAATTGGAGACTTCGTGGTTGTCAAGTGCAAAATCACCAATTATAACGGTATTATCGAGAATAACGGCACCTGCGCCACCTACTCTTCCTCCAATCCGCACTTCAACGAAGTGTTCCCGCCGTTCCCTGGTTGTCCGGAGCCGGGCGAAGGAGAAATCAGTGTGAACCGCGCCAAAGAGATCTGCGACAGTATCGGAGCCGGTAAGACTACAAGTGAGACTTATAAGATCCGCGCCGTGGTTGTAAGCGTAACAGACAAGACCTTGGGCTCATATGGCAACATGACCTTTAACATCTCCTCCGACGGCGATGTGACCGCTACCTGCTACCGGCTCTTCTACAAGAGCGCGAACAACAAGTTCACCAATATCAACCAGGTAATGGTCGGCGACACCGTACTCGTGAACGCCAAAATCCAGAACTATAACGGTACTTGCGAACCGGTACAAGGATTTATTGAGCAATCCACTAACCCGAATTTCTAAGCAAACAAAATAAAATAACTAACAATAAAAAATGGCAACATTACAAAAAATTCGTAACCATGGCGTAGTCCTCCTCTTGATTGTAGGAGCTGCCATGCTGGCATTTATCCTTGGAGATGCCATCAACTCAGGTAGTAGTTTCTTCAATCTTAAAAATCGCAAAGTAGCTGTCATCGAAGGCAACAACATTATGCCCGAAGAGTATCAGGCTATGATTGACGAGACTACCAAATTAATGGAAATTCAGTACAACCAAAGCAGTTTTGACGAGGAGATGACCGTTCAGATCCGCGAACAAGTTTGGCAACAACTCCTCATGGAGAACTTGCTCAACTCGCAAGCTGACAAGATCGGTTTGGCTGTTACAGATGAGGAAATCGACGATTTCTTCGCTCAAAACGGTCAAAACATGCGCCCCGAGTTCCGCGAGAGCAATGTTTTCCGCAGAATGATCTATGTTGAGAACTTGCAGCGCAAGTACACCACCCTTGTTCAAAGCCTGATCCGTCCAAACTCTCTGGATGCAGAGTTCGCTTATGAGGCTCGCACCAATTTCGCTAACACTCAGTACGTTATGGCTCCCTATGCAGCCATCGCTGACAGCACTGTCGAGGTAAGCGAAAGCGATATCAAGAAACTCTACGACGAACGCAAGCATGCATTCAAACAGAAAGCTAATCGCGAGATCGCTTATGTCATCTTCGCTGACGATCCTTCCAAAACCGACTTCGCGGATACCGAAGCCGCTATCAAAGGCGTTGAGGAAGCTTTCAAAACCAACGGTGTGGATACACTCGAACATATCAAGAGCTCCATTGATCCTAAAACTGGACTTATCTACGAGGAAAACGAGTACACCGAAGCTACCGTGCCCGCACAATATAAGGAATTTGCTTTCGCTGCAGGCGTACAAGCTGGTGCAAGCACCGATTTGGCACTCGTTGACGGAACCTATTCTTTGGCTCGTGTCACCAAATGCAACTACTTTACTCCGGACTCTATCCGATTGAGTATCAAACTCGTAGGCGACACCACCACTCCTGCACAGGTACAATGGGTACGTATGGACGAGATGCCTCAGTTCATCAAAGATAGCATTGCCAAAACTCCCGTTGGACAGTTCTTCGTGCTTCAGAACCAGGGGCAGGAGGTCGCTTACACCGTAGATTCTACCACCACTCCGACCCGCAAGGTTACTTTGGCAGTTCTCCGTGGAGAGGTTCTTCCCTCAAGCAAGACACACAATGCAAACTATAATATCGCTAAGCAGTTTGCTGTGAACAACAAGACGGAAGAGGATTTCCGCGCTTCAGCTGAGAAAGACGGTCTGACAATCATCCCGCAGCCGAGTTTGTTGGCTACTACCCATAACGTAGGCCAGCTGAAACAGAGCCGCGAAGTTGTCCGCTGGGCATTCCAGCAAGACAAAGAGGGTGTTGTCAGCGATGTATTCGAGTGCGGTAACAATTTTGTTGTAGCTGTTCTCGTTGAGATTCATGACGGTGAGTACGCTTCGCTGGATCAGGTTGAGCCGCAACTCCGCGCAGAGTTGATCAAACGTCAGAAAGCTGCACAACTCAAAGAGCAACTCAACGGCAAGTCTCTCGCAGAGGCTGCCAAAATCGCCAATACACAGGTCGCTAATGCAGATTCCGTCAGCCTCGGAGACTACATGTTCGCTACCGTAGGCGTTGAGCCTGCAGTATTGGGCACCGCATTGGCACAAGAGGTCAACAAAGTGAGCGCCCCGGTTGAGGGAAATCAAGGCGTATTTGTTATCAAGACAACCGCCAAAGGTAAAAAAGCTACCGGAAAGTTTGATGCTAAACAAGAGATGCAAACACTCCTCCAACGTTATTCCTACGCCGCTTATCAGGCGCTGAATATCCTGGAGCAGAAAGCTGACATTACTGACAACCGCGGAAACTTCCAATAATGCGTGCGCGCGTACGTGTATAATATAAGGAGAGTGCCCTCTTTGGGCAACTCTCCTTTCTACTAAAATGAAACATAATAGTCCTTGGCTCTGGGTACCGACGCTGTATTTTACAGAAGGTATTCCCTATTTTCTGGTGAATAGCATCTCGGTTATGCTTTTCGCCAAGATGGGTGTTCCTAACGATCAACTCTCTTTCTTCACCACACTACTCTATTTTCCTTGGTTCCTAAAGGGATTATGGAGTCCTTTCGTGGATATCTTGCGCACCAAAAGGTGGTGGATTATATCGATGCAAGCGCTTATCTCCGCACTTTGTATCCTGCTTACACTCACCCTCCCCCATCCGTCCGCAGAGATGATTGCCGCGAAGACGACTTCCGTAGGAATGTTCCGGTTCACGCTCATCCTCTTTATCATTGCAGCCTTTGCCTCGGCTACGCATGACATTGCCGCCGATGGATTTTATATGCTTGCCCACGACAGGAAGAGCCAAGCCGCTTTTGTCGGCATCCGTTCCACCTTCTACCGCATTGCAGCCGTCTTCTCTCAAGGAGTCATCGTTTATATCGCAGGATATATGGAGAAACAGACAGGTGACATTCCTTTCTCCTGGCAAGTGACATTGGGTGTCACAAGCGTTATTATGCTCTGCGTCACCCTCTACCACTCTTTCTTTCTCCCCCGTCCTGAAGAAGACAAGCCTCGCACGACTACTGACTTCCGGGGGGCGTTCTCCGAACTCGGACAATCCTTTGCTTCCTTCTTCACCAAACCCGGCGTAGGCTTGGCTATCGGATTTATGCTCCTATACCGCTTGAGTGAGGGATTTTTGGTAAAACTCAGCCTGCCTTTCCTGGTCGATTCTACCGCTACCACTCTGCGCAACGGACAGATTATCGGAGGAGGCTTGGGACTGAACACCGACACCGTTGGCGTGCTATACGGCACGATTGGCGTCATCTGCCTGCTTTTAGGAGGCATCTTGGGTGGCATATACATTTCCCGCAAAGGACTCAAACGCTCCTTGTGGCTCATGGCTGCCGCGCTCACACTGCCCAGTTTTGTTTACTGTTACCTCAGCATGGCGCAACCGGAATCCCTCTGGCTTATCGGCACTGCTGTCAGCTTTGAACAGTTCGGTTACGGCTTTGGCTTCACCGCCTATATGATGTATATGATGCATTTCTCCGAAGGTGCATACAAAACTTCGCACTACGCCATCTGCACCGCCTTTATGGCGCTGTCGATGATGATTCCGGGATTTATTGCCGGCAGTATTGAACTCGCCGTCGGTTATTCCGCCTTCTTCTGGATTGCCAATAGTTGTAGTATTACTACCTTTATCATTACCTATTTTGTTTATAAAAAACTGGAAGATTAGCCTTAACAGACTGACCTTCTTGCCAAAACTGTCATATTATGAATAAACGAATTATCCCTGACGTCATCACCAGTTGCAACCTCCTTTGCGGAGCGATAGCCGTCTTTTTGGCAACCAAAGGGGTGTTTGTCTGGGCTTTTGTCTTTATCTTGGGAGGAGCATTCTTCGATTTCTTCGACGGTTTGAGTGCCCGTCTGCTCAAAGCACCGAGTCCCATCGGTATTCAGTTGGACTCATTGGCGGATGACATAACCTTTGGTTTAGCCCCTGCTATGATGTTATTCTGTTACTTGCTCCCCGTCTTGGGATGGTGGGCTGGCATTGCACTGCTCATGGCGGCTTTTGCCGCATTGCGTCTGGCTAAATTCAATGTGGACGAACGCCAGCACAACTCATTCATCGGCTTGGCAACACCTGCCAACGCACTCTTCTGGGGAGGTCTCTGTTGTATGCCGTACGCAATGCTCAAATACGACTGGATTGCATGGGCGCTGCTCGGACTGTCGCTCTTCAGCGGCTATCTGATGAATGCCGAGATCCCGTTCTTCAGCTTCAAGGCGTTCAAAAAAGAGAAAGCTACCATCGTCGCTTTCCTCTGCGGATGTGTGGTACTGATTGCCCTCTGCATTACCAAAGCACTGATTACAAGCCATATTGAATATGCTTTGTTTAGCGGAACAGCCTGCGTACTATGGTATGTGGCATTGAATCTCATGCTTGTTTGTGTTAAAAAGAAATAACTCCCTTGTCCCCCATGAAAAAACTTACCTTGGTCTCTGCTCTTGTCCTTTCACTCGGTATTTTTGCTAACGAGATACCTGAGGGGTACTATAATTCCATTGATGGAAAAAAAGACTCTGTGCTCAAATCGGCACTAAGCCTCATAATCCGTGGAGGCACAAGGTACGAATATGGCACCAACTCCTATCACTCCACCTCCAATCCGCCGGAGTGGCAGGTAGGTGATCTCAAATCTTATGGAACTTGGCAGGCTCTGCCTTTCACTGACCATAAACCTAGCACTCGCGGAGGCGTTTGGGACATGTACTCCAATTGTGTCCGCTATTATCCGAATAAACAGGGAGACTCCGGCTGCTCACTCAATATCGAGCACTGCCTGCCCAAGTCCTGGTGGGGCTGGAACAAAGATCTGAGTTCAAGCGATCCCGCATGGATTGCCTACAAGGATCTGTACAACCTCAACCCCTCCGACCAGCGCGCCAACTCTCAAAAGAGCAATTACCCTCCCGGACACGTGAAGAAAGGCGATAAGTTTGATAACGGCTCTTTCCGTATTGACAATGCCACGTCGTCCGGCTACGGGTATATCTGCTGGGAACCGGCTGAAGAATACAGGGGCGATTTTGCACGCACCTATTTCTATATGGCTACAGCCTACGAGTACCTGAACTGGACTGCCTATACCAAATATATCAGCAACGCAAACTATCTGATGTTTTCTGACAGTATTCAGAAAGTGCTCTTGGACTGGCATAGAGCGGATCCGGTGAGTCCGAAAGAACTTTGCCGGATGGATATGATTTCAGATATTCAGCACAACAGGAATCCGTTTATCGACTACCCTGAGTTGGTCGAATATATCTGGGGCGACAAGAAAGGGCAAACGGTTGACCTGTCTGCTTTGGACTGCGTTTTTGAGCAAGGATGGTGCCCGGACGATATGGAAGAACCGGAGCCGCAGATTTATGACACCATTATCAATCTGCCGGCAATCACTGCCGCGCTTGTGAACGCCGTTAATCACGACGGGATCCGCGGAAACGCCAATAGCGGTATCCTGTCCAACGGAAATGCATCTATCACGATGGGCAAAAGCAGTACCGACGGAGAGATTTCGTTTACAGGTTTGAACCTGACAGACAGCGCGATTCTTGCATTCAGGGCTTCTCCCTATAACAGTGCGACCTCCATGCAACTGGACATCTATTATGACCAAGTAATAGACACTTCGATATGCGTAACGGTTGAGAAAGAGACCAGGAATGAAATCCGCTACCGGCTGGCTGTTCCTGCCGGCACAAAATCGATCCGCTTAGTCTCCGTAGGAGGAGCCACAACCAAACGTGCCTGCATACAGGAATTATATCTGTTGCAATGCAATCCCCCCTCTCCTGATGACCACACCGGCATTGACCACCATACATCGCTCGACACTTCCCCGCGCAAAGAATTGCGTGACGGGACGATGGTTATTATCCACGGAAAGTCAATTTATAGCACTTTAGGGACACTTATTCACTAAAGTGTCAATTTTTACACATTTTCCGCGAGAAACTACACGCGCGCGTAAAGATTTATGTGTAACTTTGCAGGCGAAACAGAATGAATACTTTTTTAACACTAAAATTTATATGAAAAAACATCTTTTTGCAGTTTTACTTTTTTGCCTCTGCTTGGCGCCGCTAACAAGCACTAAAGCAGAAACGGTAGTAGAGGGTCAGTCCACGGAAGGAAAGGACTTCTGGGTCACATTCTTGAGAGCAGACCAGGATGACAACAATCAATTGGAGCTTTCCCTGTCAATTTCTTCCCGCGAGGATTGTAATGTTACTATTACCAATCCTTTCACCGGCTATTCGGAGACTGTATCGGTCTCTGCCAACAACATGACCCTTGTAGAACTCTACTCCGGTAATGTTCTTGCCGACAATGCCCGTTCTGCCATGGCTGGTACAGGAAAAGTCTGCTATGCTGTCAACTCGGAGCAGGTCGATACCTGCGCACTGCATGTTACCGCAACTGCAAACATTTCTCTTTTCGCTACCAACTACAAGAAAGCCACATTCGATGCAACCAACGTGTTGCCGACAGCTTCGCTCTTGGACGAGTACTATATTCAGACCTATACCCCATCCGACCATAGCGGAACAGGTTCTACCCAAGGTAGCCACTTTGCCGTCATTGCGGCAGAAGACAATACCATTATAGATTATTGCCCCTCTGAATATACCACTACAATTACCAGGGCAAAAAATGCACTTAATTTTGTAGGTGGAGACATTAATATGGTGGACGAAGACTTGCGCGATTTCGCCCGCTTCCAAAAAGGAGACACCCTCCATTCGCCTGTCCTCAAAAAAGGACAAGTCTGGTATGTATGGACTGGCATGAAAGACAACGCAGAAGGCGATCTCTCCGGTACATATGTCAAAGCGCGTAATGGCAAGAAGATTGCAGTCTTCCAAGGTTGTCCGCACACCAATATTCCCTATCAGGTAAAACAACGTGACCATATTTTCTCACAAGCAATGCCTACCCAGTACTGGGGAAACACCTTCGTCTTGACAGCTTCGGCAAGTCGCCCTGCGGATAAAATCCGTATTCTGGCACTGAATGACCAAACCGAAGTCCGTATTAACGGAGACTCCGTTTATACATTCGATTTTGCCACTAACCCAAAACGCTATTGGGAGTTCGAGATCGGATCCTACGGCACTTATGCCAAGAACGGAAGCTGTCTGGTAACAACCTCTTGCCCCTGCGCTGTACACCTGTTCATCGTGTCGCAACAGTACCATGGAGACAAGAACTCCAGCGGAGACCCGGCTATGCTGTGGATCAACCCTATTGAGCAACAGATCGACCAAGTCACTTTTGCCACTTATGCCAGCAAAAACGGTACTACCGCACACTATGTCAATGTCGTAACCGACAAACCGCAGTCCATGACGCTGGACGGTACTTCTATTGAGAGCAATTTCTCTCCGGTTGACGGTTCTAACACCTATCATTACGCACAAGTATCACTCGGCAGCACCGCTACCTCGCACACTCTCAAGAGCGAAAACGGCAATTTTATCGCCCATGTGTACGGATTTACTGCCAACGAGTCCTACGGCTACTCTGCAGGAGGTGCCACCAAGCCGCTGACACAGTATATCACCATCAACGGACAGATTTTCACCCCTGAGAGCGAAAATACCCTTTGCGGTGAAGACACCATTAAGTTTGCTTGCCACCCCGACTACGAATATGAGAAAATAGAGTGGTATTTCGGCGATGGTTCCAATGACCTCACCAACCGGGATTCCGTAGCACACTTCTATGAGAAATCCGGTGTCTATGACGCATATGTACTTATCTATCGCGAGAGCAGTAACCTCTGCTCGGGACAAAGTGCCGTTGACCGCATTCCTATCAAAGTGACCATCGGCCGGTACGAGTTCTCTATCGGTACGCCAGATATCCCCTGCCCTGAGAATAGCAATGAGTATATCGGTAGAATTCCGTACACCAATGAAGGTAAAGTAAATCTCTATGGCGATAATGTCACTATCGAGTTTGACCAGGCTGCCAAAGATGCAGGCTTCAATGAGGATCAGCTCAAAATAGAGAGCAACTATTTCCAGATTTCCATTCCCAAGACTGCCAAGCCGGATACCGAATATGGCATTCACCTTGTTATCAAGTCTGACTGCGGCGGCGCAGACACCACCATGTATTTTATGATCAACTTCGATAACGATGTCATCGACCAGCGTTACAATAACGTCTTAGGTCTCTTGGCAAGCAAGTTTGACGGTAAGTCGCTCAGCGACTTCCAGTGGTACAGGACCTCGGACAGCACCGCTATAGAGGGTCAGATCTCTGCTAACCTCAACTTTTACGACCTGCCTTACGGAGACATATCGAAAGACAGGTATTATGTATGCTTCACTATCAACAAAGGGCAGCCCAACGAAGTCAGAACCTGCGCTTGCGCCAAAGAGTTTGCAGATAATAAGAACAAACGTGAATTTACTCCCGAAGGCAACGAGATCACCGCTTATCAGGTTCTGAACGGAGACAAGATTTTCGTCAATGCTTCCTATGACACTTCCAAAGATATCGAGTGCACCGCACAATGGATCACCTCAAACGGTAAGATCTATCAGGAAGTAACCTTCAACATCCCTAATGGAGGCTGTACTATTGATGTGCCGAAAGACAAAGGATTCTATCTGCTGCGTGTCCGCACCGGCAAAAACAACCGTAACTTCAAATTCAATATTCAATAACCATTAGCATAGAGGAGAACACAATGATGAAAAAGAGCATGCATATTTTCGTATTACTGGCATTCTTGTTCAGTCTCGCTATGCCGATGACTGCCATGACCGCTTCTTCTGCTGCCGCTGTCGCTGCAGCCCCTAACAACAAGGACAAAGCGAAAGCAAAAGCACAGGCACAAAAGGAGAAAGAAAGAGCCAAGAAGCAAAAAGAGAAAGAGAAACAACAGGCTGCCAAGCAAAAGGAAGCCGACAAGAAGAAAGCCGAGGCGGAGAAGAAACGCCTGCAGGCTGAGAAAGAGCGCGCCAAGGCTTCTGCCGATCGTCAGAAAGAAAACGAGAAAAAGGACGCAGAGCGTCAGCGCTTGGCAGAGGAGCGCCGCAAAGAGGCAGAGAAACGCGAGCAGGAAGAACTGGCACGCGAAGCCGCTGTTATCCGTCGTTGGGAGCGCAGCCAGAAAGAGCAGGCAAAACACCTCTTTAATATCAGCCCGCGCATTGGCTACGCTGCCCTTATGGACAAGCAGGGAGAAGGCCAATGGGGCGCACTCAGCCAAGGCTCGCAACTCAACAACGACTATGCTTACCGCTCCTTGGTAGGCGGACCGGGGGCAGGACTACGCGTGGGATATGAGCTGGAGTACAAGCACTTCCGCTTCGAAACAGGTATTGATTTCGACTATTTCAACTCCACCTCCAACTACGGTTTTCAGATGAACCGTACCGATGTTGCCGGAGCTAAATATAACTACCTCTTCGACAAAGTGCAGGAAACCCGCAATGCCGGTTATGTAGGTATTCCGTTAATGTTCGGTGCACAGTTTGACAAATTCTATTTCCTCTTGGGTGGAAAAGTGTCTTACGGTTTCCCTTTGGGCAGCTACAGCCAGAAGGGACAGTACGACATTACTGTCAACGACCCCGCATTCTTGGAGCCTTACGGTCTGGGAATCTTCGACATCCCTGCGCAGAACAAAGACCAGCACCCTATCTCCTTCAAGCAACCGGATGTGCGTCTATGTGCAGAGATCGGTCTGGATCTGGACGAATGGCTGCACCGCGATGCCGACCCGAAAGCCAAAAAGAAAAAGAAAGTCAAAGAGGGCGAGCGCCAGCCGTTCGGACGCGAGTATATCCACTATAAAATGGGACTCTTTGCCGAATACGGTGTGCTTAACACCAATGCCACTGCAGCGGCACGCCCCGTAGATGTCGTAACCAACGACTACCAGATCCAGCGTACCAACACGATGCTTGGTATGGAGGGTACCAAACTGAACACACTCTTTGTAGGTGTCCGTTTCGCCATCCAGTTCCAGATCCCTGGTCGTACACCGGAGACTCCTGCTTCCACTGCGGAAATAACAGTCTTGGACAGCAAGACCAACGAACCTATCCCCAATGCTGTTGTCACCATCTCTGATGTGCAGACAGAGAAAGCACTCGTGCGTAACAAGAGACTGCCGAAAGGCGATCTCAAGCAGAAGTCCAAGTTCGGTAACTACTCTCTTCTCGCTACTGCTGAGAACTATAAGCCCGCTACAACGATCTATACCATTGACACGTTCGGTCGTATACCGGTAGAGATCCGTTTGGTTGAGAAACCGGTCTTCCGCGTTACCGTGTCGGACAAAGAGACAGGACTGCCGCTTATTGCCAATGTCAAAGTCCGTAAGCGCGGTACATCCGAGGATCGCTATACGCTCACTACCGACTCTGTCAGCGGTGGCAGCAGCGAGCGTCTGGCTGACACACTCTCCTACTCTATTCACATCGATCAGTTCGGCTATGAGCCTTACAATGGTATAATAAGCGATTTGGGAGACAGCCTCCACATTGATCTTATTCCTGTCAAGCAGGAGGTTATTATCCTCAAGAATATGTTCTTCGCTACCAACAAAACCAAGATCCTGCCTGTCTCCGAGGCTGAGTTGAATGGTCTCTACAACTTCCTGGAGAGCCATCCTGACACCCGTATTAAGATCGTAGGTCACACCGACAGCGTAGGTAAGGACGAAGCGAACCAGAAACTGTCCGAAGGACGCGCCGAGGCTGTTATGAAAGACCTCATCAAACGTGGTATCGCTCCTGAGAGACTGGAGGCGGAAGGTCGCGGTGAAACAGAACCTATCGACACCAACGACACCGAAGAAGGCCGCCAGAACAACCGCCGCGTAGAGATTCATATTCTCTAACCGGAGATTTATATTCCGATATGCGGTTTAGAACATGACCATCACGGGACTATCTCCCGAGATGAACATAAAAAAGAACTAATTAGAACATAATCATATGAAAAAGCAACTTATTGCATTTTTGCTTGTAACGCTATTCGCCGGAATTACTTCATCGGCTTGGGGACAATCCTCTACACAGGGTAAGGATTTCTGGGTTAGTTCATCGCTTGTCTGCTCGCCGGACAAAGCCACACCTGCCCCTTACATCGCTGTCTCCGCAGAGAAAGCGTGTACCGTAAAGATTGAAGGTGGTATCGGAAATGCCATCAATATCACCCAGCAGGTGGCTGCCGGTTCGTGGAACGAGTTCGGTAACGGCACAGTTTCGCAAACCAACCCCAATGCAGGAATGATCAAAGTGCCGATGGATGCCTCCAAATGGTACCCGACCAACATAAGCAATGCCAATAATGTCTATTCATTGGCAGGGCAGAAAAATATGTATGGTCTGCATATTACCGCTACCGAAGACATCTCTGTCTATGTAATCCTGAGTTCCACCCACTCCATGGATGCCAGCAACATTCTGCCGATGACGGCTCTCGGTAGCGAGTACTACACCCAGGATTATTGGTCGAAAGTGAAGTCTGACTTCCCCGATGCAGTAGGTCTGACCACTATTCTCGGAACAGAGGACGGTACCAAGGTGGATATTATTCCTAACGGAAACACCTACGACGGTCATCTTGCCGGACAGCTCTATACCATTGACCTGAACAAAGGACAGACCTATTACCTCATTACCGAGAAAGGGGGAAGCCTTTCCGGTACACATATCAAAGCAAAAAATGACCGCAAGATTGCTATCTACTGCGGTGTTCCTATCACCAATATACCTACCGGTATTGCAGCCCGCGACTGTTTGTTTGAACAACCGATGCCTATCGAGTACTGGGGAACACAGTTTATTGCTACCCGTTCGCTTGAGAAGAACGGAAACCTCATCGGCATTACCGCCACCCAGCGTGACACAGAGATCAAGATTGACGGCTACACACAAGCATATATCAATGAGGGTGAAACCTATTATATAATGCTGCAAGGTAGCGGGGATCCCAACGGCAACAAAGCCGGAGACAGTCCTATTGATCAGGTTATTACGCAAGATGTCGTTTATATTGAAACCAGTTGCCCTTGTGCCGTCTATAACTACGACACCGGTAACTCCTACAAAGGCAAGAGCAACGATGAGATTGTCGGCGGTAAGGGCGACCCTTCCTCTGTATGGGTGTCACCTATTCAGCAGAAGATCGGCAGAATTACTTTCGGTACCTGCTACACATCCAAAACCAATGATCACTTCCTCAATGTTGTTACCGAAACGGCCACCTGCAGAGAAACCAGACTTACCGCCCTCTATGGAGCAAGCGCTGTGGACAAAACCAGTCTCTTGCAATGGATACCAGTTCCGGGCAACCCCACCTACTCTTATGCACGGGCTAAAATCGGCGATGCCGGCACTTCTAACTTCTCTGTCTTCCGTCTGGAGAACCCAAGAGGCGTGATAGCTACTGTTTACGGTAACGGCGAAGATGAGTCCTATGCCTACTCTGCCGGTTCGGCTGCCGTTCAGCAGGGTGTGATCGTTAATGGCGAGACTTTCACTGACGGATATATCAGTTCCACTACCTATTGTATCGGTAGCACCCTTGAGTTTGACGCACGCGTAGGTACGGACGAAATCACCCGCGTGGACTGGGATTTCGGTGACGGTACAAGCGACTATAACGGCGTTCCTACCACAGAGCACAGCTATGACGTACCGGGCTGGTACGATGTACAGGCGAGCCTCTATGGTCACCAAGTATGTACCTCCGAGAGCAACCGCTACTTAGGCAAGGTGCAATTCTCGTTCTACGTAAACCGTCCTGACACTATCCGCCACCGCACATTCGACTGTGTGGCGGAAGACTACACCGGAGAAATGTACCGTGTGGATACAACCTATTACAACTGCGACTCTGTTGTTATCACACTCGTCGAGTACGGCAAGGCTTCCTCCTACGAGTACAGCCACACCGCGCAAGACAGCTACACTATCAACGGCACAACCTACGAGGCTTCCCAAGATGTTACTTGGACAATCCCTAACGGTAACGCAGCCGGCTGTGACTCTATTATCACCTGCCACCTGCGTGTTATCACTTGCCTTGACATGGAGGTTCGGAACGATGTTACCACCCAGCACGTCTGCCCGGGCGACAAGTTCGATATTCCGTATGTTTACCACAAAGGAGATATAGGCGAGACCCATTTCATCTGCGGCACAATGGACACTGTTGTCACACCGGGTGCAGGACTTATTCCGTTGCCTACGGAACAACTCACACCGGGTACTTACAGCGCCCGTATTACGGTAGAGGATACCATCTGTATGAAGACACTGACCTTCCCGATCAATGTAACGGTTTATTATCCTTCTTCCGTCTTCGCATACAAGTACAACAATGTATTAGCGGTTTATAACAACACCGGCTATACCTTCACCGGCTACCAGTGGTACCACAACGGCGAGCCTATTTTGGGTGCGACCGGCTCTGTCTATCATTCAGAAACCCCGTTCGTGCTGAACGACACCTACCACGTAGTACTGACCCGTGCGGATGGTACGGTGCTGCCGACGTGCGAAAAGACCATTGACCATGTCGATGACTACTCTGCTCCATCAACCTCCAATGCACCGGCACGCAAGACAATCATCGACCAGCACTTGTTCATTGAGCGTGACGGTCACATCTACAACTCGTACGGAATTAAGATCCAATGATAAAATCGCTGTTTCGACAGAATAGCATCTTTATCGCGCTAAGCCTTCTGCTCGCCTTGAGCATGGGCTTAGCGCTCATTTTGGTGCCCAAGGGGGAACTGCACCTTTTCCTTTGCGACAGACACACGGATGCGCGGGATATATTTTATAAATGGTACACGCGCGTGGGGGAATGGGCGCCTTACCTCATTTGTGTCCTCCTGCTCTTTTATCGCTTCGGCTATGCAGCGATTGCCACTGCTTGCCTGTCGCTCAGCGCACTGACAACACAGATCCTGAAGCACCTGATCAATGCCCCCCGCCCTGTCACATGGTTTCAGATGAATATGCCGGATGTACAACTGCCACTCGTAGAAGGCGTAAAGATGAATCTCTGGTACTCGTTTCCCTCCGGACACACCACCTCCTTTTTCGCGCTCTTCTTCGCTCTTTGTGTCATCATAAATATGCATCTCAGAAATTCTGTCTTGCCGCCACATTCCGACAACAACAAGGTATTCACGCTCAAAAGCACAGCGATTCAGTTGCTCTGTTTCATATTAGCGGCATTAGGGGGGTATAGTCGCATTTATCTGAGCCAACATTTCACGGCAGACGTTTTAGCCGGTTTGATTGTCGGAATGGGGATTACTGCACTAATTTTTGTCCTTTTTACCCCTTATAAAGAAAAAAAATGGTATAAAATGCATTTTTTTGAAAAAAAATAGCAAAAATATTTGCGTATGTCAAAAAAAAGCAGTACCTTTGCACTCGCTTTCGGAAATGAAAGAGCGTAAGTCTTGAAATGAGGCATAAAGTTCTGGAATAGAAGAAAAGGGCGTTTAGCTCAGCTGGTTTAGAGCATCTGCCTTACAAGCAGAGGGTCTGCGGTTCGAATCCGTAAACGCCCACAAAAAAAGAGAGGTTCCGCCTCTCTTTTTCATTTGCCCTTATTTGCCGTTTATCCTCCCCTAAACCGGTTGTGGGATCTCCACTATCTTGTTCCATTTGATGGTCAGATATACAACCCGTGCCACCAAGTGGGCAAAATACGCAATATAGAGCGCGTGCACACCCGCCCAGTAATAACTTGCCAGATAGCACCCTACAAACCCTACAGCCGCCCAGACCATCGAATTGCGGATCTCTACACCTGCCGTAGCTCCTACATAGACCCCGTCCCACATAAACGCCAACGTGCTGACAACAGGCATAGCTATCAGCCATCCGATATAAGGCATCGAATGAGCGATAACATCGCTATCCGAAGTCATCAGAGCTATGCACTCACCGCCCCAGATGGCATAGATAACAGTAAACACCACTCCGACACCTACACTCCATTCGAAAAGCAGACGGACTATCTTCTTCAGTTCCGCCTTATGGGGCTGCAAGTCTTCCGCATTCTGCATCTCGCCGTACGCTTTGCCCACCAACGCCTCTCCGGCATAGGCAAAGCCATCCACAAAATAGGAGAAGAGCATGAACAACTTCATCAGTATGGCACTCACTGCCAGTTCTGTATCGCCATAACGGCTTGCCAGCGAAGTAAAGCCTACATATACTACCATAAAACAAAGGCTGCGGATAAACAAGTTGCCGTTCAGCACCAGCAACCGCCGCATGGACGGGAAATCGCGTAATATAGCTACCACCGGAGTACCGCGCAAGATATCGCGGTAATGCCAAGCCAGAAGGATTATTCCCAATAGAAGACCGGTATATTGCGCCACGAGTGTTCCGTACGCCACACCCATTGCCCCAAAAGGAGTATAAACCGCCAAGGCATAGCTCACCACCATATTCACCACATTCACCACGATATCGATTGCCATCGGTGAGATGGTGTTCTGCATACCGATGAACCAACCTTTGAGGGCAAAGAGGCTCAACGTGGCAGGCGCTGCCCAAATACGGATGAAGAAATACTGCCGTGCAAACGAAGCCACCTCCGGCGAACAGGGCACACATGCCAGTGCCAGAGTCACGAAGAGCCACTGCAGGAGCCAGATGCCAACCGTTGCCACGCCGACAATGCCCAAACTCTGCGTGAGCAACCGCGCACACTCCCGCTTGTCACCTCTGCCCAAGGCTTGGGCTGTCATGCCGCTGGTACCGACACGCAGGAAACCGAAGTTCCAATACAGCAGGTCGAAAAGCATCGTACCGATAGCAATTCCGCCGATGGCAGAGGCATCCGAGATATGCCCTACTATGGCTGTGTCCACCAAGCCTACCAAAGGGATGGTTATATTCGCCAGGATACTTGGAACAGCTAACTGTAAGATGCGTTTGTTCATCGCCGGAGAGTTAACCAATCACTTCGTGCAAGATCTCGCTTACCGTAGGATGCGGGAAGACCACTTGCCTGAACTCCGGAAGTGTATATCCGTTACGCACCGCAAAACCGGCAGCGGCAATGAACTCCGAGCAGGGGTTTCCTATACAATGCACACCCAGAACCGTCTTGTTACGGCTATCGACAATCATCTTGCATAGTCCGGTCTCGCCGTCATTCTCCGCCATGAAACGTCCGGAGAAAGTCATCGGCAGACTGTGCACCTCGTAGAAGGTCTCCACTCCACCCGCTTTCTCCAAGCCGGCAGCGCCTTCCATCTCGGTGTAGAAATCCCGTACCTGCTGCTCACTCAGTCCCACCGAAGCTATTTCCGGATTAGTATAAACAACCGACGGAATGGCATTATAGGCTATACGCTGAAGCGGGATCTGCTTGAGCATCCGTCCTACTGCCACTTCGGCCTGACGGGAAGCTACGTGCGCGAGCATGATCTTACCGGTAACGTCACCGCAGGCATAGACATTAGGCAGGCTGGTCTTCATAAACTCATCAACCACTATAGCGCCCCTGTTCATCTCCAGGCCGCTGAGTGCCTCCAAGCCTTGCAGGTTGGCGCGTCGTCCCACACTCACCAGCACTTTCTGAGCCTCGTACCACTCGCCGTTGGCTTTGACCTTGACGGATTGCTCACCTTCATTTCGTATCTCTTCCACCTTGGTGGAAGTAAGGATATTGATTTCTGTTTTGCGGTATTTGTCCAGCAGTATTTGCACCACCGCCTGGTCCAGGTTGGGCAAGATAGTGTCCATTGCCTCAATCACCGTCACCGCCACGCCCAACTCATGATAGAGGGTGGCGAACTCCATTCCTATCACGCCACCGCCAACGATGATGATTGACTTGGGCAGTTCAGCAGCCGCCAAGGCGTCGGTGCTGTCCCACACATTCGGATTGTCCTTAATGCCCGGAATAGGCGGTACAAAATTCGTACTGCCCGTACAGATCATCAGGTTCTCGGCTTCGTAGGTCTCGCCGTTGCAGGAGATGAGTCTGCCCTCTTCCACTCCCTCAGCGGATGGGAGGACTGTCGCTGCCCCGTTCACCACCGTACAATGCGCATTATTGAGGCGTTGTTTAATGCCTGCCACCAGTTTGCGCACAACGATAGTCTTCCTCTTCTGCATTGCCTGAAAATCGAAGGCTACGTTCTCTGCCGAAACGCCGTACTTCTGTGCATGCGTGGCGTTATAGTATTGTTTGGCACCGTATAAGAGCGATTTGGTAGGAATACACCCTACGTTGAGACAAGTGCCTCCTAAAGCATTCTGCTCGAAGAGCACGACATCTTTACCGGCTTTGGAAGCCATCTCGGCAGCTGTATATCCGGCAGGACCGCCACCGATGATTGCAAGAAAGTATTTCATGATAAGTAGAATATGATTTATTCATCCCGGGTTGTTAAGAATATGCGCACGGCCTGCGCCACCATTTCGGCGCAAGGAATATGCCGGCAGGGAGTGCCGTCTTCGGCAGGTTTGAGTCCCAGAAGTTCGGCGCAGGTGATTGAACCGAACTCCGCCTTGTAGGCATCTGCCAGCCGGCGCACACGGGCATAGGTGCGCTGCTTGCCTTCCGCATCCAAGGGTTGTGACCCTTCTGCCTGCAAGCCGGCCAACATGAACATGCCGGAAGCGGCTCCGCAAGTGAGCCGCATGCGCCCTATTCCACCGCCGAAACCGGCAGAAATACGGGCAGCCGTCTCTTTGTCGTCCATACCGCACAGATCGCAGCAAGCTACCGCCACAGCCTGTGCACAGTTATATCCCTGTTTGAAATATTCTTTTGCCTGCTGAGCGCGCTGCTCAATCTGTTCTTGGGTGAGTGCTGCCATTATTTCTTCTTTTCTTTGGATCCGAAAATAGAGAAATGTACGTACCGTTTCGGGTTTGCCTTCAAGTCGCGCAAGAGCGAGTCTGCCGCCACCACGGTGCTGTCCAGATTATCGTACAGCGTACGAGAGTAGATAAGACTGCCCAGCGTACCATCGGTGGAACGTATATCGGTCACCACGCCTTCCAGTTGCACCACCGCTCCGTCCACGTGCTCCAATGCCGTATCGACACGCGCAATAGTGGCAGGCAGGTCAACCCTGTCCAGTTGGCGGGTAAAATGCTTAATATCATTGATCGGGGCATTCAGCCCGTCAACAGTTGTCCGGGCACTCTGTACCAGCCTGGGTATATCGGTCTTCACGATGTTTTTGGCATCCTTGGACACTACGGTCAGGTCACGCGACACCTCGTCCACGTTTGCCAGAGCATTATAGAGGTGGTCGTCCCGGAGCTGGCTGTTGACGTTAGCAATCAGGCTGTCAGCACCTTCTACGGCGGAGGTGATCTTGGCAAGCATCTCATGCTGAACAATGTCCATCAGTCCCGGTTCAATCGAAGTAGGAAGCATCTCGCCGGAGGCGTACAGGTCGGTATGGGTACCGGAAGGTACACGCAGTTCGATGGCACCCCCACCCAGCAGTCCGTCCTGGACAAGCACCATCTCGGTGCCTTTGGGCAGGGCAATGTCACGGTTGATAGAAATCGTCACCAGGAACGAACTGTCGGCGGTGAAATCGTATTTGATCGACTCCACTTGACCGATCTTGTAGCCTTTGATATACACGGCAGCCTGTTCCTCCAAACCGTTGGCGCGAACAAACTGACCTTTGAAACTGTAGGTAGAAGAGAAGATGTTAACCCCTTTCAGGTAGTTAAATCCGAAAAAGAGCAGGAAGAGGCATAAGACTGCCAATGCTCCGACTTTGATTTCACGTGCGTATTTCATTGTTATTGTTTAATCGTTACAACCCAGCAACCGGGGAATATACTCTTCAACTCCTTCTGGCGCTCAATCGCCTCTTTCTCGGAAGTATATTCTCCTATATAATATTTGTACCACCCGTTGACATGGAAGTGTTTGGTTTCCTGTCCTTTGAGTTGGGGGTCATTGGCTTTGAGGGGAGTTCTGGATGCGCAGACCTGCACGCCGTACTTGACCATGGGGGTCTCTGCCACCTCGGGCACAGCTGTTACGGTCGTGTCCTGCGGTTGGTCAATCACAGGAGCAGGAGTTTCGGGTTTGGCTACCGGCTTATAGAAATTGGTGAACGCATCCGTCAGAGCACGGGCTATAGCCGCCTGGTTATCCGGCTGCGCCAGATAGCGTTCCTCTTCGGGGTTGGAGATAAATCCCATCTCGAACAGGACACTCGGACAAGCCGACTTGAGCAGCACCCAGAATGCCGCCTGACGCACGCCACGGTTAGGAACAGGGATTTTGCCGACAATCTGTTTCTGGACATTCTCTGCGTATTTGAGCGACTTGTCCATATAATTGTTCTGCATTAGTTCGAACATGATATAAGAGTCCACCGAACGGGGGTCAAAACCCTGATAATTGGTCTGATAGTCCGCTTCCAACTGGATTACGGCATTCTCACGCATCGCCACATCGAGGTTGGCGGACATCTTCTCCGTACCGAGCACGTAGGTCTCTGCACCGCGTGCCGCCGGCGAGGAAGAGGCGTTGGTATGGATACAGATGAACAGATCGGCATTGTTGCGGTTGACGATATTGGCGCGCTCCTGGAGCGGCAGGAATATATCGGTCTGACGAGTATAGACCACATTGACCTCCGGGTATTTCTCTTTGATCATCTTGCCGGTGAGCATCGACACGGAGAGATTAAGATCTTTCTCACGCAATATTTTTCCGATGGCACCGGGGTCTTTTCCACCGTGCCCTGCATCGATCACTACGGTAAATGGCTTATTTTTGGCAGCCGGTTTCTGTGCATACAAATCAAGAGTAGCGCTGCCTAACACAACAGCGGCTAAAACGGTATAGAATGCAGATCTGAGCATATTCATCGTTTTCTATTTTTAGTTTCCGGCTACAAAGGTACTACAAATTTTGCACATATGCAAATAAGAAAGGATTTTTTCTGCCTAATTGAATAAAATTCAATCAATATAGGCTGTTGCTAAGGCGCGTATGCTCGCATAAATGCGTCTTGGTAGCAGACTATATTAAGTGCGCGTTACGCGCATGGCAGAAAAAATCCTTTTTATTGGTATATGGTCTGCACGATGCGAACGTACTTTCGAGGTGGGACGGCAAAGCCGTGTCGGTGTCCTCGAAATTACAAAAAATATGCCACATACACAAATAAAAGTGCTATTTTTTTACAGTTTGAGCGCCAGGGAGACGAAATACGTACGCGGAACAGAGGGACCGTAGATATAATTGGCATCTCTGTTCTCGCCTTGGTCTATGTCACGCTGGAACTGGTCGAGAATATTCTTCACGCCGCAACCGATCTCCAGACAGTAGTGTTTATAGAGGTGTACATCGTATGCCAAACGGATGCCAAAATCCCAGAAAGAAGGGGTCTTCACTTCCTCGTCATTCTCGATGAAACCGGCAAGATGCGGCACTAACATCGATCCTGTCACCTTGCCGTTAAGCGAGATGGTGAAGTCCTTGACGGGGGTGATATCAAGGAGCATATAGGCGTAGTTGTCGGGCGTGTGAAGCATCCGTTTCTGCGGTGCCACCGAGGAACTCCATGCCTGCGCTTCGGTGTATTGGCTCTGCTGGTAGGTGTATCCGGCTTGGAAAGTGAAATATCTGCTATACGCCACTTTACCCTCGATATTAATTCCGCCCACCCAGGCACCCGGCGCATTGGTACGGGTGAAAAGGAGGTTATTGGCAGCGTCCCTGCCCTCTTCGCGCAGGAAGAAGACGTCTTGCAGATAGGTATAGAAACCTTCGGCGGTGAGGTTCACCTCCCATTTGCCGAAACGCTTGTACCAGTCCGCGCTCAGGGTGGCGCTGTGCGAGTATTCCGGACGGAGATGGGGATCCAGGGTTATCAGTGACACCTCGCCGCCTACAGCCGCCACGTGCAGATCCTCGTCATAGGCTTGCGGCGCACGATAACCGCTGCTGTAACCGGCACGGAAAACCAAGCCTTCTATCGGGGTATAGCGGAAAGTGGCACGCGGATTGACCACCACGGTCTTCAGCATGTTGTGTTTCTCCAGACGTGCGCCGACAAGCACACTCCAGTGGGCGTTCTTCCACTCGTTTTGGGCATAGGCGCCGAAGATATGTACTTTCTGAGTCATGTCGCGGTTATAACCCAACATCTTGTCATGCAGTCCGTTATAGTTGTATTCGGCACCTACGGTAAGGTCGCCGTCCATCTTGCCGCAGGGGTACGAGAAACGGTACTGCAGACCGGTATTGGAAGTCAGATCGGAGCTTCTGCCATAGGCTGCCGTGTCTCGTCCGGCGCCGAAATAGCTCTCACGCCCTATATGCTGCATCGCCGTGTAGGCTGAGATGAAATGGCGGCTGTCGGGGGAGAACCAGTCGAAAGAGAGAGAACCGGCGTCTATGTTATGACGCAACTGCTCTGCTATGTCGGCATCGTGCGGCTCCTCCTCACGCTTGTTACCGCCACGGCGGTAGTCTGTCGTATGGTGGTACTCGGCGGTGATCTTGCTGTACGCCGAAGTCTTGAAGAAAAGGCGTGTCCCCGCAGTGGTCGAACGCAGTTGCGGAGACTCGCTGAAACCGTCTTGGTCACGGTCGTAAGCGCTCCGGGTGCGGTGCGACGCAAAGAGGTAAGCACCTATCTTGCGGTTTTCGGACATTACAGAAGCATTGAGGTCGGTGTTGATATCGTAACCGGCGTGTTCGTTCACATTGGAGGTGTTGGATATATTGACGAAGTTGCGCACCGGCTCTTTGGTGATGATATTCACCACGCCGGCGATGGCATTGGCGCCGTACATCGCCGAACCGCCGCCGCGTACCACCTCGATGCGGTCGATCATCGCAGCCGGCACTTGCTCCATGCCATAGACCGAAGCCATCGACGAGAAGACGGGACGAGAGTCCATCAGGATCTGGGTGTATTGTCCCTGCAGACCATTAATACGCAGGTCGGTCTTGCCGCAGTTGGAGCAGGTGTTCTCCACGCGCAAGCCCGGCTGGAATCCCAACGCGTCTGCCACGCAGGAGACGGCGGTGTTCTCAAACAGTTCGGGCGAGAGCACATTGACTATCGTAGCCGCTTCCTGACGCTTGGTGGCGTATCGGTTGGCGGTCACAACCACGCTCTCCAGCTGTTGTGCCTCTTCGTGGATCACTGCCTTCAGCTCAACCGTCTTGTCGGCGATGATATTCACCGGCAACTCGGCTTTCTCGTACCCCACATAACTGAACACTATCGTTTGTCTGCCTATAGGCAGGTCTTTGAGAAGGTAGTGACCGGACTCGTCGGTAACGGTACCGATATTGGTGCCTTTGACCTGTACATTAACGAAGGCCAGGTGTTCGCCGGTGACTTCGTCCAAGACGTGCCCCGTGAGGTGGGCATCGTACTGCCCCCAAGCGGGCATCGCCACCACCAACAACAATCCGAACAGCACCTTTCTGACGAATGTCTCTAATACCTTATGAAACTTGTTTTGTACCTTATTTATATAACGCATACCTGTAATTATTTACAAAAAAACACAAAATAAAGTGCAAATGTACTACATTTTTTGCACATATGCAAATAAAAAAGGATTTTTTCTCATAGCAGTATAGAAATACTGCGTTTTTTTGAGAATATCGGGGGTGCTATGCTTGCATAAGCATCCACGGTATTGTCAAAAAGGCAGTGCGTCAGCACGAATGAGAAAAAATCCTTTTTAGATTTGCATATGGTCTGCACAATGCGAACGTACTTTCGAAGGGGTCCCCGTCCCCTTTAAGGGCTCCCGCAGATTTTTAATCTGTGGGAAGAGCGGAGGTATCGGTCGCACCCTACCAATTAGCGGTAGCGGTTTGGTCTATGCGACCCGATTACCGAACGCGACGGGGGAGGAGGTCGAAGGTACGACAAAAAAGGGTTGGATAGAAATCGGTGACTCGATAAAAGTCTGACAAAAGTCTGATAAACCCCTTACGAGACCCTTACGGAGCATTGTCTTTGCATTGAGGCAAGAAAAATCGCTAAAAATGACATCCGCCTTTGCGTATGTCATTATTTTTTTGTACCTTTGCAACGCAAAATGCAATCCAGGTCTGACCTCACCGGCAGCGTAAAAAAGCGGTGACATATTTTATAGGCAGAGTTTCGGGAACGAGGCTCTGTTTTTTTTTGTGCCCGCTTATCTGCCCGCTGATATATCAAAATTTGTAAAAATCAAAAATACTTTCTAATATATTTGTGTATTCCAAAAATTATTTGTAATTTTGCAGCGCAAAATGTAATAACCAACACTATGCCAAAGATTTTTGAATATTTCGGATTTGTCTTTTTCTTCTATTCGAATGAGCATGAGCCTATCCATGTACATGTCACCCATAAAGGATGCCAGAGTATTTTTGAACTTATTATGGATAATGGTGTTTTGGTAGAGATCCGAGTTCGCGAGAAGGCAGGGGAAGAACCGTTGTCATCCAAGGATCAAAAGACAGCCGAGGAATTTATTCGGAAATATAGCAAGAATATCATTACAAAATGGATTAAATTCTTCGTATTGAGGCAAGCAGTAAAGAGTACAACCATTAAAACCAAATTATAACTATGAGCAGACTTTGTATAATAGGAGCAAAAGATGCGGGTAACTGTACTGTGGATTTGCAGTTTAGCGACCAAACGACCCGCCGAGTGGATATAGGTGACTTCATCCGTCGTCACCCTCATCCGCAGTATAATAAGTATCTTGACCCTCGTAATTTTCGCCGTTTTGAGATAGAAGACGGAAATATAGTGTGGGGCAAGAGTTGGGATTTGGTATTCCCGGTAGAACAGTTGCACGCAGGTGTAATTGAAGGTTAGTGCTATCCAGGTCTGACCTCACCGACAGCGTAAAAAAGCGTTGATAAAAATCCGGTAAAAAAATACAAAAATGCATAAAAATGGCACTTTTATTTGCAAGTGTCATTTTTTTTGTGTAATTTTGCAGCGCAAAATCATTAATACAGGTAAAGTTATGTGTGTATTGGAACAAACAGCAACTACGACAACTGTGCGTCTTAGTAATCGCAGATGGGCTCGATTGCAGGAGTTAGACAAAGCATACCGCTTAGCTCAGACGATCAAACGGAGTATGAAGCAAGTGGAATCTGCTCCCAGCATGAGTGTAGATGAAGCGATAGAAACTCTTCGCGCACTATGAGAGTAAGAATGTCTGATGATTTTAAAGTTGCCTACAAACGCTTGAAAAAACGCCATCGTTCGTTAGAGGCAGATTTTGAGCGTTTATTGTTGTCGTTACTGAATAATCCAAACCAAGGTGTGGAACTCACTGATGGAGCACGTAAGATTCGGATGGCTATCACGTCCAAAAGACGTGGCAGAAGCGGCGGCGCTCGAGTAATCATCCGTGCCAAAATTGTAGAAGATGAATTGCAGTTGCTTTACATTTACGACAAAGCGGATTATGAAAACATATCGGAGGTATTCCTAAAGGATATTCTTCAAAGAATGAAATAACCTCTCGTCACTTGCCGACGTAAAACAAGAGCGCTGGCACCGGCAGCGTAAAAAAGCGGTGACATATTTTATATACAGAGTTTCGGAGACGAGGCTCTGTTTTTTTGTGCCTGCTTTTCAGTCCGCTGATATATCAAAATTTGTAAAAATCAAAAATACTACCTTACATATTTGCATATTTCAGAAAAAAGTTGTAATTTTGCAAGCCTTGCAAATGACAAAAGTCTTGCATATGTCAAAAAAAAACAGTAATTTTGCACACTCATTCACTTTGTGGGAGTTTGAAGCAGTAATTTTGCACCGTGAAAAATTTAACGCACATGGAAACGAAGAAAAAACTTAAATCATCAACTGCTTATCTTTTCAACTGCTATATTTGGCTGTTGAACACTATCGCACGCGGTCCTATTTCACGCGCGGCGATAGATGAGAAATGGGCACACTCGTCCGTAAACGAGTACAAACAGGACTATCTCCCGGAGAGTAATTTCCATCGCTGGAAAAGCACGGTTGAAATGCTTTTTGATGTCCATATCAAATGCAATGCCTATAATGAGTATTATATTGAAGAGGC
>ODAJ012189326.1_pt1 | contig 66779 bp, 41 predicted proteins | sample 1539241 | NCBI WGS metagenome assembly ODAJ01 (sample SAMN02144231, study PRJEB22623) | gut metagenome | biome: sheep rumen | host: Ovis aries | place: New Zealand | reverse complement strand
ATACAAATCCGATTCATTCATTATTGTCGGTACAGCTACTTTGGATTTGGCTCTTAATAACCCTACATCAGACATATATACCTTAAAATATGTTTTGTCTGCAAAACCATCCAGCGGTAACTCCGGTTTTTCCACAAGTTCCGTTTTTATGATAAGACCTGCATTTTCAAGCCACTGAAGAGCATCCTCAAGTTCTGCAGATCTTTTTCCTTCCTTGACATGGGAAAAAACAAACTTATTGTTCTCTTTAGCCAGCTGAACCGGCACAGAATCCCATATCCATCTGATTTTAGGAACTTCGCTTAAAGGAGCATGCTTGGAAAAATCATCGGCGTAATCCTTTAAGATTTCGTTCTGTACTTCAAATGCTTCATCAAAGTCTTTCGTTTCCACATAGGTATTTACTACTTCAGGCATTCCCCCAATAAGGTAATACTCTTTTAAAAGTTTTTTCATCGGAACCGAATATAAATCCGGAATGGTTCTGTCTTCCGGCCAGTCATTAAAAACTTCTATAAGATCATCTCTTCCGTTCGCTATGACGAATTCCTTAAAACTCATGGGATAAAGCTGAAGTCTGTTCACCTTACCCACAGGAAACGAAATATTCTTCTCTTTAAGTGCAACTCCAAGAAGCGAACCTGCACAAATAAGATGAAGTTCTTTCATGTTCTCACAAAAGTATTTCATTGCCGTAATGGCTCTGGGACATTCCTGTATTTCATCAAAAAACACCAAAGTATTTCCTGCTTTGATTTTAGTTTTAAATTGTCTTTCGAGTTCCGTTATTATTCTTTTTACGTCAAAATCATAATCAAAAACTCCTGACATGTTTTCAGTGCTCTCAAAGTTTACATATACATAGTTATCAAAGCATTCTTTGGCAAATTCTTCTACGATATAAGTCTTTCCGCACTGACGTACACCGGTAAGTAACAAAGGTTTCCTTCTTGCTTTATCCTTCCATTTTTTTAAATCATTTATAATCTCTCTATACATAACCGCCTCCAAAAGTCGTGCCTGCTTTGCAAGTATTATATCAAAAGTCCTATGACTTTTGCAAGTATTATATCAAAAGTCCTATGACTTTTGAAACTGGTTGACCTTCTGATTACGAATTAATGATAAAAAAAGGTACCATATTTAACATTCTCTCTGTTGGCTGCGTTTTTGTATTATTTTGCTCTGAGTTCTTATATTTGCGGGCGGAATGATTTATGCGCACCGGAGAGTCATTAAGGCTTTTCTTAATAACGAACCCATGCCTCAAGCGCCCGAATGGCATTTCTGGGTAAAAAAGGAAGCACGATTCGGAGTTTGAGCAGCTTGAAGCACTTTCCTCCCATGCTTACCATTATGGCTCTTGCTTTAAAAATTACTGATATCATTAAAAAAACAGCATCAGAACAAAAGGCTTAATCCTCGCGCATTGTTTTGTAATATCCTTCCCAGCAATCATATGTCACGGAACCGAATCGTATGGTGATGGTAAAGAAATGGTTTCTGTAGTGATCCACGTATTCATGCATGACTACATACTCTCCGCCTCCGTCAATTCTGCGGTTCGATAAATCTTTGGCGGTAAGCCATTGACTGTACGCGGGTTTCTCCGTATAAACATCTGCCGTCAGCACATCAACACCGTGTTTTTTACGATACCGGTTCAGGCTTTCTGCCACTTCATCAATCCATTCCGGCGTGGGTTCCTCTTTATAGAGATCCATGCGAATTTCAAGCGGATTCATATACGAATAGAACGCATCTTCGAATTCCCCTGTATTGGAGGCATTGTAACGGATTGTACTTCTTTCCAGAAAGGTTCCGAATCTTTTTTCGGTATAAGTATTGCCGTACTGCTCAAGTTCTTCGGTATAAAGATCTATTCTGGTAACTTCCTCTCCGATTTCCTGCGAAACATCGGAAAGCCAGGTTGTATAAAGATCAAGGCTTTCATAGCCGTCTGCGTAGTTCCCGTCAACATAGGAAACCACAACATTTTCTCCGTTCGTCAGTTCCAAAAGCGCGAACTCCGCGCCGGAATATCTTATTCTTCCGATTCCGTTAATGTCACTGCAGCTTCTGTCGGAAGGCTGGTACAGTAATACGCTCTTGGTATCCAGACCGTATTTATCCTTGATATGTTTTTTTGCATCGGAGTAAAACCGGTTTTCCTTTGCCTGATTGGCTATAAAACAGCCGTTCATCAACAAAACCAAAGATAAAAAGATGCTGCATGCGATATAAACTTTTCCCCTTTTTCTCATCGGCCATGTCCTCTTTTTTTAATGAACGGTTCCGAAATATATTATATCACATTCGCTTCTCTTACTCTATCGTTACCGTTCCTTTGGCACCGTCAACGGTTACCCGGTCTCCGGTATGAAGCAGGGTGGTTGCATTGCGGCATCCGACAACCGCGGGAATTCCGAATTCCCTGGCCACAATGGCCGCATGGGAAAGCGGAGCACCGATGTCCGTTACTATAGCGGAAACTTTTGGAAAAACCACGGTCCATCCGATATTGGTGGCGCCGGTAACCAGAATGTCTCCCTCTTTTACCTCATCAATATGGCTGATATCCGGAATCAGACGCACCACACCGGTAACCTTTCCCGCTGCTCCAGGGAAGCCCTTGATGCAGGATGAATCGTTTCCCGAATCCTGCAAATCTGCACAATAAACGTCATTTCTGCGGTTTGAGGACGCCGTCCATTCATCCGGATCGAATCTGCCGATAATCAGGTTCGGAAAGCGGGGATACGTCCGATTCTTTTCAAAGGTTTCCTTTCGCTTTTCAATGAACCCGGGCGCCGATAAATCCCCTCTTAAAAGCGCAAACATTTCATCATAGCTTAACATGAAAATATCATCACCCAGGTGATTGAGTTCACCGGCTTTTAAAATAAACTCACGAAATACGGAGAAAATCCATACTCCCTTGCTTCGCATATCTTCCCGGAATGCATTGGCATGTACAAACTTCCCGATTTTGCGATCAATCCATCCCGCTTTGGAAGGATGCGTTTTCTTAAACTCCGCCAGCGCTTCTTCGTATTCCTTCTGCTGATTCTCTTTCATCTTATGAAGGCTGATGCCGGACAGCTTTCTTTCGGCAATCAGACTGTCTACATATTCGGGATTCTCATACGGTCTCGGACTCATCAGTTCCATTTCGTTCACGCAACGGTGTCCGCAGATTCCGATATATTCTTCCTTCGTCAGGGTTCCCTGCACCACATCCTCCAGCAAAAGCGTCGGTTTCATACTGTCGATAATTCCCACGCAGCCGCCGAGAAGACGGTTTGCCATCTCCTCCCCGCAGATACGGCCCAGCCGTTTGCGCATGGTAAAAAGCGGCACCATCGATGTTCCGCATTCGCTGAGAATGGAGGATAAGCCGTCATTCAGCTGTTTTATGATGTATTCGTCCCAGTAACGAATCAGTTCTTCGTTCGTTTTGATTTGGCGGATTGTCCGAATGGCATCCTTGGAAATCTCTGCCAGATTCTCTACCATCAGACGCTTCTCTTTCTTCGAAAGTTTTGACTTCTCCTTCGGGAAGCAGAGTTTGCGGATATTCTTAAGGAACCCTTTTTTATCAAACGGTGAAACCGGGATTTCCACACCTTCCGGAATTTCTCCGACCAGATCGCGAACGGCTTCGTATGCTTTCTTTCTGCTAAGCCCGAAGGCCGTAAGAAGGGAACATACCACGGAAACATTCATATACGCCTGGCCGTTGATGCAGTCCAGCCATTCCGGAAGACCGAGGATTACGTTGATTCTGTCCAGCACGCTCATCGTCATGGGGCTGACCGGATTCATGAAAATTTCACCGACATTGGTCTTCGTCAAAAGCTTGTAACCGGATCTGGTTCCGTTATAGTCAAATGTCTCTTTGATGTGCCTTCGAAGCGTTGTGATGGGACGCGACTGCAGAATATATACTTTTCCGCCGGATACCGCCCACTCAATATCCATCGGAAGGCCGTAGCTGTTTCGAATCCGCATACAGTATTTCCTAAGCGTCTTTGCATATCTTTCAAGCTCCCGTTTTCCTTCATACGAATATTTTATCGTGCCGATGGTAAAGATTTCCGCATTGCTTTCGCCGGAAACCAGCTGTTCTCCTTCGCCGTGCACATAGTTACCGATCAGCGCATCGTCTTTCCCGGTGATAATGTCGGACGTAAAGATAACGCCCGCAAATTCCGGCCGGACAAATGTCTGTATCACGACACCGATTCCGGATTCGCCCTTCTTAAAACTTGCTTTGTATTCTTCGACCCTGACGCTTTCGGTGGAGGAAATGACATATTTTACGGCCTCTTCGATTTCGTCTGTTTTAACATCCGTAAGGGTTTCATACTGTCCGGCATACGACTGATTCACTCCGTCTTCTCCGATTGCCGAGGAACGTACCGCGTACGTAACATTCTTCGAAAGCGTCGGAACAAAATCACGAAGTTCTGCAAGTGCATCTTCTTTGATTGCACCGTTTTCGAACGCATCGGCTGAAATGACATATCCGTCCGGAATACGCACTTTAAGATTCCTCATCATATAAGAAAGCGATGATGCTTTCCCGCCGATTCGGTTTTTCTTCTCATCCGGTATCTGATTCAGATTACAAATGTAGTTCATTACTCTTCCTCTGCCAGCAGCAGATCCACTCTCATATTGATGTATCTGCGAAGTTCTTCCTCATCATCCAGATTAATACCGAAGTTTTCCCTGATTTCATCTTTTCTGTAGATGATTAACTGCATCATGGTGGATAGTTCGTAAGCAATCAGCCTGCACTGCGCATCACTTCGTCTGCCCCCGTAGTGCTGCTTTACATAGGGAAAACTGAAAGATTCCTGCGAAAGATCGCGTTTAAACAGAATGTACCCGGTAATGGCTTTGGTAAAGGTATGGTTCTTTACCAGACAATCGGCCACCAGAAAATGAAGTTCCTTCAACAGTTCCTTCGGTGACAAATCCGATGAAAGCAGCTCTTTCATCCTCTCCTCGCTTACAAAGTTTAAATACTTCTTCTGAAAAACATTATGAATCAGATTCTCGCGCGAACCGAAACAATAATTGATCATGGACGGTTTCGTCCCCGCTTCCGCCGCAATCTGTCTGGATGTGACATTTAACGGATCGTCGGTCTGCTCCATAAGCCGGAATGTCGCCTCAATCAGATGATCCTTTGTAATGTTGAGTTTCTCGTCTTTCTGCATGGCATCCTCCATTATTGAACGCGTTCAATAATATAATAATGTTGCAAAAATACTTTGTCAAGGATACGTTTTTTCAAACCGGTCCCTTCGTCATTTTCCACAATTTTTTACTTCACGTTTTATTCGAAATTTCTTAATAGTATGTTAATATGACAATCTTCCGGCGTTGCGATATAATATGTTTGAAAAACTATGATAAGAGGGTAACTATGCGTAAAAGGCTGGGTGTCATTCTGGCACAACCCGAAGAGCATATGCAGCGGAACTTTATGAGTTCCTTCATGGAGGAAGCTTACAAAAAGGATTTTGATTTATGTGTCTTCTCCATGTATCAGAAATATCAGCAAACCGATATGCGTAATGTGGGAGATTCCAATATCTACTCTCTCATCCGTTACGAAAGCTTTGCCGGTTTTGTTGTCTTGCTCGATACTCTGCAAACCCCCGGTCTCGATCAGAAAATTCTTCGGTCTCTGAAGGAAAATTTCCACGGTCCCGTAATCATTGCGGATAAAGAGAATGAATTTTACGATTACATCCTGATGGATCACTATACACCCATGAAGGCTTTGGTGAACCATCTGATTGTTGAACACGGATATCGCCGTATTGCGTTTTTAGGCGGTAAAGAGGGCCATCCGCATTCCCTGCAGCGACTGAACGGATTCCGTGATGCAATGAACGAGCATGGAATTCCCATCCGTGAAGACTGGATAGCACACGGAGATTACTGGTATGATTCCGGTAAGGAATTTGCCGGCTTTTTACTCTCCCACCGGGACGATATGCCCGAAGCGGTTGCCTGTGCAAACGATTACATGGCAATCGGACTTGCTTCCGTTCTTTCGGAAAACGGTTTGGAGATTCCAAAGGACATCGCCGTAATCGGTTACGATTCCACGGAAGAAGGCCGTACTTCACCGTTCCCTCTGACATCGGCGAAGATTCCGTCCGGCGAATGCGGCAGAGAGTGCTTTGAGCATCTGTATGCGGCCATCACGAACACTTCCGCACCGAAACACGAACTGAAGCCGGAACTTATAATCGGCGGCAGCTGCGGTTGCAAGAACTTTGAACCCGCTTATAAAAAAATTTACAGAGACGAGTGGAAAACAGACCGCTCCTCTGTCAGCTTCTATTCGGACTTTAACCACATCACCGAGGACATGCTCTGTCAGACGGATTATGAGAAATTCTTCCGCGTTCTGGCATCCTATTCCTATCAGGTTCGTCCGTTTAAAAAACTTTGGCTTTGCTTTAACAACAACTTCTTAAATCCCGCCGAATTCATCGGAGAGAACGCAAGAAGAAAGGGATATTCCGATCGCATGCACATGGTGGTACAGGTCGGTGACACCCCTGCCGATGACGATCCCGAAGCAGTGGATTTAAACCGCTCCTTCAGTACATCCGTCATGATTCCCGATTTGGATGTTGAGAAGGATTATCCGACCACCTACATTTTCACACCGCTCTTCTTTGAGGACATCAGCTTCGGCTACGCGGTCATGAATGTCGGTGCAGAGAATCATCTTTACAACATCACCTACCGGGTTTGGATGCGCAACATCAACCTCGGTATCCGCGCCTTCTATCAGCAGAAGACACTGGTTCAGTTAATCAGCAAAATCAAATCCGATCAGATTCGTGATGCGCAGACCGGTCTGTACAATTACCGCGGCTTTCACATCTCCTTAAAAAGAATGTGCGAAAGAAATATCGGTAGCCACAAGACGCTGTCGATTTTTGCCTTTGATGCCAATCAGTTAAAAGAAGTCAACGAAGCCTACGGACGTGAAAGCGGAGACATGGCCATCCGTGCGCTCGCCTCTTTCATCTCCCGCTGTACTCTGCAGGATGAAATCTGCGGCCGGTTAAGCAACGATGAATTCTTAATCGGTATCATTAACGACGACTGCGATCTGCGGGTTTCCCAGATTGAGGAAAGCATACCGAAAGAAGGGCTTCTGTTCTACGATTCCACCGGAAATCCGCATAATATTCAGCTTCATTATGACATGATTGAAACCACGCTCGGCGAAATGCCGGATCTGGATTTCTTAATCAACTTAACCGTAAATGCGAAGAACAACAAGAAGAAGGAGCAGCGTAAGAAAGAAGCCATCGGCGACTTCTCGGAAGAACTTTTGGCGAAATGCAACGAAGTCGAAAAGATTCTGAAAGAAGGCCTTATTACCTACGCCTTCCAGCCCATTGTTTCTTCCCGGACCGGCGAAATCTACGGCTATGAAGCACTGATGCGAAGCACCGGCGAGATGCACATTACACCGCAGGAGATTTTAAAATGCGCGGAGCACATCAATAAACTCTACGATATCGAAAAGACCACCTTCCACGGTGTTTTAAACCATATGGAAAATATTAACGATGCCCTGCGTGGGAAGAAAATCTTCATTAACAGCCTTCCCGCCCATCAGCTGGAAGGAGCCGATGAAGAAGAACTTTTTGCGCGCCTGCGTATGCATCCGGACAGAATCGTCATAGAATTCACCGAAGGTTCCGAACTTGACGACGAAATTCTGACCAAGCGTGAAGAAGACTGTGAAAGACTGGGTTTGGAAATTGCGCTTGACGATTACGGCAGCGGTTATTCCAATGTCAACAACCTCCTTCGCTACAACCCGCGCTATGTTAAAATCGATTACATGCTGATTTCCGGCATTGATTCCAATGCCAGAAAGCGGCACTTTGTACAGAGCATCATCGGCTATGCAAACCAGAACAACATCGCCGTTCTTGCGGAAGGTGTGGAGACCATGGCGGAACTTCGTACCGTAATCGGTCTGGGTGTCGACTATATTCAGGGCTTCTACACCGGACGACCCGATTTGGTCCCCGTTGCGGAAATCGATCCCGAAATCCGTTCACAGATTCGACGTTTCTCCGCAAACCGCGACAAACAGAACTTCCTGATTTCATAAAAAACTTTCTGCCGCATTTTTTCGATGCGGCAGTTTTTTTGTTGCGACAGTTTTTCGATGCGGCAGTTTTTTTATCTTAATTTGGCAGGTAATAACGGTTTCTCCGCCATGGCTGCGTTTGCCGTATACATGAAAGGACTCTCTCCTTCCCGCAGTGCCCTGCAAAGCAGCACCATCCGGTTCGTCCCCGAACGAGCAAGCTCCACACTGCAGGATGAAAGTGTCAGATACGTATCCGTTCTTTTGCAGTCAATCCCGGTACTTAGCCAGTTTCTCTTTTGAACCTCCTCCATATATTCCGAAAACCTCTCCTCCCCGGAAAAATAAGTATCCTGCCAGTAAACAAACGTATCCGCATCCGCCGTATCAACGATAAAATAGGCAAACACCAGATAGGATACCGTCCGGTCCGAAAGCACTACTTCCACACAGGGATGGGTTTTGTAAAACCCGAGGTTTTCATATTCCGAAAGCGGTTGAAAAATATCCTTTCTGCCAAGACGGATGTTGTGACCGTATGCCACGGCATTTCCTCCCGGAACGGTCAGATTGGAGGCCGCAGCCAGAAACGGCGTTCCGTTCGCATTCTCCCGCTTTAAAAAGTCATGATTTAAATAGAATCCTTCGTTTTTCGGAGACATCATAAGCGGATGGTTTAAAACCGTTCCGGGGATGCGGATTATTCCGACCGTATCGGGATTAATCCGCCGGTACTGCGCCGTCATGGCACGGTCAATCCGGTTTTGATCACCTGATTTTAATGCCTCCGTCAATTCCGCATCCGGTGCGATGCTCCCGTCGGCATTTAATTTTACTCCGCCCGGACCGTATTCTTCCGACCATAAAATCCCAAGGTCTTTGATTTCGCCGTTTTCGGTTTCATTCTCCTTCGCTTTCCTTTCCCGGTTTCCACTGTTTTCATCCTCCTCTGCAGGCGGGTTTCCCGTAAAAAGACCGCTTCTTTTTTCCTTTGTTTTATTTAAAGCAGCCGCTTCTTTTTGTGCGGCGATTCCGGGGAGAAGCACCTCCCCCGCAAAAAGCGGAAGGAGGGTTGCTCCCAGAATTATGGTAAGGAGTATGGCCAGTCTTATTATGTCCGTTTTATTCGCTTGCATTTTGCCTTTCCTTTTGGTGTTTCAAACCTGCGTTTTCTGATTTCCATTACCAGCAGTACCACCGCTGCGACCAGCATTCCCGTAAGGAAGGATACGATTACCTTCGTAGCCGCCTCTGTTACACTGCTTTCAGTGCCCGCAATTTGATCCCCTCCGGCAGCCTGATTTTTCCTTCCGGCTTTTGTGCTGTTTAATCCGGCTTTTGCGCTGTCCCATCCCGATGCGATTATCCCGATCAGTACGGATTGATCCGTGCCGCCGAAGTCCTCGGTAATGTAATTTACAAAGGCTCCCTTTACCGCAGTTAACGGTTCTTCCTTTTCGGGTGACTTTGGAGGAATGATTTCGTTGTAAAGATCCACAACACATTCTTGCTCTGCTCCTGCCGTGAATTCTGCCGGCCGATCCGATTTTTTATAGCCTTCGACCGCCTTACTTTCAACGATGTAATAATCTCCTTCGGGTAAATCCAGTCCGAAATCAATGACTCCTTCCACTGCACCCACAGTCGCCAAAAGCGTATCGGCCGGTGCGATTACTTCGCCTTTGTAATTGACGATATCGTTTTTGCAGTACAGTTCAAATTCCCCGCCGGAGAGTTTTTCATCCGTTCCGCTTCGGTATTTATTCACCTTCAGATTTACCTTTTTCCTGGTGTTGTAAATATTCTTTCCGACCACTACCACGGGAGTATTCTGATCTTTGTATTCCACCCGGATTTCAATCGGTGTTTCATCCCTTTCCATACCGTACGGGGCTTTGGTTTCCACAAGTTTGTACGTCCCGAGATCCAAATTTTCGACGATAACCGATCCCTGCTCATCCGTCACAAAATGACCGATTAAAATCTCCGGCTGTCCGTCAGACTCTCCGTCCGACTGTTCCTCCGCTTGTCCGTCCGACTGTTCCTCCGCTTGTCCGTCCGACTGTTCCTCCGCTTGTTCTTCCGTCTGCGTATCCTCTGTCCGAAACAGGTCAAATTCCGCGCCTTCCAGCGAATGCTTTTCATAGCGGAACCCTTCCTCATCAAAGGAAATCAGTCCTTCTCCTTCCTTGATGAGCTCCAGCCTTCCTTTTACGGCCTCATTGCTGAAATCATAAGTAAAAACAGTCTTTGCTCTTTTCAGCTTTTCGGCCGAAGCGTCTATTTCATACACGTCTTTTCCCAAAACAAAACCTTTTGGTGCCTTTAACTCTTTCACATAGTATTTTCCTGCGGGAAGGTCCATGGCAAAATTGATTTTGCCTTCTTTTTCGGAAAGTACTTTCTTTAAAAGCTCATCTTTCGAAGCAAGAACGCTTCCGTTATACGCCCTGATTTCCTCTGCACAAAACAGCCCGAACTCCGCACCCGCAAGTGCTACAGTCCCGTCCGTCTTTGAAAGTTTCATCTCTACTTTCTTTCGCTCATCAAATACGCTTTCCGTCACGATGCATTCAGTAGCATCTTCTTCAAAGCGTACATCAAATTCTACGGGAGTTTCGTTTAAAACATACCCTTCCGGGGCAACGGTTTCCCGCACCGTATAGTGCCCTTCCGGCAATTCCTTAAGGCTTCCGAAACCGTTTTCATCCGTCACGATTTGTCCGACGCTTCCGCCGTTTTCATCAAAAACTTCAAACCCGGCTCCCGCAAGTCCCTTCTCTTCCCAGATAAAATTGCCGTCTTCATACCCACTTAAGGTCTCACCTGATTTAGTGATTTGTAATTCTCCGTACTTCGGAGTTTCGGGAACATCAGGCACATCGGGAACATCAGGCACATCGGGTACCTCCGGTACGTCGGGAACATCAGGTACGTCCGGCACCTCGGGTACATCGGGCACGTCCGGAACATCAGGAACGTCCGGAACATCGGGTACGTCAGGTGTCGGCGGATTGAAGAATTCCACGTGACCCTGTACAGCAATTTTCTGACTGTTCGTGTCATAATAAGTAACCCATCCGCTCTCCGCTTTCCTGCCGCTGTAATCTTCGCTGCCTCCCAGGACCTTGCCGAGATACCGGATCCAGGAATTGATTCCGTAAGCTTCCGCGATATCCTCATTCAGACCCTTGTAATACTGTCCGGGCGTGGAAGACATATTCGCACCCACAAATGCATAATTGGCAACGATGTGCGTATACAGATACTGTTGCTCATCCGTTAAATCCACCCCGTAATTGTCCGCAAAGAATTTGCGCATTACCCAGGAACCTTCGCCTCCGTAGCCGTAATAAAGGGCCAGTGTCAGCATCGGAGCTTCCGAATAGGAAAGCTCGTGCGAACTGTTATATTCTCCGTTTCCGACCGCGGACTTCTCGGATTCGATACAGTAGGCAATCCGCCCGTCCAGGGTATACATATGTGTGGAATAGGATGCACCGTTTAAATACCGGTTATAGGGGATATTTGCCCCACGTACCAGATTCGCCGCCCTGGCATGCAAAACAAATTGCGAAGACGACAAAACACCAAGCAGCATCGTCAGTGCCGACACCAAAAGACAAAGACACCGACGAAAAGAATTTCTTCGTTTCTTCATAGACTCTCTCCTTTATGAAATTGTAATGATTTAAAAATGGAATTTGCGAAAGAGAACCTCTTCCGCGTACGGGTCGAAAGACCCTGCAATCTATAGATGTGTTTGGATTATATAACGGTCATTGTGAATGTGTCAATCACTTTTTAAAAGGAATTCATTTGTAAAGTTCAAAAAATACCCTCCTTACCGGTTGTCCGGCAGGGAGGGTAAAAAATCATATTCCGGGGTCTTTTCGTAAAAAATCCTTATTTTCTGGAGCTGAATAACGTTCCGATAATTCCGCGTCCCAGGGAAGCTCCGACATTTCCGCCGAGCGTTTTTCCGAAGGTTCCGCCTACGGATTTACCGAGGCTCTTTCCTGCTTCTCTTCCAATGGTTCCGGCCACGGAACTTGCCACGGACTTGCCCGCATTCTTAACGGCGCGCTCCTTCTGTGCTTTCGCTTTTTCAGCCTCTTTTTGGCGGGCGAGTTCTTCACGTTCTGCCGCTTTCTGCGCCGCAAGTGCTTCACGCTCCGCTGCCTTCTGTGCCGCAAGTGCTTCGCGCTCTGCTGCCTTCTGTGCCGCAATGGCTTCACGCTCCGCTGCTTTCTGTGCTGCGATTTCAGCTCTCTCGGCTGCCTTTCTCTCTGCTTCTGCCTGACGCTGTGCTTCCTTTAACGCTGCCGCTTCTTCCGCTGCGCGCTGTTTTTCAAGTTTTGCGACTTCCTCTGCCCTCTTTTTTTCTTCGGCATCGGAAACAGCCTTTCTTTGCAGGAACTCATATGCGGAGTCACGGTCAACGCTTTCCGCATATTTTATATAATACATGCAAGACTTGATTTTTGAGTCTCTGGTTGCATCATCGATTACTCCGAGCTGGCTCTGCGGAGGAAGAATATTGCAACGTTCCACAATTGTGGGAATACCTTTTTCATCCAGTACGGACACCAGTGCCTCGCCGATTCCGAGCTCCGTTAAGGTTGCAAACGTATCGAAGGCAGGATTCTCACGGAATGCCTGTGCAGCCGCTTTCGCCGATTTTAACTCTGCGGGGGTATAGGCGCGCAGTGCATGCTGAATCTTGGTACCGAGCTGGCTCAATACTCCGTCCGGAATATCCTTGGGATTCTGGGTGATGAAGAAAACACCGACGCCCTTGGAACGGATGAGTTTGACAATCTGCTCGATTTTATCAAGCAGTGACTTGCTTGCGGAATCAAAAAGCATATGAGCTTCATCGAAGAAGAAGACAATTCTCGGTTTCTCCATATCTCCCGCTTCGGGAAGGGTTTCATATAATTCGGACAGCATCCAGAGCATGAAGGAAGAATACATCGTCGGATTGTTGATTAACTTCTGGCAGTCCATGATGTTAATGTTTCCTTTGCCCGTGTAATCACAGCCGATCCAGTCGCGAATGTCGAGTGCGGGTTCGCTGAAGAACAAATCGCCGCCCTGAGATTCCAGTGCGATGACGGCACGGATAATGGCACCGAGAGACTGGCTGGACATGTTACCGTAGGTTAAGCTGTACTGTTTTGCATTCTCACCGACGAAAGTCAGCATGGAACGCAGGTCCTTGGTATCGACTAAAAGCAGACCTTCGTCGTCGGCAATTTTAAAAATAACGCTCAGAATATCCGACTGTACTTCATTTAAACCTAAAATTCTGGATAAAAGAATCGGTCCCATTTCGCTGATGGTGGTACGAAGAGGAAGTCCTTTCTCGCCGTAAACATCCCAGAAAACCGTAGGATAGGAATCAAATTTAAAACCGTCCTCCATAAGGCCGAAGCGCTCGATTCTGCTCTTCATATCTTCGGTTTCGATTCCCGGAGCACAGATACCGCCGAGGTCGCCCTTTACGTCAGCCAGAAATACCGGCACGCCGATGGAGGAGAAGGACTCCGCCATAACCTTGAGCGTAACGGTTTTACCGGTACCGGTTGCACCGGCAATCATGCCGTGGCGGTTGGCCATTTTCGGAAGCGCGTAGATCTTCTGCTCCCCTGATTTTGCAAAGTAAATTTTGTTCTCGTGTAACATAGTAACCCCCTTTGAATTAATCTTCTATTTCCTTTAACGTAACCTTTACATCCCCGTTTGAATCCACGTCTATTATAGCATAACTCGGTCTGTGACTGAACTGTCTCGGATAACTTAAGCTGCCCGGATTGATGATGTGGACTCCGTCGATTTCTTCATAAAAAGGCCTGTGCGTATGCCCGAAAAGTACAAAATCGCATCCCCGGTTCTTTGCCTCATCCAAAAGTCTGTGATAGCCGGAAGAAACGTTATAAAGATGTCCGTGTGTCACGAAAAACGATTTTCCCCCGTACTGGAAGAATCTCTCTCGCGGCAGATTTGAAAAAAAATCGTTATTTCCCTGCACCGCACAGAATACGCAGTTTACGGAACGGTCAAAATCGTCCTCGCTGCCCTGCGTATCCCCGCAATGGATAACCATATCCACGGGCTTCTCTTTTTTATAAACTTCGTAAAAGCGACGGTCCATACCGTGGGTGTCGCTGACTACAAGTATTTTCATGCCTTCATCCTCTAGAGTAAATCCTGAATTTCGGACCAGATTAAACGGAATGCCTTGCCGCGGTGACTGATTTCGTTTTTCTCTTCCATCGGGAGCTCGCCGGAACTGCATTCATATCCTTCGGGACGGAAAATGGGATCATATCCGAATCCGTTTGTTCCTCTTTCCTCATATCCGATGTACCCTTCCATCGTGGCACGGACAACAACTTCCTTTCCGTCAGGAAGAACAGCGGCCACGGCACAGACGAAACGTCCCGTACGTTTTTCTTTCGGCACACCGTCGAGGCGTTCGATGATTTTGGCGTTCTTAATGGAATACGGGGTATCTTCACCCAGATAACGGGCCGAGTAGATACCGGGCTCCTTGTTTAAATAATCTACTTCCAGACCGGAATCATCCGCAAGAACGCAGCCTTTGCATACATTCCAGACCGCTTTCGCCTTAATTAATGCGTTTTCCTCAAACGTGCTGCCATCCTCCACGATGTCAATGTCCACACCGGCCGCTTTCATGGAGACGATTTCGACCTCCGGATCTTTCATGATTTCACGGATTTCACGAATTTTACCTTCATTGCCGGAAGCAATGATAATGCGTTTTGTACTCATTGATTGTTTCTTCCTTTTCCGACATTTTTTAAGACTCCCGCTTCGGAGGCTTCGGCCCCATATACTGCAGGAAATAAGTCTTCATCATGCCGTTATATATCTTTCTGTTTTTATCTGCTTTGCGCCCCAGATCGGCCTCTGCATTTTCATACGAGGTAATCAGATACATGGACCAGGAGTCCAGCGCACGAAAACGCTCGCCTATGGTCCGATACAGTGCCGGAAGTGCCTTTTTCTCTTCCAGACGTTCTCCGTACGGAGGGTTGGTTATAATAAAACCGTACTTCTTCGGATGCGAAAGATCTGCCACGTCTCTGGTCTGAAAATGAATCAGATGGTCGACTCCCGCCAGACGGGCATTCTCTCTGGCAATTTTCGTCATCTCGGGGTCCAAATCGTATCCCTGAATGTCTACGTCGTCCTTTGTAATTGTCTTATCCATGCGATCATTGGCATCCTGTACACAGTCATACCAGCTTTTTGCAGGAATTAAATGTTTCCATCCTTCTGCCGTGAATTCACGGTTCATACCCGGTGCAATTCCGGCAGCCATTAAAGCGGCCTCGATGGGAATGGTTCCGCTGCCGCAGAAAGGATCCACAAGTATACGGTCCTTCTTCCAGGGAGTAAGCATAATTAAAGATGCGGCAAGATTCTCTGCAATGGGTGCCTTCGCAGTAAGTTTACGGTACCCTCTTTTATGCAGGGAAACACCGGTGGTATCGATGCCCACCGTCACCTCATCGTTCTTCAAAAAGACTCTGACGGGGAATTCCGCTCCTGTTTCCTCAAACCAAGAAATGCCGTAGTGACTCTTCATTCGTTCCACCATGGCTTTTTTCATAATGGACTGAATATCCGACGGGGAGAACAGCTTGCTTTTGACGCTGGCCGCTTTCGTGACCCAGAATTTTCCGTCCTTCGGAATATATTTTTCCCATGGGATGGCCAGAGTCCCCTGAAAGAGCTCTTCAAATGTTTCCGCATGAAAAGAACCGACAGAAAGAAGAATGCGTTCCGCACTTCGAAGGAAAATATTGGCATAGCAAATGGCCTCATAATCTCCGAGAAACGTTACTCTTCCGTCGGATACTTCCTTTGTCTCATAGCCTAAATCTATGATTTCTCTTTTTAAAACCGCTTCCAGTCCGAAGTGACAGGGAGCAATCAATTCCAAGTATTCCATGTATTGTATTTTACTAGATTTATGAATGTGATGCAACTAACAGGAACACATAAAAATAAGGCTGCCGGTTTCCCGACAGCCTTTGAATAACAGTATTGTAAATCAACCTTTTACGGAACCAAGTGCCACACCACCAACGATGAACTTGGAAAGTACAAGGTAAACAATGATTACAGGGAAAATAGAGAAAGTAATCATTGCGTAAACCTGACCCATATCAAACTTAAGGAAGTCTGCACTACGTAACATAGCGATCAATACGGGAAGGGTTTTTACTTTATCCTTGGATAACAGAAGTGCAGGAGTAAAGTAGTTGTTCCAGTTAGCTACGAAACAGAAGATAGCCTGTACTGCGATAGCGGGCTTCATCATAGGCATTACGATGAAGTTAAAGGTTCTAAATTCACCGGAACCGTCGATACGTGCTGCCTCAATGATAGCAAGCGGAAGTACGGAATCCATGTACTGCTTCATGTAGAAGAAAGTAACCGGAGCCGCAATTGCGGGAATAATCAGCGGAAGGAATGTATTGTTCCATTTCCACTTTAACATCATGTCGATGAAACCAAGCGCAACGACCTGAGTCGGGATGGTCATGATAATCATGATGAAGGTAAACACAACATTCTTTAGTTTGAAGTCATATGCATGAATTGCATAAGCTGTCATTGAAGAGAAATATGTTGCCAGGATTGCACAGGATGTGGAAATGATTACGGAGTTTAACAAACCGTTCCATACAGGCAATGTACCCTTGAACAAACTTATAAAGTTCTTAATCAGATATCCACCCGGTACAATCGTGAAACCTGCTTTCAATGCTGAGTTGGATCTGGTTGTGTTGATAAACAGAACGAAGAACCAGAATAAGCAAAGTGCACAGATTAAAATCAATACTACGTTGGCAACCACACGTCTGACACGAATACCGCCGGTCACCTTTTCTTTATCCATTTGGAGCTGCATAGCACCTTCTTTTGCCATAATCCCCAACCTCCTAATCGTCTTTTCTGTCTGTTACTTTATATACGAGCAAACTCAGAGCACCTGTGATAATGAACAGTATAACCGAAAGTGCACCGGCCAAACCGTAGTTCTTGCTGAACAGATGCTTGTTCAAGTACATGATCATAGTCATGGAAGTTCTCATCGGGAATCCGTCACCGTTGGAGAGAATCTGCGGTACATCGAACATCTGCAAACCACCGATTAAGGATGTAATCAATACATATACGAGAATCGGGCGAAGCAAAGGTAACGTAATTCTCCAGAATACCTGAGTAGGAGTTGCACCGTCCACTTCCGCTGCTTCATACAGTGAAGCGTCGATACCCAACATACCTGCCATCAACAGGATGGTCGTATTACCAAACCACATGATAAAGTTCATGAAAGCAACAAGTGCTCGAACTGACCAGGTGTGATCAAAGAATGAATAGGGCTGGAATCCGGGAATAATGGAAGTAAGAATCGCGTTAACCGGTCCGCCTAATGAGAACAATGCAAAGAATAACATAGAGAATGCGGATGCCATAATCAGGTTCGGCAGGTAAATGATGGTCTTATAAACCGGCGCTGCTTTTAATCTGAGTCTGGGATCTGCAAACCAGGAACCTAACAATAATGATACAAAAATCTGCGGGATGAATCCCAAAATCCACATGATAACCGTATTCAATGCATATTTGGGAAGGTCCGTCGTTAATAACTCTTTGTAGTTTGCCAGTCCGATGAACTCGGGTCCTATGACGGACAAACCACTTCTGTAATATTTAAAAAAGCTCCAATAAATAGTCGTAAACAGCGGATATAACTGGAATACCGCATATGTTACAACGAAGGGAATCAGAAAGATATATCCCCACTTATTGTAGCTTACTACTTTCCCCCTCTTGACTTTACTCATACAATACCGTCCTCCGTTCCATACCTTTTCTTTTTTTGAAGGCAAACTGCCTTAGAAGGTGAAACATTTCTGTTTCAAAAAAACAAGAAAGATAATGCCTGCCCATATGAACAGGCATTATCTTCTGCTTGCTTAAGTTAAGTCTTTGTTAGAACCGGTCTTTGAATTATTCAAGAGAACCAAGCTCTGCGTTGCCTAAGAAGTATTCCTTCATAGCTTTCTGGAATTCTTCGTTGCAGCCCTGATCATACTGTCCGATGTTCTTAAGGGAAACCTTGCCAACACCATCAAGGAAGATCTTGTAAGGGTTCTGTCCACCAAGGATATCGCTGGTGAAGGTAGTATCGTTAGCAAGTTCAGAAAGAAGGGACTTGCTGTTTACGCAGTCGGAGTCTTTCTCAACGATCTCTTTAAGGACCTTCTTATCAGTGGTCATGGTCTTGATGAGTTCAGCAACTTCGGTCTTGTTGTCAGTACCGTTAGCTGCGCAAATCCAAGTACCGCCCCAGAAGAAGCCCTGAGGTCCTTCGGTAAGTGCCCAACCGCCATCATGTGCAACGGAGCCTTCCTGATCAGCTGCCATACAGAAGTTGATTAACCAAGCGGGTCCAAAGTAGCAGAATACGTTACCGGTCTGGAAGAAACCAGCGTTCCACTCATCACCCCAAAGATCGTAGGTACCGGTGTAACCGTTGTCTACCATTTCCTTGGAATCGTTAACCCAGTTCATGATGTTTGCATCGATGTTAAGCTTTCCATCAACTACCCAAGGAGAGGTTACGTTGTTGGAGTATACACGATAGGTATCATTTGCGGAGCAGGTGATGGTGTATCCGGCATCTTTTAACTTAGCAGCGGTGTCACTGAATGCTGCCCAGTCAGCAACTGCCTTCTGAACTTCAGCGGGATCATCGGAACCAAGAACTTCTTTAGCGATGTCACGTCTGTAAATTAAACCACCTGCGCAAGCCTGCCAGGAAGCACCTTTAAGCTTTCCGTCGAAGGTTACAGCGTCTTTGGTGTAATCGAACTGATCTGCGAATACAGAATCATCAAGACCGATCTCGCTCATAGGAAGAGATGCGTTCTGTCCGGTGTACTTGATAGCGTAGTCAGCTTCTACTAAGAAGATATCTACGGTACCTGCAGAGGTATCAGTTCCAAGGAAGTAGTTATCTACCTTATCCTGATATGCAGTTCCTTCGTTAGGAGTGATAACCCAAGTTACATCAACGCCCTTGTAAGTTCCCTTGTTAGGATCAGCAGCGTCAGCCTTGTAATCAGGGCAGTGATCCTTTACACGGTTCTGGAACTCATCATTCCAGCAGTAAATAACGATTTCCTTACCACCATCGGTAGCGGTATAGTTTCCGTCATCAACAAGATCAACAACAGTACCTTCCTTTAATTCAGGATACTTCTCCTCAACTGCAGTCTTGAATGCTGCAAGAGCGGTGTTTCCGGTCTCAACGTTTCCGGATACTACTTCGGAGCCAGCAGGTGTAGAAGTAACTTCGCTAGTTCCAGGATTCTTGGTACAGCCAGCAAGTAAAGCTGCTACCATAGCTGTGGATAACAATACACTTAATAATTTCTTTTTCACTTTTAGTTTTCCTCCTCTATTATTATAGTGTAGTGAATAGTGTCTGCCGATTCGGGAAGGATACCCCCTTCCTTTGTCAGCAAGGTCATTATATATCACTTTCGCAACACTTGACAAGAGATTTTCTGTTATTTTTGTCCAAAAATATCAAATTTGGTTAAGATGTTCACAATTTCGTTCATTTTTTGTTCATATTTACGTCGTTTTTTGTTCATAAAAGGTTTACATTGCCTTCATTATTTGCTTTTCTGTGAACATTTCCCCATTAGGGACCTCCCGTCTTGCTTTTCCCCTTATTTATATAGTATAATTTACGATACACAGGTCGTACTTCGGGAAGGCCGAAAAACTATAATGATAAGGAGAAACATGCATGAAATTTGGATTTTTTGACGACACAAACAAAGAGTATGTGATCAATTCCCCTAAAACTCCCTATCCGTGGATTAACTACCTCGGAACTCAGGGATTTTTCTCACTCATCTCCAATACGGCTGGCGGATACAGCTTCTATAAGGATGCCCGTTTAAGACGTATTACCCGTTACCGCTACAACAACGTTCCCATCGATATGGGCGGACGTTACTTCTATATTAATGACGGCGGCACCGTATGGAACCCCGGCTGGTCTCCCGTAAAAACGGAGCTCGATGCTTACGAATGCCGTCACGGTATGGGCTACACCATTATTAAAGGTAAAAAGAACGATCTTCAGGCTGAAGTAACATTCTTCGTACCGAACGATTATGACGGTGAAGTTCAACAGGTTGTTTTAAAGAACGAAGGCAGCGCTTCTAAGACCTTTAAGTTCTTCTCTTTTGCAGAGTGGTGCTTATGGGACGCACAGGATGACTGCACCAACTTCCAGAGAAACTTCTCCACCGGACGTGTGGAAGTGGACGGTTCCGTGATCTATCATAAAACCGAATACAGAGACAGACGTGATCATTACGCTTTCTATTCCGTAAACGACACCATCGACGGATATGATACCGACCGCGATTCCTTCATCGGTCTTTACAACGGATTTAACAATCCCGAAGCGGTTCTTGCAGGCAAGGCTACCGACTCCTTCGCAGACGGCTGGTCTCCCATCGCTTCCCATTATAAAGAGATTACTCTGGCTCCGGGCGAGAGCAAGACCCTTGTTTTCATCCTCGGCTATGTAGAGATGCCTGTTGATCAGAAGTTTGAAGCCGACGGCAAGACCATCAACAAGGTAAAAGCAAAAGCCATGATCGAGAAATTCGACACTCCCGAAAAAGTCGCTGCAGGTCTTGCAGATCTGAAAGCTTCCTGGGATAAGCTTCTCGGCATTCTGAACGTAAATACTCCGGACGATAAGGTTGACCGTATGGTTAACATCTGGAACCAGTATCAGTGTATGGTTACCTTCAACCTTTCCCGTTCCGCTTCCTATTTCGAATCCGGTATCGGCCGTGGTATGGGCTTCAGAGATTCCAACCAGGACGTTCTCGGTTTCGTTCATCAGATTCCGGACCGTGCAAGAGAAAGAATCATCGATATCGCTTCCACCCAGTTTGAGGACGGCGGCTGCTATCATCAGTACCAGCCTCTTACCAAGAAGGGTAACTCCGATATCGGCGGTGACTTCTCCGACGATCCCCTCTGGTTAATCCTTTCCGTTTCCGCATATATCAAGGAAACGGGCGACTGGGGCATTCTTGATGAAATGGTTCCTTATGACAACGACGCATCCAAGGCACAGCCTATGCTCGATCACCTTAAGGTTTCTTTCTATCACATCGTTAACAACCTGGGACCTCACGGACTTCCTCTGGCAATGCGTGCCGACTGGAACGACTGCATCAACCTTTCCTGCTACTCCGATACGCCGGGTGAAAGCTTCCAGACTTACACCAACCCGAAGTTCGCTGCAGAAGGCGGCTACTCCAAGATTGCAGAATCCGTTATGGTTGCTACCCTCTTCACTTACACCGGCCCGAACTATGTTGCCATCTTAAAGCATCTCGGCAAGGACGACGAGGCTGCCGCAGCACAGGCTGAAATCGACAAGATGAAGAAGAACGTTATGGAATCCGCATGGGACGGTGACTGGTTCCTTCGTGCATACGATGCAAACGGCGAGAAGATGGGATCCAAAGAATGTGAAGAAGGAAAGATCTTCATCGAGCCTCAGGGCTTCGCAATCATGTCCGAAATCGGCAAGGATCAGGGTGCCGACATGAAGACCCTCGCAGCCATCGACGAAAGACTTAATACGCAGTTCGGTCTCGTACTGAACAACCCTGCATTCACCAAGTACTACATTCAGTACGGTGAAATTTCCACCTATCCCGGCGGATACAAGGAGAACGCAGGAATCTTCACGCATAACAATGCATGGATTATCTGTGCCGCTGCTTACGCAGGACAGGGTGATCAGGCATTCAAATATTATTCGGAAATCGCTCCCGCATTCACCGAAGAAACTTCCGATATTCACAAGACCGAGCCTTATGTATACGGTCAGATGATCGGCGGTAAGGATGCCGGTTCCGATATCGGCAGAACCGGAGATCACTTCGGTCAGGGCAAGAACTCCTGGCTTACCGGTACCGCAGCATGGAACATGGTAGCCATCTCCCAGTACATCTTAGGTGTACAGCCTGACTTTGACGGTCTTTCCATCAATCCTTCCATTCCTCATGAGTGGGACGGATTCACCGCAAAGCGTCAGTTCCGCGGTGCAACCTACAATATCACCGTTAAGAACCCGAATCACGTATGCAAGGGTGTTGCTTCTCTCGAAGTTGACGGAGCAAAGGTTGACGGATGCATCATTCCTGTCACGGAAGGCAAGAGCGAGTACAACGTTGTAGTTACTCTCGGATAATCAGAACCGGATTTTATAACAAAACAATCAAAAATCGGATAGGATTTTATGGGCTGCCCGTTCGGACAGCCCTTTTTCATTTTGCAATCCGGCGCATAATTGGATATAATGTTAAATGTGCCGTTCAAAAACGGTACCGGAATGAACAATTCATCAAAAGAGGTAAAATATGTACTACGATAATGTCATCGATTTAATCGGGAACACTCCATTAATTTCTCTTGAAAAATCCATGGGACTTCCCATTTATGCCAAAGCGGAGTTTTTAAACCCCGGCGGCAGCATTAAGGACCGCATCGCAAAAAATATGATTGAACAGGCAGAAAAAGACGGCCGGTTAAAACCCGGAATGACCATTATTGAACCCACCTCCGGCAATACCGGAATCGGTCTGGCCTTCTGCGGTGTCCGCAAAGGCTACAAAGTCATCATCGTTATGCCGGAGAATATGAGCGAGGAACGCAAAAAAGTCATCCGCGCCTTCGGAGCGGAACTGGTTCTTACTCCCGCCGAACTTTCCGTAGACGGTGCCGTAAAAGAAGCGGAACGGATTGCCGCTACCGACGACAGTTACTTCGTTCCCCAGCAGTTCGTCAATCCCGCCAACCCCGCAGCACATTACAACGGAACGGCAAAGGAACTCTGTGAACAGCTCGGTAAAAAAATCGACATCTACGTTTCCGGCATCGGTTCCGGCGGAACGCTGCAGGGAATCGCAAAATACATTTTAGACAACAACAATCCGGACTGCGCAATCGTTGCGGTGGAACCCAAAGGAGTTTCCGCTCTTCTCGGTGACGAACCGGGTCTGCACCAGATTCAGGGAATCGGCGACGGCTTTGTTCCCGATGTTCTGGACACATCCATGATTACGGACATCGTGACCGTAAGCGATGACGATGCCATCAATACCGCAAGGTCCCTTGCAAAAGAACAGGGTCTTTTGGTCGGCACCTCGTCCGGAGCCAATATCTGGGCAGCAATGCAGATGGCAAAGAAGTACGGAAACGACAAGGTAATCGCAACCGTCCTTCCGGATCGTGCCGAAAGATATTTCAGCACTTCTCTGTTTTAGGGGAAACGTTATGGGAAAAGAAATCGAGCGCAAGTTTCTGGTAAAAGAACTGCCCTCCAATATAGATGAATATCCGTATCATGAACTGGAGCAGGGTTATCTGAATACTGCCCCCGTTGTCCGTGTGCGCAAGGAAGATGACAGCTACTACTTAACCTATAAAGGAAAGGGACTCCTCGAACGCGAAGAATACAATCTTTCGCTGACAAAGGAAGCTTACGACCACATGATTCAAAAGGCCGACGGAAACATCATTTCAAAGCGCCGCTATCTCATTCCTTTTAACGGATATACGGTTGAACTGGACGTTTTTAATAAACCTTTTCAGCCTCTGATCATTGCCGAAGTGGAATTTCCCTCCATTGATGAGGCTCTTTCCTTTCAGCCGCCCGAATGGTTCGGGGACGACGTCACAAAAGACCATACATATTCCAATTCCTATCTTTCACAAAAGAATCTGTAAAGAAAAACGGAAGGCTTACAGCCTTCCGTATCAGAGTGAAGACAAAGTCCACGGATTTTCCGTGGATTTTTCTTTTGGAATTGCTTAAAACCCGCGTAAATAGGCACTTTTGTGGTATAATAGAGTCATGGAGGGCATTGCTTATGATGACTCAGAATACTGACAAGAACAGAAGTCAGCTTCAGATGTTTTGTACAGACGAATTGGTTCCTCAAGATCATCTGCTTCGTCTTATAGATGAAGCAATTGACTGGACTTTCATTTACGATCTTGTAGAAGAAAAGTATTGTCCGGATAACGGCCGTCCGAGTATGGATCCGGTAACACTTATTAAAATACCTTTTATTCAATACCTTTACGGTATACGTTCTATGCGACAGACAATGAAAGAAATAGAAGTAAATGTCGCTTTTCGCTGGTTCCTCGGTATTGGTCTTACCGACAGAGTTCCCCACTTTACCACCTTTGGAAAAAACTATACAAGAAGATTTAAAGATACGGATCTGTTTGAACAGATTTTTGCACGTATTCTTGAGGAATGCTATAAGTTAAATCTTGTTGATCCCAAAGAGATATTTATTGATTCCACTCATGTGAAAGCATGTGCAAACAATAAAAAGATGGAGAAACAATTCGCTAAAGAAGAAGCCCTTTTTTATGAAGAGTTGTTGAAGAAAGAGATAAACGAAGACCGTGAACTTCATGGCAAGAAACCTCTTAAAGATAAAGATGATGACGATGACGATGATAATAACAAAGGCGGAGCATCAGGCGGAAAGGAAATAAAGGTAAGTACAACAGATCCCGAAAGCGGATGGTTTCATAAAGGAGAACATAAACAGGTATTCGCATACGCAATAGAAACCGCCTGCGATAAATACGGATGGATTTTAGGATATACAGTTCATCCAGGTAATGAACATGACAGCAGAACATTTCCTGCCATCTATGAAAAGATACGAAATCTTGATTGTAAAACAATCATTGCAGATGCAGGATATAAAACACCGGCGATAGCCAAAACAATCATAGATGATGGTAAGACACCTCTCTTCCCGTATAAAAGACCAATAACTAAAGAAGGGTTCTTTAAAAAATATGAATACGTTTATGATGAATACTATGATTGCTATATATGCCCCAATGATGAAATCCTAAAATATACAACAACTAACAAGGAAGGTTATAAAGAGTATAAAAGCTGCGCGGAAATCTGTGAGAAATGTCCTTATCTTAATCAATGTACGGAATCAAAGAATCATGTCAAAGTAGTCACAAGACATGTCTGGGAAGAATACATGGAAATGGCAGAAGATATTCGCTATACAGAGGGAATGAAGGAACTTTATTCCAAGCGAAAAGAAACAATTGAAAGGTTGTTTGGAACTGCTAAAGAAGCACATGGATTCAGATACACACAGATGATAGGAAAAGCCCGAATGGAAATGAAAGTCGGGCTCACATTTGCGTGCATGAATCTTAAAAAAATGGCAAGAATTAAGAAAAGATTGGGGCTAATAGGCGCCCATATATCGCACTTTTTTGACTTTTCGCGATTGATAGTCATCAAAATCGCATAAAATCTCAAAAAATGAACCCCTCTTCAAAAACATCTCGTTTTGAAGAGGGGTTTGTCTGCAGTCTGAAACGGAAGGCTTACAGCCTTCCGTATATTTTTGTCATTTGATATAAATTATCGGCAAGTTCTTTCGAAAGCGCATCGGCTTTCATTCTCCACATCCAGTTGATTCCCATGGTGGACGGCGTATTCATTCTTGCCTCGTTTCCGTATCCCAAAAGGTCCTGCATCGGAACCACCGCCGTATCCGCTACCGAGGCAAAGGCCAGACGAATCATTTCCGTGTGAAGATTCTTTGCTGATTTCACATTCAGAAACTCTTTGATGCGTTTTCTGTCGGCCGGTTTCATCGATGCATACCAGCCCTGAACGGTTTCGTTGTCATGGGTACCCGTATAAACCACACAGTTGGATGAATAATTGTACGGAAGGTACTCATTCTCGGCATTTCCGTCAAAGGCAAACTCCAGAATCTTCATTCCCGGGTAGCCGCATTTTTTCATAAGTTTATACACCGAAGGAGTTAAAAATCCCAGATCTTCCGCAATGATTCTTAAATCTCCGAGTTCGGTGCGCACCGTCCGAAACAGATCAAAGCCGGGTCCTTTCACCCAGTGGCCGAATTCCGCGGTCGGGTCTTTGTAAGGTATGCTGTAGTATGAATCGAACCCGCGGAAGTGGTCTACGCGGACCACGTCGTATAAACGGAAACAGTGACGGATTCTCTGAATCCACCACGCATAACCGGTAGATTTATGATAATCCCAGTCATACAAAGGATTCCCCCACAGCTGTCCGGTTACCGCAAACATATCGGGCGGGCATCCCGCCACCGCAGTCGGATAGAAATCTTTTGAAAGCTGAAAGAGTTTCGGATTCGCCCAGGTGTCAGCACTGTCCGCCGCCACATAAATCGGGATGTCACCGATGATTTCAATGCCGGCTTCGTTTGCATATTTCTTTAATTTTCCCCACTGGCTGAAAAAGAGATACTGCAGGAAAGAATAATAAAGGACTTCATCGGAAAGGCGTTTTTTTGCTTCCTTTACGGCAGAAGGCTTTCTGGTACGTAAATCCGCGTCCCATTCAAGAAAGCTTGCGCCGCCCTCTTCTTCCTTACATGCCATGTAAAGAGCATAATCATCCAGCCATTCCTTTTCGTTTCGGCAGAAACGTATAAACTCTTTATCCGCCGTATTAAACCGACGGAAGGCTTTCTTTAAAAGCGGCATTTTACCAAAATAAATTTTCTCATAATTAACGCTGCCGTCTCCGTCTTTTAAATCGGCTCTGTCACATTCCTTTTTGGTCAGAAGTCCGAGTTTGATAAGCTCTTCCAAATCAATATAATAAGGATTGCCCGCAAAAGTGGAGAAGGACTGGTACGGAGAATCTCCGAATCCCGTGGGACCCAGAGGAAGAATCTGCCAATAATGCTGACCTGCTGCCACTAAAAAATCCACGAAATCATATGCTTCTTTTCCGAAACATCCGATTCCGTATTTTCCGGGCAGGCTGCTGATTGCCAGTAATACTCCGCTCTTACGCATACACTCTCCTAATTCTCTGCTCCCTGGTCGGCGTTCATGCTGTCCACCAGTACCCAGTCGGCCATATCGCTTTCCTGCGTGGAAAGCATTTCTTCCGTAACACCGTGCTTTAAAAGTACTTCGTCAATCTTTTTGTTCACTTCTTCGAAGCCCACCACACGGTAGCCGTTGCTCTTGTAGTAGTTTAAAATCTCCGGATCGGGAAATACCGTTTCTCCGTCTGACGTAAATACGTAAAGGCTCTCCGGATATGCGAATACTTCATAATCATATTCGCCGAAGTGATAAACATACATCTCCATCTCACCGCCGAAGTCGCTGTATCCGTCGGTTCCGTCGGGAAGTTTCACCCCGGGGATTTTTGCTTCCGTCAGACCGTAAGTATGCTCGGTCACATATAAGGTAACCGGTTTTCCCTCTGCGGTAACCGCATAATAGCCGTCCACATGAAGATTCGCTCCGCCGCTTCCGCTCTCACAGAATACACCGTATTTGTTTAAGTCATACCAGTCACGGTAACCGGTAACCTTGCTGTCAACGATTTCCAGTCCCTGTTCCGCATAGCGCAGGATGTAAATGGTGGCTTCCGCCATCTGAACACCCGGATTCCCTTCCGCATCTTCTTCATAGGTTCCGCAGACAAATTCCAGCGCAAAGTCCATTACCCCGTCATTTCCGCAATCCGTAAATGCGTAATGGATTTCCTGCAGTTCCCTGTCGCTTCCTTCCCAGTTTGCATTGAAGAAATTCTGAAAAGCGGACTTCATATCCACGTAGTTGTAGGAAACTCCCTCTTCGAGATAATGCGCATCGCATACCACCTTTGCCTCGGTCTTTCCATCCAGAAAATCATACAGATCCTGTGCGGTAACCTTGTGTTCATCGATTTCCGAACCGGGTTCGGAAGGTATCTCGGACACGACTGCCGAAGAAGGATTCTCGTTTCCGGGAACCGGTCTGCTTTGAAACAGTCCGCATCCGCCGAGCATTCCTGCCAGTAAACCCGTTACTGTCAGTGCCGCAACTGCCTTTTTGGTCATTTTTCTCATTTTAACTTCCCCATTTACTCTTTTTACGATGATTAAAGTTTCCAAATATCCCGGTTATATTCTTCGATGGTACGATCCGAAGAGAAGAAACCGGCCTTCGCTATGTTGACAAGCATCATTCTGCGCCATTTTGCACGGTTTTCATAATCGGCAAAGCAGAAATCCTTAACCTTAATATACTCTTCTAAATCAAGCAGCGTCATAAACCAGTCTTTGTTTAACAGTTCGTTGTAAAGACGCTCCAAATTCTCTTTGTTTCCTACCTGCATGCAGAGCGTGGATACAATGAAATCCACGGCTTGTTTGATTACGGGGGACTTTTCATAGTAATCCCTGGATACATAGTCTGCCTTTGCATAATGCTCAATTACCGTCTCGCTGGATGCACCGAAGGTATAGATATTTTCATGTCCGACAAGCTGCGCGATTTCCACATTTGCGCCGTCCTCGGTACCGAGGGTAACAGCACCGTTTAACATGAACTTCATGTTGCCGGTACCGGATGCTTCCTTGCTGGCAAGGGAAATCTGCTCGGATACATCGCAGGCCGGGATGATATGTTCCGCATAGGAAACATTGTAATTCTCTACCATAACAACCCTTAAATACCTGTTTACATCGGGATCGTTATTGATGATGCGGCTCATGACAAGAATCAGATGAATGATATCCTGTGCAATCACGTAAGCCGGAGCCGCCTTTGCGCCGAAAATAAAGGTAATCGGGCGCTTCGGAAGGATTCCCTTCTTTACTTCGAGATACTTGTGAATGATATAAAGCACATTCATCTGCTGCCGTTTGTACTCGTGCAGACGTTTTGCCTGAATGTCATAAATGGAATCCGGGGAGATTTCGATACCCTCGCGTTCTTTAATCAGTGCTGCAAGCTCCGCCTTCTTGCCTTGCTTAATTGCCTCAAGTTTTGCCAAAACCTTCTCATCGTCCTTAAACGCAAGCAGTTTTTCAAGCTCGGTCGCATCCTTTTTAAAGCCGCTTCCGATCTTCTCCTCGATAAAGGAAGACAGTTCCGGATTGCAGGCAAGCAGCCATCTGCGGAAGGTGATTCCGTTTGTCTTATTGTTAAATTTCTCCGGATAGATCTGATAAAATGCATTCAATTCGGTATTCTTTAAAATCTCGGTATGCAGATAAGCCACACCGTTGATGGAGAAACCGTAGTGAATATCGATATGCGCCATATGAACACGGTTATTGTTATCAATAATCCAGACGCGTTCATCGGAGTATTTTTCTTTTACCCTGCGGTCGAGTTCTTTGATAATCGGAACAAGCTGCGGCACCACTCTTTCCAGATAATCAAGCGGCCACTTCTCAAGCGCTTCCGCAAGAATGGTGTGGTTGGTGTACGCGCAGGTCTTCGATACGATCTCGATGGCCTCATCCATGGGGATGGCCTTCTCCTCGGTCATGATGCGGATCAGTTCCGGAATGACCAGAGTCGGATGGGTATCGTTAATCTGGATGACCGCAAAGTCATACATTTTACGTAAGTTATATTTATGGTTGTGCATGTCGCGGATAATATACTGTGCCGCGTTGCTGACCATAAAATACTGCTGATAGATACGAAGAAGGTTACCGGCCTCATCGGAATCATCGGGATATAAGAAAAGGGTTAAGTTCTTCTCAATCGCCGTCTTGTCAAAATCGATTCCCTTCTTTACGAGGGATTCGTCCACGGTCTCCACGTCGAAAAGATGCAGATGATTTACGCCGTTTTCGTAACCGATTACATCGATGTCATAAAGACGCGATTTTAACGTAAAATCTTTGAAATTCACTTCAAACGACACGTCCGTTTTGTTCAGCCAGGACTGCTGTTCAATCCAGTCGTTCTTTTCGGCATGCTGGAGATTGTTGATGAATTCCTGCTTAAAAAGACCGAAGTGATAATTAAGACCGATTCCGTCTCCGGGAAGTCCCAGCGTTGCGATGGAATCCAAAAAGCAGGCAGCCAGTCTGCCGAGTCCGCCGTTTCCGAGGGAGGGTTCGGGCTCCGCCTCTTCGATTTCCGCTAAGGACAGACCGTTCTTTGCAAGGATGGCCTTTACTTTATCGTAAGCACCCAGATTAATCAAATTATTGGAAAGAAGCTTTCCGATCAGGAATTCCGCGGAGATGTAATAGATTTTCTTCTCTCCGGTAATGGTTTCGGTCACTCTTGCATAGTCCTTCGTAAAGGACAGAAGCACAAAGTATGCTTCCTTCGTATCCAGCTCCTTTAAAGCTTTGCTGTAAAGGCGCTTTGCCGTATCCTCGAGCTGACTTTCCATTCTCGCCTCGAAAAGTTCCTTCTGAATCATTTCTTCCTGAACTGACATGTTAATACCTCTTTATGTTTTATTTCTCTTTCCCCGCATCTGCGGCAGTCTCTTTGTTTGCATCTGCGGCAGTCTCTTTGTTTGCATCTGCGGCAGTCTCTGCGTTTGTATCTGCATTTGTATCTGCGGTTGCATCTGCGTTTGCTTCAACGGTTTCTTCGCTGACATCCGAACCGCCCTTACATTCATCCCAGGGCGTGGGATCATATCTTCCGTCATTATATTTTACGCGTTCGATGATGGCAAACACGATACCGGAAAGAATCACGACCGCGGAAACAATCCATCCGAGTGCAACGTTTGCCGCTACGGAATATCCGTCAGCCGCCCCGTATACCCCGTGATTTTTTGCAATCAGGCTGTATAGGTTCCAGCCAAAGAATCCGACTAACAGAACCGGTGCAATCACCTTGACCGATGCAAAGAACCACCATCCGGGCATTTTAAATTTCTTTGCATTCTTATTGATTTCCTCAAGCACCTTGCCGGTTTTAAAGAACCAGCCGACCGCTATGGTTTCCAGAATACCGACAAGTACCAGGTTGATGTTGTTTGCGTAATAATCCACGATATCGAGGAACGCAAGTCCCGCTCCGGTTACAAAGATGATGGAAATGGCGCTTGCCGCAAGGCAGATGCCGATTGTGGTCTTCTTTGCACTGATTCGAAACTTATCGGAAATCGATGCGGAAACACCTTCCACGATGGAGAATGCCGAATCGATTGCAAGCGTGCACAAACAGAAGTAAAAGATAAATGCAAAGCACGCATTGAAAATGCCGCTGTTCGTAAGCTTAACCATTGCCTGCGGATAAATGATGAATGCGGTTGCCACACCGGAGGTGGACATGTTGTCAAGCATTCCGACACCGCCCATGGTGGTAAACATTACGACACTCGAAAGCAGGCTGACACCCAGGTCGGAGACTGCAATGATTACGGCGTCTCTTGCAATGTTGGTCGATTTCGGCAGGTAGGAACCGTATGCAAACATGATTGCCATCATGATGGACAGCGAATAAAATACCTGGCCGACCGCATCAATCCAGATGTCGGCTGACAAAAGCTGAGTCAGATCGGGAGTACACATCCGGATAAGACCCGCCATGCCGCCCAGCATGAAAATACCCTTTACCGCCATAATGACAAGGCATACCACGGGAGCAAATACGGTGAATTTTACAACCTTGCTCACGGAGCTTGCACCGTTACGGATACAGTAGTAGATGATAATCCACGCCAGCACCAGAGCACACATCGCCTGCGTGGACATGTTTACGAATCCTTCCGTGGTTCCGGTGGTCTGAATCGTCTGCATCCAGAGTTTCCCGGCCGCTTCCGAATCTCCGGTAAGTCCGGCAAACTTGAAGGAAATCAAAGCCATCAGGATAACCCAGGCAAACACGACCGCATAGTAGGTTACAATCACAAAGGAGTTCACCGTTGCGGACCAGCCGATCCACTGCAGTTTTTTATTTAAGGAACCAATGGCATTAATGGCACCGCTCTGAGTCTTACGTCCGATGGAAATCTCCATCATCAAAAGTGGAATTCCCAGAATAATCAGCATAAACACGTAAACGAAGATAAACGTTCCTCCGCCGTATTTTGCCGCAAGACCCGGGAATCTCCATGCGTTACCGAGACCTACCGCCGATCCTATGGATGCAAGAATAAAGGTAAAACTGGAATTCCACTGTCCTCTTTTTTCGCCTGCCATTTTATCTCTCCCAATGATACATACTCTCTAAATTTCCGTGGTCGAAAAGACGACCCGTAACTTATATATTTTACTTTATTTTTACTCCTCTTTCAACAAGGAAGAGTACAATAATCCGTCTCCGGCGGCAGATTTTTTCATCTTTTTGCATAATGAACAAGACAAAAGCGGCACTTCCATATCCGGAAATGCCGCTTTACTTTCTTTAAAATCTTACGAATCAGCCCTTTTCAAGTGCAAGGGTTCTGGTGGTAATGTCGCATACCTCGCTGGGTCCGTAATACTGAATTGCGCCGGGGAAGGTGAAGCAGGTTTCAACCGCCCACTCGTCACGATGTGCTTCGAAGTATTTGAAAGGCTTTCCGTCGAGTTCAACGAGTGCCTTACGGATAACGGGCTTGTCCTCACCGTTTCTTCTTTCGATGTTCATCATCTTGGTGATGGGCATACCGCCTGCAACCCACTCATCAGCGGGTTTGGAGATGTTGGAAACCTTGGAAAGGTATCCGGTGTATCCGTAGGAAATCAGCATGAATGCATTGTATCCTAAGGAGTAGCAGTAATCTGCGTCGAAGTTTGAAGGGAATGCGCATCTTCCTTCGTAACCGAAGAAGTGATGAAGAGGTGCGAATTTGCCCTTGTAGGTGCCTGCCGCTTTTCTCTTTGCAAGCTCGCTCTTTACCATCTCGGAGAAGAGTTTCTCGGACTCGATTAAGGATACCTGTACGTTTCCGTGAGGGTCTCTCTCCAAGAAGAGCTGCTGCTGAATACCTGCGGGAAGGATATCAAATACAGCGAATGCATCTGCGGAAAGTCCTGCTTTAATGAAGTTGTATTTTGCATTCCAGTCGGGAAGTGCATTGAACTCTTCGGTCTTGCTGCCTGCAAGCAACTCGTTGATTTCTTTAATCAGTGCGGAGAACTCGGGAACGAATTCCACGATACCTTCGGGAATGATGGCTACACCGAAGTTATTTCCGGCATTTCCTCTCTTCTCTACGGAATCCGCAATGTAGTTGGTAATCTGTGCAAGGCTCATCTTCTTAGCAGCAACTTCCTCACCGATCAGGCAGATGTTCGGCTGGGTTTCGAGTGCGCACTCCAAAGCAACGTGAGAAGCGCTTCTTCCCATAACCTTGATGAAGTGCCAGTACTTCTTTGCGGAGTTGGCATCTCTTTCGATGTTACCGATTAATTCGGAGTAGGTCTTGGTTGCGGTATCGAAACCGAAAGAAGCCTCGATATCTTCATTCTTTAAGTCACCGTCAATGGTCTTGGGGCATCCGATTACCTGAATGCCTGTATTCTTTGCTGCCATGTACTCTGCAAGTACGGCCGCGTTGGTATTGGAATCATCACCACCGATAATAACGATTGCGCTGAGGCCATGCTTCTTTGCTACTTCCTCAACAACCGCAAACTGCTCTTTGGTCTCTAATTTGGTACGTCCGGATCCGATAATATCGAAACCGCCGGTATTTCTGTAAGCGTTGATGAATTCATCGGTGAATTCCACATAATCGTCTTCCAAAAGTCCGCTCGGACCGCCCTTGAAGCCGAGTAAAACGTTCTCCTTGTCAGCTGCCTTTAATGCATCGTAAAGACCGGAAATAACGTTGTGTCCTCCGGGTGCCTGTCCGCCGGAAAGAATAACACCTACTACCCATTTCTTTGCGGGAGCGTTGTTTGCACCTTTTACAAAGGTGATTTCCTTCTTACCGTAAGTATTCGGGAAGAGTTCTTTGATTTTGTCCTGATCTGCAACGGAAGCGGTTTCTTCGCCTTCCTTAACACAGATCTCTGCGACTCCGTTTTTGAGCATTCCGGCAAGTTTCGGGGAATACTCATATCTTGCTTTTTGAAGTGGTGAAAGATTCATGGCAATACTCCTTTTGTATATTATTTTATTGTTTCACTTTACACATGGTGCCGGATTGCCGTTGTTTTTCAAACAACAGCGTAGATAATTGTACCACAAACAGATTCCGTCTTCAAATACTCTGTAAAAAGCGTTTGAAAATTATTCCCGGATGAACAGGAATTCGGAAACCGTCGTGCTATCCTTGTTGCCGTCGTAAATGTGCAGTTCACCGTTTTGAAGGGTTCCGTTGTACTTGATTCCGGTAATGGTGTCCTGCAGATTGATGGTTCCGTCCGAATTGTAGGTGTACTTCACTTTATGGGTGGAATCCTTGTGATAGTATTCCCCTTTGCCGTGTCCGTCCAGCGTATAATAGTAATTCGGGTGATCGAGTGTATAGATGGGGCCTTTTTCCCACTCACAGACATATTTTCCCTGCTGTCCGTCCGCGGGCGAATTTGAACAGGCAAGCGCCGATATGGCAAACACCGTACAAATCGTCAGTAAAATCGCCGTCTTCATTCGTAAGGCCGTGCTTTTATTTTTCATCTTTGTTTTCCCCTCTTTCATTCAATCATACATTCCGCGAAAAATCTCTAAGCCAGGAACTGGAATGCCAAATATGCCGCGTAGATAACAAGAAGCGCGATTCCCTGGAAGCGGTACAGTTTTCCCTTTATTAAAGGCGGTACGGTAAGCAGAAGCATTACCAGGAAGAATAACGGAATATCCACTAACAGAGAAGCATTCATGCCGGCAATCAGTTTCTCGCTCGGTACCGCAAACGGACGAATCGTAACGGCAAGACCGGAAACCAGCACCAGGTTGAAAAGATTCGCGCCGATGATGTTGCCTAAAGACAATGCTCCGTGTCCCTTTATCAGTGAGGTAATTGCGGTTACAAGTTCCGGCAGGGAAGTTCCCAGTGCCACAAAGGTTAACGCGATTACCGAATCCGGCACGCCGACTTTCTGTGCGATTATGGTACCGTTATCTACTAAAAGAGTGGCACCGAATGCAATGACGGCTGCACCCAGAATGAGCAAAACCAAAGAAACCCAGATCGGCATTTCTTTCTTTTTATCGTCATCCTCTTCGCTTACTTCTTTACCGGGGGCTTCACCCGCACCGTCGGAAGAATGACCTGCCGTCCCTTCCTTTTTCGCCTTTACCTCCGAAAGAGCCTGCTTAACGTTAATTACCATATAAACGAGAAATATCAGCAGAAGAACAATACCCGTCACTCTCGAGAATTCTCCGAATACATATGCATTCACCGCATAGAATCCCGCCGCAACAAAGAAGAAAATGACCGGAATCCGTAACGTCTTTTTCTCTACCCTGGCCGGTCTTACCGCCAGCGTAATTGCCGCAATCAGAGAAACATTGCAGATAATGGAGCCTATCGCGTTTCCGTAAGAAATACCGCTGTTTCCTTTTGCCGCCGCCTGAGCGGAAACCATAACCTCGGGAAGCGTGGTTCCGATGGAAACCACGGTCGCACCGATCAGAATCTCCGGCACTTTAAACTTCTCCGCAATGGCGGTTGCTCCATCCACAAACCAGTCGCCTCCCTTAATCAGAAACACAAGTCCGCAGATAAACAGAATAATTGCAACAACAAGCTTTGTTACCTCCGTATTGTTGTTGTAAAGAAAACATCCGAGTCCCGCAAAGAAGAAGGCAACCGCTAAAAGCACTGTACCGAGATAGGATTGCCCGGATGCCTTCGCACCTTCTTTTGCCGCATTTTTTCCCATGACCTTACTCCTCCACGCCTTCCTCTATCCGATCCACCAGATCGCGTAAGGAACGGCTTAATTTCTTTAATTCGGTTACGTAAGCGGAGTTGTTGTCCGCTTCGAGTACCATACTGTTTTTGATTTCTTCGATTTCTCTTGCCTTGCTTTCGAAAAGCTCGTTCTCCAGCTCGTCATACTGTTTGTCGATCTGTTTGATGTAATCGGATGCGATGGAGGAGAAATTGTTGAAAAGCTTGTTTCTGACTTCCATCACTTCCTTAATGTGCTTTTCCTCGGCGATTTTTTCACCCACCGCTACCGCAACATCGAGCGTTGCCATAAGGGGATCGAAGAAATCCGCTGCCTTTCCGACCTTTCCGGCCGTACGGACAATTTTTAAAATACCGAGAGCCTTGGCAGCCTCGATTTTGATAAAGCCCGCAAAATCCGCAAACTGCTTCGCAAAATCCATGTACTTCTCGCTTGCCGCCATGGGTTTGCTTAGGTCGGACTTGTCGATTTTCTGAAATACATACATGCCGATGTCCGATTTTAATATTCCGCCGATTTCGTCGTCCATCTGCTTGTTGGTCTTCTGTAAAATTTCCTCGATGTCGGAAAGCGTTGCTTCCACGAGTTTCTCAATCTGCTTGTTGACCTCGTCGGAATCCGCTTCCGTCAGTTTTACTTCGCCGACCTTGGCGGAGAATTCCGCACAGACATCCATAATGCCGCTACGAAGATCCAGCTCCCTGCGATTGATATTGGCGCGGGTTTCCCTGCGGAGCGTACGGAACGTTCTGGTTAAGCGGTTTAAAACCGTCATCATATTCTTATCCAGCTCCGTACCCGTACCGGTAATCTCATCCGCAATGGCATCGGTTAAGACATTACACTTGGTCTCCAGTTTCGCCAAAAGGCCTTTGGCTTCAATCTCACGGTTTAACAAAGCGATGAAGGAATCGAAATTGGAAAGTTCCACCAGTTCGTCATCTTCTTCCAGGATGCCTTCCCTGTAGTCCTTTGCATCCACAAAGGCAATGGGAAAATCGTCAAGCGATCCGCCCAGATCCGCCAGCGTGGAACTTAAGGTCTTTAAATAATTCCTGCGAAGCACGTCGAATTCGCCGTCCTCCTGGGACATCTTGTTCACCAGCAGGATGATTTTATTCTTATAGGCACGCTTGTAGGCAAGGTCCACAAAGTCGTGGATTAAAAGATCGTCAAAAAGCGAGGACGTAATGCAGAATACAAGCAGATCCGAATTGTTGATGGCTTCCTTCGCAAAGCGGTCATGCTCTGTTTTCACGCCGGCGTAAAGACCCGGTGTATCGTAAAGAATCACGTTGCCCCACTCATAACTTTCGGTGGCGTCGGTTTCCACGTTCGCCGAAATACGAATCTGGCGGTTTCCCGTCAGTGCGGAAATAATCGTGGATTTGCCGGCGTTGTGCTGTCCCACGAATGCGATACGAAGGCGGGACTCGTCCTCGATTTCCTTCAGTCTGTCCTTAACGGACGTTATATTTTCGGAGTTGTTCTCACGAAAAAGACGGAAAACCTCGTTCTCCAGTTCTTTTTGTTTCTCCGACATCATCTGGAAAAATAAATCATTCTTCATAACCCTCTCCTTTATCGCCGATTCTTACCTCTTCCTGCAAAATTTCGGATATCTGCCCCGGGGAAAATACCGGTGTAAAATCTTTGACGGCAGGTCCCATAATTACAATCTCTTTCCGAAATTCCCTGACCACTTCGACTTTCGATAAATCGGCCTCGTTTAAAATATCGATCATCTCTTCCTGCGCCATGTAGTTTAAAATTCTTCCCGCATAGCGACGGTTTAAAATGTCCACATACTCCACCTGGTCCGTTAAGGTATCGGAAAGTGTGGATCTTAACTCGTCCAGGCCGTTAATGATGATTCCGTAGTAGCGTCCGATTTTACCGATGATCTTTTTGTGCGTCGTATCGAACTTCTCGGTAACCTCCCGTATGTTCTCCGCGCGCATCTCTTCCATGTTGCGTTTGATGGAGTCGTATATTTTGGACTTCTTCTCTCCGAGCTGTCTGGACTTGGATTTCATGAAGTAGGAAGCAACACCTGCTGCCATTGCCACTCCTAAAAGCACCCAGCCCACGGGGTTGGATCCTAAGGCAAAGGCCACTATGGCTCCGACGCCGAGAAGCGCTCCGCCGATTTCCGTACCGCCCCTTATATCGAACAGCGTTCCCGTATCCACGGTTGCCAATTCGCCGAACTCCACGGAGAAGGCCATATCCTCTTCCACTTCAAGCAGAATGTCTTCCACCTGATTGTTATACGCATTCCAGATGCGTTCGTAATCGTTTTCGATATATTCCTTCAGCCTTCCCTCACCCAGGAATTTCTTCCAGGAGCTGTTGATTTCACTCTTGGATTCCGCGTAGTGCGTGTTGACGAAACGCTGCACCTCATCGGTGATGAATGCTTCATAGGTTGCTTCGATGGCGGACGCCAGTTCCGTCTTACGGTCCTTGGCAGCCTTTTTTAGTTTCATCATGACCTTGGAACGGTTTTTGTCGAGAACCTTGATAAAAGCGTTCAGCGCATTAATCTGGTCCCGGATAGACATTTCGTTGCATTCCATGTGATAAACCGCCGCATTGTAAATGGTCTGGGAACGCATGATGACGCCGTTTGACTGGATCATATCGCTTAACGCAGAAAGGAATTCCTGAATTCTGGACCCTTCCATCAGCCTGCGCTTGGCCTCGGGATCGGTTTCCCCAAGGGCGGTCTTGGCTGCCAGCAGATGAACCGGAACCACGCGGTAATTATGAAATTCGTGGTTCTTCGAAACATACGTGTGGATTCGGTTTAAGTGACCGGATATGCTGTCCTCTCCTTCCCTTGTATACCAGTCCAGGGGATTTGCCAGAAAGGCTTCCTTTTTCTTACTGCTTCGAAGAAAATTGTCTTTTTTGTTTAAAAGGATGATGACCGGTTTGTTACGGTCCTTTAATTTCTTTAAGAAATTAAATTCCGTCTCCTGGATACTGTCGGAAGTTACCACATAGCAGATCAAATCGCTTTCGTCCGCCACATCTTCCGCAATTTCCACATCATCCTCTCCGCCCGGGGCACCGATGCCCGGTGTATCGATGATGCGGATACCGTTCCAGTCATACACATAATTGTAACGGGTGGTACGTTCGCTTCCCACACCGATGAATTCGTAGTTGATTCCGCCCAGAAGAACCGAATGCAAGGTACTCTTTCCGGCTTTGGTACGTCCCATAAAGGAAACCGTATAGTAGGCGCTTGCAGCTGTCTGCTTGTTTTTTAGCATGGTCAGGCTCTCGTCTGCCTGTTTTAACATGGCTTCCTCTTTATCGCGAAGGCTGGAGAAGAGATTCTCAAGCTGCTTTTTTTCTTCGGAGTCGTTTAACCGGCCTTCGTAGCGAAGCACCTTTTCCTGCTGGTCCTTTAATATCTTCGGGGCAACGAGAAACAGCTCCGCGCTTTTTTCGATACAGTTTGTGGAAACCTCCAGATCTTCCTTTGCCACCTTCTGCATCTGCTTTACAACGCTGTCGTACTGCTCGCCTTCGAAGAGTGCACCGTTATATCTGGTATTGAGTTCCCTTAAGAAACCGGCCTTGGCATTCTCATCGCGGGCATTCCCGCCGATGACTTCATTTCTGGCATCCTGCTGAATCTTCGCATAACGCTTTTTCTCCACACGAAAACGTTTGCAGAGACGTGAGAACAAAACCTCTTCCTTATCGCGGAAGGTTCCGTCCTCATAGGCAATCAGAAGTCCGAAATATAAGGTAAACTCTTTCGTCTCATCCGGAGCCGAACAGAGCGTATCGATAATATCATCCAGAAGCGGTTTGTCCGCATGGTCCTGAATGATGGCAACCGCCGTACTGCGAACCTCCGGTCCGAACCCTGCCGTATCTATTAATCTGTTGATTCTAAACCATTCCCGGTCATACAGCCTTCTGTCATTGATGGCCATGTACGTGGCAAAATAGACCACTTCGGGAATCAGTTTCAACTGAAACGCCATTCGTTTCCCCTCTTATTCGAAAAGAACAGGCACAAACATAAGCCTGCTCTGTTTCCGTTCTTCCTTAAAGTGAATTCAGTTCCTTTAAAACCTCATCCATGGATTCATCCGACTTGATTCCGTATTTATTCATGTAGGATTTTACGGAAGTAACATAGTTCTTCATGTTCGTAATCGCACCCTGAATGTAGTTGATTGCCTGATTTACGGTATCGCGATTATTGTTGTTGATTCCTTCGAGAAGCAACTTATAGCCTTTCTTTAAATTCTGGACGCACTGTACATACTGTTCATCGGCTTTCTGAAGTTCCGGATCCGTGATGGAGGAATTACGGGCAATTGCATTCTGCTCGATTTTATCAAGATTGGGAATAATGGATGCCTGAATCACAGCTTTGGCGGAAGTCATATCACGCGTATCCATTTTATCCGATGATTCGGAGATGGCCTGCCAATAGGAAGAATCCGACTGAAGACTTCTTCCGTAATCCCTGAAAGCCTTCTTCTGCGGAGACATCGTACAGCCGAACATGGTTGCGCACATGGCTGCCATCAGTACAAAAACAATACCGATTTTCCGTATTCTTTTCATAATCTTTCCCCTTTCGCAAAAAACGTTTTTCCAAAACGCTCATACACGGTTATTTTATCATATTTCCCACCCGTATAAAAGCATTCGGAAAAAGAATTTCCGAAAAAGAAAAGGCAGTCGCAACGACTGCCCGTTTTGCGGATGACAGGACTTGAACCTGCACACCTTGCGGCATCAGAACCTAAATCTGACGTGTCTGCCAGTTCCACCACATCCGCTTAAAAAAGGAAATCCGCGGATTTCCTTTTTTCGTGAGCCATCGGGGACTCGAACCCCGGACAACTTGATTAAAAGTCAAGTGCTCTACCACCTGAGCTAATGGCCCGTATTCAGTTATTCTCCTGGTCATCTGCGCTGGACCGGCTGGATTCGAACCAGCGAATGCAGGAGTCAAAGTCCTGTGCCTTACCGCTTGGCGACGGCCCAAGAAAGGGTGGGTGAAGGGACTCGAACCCTCGGCCTCCAGAGCCACAATCTGGCGCGCTAGCCAACTGCGCCACACCCACCATAAGTATAGGGACTTCCTACCTCACACATTCGTGCGAGCGTGCCCGAAGGGATTCGAACCCCCGACCCACGGCTTAGAAGGCCGTTGCTCTATCCAGCTGAGCTACGGACACAATCGGCGTAAAAACGTCGTCAACGATAGACATTATATGATAGAACAAGTACCACTGTCAACAACTTTTTCAAGAAATGTCAATCGCCGAGTGCCTCCAAAAACGACCTTGCGCGTGCGGCATTTTCGGATTCCGGGAATCGTTCCACAACCAGCGTGAATGTTTCTTTCGCGTTGGCCTTGTCCCCGTTCTGGCGATATGCATTGGCCAGTGCGAACAATGCCTCCCCGTTTTCGATATCAAAGAATACCGCTTTCTTGTAATTTTCGATTGCGGTGGTGTAGTCCATAATCTGTTCGGCTTCGCGTCCGGCATTGAAGAAATCCTGCGCAACGGTTCCGCCTACGGATGACATCATCAGTTCAAACATCGTTTTGAATTCTTCCGTAGCCTGCTGCTCGACATAGTCCTCGTCGATGTTGGCAAGATATCCGGCAATCACCATGGGATCGCGGGACTCACCTTTGTCATATTCAATCTGCGCAAGCATCAGGTTCTTGACCGCACTGTTCTCTCCGTCGGAATCTTCGTACGTGCTGAGTTTTGCAGCCGTTTCTTCCTGTCTGGCATTCAGTTTGTCGTATTCCACCTGCAGTTCGTCCAGAGAAACGGTTTTCGCTGCCAGTTCGTCACGAACGGCCTGCAGTTCCTTCTCCACGGAACTGTCCGCAATCTTCATACGGATCGGACCGAGCAGGAACCATCCGATGGCAAGACCGATAAGAAGACCGACTGCAATGTTTAAGAACAGTCCGAATCCTTTCGGCTCTCTGGTGATTTTCGGCTGGATGATGGTATCGTTACCGCTCTGCAGATAAACGGCATTGCCGGTTTCTTTCTCCTTGTGCTTCACGGTTCTGCCGTCATCCACTCCGAGCATTTCGTTTACTTCGTGAAGAAGATGGTTGGTTAAAATATTACCGATGTCGATTTTACGGCAGGGTTCCAGTTCCCTTCTGGCCTTCTCCCAGTCTTCCTCGCGGATATACAAAAGTGCCAGAAGCTGGCGGGCTTTTAACAGTTTGGGATTGACGTTTACCACCTTGCGAAGCTGGATTTTGGCCATATCCACGCTTCCCTGGTTACAGGAGGCAAGGGCCAGATTATATTTGTGAATCGTCGTATTGATGCTCTCAAGTGCCGTCGGATTCGCCTGGACGATACTGATGTAGTCCGTTGCGATATTTTTATCCGGCTGATAAGTGGTGGAAATAACCCATTCCGTAAGGGCTTCCACGAGTTCACCGAGTTCAAAATATACCAGTCCCAAAAGGTTCCTTGCCTGGGTATTTACTTTATTTAATTTCAGACACTGGCGTAACTTTTCTTTTGCTCCGGTTAAATCCCTGACCTTCGCGCGTTCCAAACCTTCGTTATAATACTGATTGGATAAATAAATCAGTTTCTTGTAGGTCCCTACATCCGCTCCGCAGCCGGTACAGAAATCCTTCTCGGATAAAGCACAGCCACACTTGTAACAGTTCATTCTAATCCTCTATTCCCTAATCCACTATTCCGATTCGGCGGTTTTCTCTTCGCCTTCTTTTACCGTTTTCACGATTAAATCAATCATGTCCGCAAGATCGTGCTTTTCGATTGCGTCTTCCGTATCCTGCACTTCCAGGCTGGGATGGAATTTCTTTAATTCTGTTTCAAAATCAATCATTTCTTTCCCTTCCCCAGATTATCCGAGCGCATTTAAACGCTCGCAAACCTGTTCCATCATCTGCGTGTATTTCTCGAGTTTCGCCCTTTCTTCGGCAATCTTTGCTTCGGGTGCCTTGCTGATGAAACGCTCATTGTTTAACATGCCGTTTACTCTCGCAAGTTCGCCCTCAAGGCGCTTCTTCTCTTTTAACAGTCTTTCTTTCTCTGCCGCAAGGTCTACGAGTTCCGCAAGAGGAATGTAAATGTTTGCATTCGCAATTACAACGGATACCGCATCCTCGCCGATGCCGGTTTTATCTGCCTGAACGTTTACCTCGGAAGCGGATGCAAGACTTGCGAAGAAGAGCTTACCGTCTTCGAAAATACTTCTCATCTCAGCCTTGTCGCTGACCACGTAAACCGCGGCCTTCTTCGAAGGCGGAACGTTCATGCCGGTACGCACGTTACGGATGCCTCTTACGGCTTCCTTCATGATTTCAATTTCTTTTTCTTCCTTTGCAAAATCTCTGTCCGCGGAGAATTCGGGCCATTTGGAAATCATAATGGACTCTTCTTCCTCCTGCAGGGTACAGAAAATTTCCTCGGTAATAAAAGGCATATAAGGATGCAGAAGTTTGAGCGCATCGATCAAAACGGTCTTTAGTGTCCAAAGAGCCGCATTCTGGGATGCCTTTGCATCTTCTTCCTTCGCCCAGAGTCTGGGTTTTACCATCTCGATATACCAGTCGCACAGTTCGTCCCAGATAAAATCGTATACCTTCTGTACCGCGATACCGAGCTCGTAATTCTCCATATTGTCGGTAACTTCCTTAATGACACGGTTGCACTTTGAAAGGATCCATTTGTCAACCGGCTCCAAATCGCCTGCTGCCGGAGAAGTTACTTCCTTTCCTTCCATGTTCATCATAATGAAGCGGGAAGCGTTCCAGATTTTGTTGCAGAAGTTGCGGTTTGCTTCCACTCTTTCGTAATAGAAACGCATATCGTTTCCGGGTGCGTTTCCGGTAATCAGGGTAAGTCTCAAAGCGTCCGCACCGTACTTGTCGATAATCTCCAGCGGATCGATGCCGTTACCGAGGGATTTGCTCATTTTACGTCCCTGGGAATCACGAACCAGACCGTGGAATAATACGGTCTTGAACGGCTTATCACCCATCTGCTCGTATCCGGAGAAAATCATACGGATTACCCAGAAGAAAATAATATCATATCCGGTAACCAGAACATCGGTCGGATAGAAATATGCAAGATCTTTTGTCTTCTCGGGCCAGCCAAGCGTGGAGAACGGCCAGAGTGCAGACGAAAACCAGGTATCCAGAGTATCCGGATCCTGTGTCAGATGGGTGCATCCGCACTTCGGGCAGACGGTGGGAGCTTCCTTTGCAACCACAATCTCACCGCATTCGTCACAGTAATAAGCAGGGATTCTGTGGCCCCACCAGAGCTGTCTGGAAATACACCAGTCTTTGATATTGTCGGTCCAGTTAAAATAGGTCTTCTCCATTCTTTCCGGAACCAGTTTGATTTCGCCCTCTTTTACCGCCTTTACCGCGGGTTTGATCAGCTCATCCATTTTCACGAACCACTGCTGTTTTACAAGCGGTTCTACCGTTGTCTTGCAGCGGTCATGGGTTCCTACGTTATGGGAATAGTCTTCGATGGAAACCAAAAGACCCATTTCGTCGAGTTCTTTTACAATCTGTTCACGGGCTTCATAGCGGTCCATGCCTGCAAACTTGCCGCCGTTTTCATTGATGGTGGCATCGTCGTTCATGATGTTGATGACAGGCAGATTGCAGCGCTGGCCTACCAGAAAGTCGTTCGGGTCATGAGCCGGAGTAATCTTTACGACACCGGTACCGAACTCCATATCAACATAAGGATCTGCGATAATGGGAATTTCGCGGTCCACAAAAGGAAGGATGACTTTCTTTCCTACCAGATCTTTGTATCTTTCGTCTTCGGGGTTTACCGCTACCGCGCTGTCTCCGAGCATGGTTTCGGGACGGGTGGTTGCAAACTCGATATAATTGTCTTCGCCGACGATTTTATATTTGATGTGCCAGAAATGGCCTGCCTGCTCCTCGTATTCCACTTCCGCATCGGAGATGGAGGTGTTGCAGACCGGGCACCAGTTGATGATTCTTGCGCCCTTGTAAATCCAGCCTTTTTCATGCATTTTGCAGAAGACTTCGGTAACGGCCTTGTTGCAGCCTTCGTCCATTGTAAAGCGCTCTCTGTCCCAGTCGCAGGAAGAGCCCATTTTCTTAAGCTGGCTGATGATGCGTCCGCCGTACTCTTTCTTCCAGTCCCAGGCGCGCTCCAAAAATTTCTCGCGGCCTAAGTCATGCTTGTCGATTCCCTGTGCTTTTAAGGTTTCGATGATTTTTACCTCGGTAGCGATGGAAGCATGGTCCGTTCCCGGCTGCCAGAGGGTATTGTATCCCTGCATTCTCTTAAAACGAATGAGGATATCCTGCATTGTATTGTCAAGTGCGTGTCCCATGTGAAGCTGTCCCGTAATATTGGGAGGGGGAATCACGATGGTAAAAGGTTTTTTGCTTTCATCCACTTCGGCATGGAAGTATTTCTTCTCCAGCCACTTTGCGTATAATCTGTCCTCCAGTCCGTGAGGATCGTAAGTTTTTGCGAGTTCCTTACTCATTTCCTGCTTCTAACTCCTGTTTCCTTTTTATTTTATTCCTGCCGTTTCTTCGGTTATATGATTACATCGTCCACGGTTTCGCAAAGTAAAATGCCTCACCGGGGTATACGATTTTAAATCTGAACGGTTTCGAATATCCCGCCGATGCGCGTACATGGCGCAATTACGCACTTATAAATATAGCGAAAACCCCGTAGTTTGTCAATCTTACGTGGTTTTTAGCGAATCTTTATTCTTCCGAGTCTGGTATCTACGGAAATCATTTTGGATGTACTGCCTTCTTTTGAGTAAAACAGGGGGCTTCCTTTATAGTCTGTATCACCGATTGTAAGCTTCCGGGGCGTTCCTTTTAAGGAAAGACCGAAGTCCGAGAGCGGATTCTTCTCACCCGGCGAATCACCGGATGATTCATTCTCAAACGCAATCTCCACTTCTCCCATTCCGCAGCGGATATCGATATTGTTTAAAACGGTACCGAGAAGCTGCAGTTTTCCGGAGCTCTCCGTTGCGTGAAGGTCTTTCGCCGATACATTTTTTAAAACCATCTCACCGCTTCCGGCATCTGCGTAAACGGTTCCGGCATTTAAGTGTTCCACCGTCAGATTCCCGAGGCCGCTCTGAATATGTACTTCGTCGAAATCCATCCGGTCGATGAAAAGCGCTTCTCCCATCGGGAAAAATACAAATGCCTCCTTCCCCCGCAGATCGGCAGTGGAAACAAGTGCCCGTCCGGAACAGTAAACTTCGAAGGATTCAAGATACACATCCTTCGGGACAAACAGCATCACCTGAGGCGGATCCCCTTCCCTGGCGGTATGCAGATAGGGATAGACATCCACAATCAGTGTTCCGTCCTCCACAAAGACCTGATAATCCCCGCTTTCGAAGCTTTGTACGGCAAATTCGTCCGCTTCGTTCGGCAGAATGCTGAACACTCCGCTTAAAGAGCTGACCTTTATGTTTTTTACGGCACCTCCGGGTGCCACCACGGTATATTCCCTGCTTCCGTCGTATAGATCGTAGTAATCGTTAAGACTTACCTGAAGCATTTTGTCCCGGTAGTCAAAGGATAACAGATTCATGTTCTGAACGCTCTTTGAAAACGGCATCACGCGCACGGTATCCTCAATGGCATCCATGGTCTCCCGGTAGGCAAGCACGGTTCGTTTGCGGATATCCGTGGCACCGCCCGAAAGCAGACCGATGATAATAAAGACGATTCCGATGACACCGAGAATCACTCCGGTCCGAAGCACCTTTCCGCAGAGTCTGCGGATATCCTTCGCCATCACGTGCGGCTTTCTTTTGCGGATTTTCCCGACGATCCAGGGGACGGCATCCAGGGCCGCCCAGAACAGGAAAAGTTCCGTCAGCACCCCCGTTACGGCAAGAATCATCCCGCCGCCCAGATTGATAAAGGAGCCTCTCGGCATGGAAATAAAATGAACAAGCCCTACTCCCGTCAGAATCAGTCCGCCGAAGAATAAGGCCATTCCGAAAAGCACCGCCAGGAAAATCGCAAGCGCCGCCAGTGCCCCGAGCAGAACGACAAGCCCGAAAACGCCCGATAAAACAAGGCAGATTAAAACATAACCGCAGGCAAAAAGGATCCGGTCGGAGAGGTTTTCGTTCTTTGGTTGGGCATCAATTTTATCTTTCACACTTTAAAAATTTAGCGCTGTATGCGGGAAGCAGGCTTCCGCCGCCGAAATCGAAGTTTTCGCCGGTGATTAAATCCACCGCCATGCCGCAGCCCGCATCAAAATGCGCCGTATAATCATTGGAATCCATGTTGATGGCTACCAGCACTCTCTCGTGCTCGCTTTTTCTTTCGAAAATGCACTGTTTATTGGTCAGCACCACACTTCTGAAGCCGCCGTAATTTAAGGCTTCGCTGCCTTCTTTCGCCACAGTGAGTTTTGCGATAAAATCGGTCAGTTCGTTCCACTCCGGTTTATCGAAGCAGGGACGAAGCGCCGGATCGCCCTGGGACTTGTCCGCTTTTGTGCCCCACTCGGAACCGTAGTAAACGCAGGGAATACCCGGCATGCCGAATACCATTGCATATACCAGAGGCAGACAGTTCGGATTCTGAATGATGCTTGCGATTCTTGTAACGTCATGATTGTCCGCGAAGCTTAAAAGATGAGCTCCGCGTGCCACAGCCCAGGGCTGGTCTTCGAACAGCCTGAGCAGGGAATGGATGATTTCAAACATGTTTTCGGAATTGAAAGCGGAATGAATTCCCTTGTAGCACTGATAATTGGTTACCGAGTGGATATTCATCTCGTTTAACATTCTTCCGTATTCCCCGTGAAGAACCTCGCCGAGTAAAAAGAAATCCTCCTTCTTGGAATCGCAGAATCCGCGCAGACGGTTTAAGAAGCCGTAATCGAGGCAGTAAGCCACATCGAGGCGGATACCGTCGATGTCAAATTCATTAATCCAGCCCTCTACGGCATGGAAAATATGCTGAATCACGTCCTCATTGTGAAGATTCAGTTTTACCAGATCGTAATTGCCTTCCCAGCCTTCGTACCAAAGACCGTCGTTGTAGTTGGAATTGCCGTCAAAAGCAATCCGGTTGAACCATCCGACATAGGGGGAAGACTCTCTGTTTTTCAAAACATCCTGAAATGCCCAGAATCCGCGGCCCACATGGTTGAAGACGCCGTCCAGAACCACACGGATGCCCTCTTTGTGGAGTGCGTCGCACACCTTTTTAAAATCTTCGTTTGTGCCAAGTCTTACGTCAATCTTTGTATAATCCCTGGTATTGTAGCCGTGCGTGTCGGATTCGAACACCGGTGAAAAATAGATGGCATTGATGCCGAGTTTTTTCATGTGAGGAATCCAGTCGATGACCTTTAAGATACGGTGCTCCAAAACACCGTCGTTCTCAAAGGGTGCACCGGCAAACCCCAGAGGATAGATTTGATAGAATACGCTTTCATAAGCCCACATTGTGTAAAACCTCCAAGTTTTATTCTCTATGAGATCCGGAACTGCTCCAGAAATCCGCTATATGCTTCGTTACCGTTGCCAGGCTGACTTCTTCCTCCGGTTTCATATGCTTCGGAAACATGCATTCATATTCCGGTCTGCGGAAACGCTTTTCCAGATACAGAATGCATCCGGTGTCGGAGTCGGTACGAATCAGTCGTCCCGCGGACTGCAACACCTTGTTAAGACCCGGTATCATATAGGCGTATTCAAAGCCCTTTCCGGAATCTTTGTCAAAATACGAGCGCATCAGTTCCCGGTCACGGGTCAGATACGGAATCCCGCCACCCGCAACGATAACGCCGATTAATTCTTCGCCGGTCAAATCGATGCCTTCGGAAAAAATCCCTCCCATGACACAAAAGCCCACCAGGCTTTGTTCAAAATGGCCGGGGATGGTTTTCATGCCGGATAATCCCTTGGTCAGCGCGGTCTGATTTGATACGGCCTTCGTCTGCATGGACTTTGTACGGCTTTTTTTACTCTCCGGGGAAGATTCATTCTTTGTTTTTCTGAATTTTGCCAGAAAGGCTTCCCTCTCTTCTTCCGACATATTCTCTTTTTGCATCACGATATCGAAAAGAATCGGCGCATATTTTTCATGCAGGGCATCGTACACTCTCTGCGCAAAATCAAAGGACGGGAAAAATGCCATGTAATTGCCCGTATGCGCCCTCACGCTTTTATAAATATATCCGGCAATCAGCTCGTAATTCTCTTTCGTTCTGTCGTCATAACGGCTTGTGACATCTTTCGCGACCAGAATGACGCGGTTATCTTTCGAAAAAATCGATTCCGCCGTAATTGCCGGATCCTCCCTCCTTCCGCCCAAAAGATCCTTGTAATAATCCATCGGAGAAAGGGTCGCGGAGAACAGAACACCACCCCTGCCGCGCATATGGCAGGCGCGAAGCAGCCGTCCCGGATCCATGCACAGAAGTTTCACCGAAAGGGTCCCTTCCCCGTTCAGTTCGGCATAGAGTCTGTATTCATCGCCCATCAGTTCCCACATGTCGCGGAAATGATTCACCGTAAAATAATAATTCAGAATCGCTTTTCTGACATCGCCGCCTCTTTTTTCCTCTTCTTCGAGAAACTTCTGCACCGTGCTTGCAAAACGGCTTAAGGCGCGAAGCTGCGGAGAAAACTCATCGGTATCCTCATAAACGTAAAAGCCCGCGTCACATTTTCGTTTTACGGAAAGGAAGGATTTCTCACATTCCCGTAGGGATTCGATGATCGGGCGCGCGTAGCGAAGCGGAATCGGAGATTTGTTTTCTCCTAAACACTCCGCCTCCAGATAGGATGCCAGCGCTCCCATCTCTTCTTTCGTCAGCGTAGCGGAATACATGTCTCTGGCGCGATCCACAAGGTTATGGGCCTCGTCGGTCAGGAAAAGATAATCCTCCGAATTCGCATCCGCAAAGAATCTTCGAAGATACACATGCGGATCGTAGAGGTAATTGTAATCACAGATAATCACATCCGCAAAAAGGCTTAAATCCAGGCTTAATTCAAAGGGGCAGACGCAGAATTCCTCTGCATAACGCACGATGATTTCGCGGCTCAATTCTTCTTCGGATGTCAGGCAGGCATACAGACAGTCATTGATCCGGTCAAAATGCCCCTTTGCCCTTCTGCAGGCCGTCGGATTGCATTCCGGTTCTTTTAAGACACAGATTTTCTCCTTCGCGGTAAGTACAATGCTTTTGATGCGAACGGCGTTCCGCCTTAAAATCTGCAGTGTGTCCGCTGCCACGGTTCTTGTAATCGTTTTTGCCGTTAAATAAAAAATCTTCGACGCACCGCCACCGCCCATGACTTCAACGGCAGGATAAAGCGTGGTAATGGTTTTGCCGCAGCCGGTGGGCGCTTCCAAAAACAGAAACCGGTTCGTCTCATAAGCTTTTTTACACTGCTCGGTCAGTTTCTTCTGCCCCTTGCGGTAAGGGAAGGGAAACTCCATCGTTGCAATGCTTTCGTTGCGGATTCTCTGCCATTTTACTTCCAGCAGTCCCCATTTTTCATATTCCTTCAAAAGGGCCGTAAACCACTTCGTGATTTCCTCCCTTGTGACGGTTTCCTTAAAGCGGCGTACCGCCTCGGTTTCAATGTTGCAGTAGGTTACCTGCACGCGGATGCTCTCAAGATGATCCCTGACGGTAATCATGTACGCATAGCACATGGCCTGTGCAAGATGCAGAGGATCCGGTTTTGTAAGCAGTGCCACATCACGGTACGTTCCCTTGATTTCATCCACGGTAACACCGGACTTCTTCGTAATGATTCCGTCCGCACGGCCGTCCAGCCGCAGGGTAAAATCTTCAAACGGAACAACCAGACTGAGCGGCACCTCCGCTTCGTAATCGCTTCCCGCCGCCTTCTGCAGTTTTTTATGAATCCGGCTTCCCGCCAGCATGGCATCCACACTGCTGCGGCCGCCTTTGGTATTGTCTATGTCACCGTTTCTTAACAAAAATTCCACTAGGGTACGAACCGAAATCGAAATCTCCGTCACTTTCCGCCCTCCCCGTTCTTACCTTCCGGCTTTGTGCGATTCGTTCCTTTGTATAAAAGAATCAGAACCAAAACGCCGCCTGCCCCGAGCAGTACCGTCAGTACACTTCCCGCCGGTGAGAGAATAAAATCATACAAAACGGTAAAACTCGAATAAAATACCACAAGCAGATTCGAGGTCATATGAAACAGCATCGATGCACCCAGAGAACCGGTAAGCCACACAAGCAGTGCCATCACGGCACCCATAAGGGCGGCATATATGCCCTGAACCGGATTGACATGATAAAGACCGAATAAAAGTGCGGAAATCGCAATCGCAACCGGGGTTTTCATCCATTTGGAAAAATAGCCGTACAGAATTCCGCGGAAGCAGACCTCCTCCGCAAACGGAGCAAGAAGTCCGTATCCGATTACGGACAGAAGAAAAGGAATTTCAAAATTGCCTTCCGCGGATGCCACCTGCTCTTTGCTTAAAACTTCTGTCCACGGAATAACAAACATCAGACGGTTTAACCAAACGGTAAGAAAGATGCTTAAAAATACAATGCCCGCCATCGTTCCGGCCGATAATGCGACTCTTTTTTTCGAAGTACCGCCCGATAACGCGACTGCGTTTTTCGAAGCTCCTGCCGGTGCATGATCCGGGCCGGCTGCCGGAATTCTCAGTATCTTTAATTCGCGGGGCAGCAAAAAAAAGCAGACAAGTCCGGCCGTAAAGGCCGCTGCGAAAATAACAGGGGTTCTTAAGTTTTCCAGAAGGCCGAAAACGGCTCCGGCAAGGTAGATTCCAAAGTACAGTCCGAAGAACAGGGCAACAAGACGAACCATTTTCAACAGTTCCCCGAAAAAGCCCGCTATCCTGTTTTTTCTGCTTTCCGCCATACTTATACTCTCTCCGGGACAGACTCCCCACATTTATCACTCCTACCATTGTATGTCCTGCACCTACCCCCGTCAACCTGGATTTCCCGATGCAGAATATGCCTTTTTCGGGCATACTTTCGCTTCCTTAAAATGACTTGTGAGAATCGCATTATGCGATTCTCACAAGTCATTTGAGTTGTATCGCTTTCTTTCACAAATCCCCTGCCGGCCCCGGTTTCAGGGGTTGGAAAGCCGGATTGTCTTTTTTAGGAAGAACGAGTAAATCAGCACTTCCTTCACCGGTTTGCCTTCCAGCTTCTTTAGCGCCTTTGCGTAATAGTTAAGCTGCGCTCTGTAGCGTTTGATCAGTTCGTCCTCATCCACTTTCGAATCGGTCTTGTAATCCAGAAGCACGTATCCTCCGTCCTCTTCGAAGTAGACGTCAATCACTCCCTGCACAAGTACCTTCTCCGATTCCGGCGCATTGCTTTGGACATCGGAAGCTTTCAGCGAGAGAACAAACGGCTGCTCCCGGTATAAAACCCCGTTTCTTTGCGCATCTGCCATACGTTTTGCAACCGGATTTTTTAGAAACGTCAATACGCTTTCGTTTCGAACCAGTTCGTCTTCTTCCTTCGGAAGAAACAGATTCCGCACAAAGTCCTTTCGCATCTGTGTCAGTATCGTTTCCGCAGATGTCGTATCATCGTAATCAAACGCCGTAAAATCGAGCAGTTCCATGACTCTGTGATGTGCGGTACCGTAAACGGAGCCGCTCATAAGTTTCTCTTCTTTTCGCATAAATTGCGGAATGTATTCTTCCCTTCGTCCGCCTTCCACATAACCGTCCTTATCACGGAACAGATCTTCGTTTCCTTCCTCCTCTTCCAAGTAAGCCGCCTTCTTTAAATCGGAAACGGTGGTTTTGGTAAAGACATTCGCAAGGTTCGTATGCGGATACACAAAATCTTCAAACGGTTTTCCGACGGGTGAATTCATAAGATCTTCCTTCAGAAGTCCCATGTTGATTTTTTCCGTCCCGCTACCCTTCCAGACATCCTCGTACGTCCATTCCTTCACATTGAAATAAAGCGGATTTCTCTCCGCTTCCGGCAGAAGAAGTTTCATGAAAATGCCTGCATCCAGAATCTCCGAAGTCCGAAACGGCCTTGCACTGCCGAAGGATCCCTTAGACTGTGCCAGCGTCTTCGGACAGGTTCCGACCAGGATCAGTTTCTCCTTTGCACGTGTCATTGCCACATACAGAAGTCTTAAATCCTCGCCGCGCTTCTCTCTGGCTTCCTTTGCCAGAATCACGGATCTTGCATAGGATTTTCTCTTAATGCGTTCAACAGTATCGGCAAAATCCGTTGCAATCGTATATCCGGCTCCGACCGCCACTTCCGCATTGTCCCTTTTTCCTTTCAGCGGTTCTCCCGCACCTACGATGAAGCAGACCGGGAACTCCAGGCCTTTGCTTTTATGCATCGTGTAAATACGCACAACGTCCGCATTTTCATCCTGAACGTTCGCCTCGCCGAAATCGATTTCGTGATTCTTCACGGTTTCGATATAACGGACAAAATCAAACAGCCCGGCGTATCCGCCCTCCGTGAATTCCCCGGCTTTTTGTAAAAGAAGCTTAAGATTTGCCAGACGCACCTCTCCCATGGGCAGACAGCGATAATAGATAAAAAGGCCCTCGCATGCAATCAGTTTTACCAAAAGGTCGTAGACATTGGTCCTCTCGCTTTCGGCACGGTAATAATTAAGCCGCTCTAAAAATGCGGTGATTTTATCCTTCAGTTCCTTCTCTCCGCCCACTTTTTCGTAGCGCAGAAGCGAATCGTACAAAAGCTCTTTTTTGTTTCCGATGCGCAGTTTCGTCAGTTCGTTCTCCGAAAAGCCCACCGTGGGATGATGCAAAACACCGAGCAGGGGAATGTCCTGCAGCGGATTGTTAATGATGGTAATCCAGTTTAAAACGTGAATGACCTCGGGCGCCAGAAAATAGCCTTCCGAGGATGCCACAACCACCGGAATTCCCATCGATTCAAGCGTTGATTTGATAATCGGTGCGCGCTTCGTGGCTTTTCTCGTTAAAATCACGATATCGCGAAACTGCAGTTCCCTGCCGGCCCATTTATCGTTTTCATCCCTGCAGGATACGGTAAAACCGTCCCGCTTCATCTGAAGAATCCGGCTTCCGACCACCATGGCCTCGCGCCTTATTTTTTCCGACACACCGGAATCTTTCCAGGCATCGTCGTTTAAAAGCAGCAGTTCCGTCTGATCCATTCCCGCTTCAAAGGCCGGATAATCCACTCCCGGAACAAGTTCCGCATCACGGTCGTAATCGATGCCGCCCACATTTTTAAACATGGCATCCCGAAACAGGCAGTTCACGCTGTCGATGACTTCTCTGCGGCTTCGAAAGTTTTTGGAAAGATTAATGCGGATGTCCGATGAATTCTCCTTCTCGGCAATCGGTTTATAGGTTTCGCATTTTGTCTGGAAAATCTCCGGCTTTGCCAGACGGAAGCGGTAAATACTCTGCTTCACGTCACCGACCATAAAACGGTTTCCGAAAAGGCCTTCCTGCTTTGACACCGCGGAAAGCAGCGTCTCCTGCACATCGTTGCTGTCCTGGTATTCATCGACCATCACTTCGGAGAAATGATTCCGGTAATCCTTTGCAACCTGCGACGGCACCCATTGTCCGTCAACTTTTTCATAAAGGATTTTTAAGGCAAAATGCTCCATATCGGAGAAATCAATCAGGTTCTTCTTTGCCTTTTCCTCCCGGTAACGCTTCATGATATCTTCGGTCAGGGAAAGAAGCTTTATTAAAAGCCTGCCGCTTTTTTTATCGTCTTCCACCGCGGTTTCAAAAGGAACGGAATAAAATTCCTTCACGATTGCATCAATGCGGTCCTTTACTTCTCCGCGAATGCCCTGTGCACGGCTTTTCAGTTCCGATGCCTTTTCGTTTGCAAGCCGCATCGGCGTACGCGCACGGTAGTGTGCCTCTCTCGCGGCAGGAGACTCGTCCGCAAGAACAAGCCGTACAAAGGATAAATCGTCCTCCAACATCGGTCTGTATTTGGCCGGGCCGTCCGGAAGGTCGCACAAAGACAGTGCTTCCGTTAAGGATGCCTCACAGTCCTTTAAAAGTGTATTTTCGTATGACCATCCCTCTTTGTAGAGTTCGGAATCTGCGGGATTTGCAGAAAAACTTTCCAAAAACGCATGCATTTTTTCAAACCAGTCTTCCACATACGGATTCGCTTCCGCCGCATTCTTTAAGGAAGTCAGAATCTCGCGGAATCCGTCCTCATAAAGACCGGGTGCAAAATGCTCCAAAAGTGCCTCGTAATCCTCCGGCTTTTCTTTGCATAAATCCGCAATCGCCGCATCCATGCAGTCCTCAAACATCAGACCGGCCTCTTCTTCTTTGGCCACACGGAAAGAAGGATCCACACCGATGCGGTCAAAATGATTGCGGATTAAGTAAAGACAGAAACCGTGAACGGTCATGATTAAAGCCGAGTGCACCAGCGTCTGCTCTTTCATGAGCTTTTCGCGGATTCTTGCATCTTTGGCAAGATCCGATTTTAAGGCTTCACGGACAGCTTTTCCGATTCGCTCGCGCATCTCCGCGGCGGCCGCTTCCGTAAAGGTTACAATGAGCATGCTGTCAATGGAAGGTCCGTCGGGATCCGTAATCCGGCCCACGATACGCTTCGTTAAAACCGCGGTTTTCCCGCTTCCGGCGGCGGCAGAAACCAGGACATTGCGATTCCGGATATCGATTACCTGTTGTTGTTCCACTGTAGGTTTATAATCAGCCATTATTCTTCCTCCGCCTCCTTTCCGCCCTGAGGTACTCTGTGGCGATACCCTCCGATCCGCTCGTCAAAGCCGCAGGCATCCGAATATGCACAGTGTTCGCAGGCATTGTATTTATCAAACACCAAAGGGGATAATTCAATCACGCCCGAAGAAATGGCATCGGAGAGGGCTGCCACCTTTTCATCTGCCGATGCAAGAATCGACTCCATTTCTTCCTTTGTCCGGGCAGCTCCGTTTCCGCTTTTCGGTCCCTTCGGAAGCATTCCTTCCGCATCCCGGGTAACCGGAATGACTTCGCTCTTGCCGGCTTTTTGCTCCCGCTCCAGATGCGTTATGATTTCCGGATCTTCCACCACCAGTCCGGTCGGCCGGAGCAAAACATTTCTTTCATGTTCCAGATCCTTTCCCGCCAGTTTGGAAGCATCCAGAAGCGGATCCTGCATACGGTAATAGAACATGGCTCCCGGAAGCACATCCCTGTCCGGAAAGTCATGGCGGTATTTTTTCACGGCTTCGCTTAAATAAACGGCAGTCTGCAACTGCACGCCGCAGTCAAAAAGCACGGACTCCCAGTCTTTGTTGCCGGATTTGTAATCGACGATTTTCACATAAACGGCATCGTCGGTCTCATAACTGTCGATACGGTCGATTTTCCCTTTTAACATTGTCCGGCCTTCGTTGCAAAGTCTCTTAAATTCTTGCTCATAGTAGGCAGGTCTGTAATCACCGCTTCGAAGCTGTTCCTTTAAACGGTCGACGCAGCGGTGCAGAATTCGTTTAAGCTGCTTTTTTAAATAGTCGTTCTGATCGAGTTCACCCAGTAATCCGTTTCCGTACCGGTCACAGATTTCCTCGTTGATCCGGTCGATGATTTCAATGGATTTTTCCTTCGAAACCTCGGCAAACTCTTCGCCGTTTTCCTTTAAATATTTGCCGAACAATTCCAGCGAGGCATGGGTAATGTTCCCGATGTCATTCGGTTCGATTTTGTGGATTTCACGCTCCCTTAAATTCAGGCCGTAGCGCAGAAAATGTGCATAGGCGCAGCCCGCAAACTTCTCCAGGGAACTTACCGAACACTCCATGACCTCGCCGTAAAGACGGCTTGCCAGGGTTTTCTCGATGGTCATCGGAATGTAGCGCGTGCAGGCACTTATAATCACTTCATCGGCGAGTTCTTTCGTCTCTTCTCCCGCTTTTAGAACCCCGTAAAGGCCCCGGATATATGCAATTTCTTCTTCGCTTAACGCGTAACGGAAATAGTTCCCGATCCTCGAAGCGAATTCCTCCAGAAGATCTTTTTTGCTTAAAATATTGTGCGAACGGAAGGTCGCGTACAAATCATTCGGATTCACGGTGCCGAGTGCCCGGATTTCATCCGTTTCCGTAAGATTCGGAAGCAGTTCTTTCAGTTCCCGGATTAAGTAGGACGGCTTCCTGCTGTCACCCGTTTCGGAAACGGTGAGGTAGGACAGGTACAGTTCTTCCGTCGGTTTTGTCAGGGCCTGATACAGATACAGATGCTCCTTAAATCCCTCTTCATCGCGGCCGGGAGCCAGCTCCATACCGCTTTCTTTTAACATCTGCCGCTCCATGTCGGAAAGAATTCCGCCGCTTCCGATATCGGCCGGAATATTGCCGTCATTGATACCAAGCACGAACAAAGCCTTAATGACACCGAAACGGCTTCGGATTAAATCGCAGACTGGTAGCACGTCAACGCTCTTGGGGATGATGCCGATGCGGATCTCGCCGTAACCGGTATCGAGAATTCTCGATATGTCTTCGAGCGTAATCTCCTCCCCGCCGATTAAGGATACAATCTGGTCAAAAAGATTCATGATCATCCTGTAAACCTGATCGTATTCCAATGCCTTGTCGATTTCACCGACGGATTCAAAATAAACGGCCATCTCTCCGAGCCGCTCATAAATCCGCTCTTTGTGCAGCACTTCATAGAACGCCCCGAGCCACTCTCTTGCCGTAACGGACTTTTGACGGCTTAACTTTTCCAGCGGCTCAAACAGCGCAAGAAAACGCTGCCTTAATTCGTTTAATTTTACCTTTGTTTCTTCCTCTTTCTCGGTAAACTCCCTTTGCCACATATGTCTTCCGGCGATGCCTTTTTTTAAGCAGTAATTGTCCAGAAGATCGATTTCTTCCCTTGTAAAATCGCACATTCCGCTTCGCAGAAAACCGAATACATCACGGTAGGCATAGTCGTACAAAAGCACACCCAGAAGAGTACGCAGATAGTTGACCATGGGATTTCTGTTTAAGTCCGTGGTGGCATCCATAAAATAAGGGATTCCGTACTTTTCAAATTCCGTTTTCAAAACCTCGGAATACTGTCCGATATTCGGACAGATCACCGCCATGTCGCGATAACGGTAACCCTTTTCGGTAATCAGATCCCGGATATGGCGTACCATAATGCGGCATTCATGTGTTTCGTCGACTGCCCGGCTTAAATGGATTTCCCGCACACTGTCCGGATAAACCGAAGGGTTGTCACGGAAGAGATTCTTCTCTAAGAATGCAATGGCTGGTACTTTTTCAAAACGGTGATACGTATCCGTATAGACCGCTTCTTCCACCTCGGCACCGACCGCCTCCGCTTCCTTCGTTAACGAGCGGATGGTCTTTTCGGATAAATAAAAGAGATTGCCGCAGTCTTCCTTTGCCCCCTTCTCATAGGGAAGGGTCACGATGACTTTTACGGACACGCGAAGAAGTTCTCCGATCAAGCGAACCTGAATCGGGGTAAAACCGGTGAATCCGTCGAATACCAGAACGCTTCGTTTTAAAAGTTTCGAATACGGAATCCGCTCGCAAAGGCAGTATAAGGTCTCCTCCACGGTGGTATATTGGTCGGACAAAGCCTCCGTAAAAGCACGGTAGAGCAAAAGCAGGTCTTTTAACTTGTGGGTAATCACCGGGGAAACCTCTTTTTGCATATACTCCGAAAGATCCTCCGGACGGATTCCGTACTGCATAAATTCGGAGAGAATACTCTTGATTTCCGCAGTATAACCCGGCGTATGAACGCCCTTTTTCAATACCGTCAGTTCTTCTTCGTGTTCGGAAATCACGCGTCTTAGAATCAGACACTTGCCGAGATCGTCTAACGATACTTTGTCCGGTTTGCCCACCTCTTCAAAAATGCGGTGGGTCAGGCGGCCGATGCTTAAAACATCAATATTCAGAATTCCGCCGTTCGGATTCTCTCCGGCCATAATCATCTGCGTCTGCATGGTGAACTGTTCGGGAACGATCATTAAATAATCGCGATTTCTGTCTGCCGCCGCCTGTGCGGTGACGTAATCCCGGACATATGTACTTTTTCCGTGGCCGCTTCGGCCGAGAACAAACTGTAAACTCATAATAACCCCTTTTTTGCTTACTCCTTATGAAAAAGGACTGCCTCCGTATCCGAAAGCAGTCGCTTTATATTCCGTTGTTTTATCTTACTGAAGTGCGTCGCAGATTGCCGCGTACAGACCTTCCACATTCGAAAGCTTCACATCGTTGAAAATCAGGACATAGGCCAACAGAAGTAAGTTGTTGTCTACTCTTGCACCTTCGTAATCGTTTAACTTGCAAAACTCCAGCGAATAGATGGAAATCTGCTTTCTTGCATATTTTACACGGGTGTTGATTACCGTATAATCACACTGCAGATATTTCTCAAGCTGCTCATCTTCGAATCCGTCATAGAAATATGCAAGACCGGTTAAGGCATGCACGGAATCGAGGGTGTTGATGAAGCTTGCGGCGAGGTTTGCTGCCTCGGATTCCAAAAGGGTATTGTTTCCGCGAACATACTCTTCCACACCGGGATATTCGTCGTATTCGCCGTTTTCTTCCCCGATTAACTGGTTGGCACAATTGACATTTACCCAGTCCACAAGGTGCTGGTAAAGAATGTTGTTGTACCATCTGGTGGTATCTTCCGGCTTCTCTAAGCGAACCAGCTGGACGAACATTGCTTTATAGATTTTAATCATCATACGCAAAGTCTCGTCCTCGTTGCCGATTACGAGTTTGCAATGAAAATACATATCATTTACCGTATTGATGTAAAACCCCTGAAAAGCATCCACATCGCCTGCCAGAAGTCTTTTCATCACCATACGAAGTTCGTATGTAAACGTCATTGTCAAATCCTCCGAAACGAATTGCGATTATTTCCGCAACCCCACCAAATTACACCTCTTATTGTATCGGTTTACGGATCAATTTGCAATTCATTTTTCACTTTTTATTCCAGTTCGAAAGCACCCGTGTAAAGCTGATAATAGGTGCCTTTTGCGGCAATCAGTTCCTTGTGCGAACCTTTCTCGATGATGTGACCGTGATCAAGTACCATTATCACGTTGGAATTCTTTACCGTGGAGAGTCTGTGGGCAATGACAAAGACCGTTCTGCCCTCCATCAGTTTGTCCATGCCGCGCTGAACAATTGCCTCGGTATGCGTATCAATGGACGAAGTTGCCTCATCGAGGATCATTACCGGCGGGTCCGCAACGGCCGCACGCGCAATGGCAATAAGCTGTCTCTGGCCCTGCGACAGGTTTGCACCGTTATTGGTCAGCATCGTATCATATCCTTCCGGCAATCTGCGGATAAAATCATCCGCCCCGGCAAGTGCTGCCGCATTCCGGCATTCCTCGTCCGTGGCATCCAGATTTCCGTAGCGGATATTCTCCATAACCGTTCCGGTAAAGAGGTTTGTCTCCTGTAAAACGATTCCGAGGGAACGTCTTAAATCAGATTTTTTGATTTTATTGATGTTAATGCCGTCATAACGGATTTTTCCGTCCGCAATATCGTAGAAACGGTTAATCAGGTTTGTAATCGTGGTCTTTCCGGCACCGGTTGCGCCAACAAATGCCACCTTCTGACCCGGTTTTGCGTAAACGGATACATCATAAAGCACCTGATGCTTCGGCTCATACCCGAAATCCACATCAAAGAGACGTACATCGCCTTCCAGTTTCGTATAGGTAAGCGTGCCGTCGCCGTGGGGATGTTTCCATGCCCAGATTCCGGTATGCTCTTTCGTTTCGGTGATGTTACCGTTTTCATCCAGTTTTGCGTTTACAAGCGTTACGTAACCGTCATCGGGTTCGGGCTCGGCATCCATCAGTTCGAAGATTCTCTCACCTCCGGCCATTGCCATGACAATCATGTTGATCTGCTGGGTAAACTGGTTTAAGTTACCGGTAAACTGCTTGGTCATGTTAAGGAACGGAATAACCGTAGAAATATCCAGTTCCAGTCCTCCTTTTGCTCCGGTAAACAAAGGCAGAATAATGTCGGAAAGTGAAACATTCTTCACTCCCGCGATTAACAATGCACCGCCGGCAATCGCAACAACAACATAAAGAATGTTACCGATGTTGCCGATGATGGGTCCGAGTGCGTTGGCATAAGCATTTGCCTTGAATGCATCGGAGTAGAGCTGTTCGTTTAATATATCGAATTCCTCGATGGACTTTTCTTCGTGATTGAAGACCTTTACAACCTTCTGGCCATTCATGTGCTCCTGAATGAAGCCTTCCTCGCGGCCGAGTGCCTGCTGCTGACGGACGAAGTATTTCGCGGAACCGCCGCTTAATACTCTCGTTACAATCGTCATTAAGATGATGCCGCCGATTACCACAAGCGTCATCCAGAGACTGAAGTACAGCATGATAAAGAAGACGCCGATAACGATAATTCCGCAGCGGATTAAGGTCGGCAAACCCTGGGATACCAGCTGACGGAGCGTATCGATATCATTCGTGTAATAACTCATGATATCGCCGGTTTTATGCGTATCAAAAAACTTTATCGGAAGGTTCTGCATCTTGCGGAACATCTGATTACGCATTTTATTCAGATATCCCTGCGTTACATATGCACCGACCTGTGACTGTACAAATACACCAATTAAGGCAATCAGATAAATGACAACCAGAATAATGATGTTTTGTAACGCTGTCGGCTGAGCCGCCGCCCAGTCACCCGATTCGATATGATCTTTAATCAGCGCGATAATCTTCTGTATAAACAGATCCGGAATAACCGCGGACGCACCGGCAATCAGGATGGTCAGGATGATAAAAATCATTCCGACGGGATATGCCTGAAATACGGATTTGATAATCCGGCCGAGTACCTTGAAATTCAGTTTTGCAGGTTGTGCGTTTACATTTCCTTTTACGGGACGTGGCATTACTGATCACCTCCCATCGTCTGGGATTCATAAATCTCACGGTAAATCTCGCTGCTTTCCATAAGTTCTTTATGCGTTCCCTTTGCTTCAATACTTCCGTTATTCATTACAATAATCATGTCCGCGCTTTCAACGCTGGCAACGCGCTGGGCGATGATGATTTTGGTTGTATCCGGAATATAATTCGCAAACGCTTCGCGAATCTTCGCATCGGTCTTGGTATCGACCGCGGAAGTGGAATCGTCGAGAATTAAGATTTTCGGCTTCTTTAACAGTGCTCTCGCAATGCAGAGACGCTGCTTCTGGCCGCCGGATACATTGCTTCCGCCCTGTTCGATAAAGGTATCGTATTTGTCCGGCATACGCTCAATGAACTCATCGGCGCATGCCATTTTACATGCTTCAATCATTTCTTCATCCGTCGCATCCGGATTGCCCCAGCGGAGATTGTCCTTAATGGTGCCGGAGAATAAGACATTCTTCTGAAGTACCATCGCCACGTTATCGCGAAGCACCTCCAGATCATAGTTTTTAACATCCACTCCGCCGACTTTCACAATTCCTTCCTGCGCATCATAAAGACGCGGAATCAGCTGAACAAGCGAAGATTTGGATGAACCGGTGCTGCCTAAAATTCCCACGGTTGCACCGCTCGGGATGGTCAGGTCAATATCAAAAAGCGCATACTGCTTTGCTTCGTCGGAGTATTTGAAATTGACGTCCGTGAACATAATCGAACCGTCTTTTACTTCCTTTACCGGATTCGGGATTTCCTTCATATCGGGTACTTCCCTGTATACTTCTCCGATACGTCTTGCACTTTCCGCAGACATCGTCACCATAACGAAAATCATTGAAAGCATCATCAGGTTCAAAAGTACCTGCACGCCGTATGTCAGCATTGCGGAGACCTGTCCGACATTTACCACGGTTCCGTGACTGGAAATGGCAAGCCGGGCGCCGATATAAAGAACGAAAACCATGTTAAAATTCATGCAAAGCTGCATCAGCGGTCCGTTTAAGGCAACAATTTTTTCCGCTCTCGTAAACTCCTTGCGGATGCTGTCGGAAGCATTGAAGAATTTCTCTTTTTCGTATTCTTCCCTGGAGAATCCCTTTACAACACGCATGCCACGCACATTTTCTTCCACGGATTCGTTTAATGCATCATAACGCTTGAATACTCTTTTAAACGAAGGCATCGCATTGGCCGCAATCAGAATCAGTCCGATCGTCAGAAACGGTACCACAACAACAAAGGCAAGCGAAAGCTTTCCTGCCATATAGATTGCCATGGCAATGGAGAATGCCAGCATTAACGGTGCACGGATGGCAATACGGATAATCATCATATATGCCATCTGCACATTCGTAACATCGGTTGTCATTCGGGTAACCAGCGATGCGGTTGAGAATTTGTCGATATTATGGAATGTAAAGGTCTGAATCCGGCGCATTAAATCGCCGCGGATATTCTTCGCAAATCCGGTGGAAGCCATGGATGCGGTAAAACCACCCATACCGCCACAGGCCAGAGACACCAGTGCAATGGCACTGAGCAGGCCGCCGATGCGCAAAAGATACGCCATGTCCACATTTCCTTCGCTTAAACTGTTTACCAGATTCGCGGTGATATAGGGAATCAGGGTTTCCAAAGCCGCCTCCCCAACCATGAATACGATGGTCAGGATGCTCGGAACCCAGTATTTTCTTATACTTTTAATTAATCGAAACATTTTATTACTCTTTCATTCCTTTGCGGACTTATCGTTCCGCTCTCATCGGATTATTTAAGAAATCGTCATAGGTAAGACGGATTCCTTCTTCCAGCTCGGTCGTATATTTCCAGCCAAGTGCCTCCGCTTTGGAAACATCGAGAAGTTTTCTCGGCGTTCCGTTCGGTTTCGAGGTATCCCAAAGGATTTTTCCTTCGAATCCGACCACTTTGGCAACGATTTCGGTCAGTTCCTTTATGGTTACTTCTTTTCCGGTACCGGCATTCACGGTCTCGTTTCCGGAATAGTTGTTCATCAAAAATACGCAAAGATTTGCCAGATCGTCCACATAGAGGAATTCTCTCAAGGGACTGCCGTCGCCCCAGCAGGTTACTTCTGTAAGTCCGGCCTCTTTCGCTTCATGGAAACGGCGGATCAGTGCCGGAAGCACGTGGGAATGCGTCGGATGATAATTGTCGTTCGGGCCGTACAGATTGGTCGGCATTACCGAAATATAATCCGTACCATACTGGCGGTTTAGAAATTCGCAGTATTTTAAACCGGAAATTTTCGCCAGTGCATAGGCCTCGTTGGTCTTCTCAAGCGCCGAAGTCAAAAGACAGTCCTCTTTCATCGGCTGAGGAGCCATTCTCGGATAAATACAGGAGGATCCCAAAAACTCCAGCTTCTTACAGCCGTTCTGCCAAGCCGAGTGAATGACATTCATCTCAAGAATCATGTTGTCATACATAAAATCGGCGAGCGCGCTTTCGTTCGCAACGATTCCGCCCACCTTGGCCGCCGCCAGAAATACATAATCCGGCTTCTCTTCGGCAAAGAAGGCTTCCACGGCATCCTGCCGTTTCAAATCAAGTTCGGCGTGGGTTCTGGTAATCAGATTCGTATACCCCTGCCTTTTTAGTTCTCTTACAATGGCGGATCCCACCATGCCGCGGTGGCCTGCCACATAGATTTTCGCATTTTTCTCCATCATGTTTGTCCCCTATTTCCAGTCGCCCCATTTGGTCGGCTGATCCTTATGTGTAAATTTGGTAAGTTTTGAAGCATATTCTTCAATCACGCCCGTATAATATGCCGTCACTTTATCGGACAGTTTCCCGGCCGAAGCCAGTTCATCGTAGCGTTTCAGAAAATTTTTATAATCTTTCTGGGCCGCATCCTTGTAATTATTGGACATGTTGTTGTCCACTCTTTCGAGGAGAGCATCCAGTTCCTTCTCTTCTTTTGATTTAAACAGTCGAAGCATGCAAACCTCCTGTTCTTACTGTGGTATCCCTATCCTACAAAAGCTTCTCGGCTTCTTCAGACGGCATGGGGCGTCCCCAGATAAAGCCCTGAATGTAATCGCAGCCGATTTCCTTTAAAATCGCCAGCTGCTTTTCTTCTTCCACTCCTTCGGAAATCACTTCCATGCCGAGAACATGTCCGATGGAAATGATGGATTCGACGTATTTGCGGGACGATTCGCCCTCCTCTATCGTATCAATAAAGGACTTGTCGACCTTTAACAGATTCGCGGGGAAATTGTGCAGATAACTCAAAGAAGAGTATCCCGTTCCGAAATCGTCGATGGCAATCTGAATTCCCAGAGCCTTTACCTCTTCGATGATTTCCTTTGCCCTTTCCACGGAGTCGATCATCACGGATTCCGTAATCTCGATTTCCAGACAGGAAGGCTGAATCTCATAATCGGAAAGATTCTTCTTAATCTCATCCAGGAAATCGTTCTTCAGAAGATGCTTTACGGAGATATTCACACTGACGGTAATATCCGTTCTGCCCTTCTTTGCGGCTTTCTCCAAAAATTCAGCCGCACGACGAAACACGCACATGTCAATCTGATCCACAAGCCCCGTCTGCTCCGCAACGGGAATAAAATCCACCGGACTGACCGGCTTGCCGTCAGTATCCGTCATCCGGGCAAGCGCCTCGAAACCGCGCAGTTTTTTGGACATGTCATATTGCGGCTGCAAATGAAAGAATACCGCATTCGTATCCAGCGCTTCACGGATTCTTCTCTCGATTTCCAGATTTCTTCCAAGTAAGGAAAGTTCCGGCGTATAATGCAGAACCAGTCCCTGACCGCGTCTTTTTGAATCATGCAGAGCAAGGCTTGCCGCTGCCGTCAGAGCTTCCACATCCTTTGCATCCGCCGGGAATTCGGCATAGCCGAAACTTGCCGTTACATAATAATCGTAACCGTCTATGGTAATCTTTTTTTCGAGTTCTTCCTTATACCGGTTGATGGTCCGGAGTACTTTTTCCTCGGAATCGTAATCCTGAACGGCAATTCCGAACTCGTCTCCGCCGACGCGGGCCACTAAATCGAAGGTTCCGGTCGACGAGCCGTTTGCCAGATCCCTCCAGCGATTGGCAATCTCGAGCAGGACCTTGTTTCCGACTTCATATCCCATGGTATCGTTGATACTCTTGAAATTATTGATATCGGCCGCAACGTAGACGAATTTATCGCCTTTTTTCATAATACGCGAAAAATACTCTCTTCCCGCAAAACGGTTCGGAAGGCCGGTAAGAATATCTGTCAGAGCATTTTTCACAAGTCCTTTTTCAAACAGATCCGCCCTTCTGCGATTGACGAAAATCAGAACCACAGCTACTAAAGTCAGTAGATTCGTAAACATGCCCGGAATGGCGGAAAAATTGTGCTGAAGAAAAATATCATACACGATGTGAGGAAACTGCAGCGCCAGAATACCGATCGAAGTAAAAAATCCGAGTCTGCCGTAAAATACCACCAGAAAGATCAGGCAGAGATTTCCGAGGGAGGAGAACACGCCGGAAAACCGATACAGCGGAATGGCGAATCCGCCAATCATAAAATCATTCCCAGCAAGATTAATTGTTTTCAGCAGAACAAACGTGGCAAGAAGATACAAAAGAATAATCAGAACATAACCGCTTTTGGGCGCATTGCGTTTGCCCCTGGTAATGGACTTAAGGGTATTCTCTATCGATCTTTTGTTGTTTTTCCCTGCGTTTTTCATCCGATATCCGCCTCTGAATACTAGCGCATAAAGCGCAAATGATATTATACCATATTTCACCGAAAAAAAAAAGAAAACCCCGAAAGCCGGATG
>ODAJ012179617.1_pt1 | contig 67352 bp, 66 predicted proteins | sample 1539241 | NCBI WGS metagenome assembly ODAJ01 (sample SAMN02144231, study PRJEB22623) | gut metagenome | biome: sheep rumen | host: Ovis aries | place: New Zealand | reverse complement strand
GCTTCAGCCATTCTTTGTATCCTTTCAGAGGGATCCTGACATATTTCCCTGCACATTTGGCAGGGAATCGTCCCTGTCTGCACCATTCGGTCACTGTGGATCTGGTGACTTTGCCATACCACCCGGCCTGAAGGAGCGTAAGACAGGTGCGATCACCTCTCCATATGACAGAAGGATCCCGCCCAGGATCATAGCTGTATTTACTCTGTTTCCTCAGGAAACGCCCAAAATCCTTTTTGGAAATATAATCCCGCCCTTCCAGCCTTTTTATCCGGAGAAGGTCCTTATAGGCAGGATCGTTTATCAGTCCATGGAATTCTGCTTCCGTAATACCAAGAAGCCGGGACATCTCTGTGATGCCTATCCAGTCAGATTTATCCATCGTAACCGGCAGTTCTTCCTCCGGGATATGGTACCGGTCCTGATGGTCATACCAGTTCCAGAAATCTTTCTTGAGGATCCGTTTACTGCCAAAAAGCCGTACCGTAGGAATACAGTATTTTTCCATGATTCTATAGACTGTAGATTCTCCCATATCAAGCAGGTCCATGATATCCCTGACAGAGTAGTATTCCGCTCTGATATCTTCCCGTGTCAGATGATCAACTTTATGATAATGGCTCTGCCCGGAATACCATTGTTCAAAAGAATCTCTTTCAACCCACATTTTCCCGGCAGCAGAGATGACTTTGAAATACCCTTTTTTCACCAGCCAGTAGCTGTCAACCTTTTTTAATCCTAAGAGAGTTCCCATTTCCTTTACGGTCATATATGCATTTGTTCCTGATGCTTTGTCCTGCATTGTCATTTCCCTCCTCTTATAGCATATCCTATTTCAGAAAAAAATTTTAGCCTCTCAAATCCACCGGGAAGGGTGTGGATCAAGAGACTGTAAAGGGGTATCAATCTGCCGGAAAATCATCCAGCCATTCATCAAAGCTTTTCTTGGAAATCCTGTATTTTCCGCCGTCTAAGCGTACCCAGCGGAACAGATTTTTCTTCAGCAGATTGTATACTGTGGGGCGGCTTACCCCCAGGATATCCTGCAGCTCTTTTACAGTGTAACATCGTTTTTCGGCCACCATTTCCTCCTTTCTGGCCAACTTGGCCACCATTCCTGTCTATCATTCCCCTGACTGCCACCAGATCCTGTCAATGGGGGCAGGAGAGGGGTATCCATGCTCTCAGGAGCCTCTCCTGAGAAAAATACGTCGATATAGTTTCATTTCTTCCATAGTCCTTAATGGAAGCAGCCGTTTGATCTGCCGTTCATTCAGTCCTTCTTCCAAACACTGCAGAAGGAATTCCCTTTTTTCATTGGAAAGGCTCCCTGCATATCTCTTCAGACATTCGACCAGGCTTCCGGAAAGATCCCAGTTCATGGATACAGAATCTGGGTGTGAATTCTCTGCTTTCCTTACATCCTCCGGTTCTTCCATAGAAGATATATCCGTTTTCTTTGAGTCTTTTACCATCTGCTGAAGTTCTTCCAGAGATAGCGGCTGCTGTTCATCCCAGTTCAGATAAAGGAACTCCTCCTGGTCCATATCAAAGAAATGGATGTTCTCATCGCTTCTGGCTGCATTCCTGTAAAACTCTTCATCATCTTTATCGATCAGCAGGATCTTTTCTTCACAGTCTATAGTCTTATAGACATCACGTTCCTTATCATGAAGGATACGGACCGGATGGGTGTATCCGTTCTTTCCGGCCGCTGCCTCTGCCTCTTTCCAGAATGTAGTGGAAAAAGGACGGTTCTTACGGTCATAGACCGGCTTCATCCCTTCGATCAGAAGAATACAGTCCCGGTTTGGCATCTCACGCACCTGCTCTGGGGTCATCAGCTTCATGCCGGCTTTGGAATTCTGCAGGCTGGAAGATCCGCTCTTTCCCTGGGAAATGCTTTCCGACCGGGTATCGATGGTCATCTCACCAAGCATATCCGAGATCCATTTATGGGTGGAGTAGGCCGTCGGTCCGGAACCAAGATAAACAACGGCAGCACAGTTTGACGTGAAGATTTCCCATTTGTCCTGTGGAAACAGGGTCTTCAGCTGGGAAATGTCCTGCAGGATCGGGACGATGGAAATGTTCCTGGACCGGATCTCCCCGAGGAGCATTTCAGAATCTGCAGGCTTTGGACCGGCGTAATACTCATCAGCCCAGAGACGTACATGGATCGGGAGCTTTCCGCCGGGGCATTCATTATCGGCGAGATCGCGGAGGATACGGAACATCTGGGTGTAGAGGAGATTAATGAACAAATTGTAGGAAGTGTCGCCGGAACGCATAACCAGGAAGAGAGCGGTCTTTTTCTTTTCTTTCCCCACACCAAGGCCAAGGGAAGGCAGATCCAGGTCATCATCCTCAAAGATCCTTTTGATCTCCGGCAGTTCACATAACCTAAGCTGTGAATTAATCATAATAATTATGGAACGAACTGTCTCTGTCGCCCCTTCCTTCAGTTTCCGGTAGTCACGGACCGGTGGATAATCAATCCCCCGTTCTTCCGCCAGTTCGTTCATGAACTTCTGCAGTTCCGTGATCTCCTCCATTTCCTCGGTTTCTTCATTTCTTACTTTGACCTTCTTGGATTCCATATTCACTAACTTCAATATGTTATTCATGGATGCTTTCCGTCCTTCCCTGCGGGATTCCAGCCATTCATATTCAAACATGGACTGCAGGTAAAGTCCGCATCCGTCCGACCAGAAAGGATCACCTTTCTGGGCATCGGGTGGCGTGACAGAGTTCTGGATGTTGGTGATCAGGCCAATCAGGTCCGAGTAATTCTGAATGTACAGGAAAGGATTATACCGGTCCGATTCCAAAGGGTTTTTCAGGTTCAGGGTTTTTACCACAATGCCATGCTGCTTAAGATAATTGCCATATTTCTTAAGCAGGTCCCCCTTTATATCTAGGATTACATTCGTGCAGTTCCCAAGAAGGATATTAGGAATGACGATGCCGGTTGTCTTACCGGAACCGGAGCCGCCTATAATGAGCATGTTCATGTTAGACAAGGCATCAAATCCTATCTTAATATCCTTGCTGACGATCGTGTTCTTCATGGGATCAGGATCTGCCAGTATCTTTTTCATAGCATTGACATCACCCCAGTCTGCTGTTCCATGCTCAGCGCCAAAATGATAATTCCTGTAATAGGTCAGGAAATAGGAAACGCCCATCAGCCACAGGATACATGCGGTTCCCATGACGACAGGCGTCTTGTCATTCCACCAAAAATGGAAAGGATGCAATAATATGTATGTCAGGTATTCCCTGTAATTTATCAGAGTCACATCTGGAAAAGCAAAAAGGCCGGATACATAGTAGGCACCAGCCAGTATAAAGAGTAAAGCGATATAAAGCAATTCCCATGGAATTCTTTTCTTTTTGGTCAATTGGTATTTCACCTCCGAAGTATAAAAGCCATTTCCTGAGATACAGGAAATGGCTGATAGAGTATTCTTATATGCATGTGCAAGGGCGGCAGGTTACCGATTTGGCGCCCTTCATATTGCTATAAATCAATTGTATACCCTGCTTTCATGACAAGTAAAATAGATTAATTGATATTGTTTCTCTAGTTCTTTCATAAATCTTTTTGCTCCTTCTATCTTTTTTGAATCCAAATTTACAAAGGGATCATCAAAAATGAGAAAGGGTTTCTCGTTTTCATACATAGAATCAACAAATGCCATTCTGAGACACATTCCTATCAAATCCTGATATCCTACACTCAGCGTTTCGACATTCCTCTGAATTCCATATTCACGCGCTGTTACTACCCCATTGGCGTCGATGTTTAGATCATCACTGTTCAAACCGGAAATAGAATAGTAATAATGGTCAAATGCCTTTTTTATAGGATCTGAAAATTTGGCAGTAAGTGCCTCTTTCGCCTTCTCGATCATCTTCTTGGCTAGTGATAACTCTTGATAATACTGTAATTCTTCTTCAAATTGCTGCTGTTTTTCTTCTAATTCGATTTTTTTATCCTGGATAATTGAAAACTCCTCCATACTCTCATCAAGCTGAGTCTTTCTGATGGCTATCGAATCACGAAGATTATCAGCCTCCCTGCTTTTATTATCGATCAATGCATTAATCTGCTCGAGAGAATATGTTGTGTCTGGCTGCTCCAATGTCAGAATCTCTTCAAGATCAGGAGTATTTGACTCGTATTCCTTAATATTGTTTCTAGCCTGTTCAACATCTTTCTCTGCTTGTGAGAGATTACTAATATACTCTTTTAGTTCAATCAGCTGTTCCAGTAACGACTCTTTTACAAATATTAAACCGGTATTAGAAAGAAATTCTTGGATGCTGCTGGTTATCTCTTCACTCTTAGTTTGTGCAGAAGTATTCCGCTGCCTTTTTTCCTGTAGCATTTGCATTTTTGACATATCTTCTTTTAAGAGCTGTAAATCGTCATCCAATCTGTTGTCATCATTTTGTGGTGTAATATTATTATTTTCTAAGAAACTTCTAACCATTTGAATGTTGTTTTTATATGTCTTTGCTTTTTCGACAGTCTCCTGATTCTGTCTTTTTTTCAATAGTACAGAGTATCTTTGAGTTAATTGTATGAGGGTATAAAGAGAGTCTACAACCTTATCTTCGCGATACCGCAGATGATTGTCTTCAAAAAATAGCTTAATATCTGTTTCTATTTCTGAAATATACTTTTCCTCTTCCTCTAATTCATTTAACAGCTCGATATAGGATTGCCCTGTTTCCTTATCAGAGTACTCCACAGGCTTTCGTGACTGTAGGAGAGCGGCAGCCATTATTATAATCCCAATAAGTATTGGTATCAATCCGACTATGACTTTAATTGCAATTGCGATTCCGATACCTGCAACTATACACAACAACCCAATAATAATAAACAGCAAAGAATTATTTGATTCATGTTGTTTAGGGGCAGACTGCTTTGCCATCTCTACCGCAACTTTTTTAGTTGACAACGCACTTTTCATATCTGTACGTTTATTCCAAGCGCTTATCTTCTCTTTAATTGTTTCCTCTGATGGGACGTTGTTAGAAAAATATTTGTGTAGTCTATTGAATTCTTCCTGTTCTTCTTTTGTGAGCTGATGAGTAACCACATATTCTTTTAAATCTTCAGCCTGATCTAATAATTCTTTAGCAGATACAAGATCTGCCTCGGAAGGTGTACATGCCTGGTATTTGTTCTGCAATCTATCTAATTCGGCTAATTCTTCCTCACTAAGGTGATACTCCTCAGCACTTGCTTGAAATGCCACCTGCTTTTTGGCCTGATCAACATATTGATCTACCAATACCATTTCTGGCACTTCTGATTTGAAACTTTCTCGCATGCTTGAATAGGCATCTTTTTTATCCAGATAGCTCTGATTCAAAGTGTTATAATGCTTTTTTTGTTCACATCTCGTTTCATACTGGCTCACCTCTTTTTGTAGTTTCCTCAAGCCCTCCAATTCGTGAACAATATCTGCCACTGTCTTTTTTTCAGATGTTTGCTCATCTTGTAGATACTGCAACCGAGAGTCTATACTTTCTTCCTTTAATAATTCTGTATTAATGTTTTGGAGTTCTTCTTTTCTTTTATATAAACTTCCTGTCTTCCGATCAGGAGTCATACTATCCATCTTCTTTTTCAATCGTAGTACTGTCGTTTCATAATTGTTCAGATCATTGGTATTATCTGTTATATTCCCTATCTTCGCACTTATGCTTCCAGTACTTTCCGTTTTAACGTCATTTTGTGAAATAAAAATAGTCCTTTTGAAAGATTCACTATCTACGTTAAAAAAATGTTCACCAATACAATTTGAATCTATATCTTGAATAAGGATATTGCTTTCGGCATCTCTCAGTTCACAAATGTCGTCCTTGTTTTTACTCCCAAAAGCTTTTTCAATAATGTATTTTTTCCCAGATGCCTCAAAAGAAACCCAACCCCCGTAAGTGCCTTTCTGCCAGGGATTGTATCTTTTTCTTTCGTTTTCTATCTCGCTTCTTTTCCTCTCATTATCAAATCCATAAAACATTACTTTAATAAAAGAGGCAAGAGTGCTTTTCCCCCATGCATTATCTTCTAAGAAAACATTGGAACCCTTGTCGAAAGAGATGTCCTGGTCTGAGATTATTCCAAAATTATCAATATGACATTCTATCAGACGCATCTTATAATTCACCTCCTGACAAAGCATGTAAGCCTAACTGTATTATTTTTGCCTTCAACTCCTCATCGATGTCCTCATCCTTCACCGTACGGACAAATTCTCCTTTCAAAGAGGCATCTAGCAAAAAATCATCGTAGTTGATCTTTATACCTGTTTCGTCATATATTTTCACATAATAATAGTCGTTTGAAAACTTAGATACAAGATAACTTAAATCTTTTTCACAATCCACTTCTACATGACCTGTCAGGATTATTTTCACCAAAGATTCTTTAGAAATACCTGCTATGTTAAGATGTTTTTGAATTGCCTTTTCAATATCCAGAGTATTAAGGCAGTCGGAAATATCTACTTCTTCAGAATAAATTGTTCTTGATGAAAAGGGAATGAAGCTGCATTCATATGACCATTCTTCTTCATTAATATCAAGAAGTACAAATCCATGAACTCCACATTCATCGAATCCCCTTCCTTCCAGACACCCGGGATAGCAGTAATGACCCCTGGCATCAAGCTTCTCCATCTTATATTGATGTATATGACCTAATGCCAGATAGTCAATATTTTTGTTCCGTAATAATCTTAATCCAATAATCTCTGTCTTATCCCTTGCATCATGTTCAGATTCCTGACCGTGCAGGGTAACAATGTTAAAATTGTTATAATCAAGGACTAACGATGAATAGATTAGATTTGAATTCTCTTTATTCAATTCTACTCCAGAAAGAACGATATTTCTTCCCTGCATTTTCGTTAGAGAATATGATGTCCACGTATTATCGAACATATATAAATTGTCCGGCAACGTTTCAACATCAAAGAGGAAATCATCCTGATCATGATTCCCTTTTAAATAGTAAAAATTAATACTTGAATAATCACGTATTGCACCCATCACTATATTTTTACACTTAGAAGAGATATGGTTTGTATCAAATAAATCTCCGGCAATAATAATAGCAGATACTCCATTTTTAACTGCATATTTCAACATATTTTGGAAGGTAATAAGCAGCTCGTTTCTTCTTTCTACAGCCTTCTCCTTTGATAAGAATGAATTCATCTTAGAATCAAGATGAAGATCGGCACAATGAATTATTCTCATATTCAAACTCCTCAGTTTTAGAATCGGTACTAGTTATCAGCACGGATTATCTTTTATATTGCATGTATTATCGGTCCTCTATATTATACAATAAAATCTGTTTTTATGACATTTTAATCTTGTTATACACCAGATAATCATACCCATACCGCTGACCGCAGTAGTCGCACTTATCCTTATAGTACTGATCATAATCCACCCTGCGTATGATGTGATCAGACAGATTATAAAATGCTCCGGCGCATCTACCACAGAGGCACAGCTCTATGGGCATGTCGTAACCCTTCATCATAGGAATCAGATGTCTTTCTTCCGTGTTGTCTCTTTTATGTTTTCTCTCAGCCGGGCGGATTTTGATGAATTTCCCGCCGGTATTCTCTATTAACTGTGTCTTAGTCATTGATTCTCCTCCTCTAATTGTTTACGAAAGCAGGACGGAACGCTGCCTGCATTCCGCCCTGCTTTCTATACCCATACGGGTTTTCTATGTGTTATTTTCTTACCGGACCTTTATGGGTGGGGCCGGCTGTTTGATATGTACAGTAACCGTCTCTGCCAGGCTCTTTGCCGGATCGACGACACGTTCCGGTGTAAGCTCTGCCTCCTCGATTTCCTGGAAGAACTGTCTGGCAAGATCCGGTGTGGACATGCCAAAATATTCGGTGGCCGGCCTTCCGTCTCCGGCGCGAAGGGTAAAGGGAAGATGCCTTTTATCCAAGAAGGCGATGTAGGTTTTTCCGTCATCGGCTTCGAAAACATTATGAAGAGGAATCATCAGGATGTGTTCCTGCTGGTCTCCCTTTTCCCATGTCCCCGGTATCCTGCAGCAGAAAAATCCCCGGTCCGCAAACCGCTCCCGCATCTCAGTGGAAACGACCGACTGGTTGATCAGGGCTTCCTTATTGATCGTGACAGGAATGAAATCCGGATCATTCACATGATCGATAAACTTCGATGTGTTTTCTTTACCAGCCTGGTTTTCCTTCTCCTGAAGAAGTTTTTCCGCCTCTCCCTTTTCCTTTCCTTCGTATTTTGTGACCGCTTTTTTGATCTCGGAATCCGCAGTATCCATGTAGGCTTCCTCTGACATGGAGCCGGTCTGCTGGTACTGCTCCATGGTGATCGTATCCATGGGCGGGAGTTCTTCCCCGTCACGCAGCATATCCCTCTGCTTTAACTTGTACCACTGATTCACCTTTCCCATGTCACTGTTGGCGATCTCAAACTGGATGCTGCCATCCCCGACACGAAGGTCAGGAAGGCGGGCATAGTTGATCCCAAGAGCCTTGAAATCCTCCTCCATACCTTCCTCCCGTCCTTCGAGAGGGAAGGAGACAATACTGACGTTTCCTCGGGTCAGTCCCCGGAGTTCCTTCAGTTCCTTTTCACCGCCCTGCATCCGGTCAAGCAGGTACCGTTCATACCATGCGCCGAACTTATCACGGTCCGGCTGGTAGACCGCAACCTGCATCATGCCGTCCTCCCGGTTGAGGTCGGGCATGATCATATAATGGATATCCAGGGCTTTCATTTCCTCCAACAGCTGATCTTTGTCCACGGCAGGGATGTTCATGATGTCATACTTGCCTTCCGTTACCTTCAGGAACTGTCCGAAATCTTCAAACTCGATTGCGGAAAGCTTCTTCTCCCGGATCATCCGGGCAAAGAACTGGATCAGCTTGATAGTCCCGATGGCTCCAAGGCGGAAGACCGGGTCGGCAAAACGGAAGAGGTTATGGATATGCATGATGATCTCATTAGTATTCCTGTTGATATCGTCCATTGCTGATCCTCCTTTAACCGGCTACAGTTCTCTGGCCGGAACGAACCAGGAATCCTTTTTTACAGGAACCTTTTCTTCCCGCTCCTTCTGGATTCCGTGCTCCTTTTTCAGTTCTTTGACCTGCACCTCGATCCGGTCCAGAATCTCCCTGGTCTGCTGCAGATGAACTTCGATCACGCTGATCATCTCCATGATCTGTTCCCGGGCAGTTCCTTTCGGTGGTGTCATCTCCATGATGGGCATAAGTCTGCCTCCTTTCTTTCTTCCTTTATCGGCCTGCCGGACAGGGCTCTGGGCTTTCTCCTGTCCGCTGCCAGCTTCTTTTTCATTCCCTCTGCAAAGTCCGGAACCTCTTTAAAACCAATGGTATCCACAAAAAAGGCCTGTCTTTTCCCTCCCTGCCCAAGAAGGACCACATCCCCTATGGAAAGGGAATGTCCCGTGAAGTCCTCCGGGTGGTGCAGGTTAAAGGTTTCATACAGGCTTTCCAGAGTGGTACCTTCGCTAAGAGGTCCTCTGTAAACATTCTTATAATCTTCGGGTAGAACAGGAAGGCCATGGCTTTCCAGGTAGTCGTGCCCGAGAAACATCCTGTCCTTTGCTTTCCCTTCCGGATCAATCTGATAGATCTCATAGAAATCGTTCACCTGATCAAGGTCCAGATCCTGTCCTTTTACCAGGTCATATTCCTTAAAGACCTCCATCATCCGGTCAATGATGTTTCCGGAAGTCGTCCGGATCAGGTCCATGGATTCCTGCAGGACATCCCTGGGTCTGTCAGCAGCCCACCCCGCAATGTACGGGAAGGAATATGAGGAAACATCCTGGTCTAATTTCAGTGCAGAACAGACGCAGAACGCGACCGATTCCGCTTCCAATTCCATGGTCACCCGGTCCTTTTTTTCGCCTGTCGACTGCAAGTAATCCCTGTCATGGCACAGGCTGTGTCCCAGCTCATGGATGGCGGTCTTGATGGTCTGGATGTCACTCATCCCTTCCCGGATCACGATCTCCTTCTTCGAATTATCGTAGTATCCTTTCGCTTCCCCGGGGACTTTGTCAAAACGGACGGGTACCGGGGATGCCTTTCTTATCGCCTCCATGAATACATCAAAGTTTCTCTGGTTTCCGGTAAGTTCCGGTACTTCCAGAGAGGGGATGGGTTCGCCATCCGTCTGGCTGACATCAAAGACCGATGAAACTTTGAATCTCTGGTAGCTGACCTGTTTTGTCTCTTTCTCCGGCTGTCCGTCCGGTCCCAGGATGATCTCCTGGGACTGGGGATCCACCCTTTCGACTTCCACATCCCTGCGGAAGGTCATAGGCGCAATGATCTTGATGGATTTTTCCCCACGCCGGACCTGTCGGTGAAATTTCCGCTGCCAGACAGTGTATCCTGCCACTAGGGTCGCCTGGGGGTTTTGCAAAGCGATCAAAAGGGTATTGTTGAAAGAGTATTTATGGAACTTCGACATGGTGGACAGGTAGTTTTTGTAATTGTCCGAGGTAAAGATCTCTTCGATACCGGCCTCAAGACGATCGGTGATCTCCTTGAGCTGTGCCTGCCTGGATACGCTGTCTAAAACCAGTCCCTGATCCATACCGGGTTCGGCCTCAAAGAGAAAGCCTTCATTCTCACGGAAGCTGTAATGCTTTCCCTCGTTCCCGCCGACGATCACATGGTCAAGGACATTGATATTCATGATCTTTCCGGCATAGATCAGTTTCTCGGTCAGGATCTCATCCTCCCGGCTTGGGGACAGATCCCCACTGGGATGATTATGAGCCAGCAGGATGGCATGGGCGTTACTCAGAATCGCTGCCTTAAAGACGTTCTGGATCGGAACAATGGCAGAGTTGACATCCCCGATGCTGACCACATTGAAGTTAATAGGACGGTTGCGGTTATCCAGGTTGACCACGCAGCAGTACTCCCGGTCCATCATGGCCAGGGTGTCCGACATGACACGGACGGCATCCTCGGGAGAAGAGATCTGGTCTGTGCTGTAAACCGGCTCCGCTTCACGAAGCTGGATCCTGACCTGTTTGAGTTCAAATTCCTGCGGCATCCTTCTTCCCCCTTTCCTCCTTCTGTGTGCTCACAGCATACCCGGCCCTTCCCCTGCCTCCCGGAAGGTCGATCACCAGGAGTGTGCCCGGTTCGAGATCTTTAATAACTTCCGCCAGTTTCTCTTTTGTCAGTTTGTCCGGTAAGATCTTATCTGCCATAACGGATCCTCCTTCCTACGATCTTCCTGAGCCAGGCCATATGCTCCACCGATAGCTTGGGGCTTGCAAACTCCCGGATAAAGTCCAGGGAATCACCCTGTTCCAGGCACCGGATCAGGAATTCCTTCTGCTCCTCACTGTAGTCACCGGCCTCCATGAACTGGCGGATGAACCGCTCGGCTTCCCTGTCCTTCCTTCTCTGGAAGAGGCTCCTGGCCGGCCGGGGGATATAGATGGAATTCTTTTCCGGGGTATAGAAGGAGAGGAGAAGGTCATCCACAGAAGGAACGGATCCATCTAAAGGCTCCTCCCCCTTTTTATCCTCTCTGCCGGGGGCGGGCGTACTTTCCTCTGGAGGAAAGGTCTGTTTGATCTCCATAGTCCGCAGCCGGTCTTCCAAATGATGAACTCTTTCCTCCCATGCTCTGCCCAGATCCTTTTGCTCTTTGATCTGTTTTTCCTTATCCTTCAGGATCGCCTCTTTGCCTTCGATGATCTTCCCATAGAGTTCATCCTTGTCCCTCAATGCCTGCCTGATGGTTTCGTCCAGGGCATTCTCCACATGGGAGGCCCTCTTATGCATGGATTCCACTTCATCCTGCAGCTTTACAAAACGATCCAGCAGGTCTTTGTTGTTTTCATAACGCATACGAAGGATGCGGTCCCTTTCCTTTAGGAAGATTTCGCTGGCTTCATTCTTGCTTTCTTTGACCTCTTCACACAGTTTCTCCAGGGTTTCCTTTGGCATCCCCTCCGCTGCACACAGGAAAGCCCACTCCAGTAAGAATGGGATTTCTATCTGTGACAGGAAGCTTATGGTTTCTTCCGTCACATCCATTTGTTTTAAAATACTCTTTCTGGCGTCATTTAAATTTTGTTCCATCATCTCACCTCATTTCTTTTTGCTCCGGGTCCAGGCCCGGTATGATATCTGCCTTTGTCTCTTCATTTCTTTCCCTGATCCTCCGGATCAGATTCCGTTCCTTTCTCCCGGCCTTCTTTTCCATACGCTCCAAAGTTTCCATGTCCCGGATACCGTGGTCCAGGAGGTACATGCATTCCTCAAAGAGCTTCCCAATCTCCATGGCATCCTTCCGGACTTTCCTCCACCGCACTGCGAATGGGTTGTCTGCCTCCGGATAAACAAAGACCCGGTGGACCCGGATCATGTATCGGGACTGGATGGGAGAGAGGCGGTGGGAAAGATAGGGCTCCAGCCGGATACGGAAGCGGTCCGCTGCTTCCTGCTCTATGACAGAAGCCGGTGCTTCTTCCCTGTCCTTGTGGGCAATCCTCCATCGGATTTCCTCCAGGCTGTAACCCGGCCCCAGGTTCTTATCCCTCCTTCCCCGGGCAAAGCCCGGCGGACAGTAGATCACATATTTCCCTTGCCGTATCCGGTAGCCAAGCTTCCTCATCAGAGCAAAGAATTCCTCTTCCGAAGCAGATCGGAGGACCATCCGGTCAATGTCGGCACGCACAATCTTTGTAAGGGTCGGCATCCCTTCCTTTATGGCTTTATGTTCTGCATACTGCATGGACCGTTCTCCTGTCTGCTGGTCGGACAGAAGAGGAAGGCCAAGCTCCCTGCAGATCTCGTCCGTTACAGGCTGGATGAACTTCTCCCAGTCTCCCTTCTCATAGCGGTACTTGTATCCGGTCCTCCGGTTTACCGAATTGAAGACGATATGGGCGTGGATATGAGCCTGATCAGTATGGACGGCATAAACATAATCGTAATCATCTCCGAAGTACCGCTCACAAAATGTCCCGGCTGCTTTAAAGGCCGTCTCCTTTGTGATGTCCCCGGGCTTCCAGGAGATCACAAAGTGGTAGCCCTGCCGTCCGCCGGTCTTATCCCAGAAGTGCTTGGTCTCCATCATGGAAGCGAAGACTTCCCCCGGATCCGATCCGGCATTGCCTCCGGTAAGCAGTCCCTTCTCCGTCTTGTCCGGATTCATGATGTAGGCAATGCTCCTCTTCAGTCCGTTGCTTCCGCCGGACTCCTTGATGTGCTTCATCCTCATGACGGCCATCCGGATCACGCACCTTCCCCGGGTCCTGTCGTTAGAAGGAGAAGGATCTCCTCCAAAAGAGACCGGATCCTTTCCTGGCAGGCTTCCATCTTTTCAAGTTCGGAGATGCTTCCATATCCCGCATTGATCCATCGGGCAGCCTGATTGATGTTGACTCCGGCCTTCTTTATCTGGAAGATCAGCTCACGGATCTCTTTCTTTAAGTTTTCCGGATGGTCCCCCGAATAAAAGAGGACCTTCCGGATGTAAGAGGAGAGGGAGGGCCGGCCACTCTTACGGGTCAGGCAGTCAGGGTCGGCTCTGGCGAGATGAAGGAGCCTGTCATACTCTTGTGCTGACAGGCGAAGCGTGATCTGTCTCTGTCTCATCTCTGTCCTCCTCGTAAGCAGCGTCTTCTTCAAAAGCTTCCTCATGGTCTTCGATCAGCTCAGTAAGTCTTGCAAGCTTTCCCTCATCCATCCTTCCAATCTTCGCTTCGATGATCAGGACGGTCTTCCGGTTCTCCAGGTCAGAGAGAAGAGCCCGGTTGTCCTTCACCCGGTTCTCCAGCACCTTCTTTCTTTCCTGGCTTCGCCGGATCGTTCCATCCACCTTCGAGATCTCGGAGAGATCCCTGCGGATCGCAGCTTCTGTCTCGTGTATCTTTTTTTCGGTTGTCTTTAAATCCATTCACTTCCTCCTTACTTCCACCCGACGTTTGCCATCAGCTTTTCCATCGTCGTACTCAGTCGTTGGATCTCTCTAAGGATTTCCTCGCCAGTGCCCTTTTCCCCGAAAGAAAGGATCGCTGCATTAATGAAGTCCCTTTCCAGTGGGAACCGGTCCTTGTCCCGGTCCCGAATCTTCTCGTTGGCCGCCAAAGAAATCCTGAGATGCTTGTTAATGCCTGTCATATGATCTTCCCCTTTGTATCTAGTCTTTTTCCGGCATCACACCTGCCGGTTTTTCTTTTTTTAATGAGTTTTTGCCACGTACCGGTGTGGTACCTGCATGTTCCCGGACGGTACATAGCCCGCTTTTCCTCATGTTTCCGTGTTCTTGAGAGGTATTTATATGTTCCCCTCAGGTATATTGGTGTTCCTGAGAGGTATCTGCATGTTCCTGTGAGGTATTTAGATGTTCCTGAAAGGTACCTCCATGTTCCCCTCAGGTACATTGATGTTCCTGTGAGGTATTTCCCATGTTCCCGGGAGGTATTTTTCCTGTACCTGTGAGGGTAGATTCAGCCCTCCTCTGAACCATTTCCGGAAGCAAGACACGCATTTTGTAAGACAAATGCCGCTTGTCAGGGCGATCCCTGAGACCCCGGAAATACCAATAACGATAACCCTCACTACGTACCGGAATGGTACAGGTCAGACAAGCCGGAAATGGTAATCTCCGTCATAAGTGACCTCCACGTTCCGCCCGTCCTGGCGTACCGTCTCAAAACAGAGCAGGGCCTGATAGCCGTCCTTTGTCACCGTAACGGAGTCCACATAGAAATTCCTCCGGCCTTCCTGTTCGGACCGGAGGAACTTCCTTAGATACTTTTTCAGTTCTTTCATCTTTGCCGCGGCTTTCAGTTCCCCCTCCGGGTCAGTGATGGTCAGCCTGCTCTTTGGTACTTCTTCCCCTTCGGTACTCTCTGGGATCTCATCCTCCGGCTCGGTGCTCCGGTATCTCTCTGCTTCTTCATCCACATCGGGCAGGGAGCCGTCATACAGATTGAGCCAGTAAGTCCCGGTCGTTTTCTCGAAGCAGACCCGGACGATGGTGGTCTGCCTGTCATCAAGGACCAGGAAGAACTGGGCAAGCTCCTTTTCCTTCTCCCGGTTATCGATGCAGTAGTCCATGACCTCGGCCGTGCCGGCCTGGATCCCCTCGTCTGTGACGAAGTGGGTTAGTCTTCTCTCAAAAGTGTGATCGCCTTCCGGATCAAGATAATAGAGATGACCGGTGCCATGCACCTCAATACATTCTTCATCAAGGGCTTCTTCGGTGCTGTCTCTCTGGACCTCACTACTATTCTCATCGTTCTCCTCCTTTTCCTGTGTCGTTGTTTCCGGTTTCCTTCCGGGATCCGGCTGGTCCCGGATAAAAAAGACCAGGGCGGCAGTGAGCAGGACCAGGGTCACCACTGTCCCGGCAAAGAGCAGCCGCTTCTTTTTCCTTTTCTTCAATGTCTTTCCTCCTTCCTTCTGCAGGTTCTATTTGCCGAAGAAGTTCTTGCCTAGGTTAACGCCCATCTTCACTCGGCTCTTCCATTCGGGATGAAAGCGGGTGATGTCCGTGTTGCCGAGATGGCCGTACCACATGGACTTGTTGACGACAAATTCTACGACGGACCGGCCGTTGTCATGGCCCCACTTATTGCAGCCGGAATCACTCTGGTTTTTCTCATCCCCCATGATGGCGTGGATGACCTTGCCGTTGTCGAGGACAAAGTCGATGTAGTCGCCGACCTTGCCGAAGGTGGTGGTACAGGCAATGACGTAGCGGCCGTTTACCTTGGCAAAGCCATGGGAGTCATAGTGCTCTCCGCTCCGCTTCCTTAAGTAGTTCTGCCGGGTGGGCCAGTCATGGATCGTGGCCCATCCCATGTAGGTATAGGATGTGCCCATACCTTTCGGGACGATGAACTGCCTGCCGCTGCCATAGGAATCCTGGTCCTTCAGTCTGAGGACCTTGTAGAGGGTCTGTCCGATTCCTCCTTTTCGGATATACTTCACATAGTGGCCGCTGTTCGGCTTCTTATCCGAGATGCAGTTCTTAGAGAAGTCGTACCAGACTTTCTTGCCTCCCTCCTCACCGGCATAGACATTGACATGGATGTTCCAGATGCAGATGTCTCCGGGCTTGAGCCTCACCCCGTTAGCATTTTTCTTTCCACCGACATTGATCACCTCATAGTACTTTTCAATCCGTTTCCTGGTGGCGGAAGAGCAGTGGATGTTGCCGTCCCAGTCTGCATACAGATGCTGGTTCTTCTTTAAGGTCCCGAACTCCTGCATGCACCAGGAGATGGCCAGAGCGCAGTTGCTGGCATGTCGTCCAGCTTTTCTGGCATCAGTGAAGTTGCCTTTGACTCCGGAGTTGGAATAGATCCAGTCCCCGTCATTCACAATAGTCTGGCCGATAGTACGCACATGCTTTAGGAAATCCTGTCCGGACCCGAACTCCCCGTACCCGTCATCCGGGTAATTGGGCAAACCGTAACCCATGATTCGTGTGGCGAAAAGAGAGTATTCCCTCCGCTTGACTACACCGCCACTGTTTCCTTCGATGGTATGGAGGATGCCGTTTTCGGCATACTCGACGATGCCCACATGATGGGAGACGGTCTCACTGCCATGTCGGAAATAGACGATGTCACCGGGTGCCGGCTCATAGGATCCCCGTTCCTGATACTCGTTCCTTTTGATAAACCATTGGCGGCCATCTTCACAGGAACCGGTCTTTGGGATGATGCCTTCGGCAACAAATCCGCATTCATTGGCACACCAGGAGACGAAGGCATGGCACCAGTTGGCGCTGTCGATGCCGCACCAGGTCCCGTACTTGGTCGCACCGCCCGTTCCCTCCTTATAGCCAATCTCTTTAATAGCCACTTCTACCAGTTCCATGCCTCCGCCCATATACCAGGAGTCTGCCTCATCCACCGCACCACCGATCCCGGTTAAGAGGGAGATGGTAAAGCTGATGATGGTGGCAAGGATGGCAAGGGGAACCAGGATCATGGCGATCAGTGAAATGATCGAAGAGACCAGCTGGACGGCGGCTTGGATCACCGCTGTGACCATGGCTCCAAGGGTGACCGCCCCGGCTGTAGCGGTCCCGGAAAAGGAATCGGAATCATTCAGCTTCCTTGCTGCAGCATCCTTATTCTTCTGACTCTGGACGGCCAGGGTCCGTTCCTTCAGTTCCCGGTTAAACCGGTCGGCCGCTTTCTTCGCCACAACAAGGGCTGCACCGGCACCGGTGGAAGAAGTGGCGCCTTCCCCTGCGGCCTCGGCAAAGCTTCCTGCGGCGGAAGAACCCTGGGGAGCAGCGATCTGTCCGGAAGAGGAAAGGCTTCCTGAACTCCCGGCCTGTGGCTGGAGTCCGGTCCCTGCCCCGGAGGGGTCCGGAGAATTACTGCCACCTGTTGTTCCGGGTCTCTGCTCTCCTCCGGTACCGGGGGGTTGATTCCCGGCAGAGGAAGAGGATGAATTTCTCCTTTCTGCTTCTCTCCGTGCTTTCTCCTTTTCTTTTCTGAGCCTCAACCGGCGAAGGGCCGGAATGGTTTTCCCGTAACCGGACCGTCCCGGCTGCCATCCGGCCAGCTGCTTTGCGGTTTCGGGATCCGTCATGGATTCTCTGGCTGGCAAAGCAGAGGATTTCTTTTTCAGGGCGATCCCCTGGCCGGCATGATCTCTCTCCACCGCTTTTCTGGCTCTTTTGATGTACTGCCTCCTTTTGGCTGGAGAAAGCCTGCGCCAGGCTTTTTTCTGTTTCCGGCTCATAAACCTTGCCGGATCGATGCTTCCTCCCGTGCTCCCCTGACTTTGGTCTTCTTCCTTGGAGAGAAGAGGGTCGATCTGGGAGGAGGTCTTGCGGACCACGTGGCGGGATACGGCAAAGCCGGACCGGACCCGGCGGAAGGAGGACTGACTGGTCTTTCGGATTCCCATGCCTACCTCCCTTTCCGGTAACGGACACCGGAGGTCGTATCAACCAGTGTCAGCCGGCCTTCCGCCATCAGGCTGTTAAGCTTCTCCAGGATTCCTGCCTCCGGGATGTCCTCCAGGATGCAGAGGATGTCTTTCAGGCTCACATCCTGATACGATGCCATCTGAAGAATGATCTGGGAGGCACGATCCGGATGTTCCTCCGGAGTCCTGCGGGAGGGACGATGTCCTGCTGGGGACTCCCGTACGGGATCCCCCTTCTTATAGGAACCGGCCTCCTTTCTCCTCCTGCGGATCTCGCCGCGTTTCTTTTTCCTTCCATCCCTTATTCCTTTCTCTTCATGGACTTCTTCTGCGGGCTCCGTTTCCTCTTCCATGGGATAAAGAACGATCTCATCCTTTTCCTTCGCCTTTTCCTCTCCATGGAAGTCCGTGCTGATCAGTCCGTAGAGCGGGTTGTCTTTGGATACCCTGGCGTCAAAAAGAACGACCTTCTTGCCCCAGACCATGACGCCCTTGCCGGGCTCATCGGAGCTTAAGGCGGCAAACTCGGTCTGGGACAGTTCCTGGATCTCCGCTAAGGCATTGGCATCCACGCCTCCCTGGTCCAGGAAGCATTTGTAGGAGCAGTTGGAGAAGAGCTCTTTGAGCTGTTCGTTGTGGAGAGCCGCAGTCAGGTTCTGCATGGCCATGGTACAGATGCCGCCGAACTTACGGAAAGTAGCCACGGCCGTGTTGAGCTGGTCGGCAGAGGTCCCTTTCTTGCTTAAAACCTGGGTTTCATCCACGATGAAGTGGACTGCCCGGCGTTCCTTCTGGTTGTATTCCATACGGGCTGAGGTGTAGTGCATGACCGTCAGCATGACCGCTTCCCAGTTGTCTTCCGGCACGTTTTTCAGGCCGAAGCCCACCAGCCGCTCATCAAAACGGACGTTGGATGGACGGGAGAGCATGTCGCAGGCTCCCTCTGTGTATTCCTCCAGGCTGTTGTAGATGGGCCGGATGATGTTCTGGTCATAGGCCGTCTTTGCCTTGTCGAGCTCCTCTTTGATCTCAGCCCGCAGCATCTTTAATGTCGGCTGTTTTTTAAGCTTTTTCTGGGCAAAGGTCTTCTCATACATCCTCCGGCAGCAGCGTCCCACAACGGAAGCATGCTCCTGGGTGAAGACGATGTTGTTCATGACCGCCGCCAGAAGGCTTCTGGCATACCGGGTCTGGGTGGCCACAAACCGCTCCCTGGTCTCCTTATCCCCGTAGAAAACATCTTCATAGACTTCAAAACCGTTTAAATAGATCCCGCTCTTGGGCGTAAGATCAAAGAAGATCCCGCCAAAAGCCAGGATGATGGCCCGGAATTCATTCTGGGGATCCAGGACCAGGATGTCGTCCTTTGTCCCCAGCAGGGTCTGCAGGATCTCGGTCAGTTTAATGAGCAGGGATTTTCCCGATCCGGTATGGCCGATGATGATCCCGTGGGGGTTCATCAATAGCTTCCGGTTGCCAAGGATCAGCCTCTTGGTGGACCGGTTGAGCCCGTACATGTAACCGCCCGGCTCTATGATGTCCTGGGCGTAAAAGGGCTGGAAAGCCGCAACCGAAGAGGACAGGAAAAAGCGCATATAGTCCACCTGCCTGCCTCCGATCGGGAGGGCTGTATTGAGGGCCTTTAACTGCTGCCAGTTGGCGGTCTCCATGACGACGCCTTCCTTCCGCCCGATGGCCCGGTACTCGCTGACCCTCTGGGCCAGGGTATCTTCATCCGGGGCGGTTGCCACCATGAGAAGGTTCATGAAAAAGCCTGTCTCATCGTTTTCAGCGATCAGGTCCTGAAGCCCTTCCACTTCATCCTTCTTCCTCTGCTTGGCATAGGAAGGGCCTGTCCCTATGATGTTCTTCTTTCTCCGGGATTCCTCCTCGTCGCTGATGGCCTTTTCCACGTTCATCCCGGCTGCCGTCAGGAAATCCGTGATCTCATCGGCAGGCACCGGGGCGTAGTCCATGGTGATAAAGGACGGAAACTCCGTATTGGAAAAGGACCGGATAAAGGAATCGGGATTGACCGACCCCCGGTATTTCCAGCCAAACAGGACCGTCATGCAGGTATCGTCCACTTCCATAAAATTGCTGTGGCATCGGATCGACCGGGGCAGGACATCATTCTTCCAGTCATGCCCGGCCGCGATGGAGATATAATCTTCATCCTCCTTCTTCCCGGGACGGAGCAGGGCATGGATGCATTTAAGCCTGTCTTCCGCAGACAGGGGGATGATCCTGGCCTGCCAGGAGGAAAACATGGCCTGAATGGTGGTATCGAGTGCATTAAATACTACCCTGGCGTCCTCCATGGATGAAGCCCTGGTGGAGACCGTCAGGTAACGCAGGGCCGTAACATTGGGATTGGAATCCTCCATCTTTTCATGGATCCAGGTATCCATCCCCTTTCCGATCTGCGGAAAGAGGGCGGCGTTTGGCGTATCACGGACCCGTTCAAGGAACTCCTCCATGGACTGGTATTCGTTGGCGATGGTGATCTTGAAATCCACGTTCATGGTCTTAAGCCAGGACATGAACTGGTTTAAAAAGGATTCCTTTTCCCCTTCATCCTTATTGATATAGTTGATCTCCTCAAATACATAGCAACGGTCATAGAGACAGTTCTTTTTTCCGGGCTCCAGTTTGGCGATCCCGTTTTTATATAAGAGTTCTATGTTAAAGGCATCCCGGACATTGCCGGGAACCCTGGCGATGGGCAGGCTTTTCCGTCTCCTGAGCCGGAAACGGGCAAAGGCATTAATCACTGCCATGGCTCATCCCTCCTTTCCTTCTTCTTTTTTTCTTCTTTGGGTCTTTCTTCTTCCGGGGCCTTTTCTTTCCGCCATCCGGCCTTTTGATCTGCCGTTTCATGGAAAAGATCCTCCGGTTTCCGGCATACTCCCCGGCCGCATAGGAGAGCCTCTGCGTTTTTCCCGCAAAGAGGATCTCCCGGATGATCCCGAAAAGGCTCTGTCCCTGGTAACGGAAAAAGCCGACGGCGCAGGCCGGGACCATCAGGGGGATGGTCATGTAGGTGCATTCCACAATGGGGATCTTTGCAAATCTCCATAAGAGAAAAGCAGCGCCCGCAGCCATGGCAAGTCCGATGGCTGCCGCAAGGCACTGCCCGAGGGTAAATCCCGAATAGATCTCGTTCGGGAAAGCTTCCTCAAAGTCTTTATTGATATCGATCTTCAATCTAAATTTCCTCCTTCTTATAATCCAAAGGTCTTCGCCATAAAGGAATTGACTCCCTTGACGGAGGCCGTCATCAGGACCATCGTAAACAGGCCGTTTAAGGCATCAAGCATTCCATTTGCGGCTTCCACAGCAACATTCCCCTGTTCAAACAGGGATACCCCGCCGGAGATCAGTTTAAAGCAGATCACCATGACCATGGCGATCATCACGATCTCAAAGGTATTTAAAAGAAAGGTCTTAAGCCAGCTGATGAAGGTCCGCCTTGCCTCCTCCCCGCCGACGATGGTGGGGAGGGCAAAGGGTGCGGATACCACCAGGAGATAAAGCCTGATGTAGCGGCTGTAGACCGTCATGAGAATCATAAAGCTGCAGACGATGGCCGCCAGGATGTAAAGGATGCCGAACAGGTTATAAAAGAGTGCGGCACCCAGGTCCAGATCCTCTGTAACGAGAGTCGGTGCCTGCAGGGTAAATACTGTTCCCGTCATCAGTGTCGCTGTGGAAAACAGGCTGGTCATGATGGTCTTGATGTTTAAAAACAGCACGTTGGCTGCCACCACCTTGATGAGGGCATTCACCGTCATCTCCAGGGTAATGTTTTCGTGGAGCCGGGTCAGGGCCCGGAGCCATCCGATGATCAGGAAAAGGTTCAGGAGGGAAAGGCCGATGGACAGGGCAAAGGGATACAGGGTCCCGTTGACAAAGGACCAGGCCGGTGAGGAAAAAGACTGGGGGCTTTTCGTAAGAAGCCCCGCAATCAGTTTCATGGAAGCATTCCATATGGCATCGGCGATCTTGATCCCCTGGCCTGCCAGAAATTCTGTCAGCCATCCGGGCATGGATCATTTCCTCCTTTCCTAGTAACTGATCATCGAGATGATGGTCGGTGCCATGCAGGCCACCAGGCCGGCTGCGATCCTTTTAAAAGCCATGGACTGGGCCGTACCATCCTGGGAATTTAAGGAAGTGGCCCATTCAAACACACCCCATAAGAGGTACAGCTGCCCAATGCTGGTCACAATGGCTGCGATGATGTTGTAAATCGATTTAAAGGAATTGGTAATGGCTCCGGTATTGGGGGCCGCAAGGACCGGGAAAGGCTGGCAGGCAGCAAGAAGGCAGGAGAGAACGGCAAGCAGGATTCCCAGTCTAAGTGCTTTCTCCCTCTTTTCTTCTCTGGTCCGGGTCTGTAACATCATTGGTTCTTTCATTCTCTTAGTCCTCCTCTCTGTGAAAAACCCTGACGGTAATAAAAATGATCCCGGCTGCCACCAGGATCTGCAGGATGACCGCGATCAGGTCGGTCGCCCTTGCCATGGCCTCCGGCAGGATTCCCGGAAGGATCTGCCTGGCGGCAAGGTTGACGATCAGGCCGATGATAAATGCGATCAGGATAATAACAGGCTGTTTCCAGCTGGTTCTTCTCATCTGTCTCCTCCTTTCTCCCGGAGAGCGGGAACCTCATAATCCAGGACGCACCGCAGAAGGTTTGACACATCCTCCGGGGCATCCTCCTCCTGGAAGGGCAGGGTGAATACGGTCTCTTTCCGGTCTCTGTCATAGCGGCACTGCATGCCTCCATCCGCATTGATCTGGCGGATCTGTTTCTTAAGCTTCCTGGTCTCTGTCATGGGGATGCCGATCACGAGAGTGGACCGGTCCCCGGGAAGGATCTCGGCATTATAGTTTTCTGTTTCGAGCCGTATCCCCCTTCTTCCGTCTTCCATCCGGAAGGTTTCGAGCTTTTCATCCGGGTACTGGACTCTGAAATAGGAGAGGAAGTCATCAAAACGGGCTTCTTCATCCTCTTCTTCCTCTCCGGCCGGAGGAAGATACTCGATATCTTCCTCATCATCCGGGTCATCCTCTTTCCCGGATACCATTTCATCGGCAGCAAGAAGCTTTTTAAATAAGTCCTGCTTTTCCCTCTGAAGGCTGGCGCATTCTTTCTCCAGATCCTCTTTTTCCCTGCGGAGATCCTCCATGATCCGGCTGTCTTCCTTCTGGCCGGATTTCAGCACTTCCATCACCGTTTTCAGCTGTGCATTCTCTGCACGGAGCTTTTTCATCTCTTCGAAAACAGGTTCTTTCTCTGAAAAAGCGGCTTCCCCTTCTTTGGTGCCGGCCTTATCCCGGACTGTGCCTTCCCGGTACAGCCACTGTGTCTGCTGCCGTACTTTTTCGTTCTGCAGCTTCGCCTGGAGTAAATTTAAATGGATCTGCTCTTCCCGGAGTTTTCCTTCCCAGTCCTTCCTGTCTTTATCAAAGGATTCCCTTTCTTCCAGGAGCCTCTCCTCCCTGGAAGCCAGGTCTTCTTCTTTTTTCTTCAGCTCTTCCTCCAGTGCTTTCAGGGCTGTTTCCGACTCTTTCCGGTCAGAATCGGTCTTTTTTAATTCTTCTTCCCTTTCCTTCAGGGTTTGAAACTTGCGTGCCAGGGCTTCATCCCGTTCCTTATACAGGGCGTCCCTCTCGGCAAAAGTCTGTTCCATTTCCCGGATCATCTCGGCAATTCGGTTGTCTCCCTTCATGCAGTTTCCTCCTCTCTGAGTCCACCCCGGTTTCCGGGATGTCTTTCCACTTCGATCAGAATGCCGTCATCGGACAGATAGGCTCTTCCTTCGATCACCATCTTCAGTGCCATATAGTTTTTATAGAGTCCTGTAATCTCTTTGTTCTTTTCTTTCATTTCATTCAATACTTCCTTTCCATGTGATATTGGTAAGGCCGCCCTCCATAAGATGAGAGCGGCCCGGTCGGTTTACATTAAGATGGGCGGCAGACTCTGCTTTTTCTCTGGCACTTCTGCCTGGGGTTCCAGCATTTTGATGGCTCCGGACCTGCTGTTGTAGCGGTAGATGTGGTCAGACAGGAAATCTTTTTCATCGACCACGGCCCGGTTGACATCGCGGACCATGTTGGTGAGCTCCCCGACAGACATCTCCATGGAACGGGGAGCGAGCAGGACCTCGTGGCGGGATGAAGGCAGGATAAAGAAATCCTCCCCGATCATCTCTCTGGCGCTTTTCATGGCATTTTCCGAGAGAATTGCTCCAGCGCCGTCGATCCCGCTTGCATTAGTCAGGACATAGATTCCTGTGGAAGGACCCAGCTCCGGCATGCCAGGCATGCCAAATCCAAAAAGAACGGAAGAGAGATCATTGCAGCGAAACTCCATCTGTTCCATGTTGGCATGGGCTGTTTTTAAAAGCTCCTGACTGGTGAATCCGTAGCTTCCCATCATGTCATTCCGGAGGACAAAGCTGGCCTCCTCATTGATCTTCACCCTGGGAACAACGGCAATATCCTCAAGCATCTCATGGGGGATTCCTGACAGATAGTCCCGATTCCTGTCGGCATTCATCACTGTCAGATAAACGTTTTCGGCAATGAAATCATGATCGATCAGGGGAAGTTCCGGCATCTGGTTCATCCGGTCACCGACGATGCCTCTGGCCTGTTCGGCAAGTTCGGCAATACTGGCTCCGCGTTCATGCTGCTCATAGATATCATTCAGATACAGCAGGGTGCCGATGTGATCCCCCTCCCTGCGGAAGGATAAAGCGTCCAGGTTCTGGTTGACCTTGGGGATCTGTTCCGGTGTGATCGTGACACCGGACCCATCCATAAGAAAGGTCATCTCCGCGGTAAAGGCTTCTTTGAAATCTTCGTATCGCATAGCGTTTCCTCCTTGAAAAGAGTCCATCCGAACCCATGGATAAACCGGGACCGGATGGAGGGTTGATTATATATTCTTCTTTTTCCTTCTGCGGTGGACAAGAATGGCAGCACCTGCCAGGCCGGCTGCAATCGCTGCATAAAGCAGTTCATGACTGTGGATTCCGGTCTGGACGCCTCCTTTGGGGCTGATGGTGCCCTCATCCTTTTTCGTTGTCGTGGTTCCGGATTTTGGTGTTCCGGTAGTCGTCTTCGTGGTCTCTGTTTTCTTTTCCGTGCTGGTCTTTTCCTTATCGGTGGAAGGCTTTTCTTTCTCCGTGGTCGGGTTCTCCGGTTCCGGATCCTTCTTCGGATCTTCTTTTTCCGGATCTTTCCCCTTCACATCCACGGTGTGAGAAGTTTCCACCCAGGGACTCAGGGGATGCATAGTCTCATTGGTCGGTGTGAACTCCTTCGGATTCCAGGGTTCTTCCGGAACCTTGTCTCCGTACACTTTGACCAGAGCCGTATTCAGGATGACATCCTCCTCGGTGGCATCCTCATCCACGGTAACCTTAAAGGAAACGGCAGCAGACTTTCCGGCAGGAATGACCGGAATGATCCAGGTGGCATGATCCTTATCACTAATGGTGCGGATCTCACCGATTCCGGAACTTTTCTCCCCGGCAGGATCTTCCTCTTTTGATACGGTCTCTTCCTGTGTGCTGCCTTCTCCAGAGATCTCTTTTGCAGATGTTGAAGCTTCAGCATCCTTCGCACTGGTCTGATCAGAAATCGGCTCGGTTTCAAGATCAGCTGCTTCGGTCGTTTCTGTGGTGCTTTCCGGGGATGATTCTTCAGCAATGGCTGTGGAAGCTGTTTCCGGCTCACCTGCTTCAGAGCTGTTTTCTGCTTCCGTGGACACGGTGCTGCTTTCCGCAGCAGTCACAGAAGGAGCCTGCTCTGTAGTAACAGATTCGGTCTTATCTTCAGGAGAAGTCGTTGAAGCACTTTCCGGCTCTGCCTCCTTCTCTGATTCAGGCGCATTCACTGTGCTGCTCTCAGGGATTTCCGAAGAATCGGAGGCCGTATCAACAGCCGTTTCTGTGCTTTCAGAATCCTTTTTGTCCTCCGTACCTTCTGTCGCAGGATCTGCAGATTCTTCCGGAGCCTTTTCCTGTGCGGCTTCCTCAGCATCCACTTTGAAAAGAGCGGAACCGTCCACATACCTGGTATTGTCCGGAATGGCATCCATCACATAGACGTTCTTCTTATCCTCTTTTCCGGTGTTGTTAAGCCTGATGGTGTAGGTGATCTCCTGACCCGGCTTAACAACGGTTCCGTTTGCAGGATCCGATGTCTTAAGTGCTGTGAGTCCATCCTCGATGAGAACCGGTGTCACATCGTTTTCCGTCTCGGCAGAGGCATTGTCTGCCTTGGATTTGGCGATGTTAACGACCTGCTTTCCTGCCAGGGTCTCGTCCTCAAAAAGGACATCGTAAGTTACGGTAAAGGATTCTCCGTAGTTTAAATCCATGCCGGTATCGATCTGGTAGCCGGTATCAATGGCGATGACCTTTTTCACCTTCGTGGTGATGTCCTGACCCTTGGGATCCTTGATCCGGACGCTGCCGTGCACGATCTTTGCTCCTTTGGTCTGCAGATCATCTTTTAATACAAGATTCTTTGCGATCAGGCCTTCCTTTACCTGGGTGGTCACTACGGTGTAATGGCCGGTCTCGCCCACCTGGTAGATCTGTTTGTCGGAAGACTTTTCGATCTTCAGGGCCGGATTCCCCTTGGGTTCCTCCGGAATCACGGTATAAGGAATATAGTGAACGACCGTGTTGGTGTCCGCAAAGTCCTCATCGGTGAAATGCTTCTCCGGATCTTCCGGAACACTCTTCACCTGGGCGGTGTTATCAATACGGGCATAACCTTCCCCGGTCACCTTGACGGTAAAGGAAACGGTTTCCTCCTTGCCGGGAGCCAGCTCTTTTACCAGGAACTTCACGTAAAGGTCGTCTCCGATTTCAAAGGTCTCTCCGCCTTTTACATACTCGGTAAGGTCCGGGATCCGGTCACGGATCAGAATGTTCTTTGCTGCCTCATCTCCCGTGTTCTTTACGGTGATGTGGTATTCGATCTCATCCCCGGTATGAACGGTAGACCCGTTTTCCGGATCGCAGGATTTGACGGCTTTCACATCCGGTGCTCCGGGAACGGTGGTATCATACTCGGCTGCAAAGGACGCACCGTCTACCATGGGGATAAAGGTGTTGGGCACCTTTTCCCCAACCGGGGAATCCTCGGAGAAGGTCATGTCGTAGGTCAGGGTATAGGTTTCCCCCGGTTTGATGTCACGGCCTGTCTTTACGAAGAAGTGGGTCTTCTCTGCTGTGATCTCGCATTTCTTTGTAATGTCTTTACCGGCTGGGTTGACCACCCTGATGGAATCTGCCAGGATCTCCACATAGTCCACTTCCACGGTGTCCTCAAAGGTCAGGTTCCTTCCGATGATCTTCTCATCCGGATTGGTGGCGGTCAGCGTGTAGTGGGCGGTCTCATTCTTTTGATAGACTGCCTTGTCGGAAGTCTTCCCGCCAACGATCGTCGGCCTTGGAATCTTCACGCTATGGTCGGTCTCTACCGGATCGGCATTATCCGCTTTGGCTTTTGCCACGTTGACAATGCTCTGTCCCCGCAGGTCTTCGGATTCAAAGAGAACATCATAGACCACCGTGAAGGCCTGTCCCTGGGCAAGATTCTTTCCGGTCTCGATGACATAGCCATGCTCCGTTTCACTGATCTTTACATCCTTTGTGATATCCTTCCCGTCCGGGTCAAAGAGGGCAATATTGCTGATCTTTGTTCCTGTGGTACGGAAGGCATCCTCGATGACCACATTTCTTGCGGTGGCATTGTCGGTCACCTGGGTGACAACGACCTTGTATTTGCCGGTTTCCCCAACCTCGTACTCGGCCTTGTCGGAAGTCTTAGTGATCTCCAGTTTCGGCTTTTCGTCCTCGACCTTCACATCCTCGGTGGTATGGACTTTGGGTGTGTTGGAGCCGTAGGTCAGGGCCGTATTGGTGATGTCTTTGCCGATGGAAGATACCTGGGGAGTCGCCTTATAGGTCACCAGGATCACATCGGTATCCTCCATGTCCTTCCCGGTCTTTATGGAAAAGCCGTCAGACTTTTCGGTCATGGTGATCGCCACATCCTTCGTGATGTCATCCCCGTTGAAGGTCACTTTGAAGCTGTTCTTATCGATGAGGAAATCATCCTCTGTGGCAAACTTGTCCTCGATGATCACGTCTTTGGCCGTCACCGCATCCCTCTCCTGGGTCACACGGATGGTGTATGCAGCGGTCTCCCCATAGTAATAGACCTTCTTATCCGCGTTCTTTTCGATCTGCGGATTGGGCGGGTTGGGGGTCACCTTCTCATCATCGGTCACCTTCAGGGCTTCGTCGGAAACGGCCGTGGCGATGTTGTCGATCTCTTTACCGGCAAGTTCTTTATCGGTTACCACCATCTGGTACTCGATGGCCATCTGGGTTTCCGCTGTGATGGGACCTCCCGGATACTCCTTTCCTTCCGGGTTCCAGGATGTGAGGGTCTCCGGATTCTTTTTCCCGTAGAGGTCATAGCGGTCATGCTTCTCATCCCTGACCAGATGCTTCTTTGTCTTTAAGACAAAGGTATTGTTGTTGATCGTGGACTCGTAGGTATTCTCCTTTTCCTTGATGACATTCCCCTTGGAATCCATCAGGATCACGGAAGCCTTCTGCAGCTTGACGCCTTCAGTGGTAATGGTGTCGTCAAAGACCAGGTTCCTGGCGATGGTCCCCTTCTGGCGGTTGATGGTGGTGATGGTATAGGTGATCGTATCACCTACTTCATATTTCTCACTGTCCGCCTTCTTGGTGATCACCAGACGAGGGGAGTTGATATAGACCTTTGCGTTGGCAGTCACGGTCTTATACTTCCCGTCCTTGTCTTTCTCCACGTTCTTAGCTGTAGCTGTAGCGGTGTTGATGATCTCCGACCCATTCACTTTTTCCTCTGCATTGCAGTCGTAGTTCATGGTCAGCTTTGCTCCCTTGGGAAGGTAGGAATCGGTCAGCTTCCAGCCGTTGCCGGATTTGGTGAGAGTGATGACCGGAGTCCGATCCTCGGTCTCATTGTATTTATCTTTGTCGATCTGATTTGTGACATCCTTCGTTCCGGCAATATGATATTTAAACACTTTGCCATTTCCGCCATCTGTCTTAAACTCAGTGACCGTACCATCGGCTGCCGTCTCTTTGATCCGGATATCCTCATAGTTTAAGGTCAGGCCGTCCGGCAGGGTCAGGTCGCCAATTACAATATCCTTTGCTACCGTTCCGTCATCACCGGAAGAGGTCACATCCACCTGGTACTGGACCTTCTCATTGCCGGTCTCTTCCTCGAAGACACGGAACTCGTTGTCATAACGGTTGTCCTTTTTCTGGTCCTTATAGGGGTTGATATACTTCTTGGCAATGGACAGGGCTGCAGTATTGATGTAGTACTCGGCATCATCGGAAACAGTCTTGGCATTATCCGCTTTTGCCGTGGCTGCGTTCTGCTGCTCCTTGCCGTTGCCCTTCTTATCAGCGACTGCATCAAAAGTGATGGTGGCTTCGGAGTTTTTGACCATGTGGTTGATGGTGGCCTTCCAGCCGTTGTCTCCATCCTTTGCAATGGCCGCCGTGATCTTCCTCTCCTCGGTCTCATTCCGGTATTCCGGGTTGAGCTTGTTGGTGGGATCGGCAGTGCCTGCGATGTGATAGGTGACCGATGTCGGAGCGTAGGTGATCTTTAAACTGTCAGCCTTAAGGATCATGCCGTCCGGCAGGGCGTCGGTGATGATCACGTTGTTGGCGGTACCCTTGTTGTTCTTCACCTTAACGGTAAAGTGGGCGGTATCCCCGACCTCATACTCATAGCGGTCGGACACCTTATCGATGGAAAGGTCGGCACTGTTGGTATGGGATTCGGCATCGTCATCGGCTTTCTTGCCGGAGTTTTTGATGTTCCAGCAGGTAGCCGATGCGGTGTTGTACATCTCTTTTTCATTGCCGGCTTCCAGAGCCCTGGAGTGTACGGTGACCGTCATGGTCCCGCCTCCGGCCAGGGTATCCGCTGTAGCGGTTACCTTATTTCCACTGTGGGAAGCCTTAGTACCAGTCCCTCCTGCTGCGGAAACTTCCGTCACTTCATACTCGGAAGGGATGGTATCGGTCATGGAGACCTCGCAGGCATTGGCATCGGAGGTCTTATTGGTCACATTGATGGTCCAGACCACATCGTCCCCGATCTGGTGCTCGTATTTATCCACAACCTTGTCGATGGCTAGCTCGGCCATCTTAATGCGGACAATGACGTCATTGGATTCCTTGTCGTCATAAGACTGGCCGTTCTGTCCCCACATGACATAGCCCTTGTTATGGAAGACGGCATAGTCCCCTTCCATATGTTTCTGCAGATCCGTCCCCTCCGTCAGCCTGCAGGGAATGGTTGCGGTAAAGGTTCCGTAAGGGTTGGAATTCAGGTAATCGGCTTTGGCCCTGATGGTCAGCTTCTTTCCGGAAGTGCTGATGTCAAAGTGGCTGGTCACATCGGTGCTGCCCTTCATCACCTTTGCATTACCGGCATACTCGACACCGTCCACAAAAGTGTCATGCCATCCGAACTTGTTGATGTTCTGGACATCATCGCCGATGGTGGAGGTCAGGGTATAGTTGAAGACCTCATCCTTCTTTGTCAGGTCATGGCGGGTCTTCCCGTTGACCGCTTTGACTACCTTGGGAGGGGTGTAATCCGTGGCTCCCATGGAAGCAGTAAAGTAGAAGAAGACACCGTTGGTCTGGCTCAGGAAATCACTGCCGCCTCCGGCATAGAAGGATCCTTTGAACTCGTTATTGGCCTTGGTGAAGTTGGCATCCACATCAAGGCGGTATTTGTTGGCTCCTGCGGATCCGTCCTTATCCTTCTGATCGGTACCGGTATCGGCAAAGACCGTATTATCCGGGGTCCCGCCAAGATCCTCAAGGTCAGACCGTACTCCGGAAGGAATGGAACTGCCTACCTTCAGGGTGGAAGATCCCTTGTCGGCTGCAGCCAGGCGTCCCGGTGTGGTCACTTCCAGGGCCTGGTGGCAGTCGATATCCTGGAAGGTCATGGCCGTATGGAGGGTTTCCCCGTCATCGATCCCGTCGATGGTGATGGTGAAGTGGCACTTTTTATAGCCCTGGAACCGGACGGCGCCGGGCTGGCCGTCATAAAAGACGATGATCTTGTCGGCCCCGTTGGCCCCGCGGACGTTGTCAACCACAAAGGTTACGTTGTACTTCTTCCCGGCCAGTTCCACGTTCGAATACTTGATGCCGTAGCGGGTATCATCTTTAAGGTCTGCCCCATAGACCGGCTTCATGGCATTATATTCGGATTCGGACTGCTCATCCTTGGCCCAGGAGGCATGCTTGCCCTCGGTCAGGTTGATGTAGGACCGGTTGGAAGCCGGCACCTTCTGCAGTGCTTTATACAGGGACCAGCCTTCATCGGCGGGGATCCCCTTTCCGCTTTCTTCCTTTAAGGCTGCCTTCAGGGAGGAGGCCGCATGGACCGTCACACTTCCTGAAGGAAAGATGGCTGATACAAACAGCAGCATGGCAAGGAAGAGGGAGGAAACTCGAATCAATTTCTGCCTCATAAAGTTATCTCTCCTTTCTTTGAATTGCATGAAAAAAGGACAGGCCTGCTTCCATGAAAAGGAAGGCAGATCTGCCCAAAAGGTTTTGTTTACTATTCTGTTGGTTTTAGTCCGGAGGACTGTCTCGGCTCTTTATCATGAAATCCTTTCTTTTTCAAAAAACCGGATCACCTGCTGAACGGATACCGGCAGGAACTGATTGGCATCTACACCGGCATCGTAGCGGAAGATCCCTTCCTCCCTGTTCTTTAAGTTATAGCTCTCATCCGAATGGATATGCCCGTGGATGTGAATGCTCCCGCTGTTCTTCTTTGGCCAGGAAAGCAAGGGATAATGCATCAGGGCAAAATAGATTCCGTTCAGGGAAACCGTCATAAACTCCCTTATTTCGACAAAAAGTGCGGGATCATACTGCTTGTCATGATTTCCGATTAGGAGGACTTTCTTCCCGTTCATTCTGGCGATCCACCTGTTTGCCTCCTCTACGGCCATGTGGTGGCAGATATCCCCCAGGATATATACCGTATCATCTTTATGGACCACGGCATTATAGTTCCTCAGCAGACAACGGTTCATGTCGTCCACATCAGAAAAAGGCCGATCCCTCATGGTGATGATGCCACGATGACCCAGATGGAGGTCACTGGTAAAGTAGATCAATTCTGCCACCCCCTATCTTGTTATAGTCAGCTTTCCGGACGGCAGCTCATACCGAAACTCCCTTTTTGTGCCTTCGCTGCTAAATCCACAGACCAGGCAGGTGTTATCTTTATTCTGAAGCTCCTTCAGATAGGAGAGAGCGCCTTGCGTCCGGTAGACAACAGTCTGCGTTTTTCCTGCCGGGATGACCAGGGAGGAGGCATTATCACAGTGCATCCATACGTCCGTCCCGTATCGGTCTTTTGCCTGGACAAAGGAGCATTCCGGTCCGCAGACCAGCAGATCCTTCTGCAGGGTCACCGGCTTTTTACTGCTGTTCTTTACACGGATCGATACCATATCAAAGACTTCGTTATAGGATGTCCTTACTTTCCCGGCGGAGGAGTTTCCCCTGTTTAAGGAAAGGGATACGGTAAAGGAAACCGTTCTGCTGTCGAAGACACGGATGGTCTTTACTACCGTTTTCCATCCCTTTTTGGTCTTCATCCGGCACCGGATCCTTGCTTTACCGGCTTTTTTAGCCTTCGCGATTCCGTACCTGTTAATTCGAAGTATCGAAGTATTAAAGGATTTCCAGCGGATCAGTTTTGCCCGGTTCTTTCTGGACAGTCCCGCAGTCCCTTTGACATAAGCAGTCAGGTCTTCCTTCTTCCCGACTTCCAGGTAGTGGTTATCCCAGTCGAACCCCGGCCTTTTTAAATAACGTTTGCTTTTCTTTCCGGATACCTTGCGGACAGAAGCCGCACTTGTAACAACCGGCTGGCTGACAGTGCCTGCACCAACGAGCAGGGCTCCTGCGATCATGACTGCCGCCAGGATCTTTCTACCTTTCCTCTTCATGATGTTCACCGTCCCTCCTGATCCGGTCTGTCTGATCCGGATCGATATGATTCTCCTTTAACAGCTGCTCTGTTCTGATCTTATAAGTCATCAGGCGGAGCAGATAGGCCGGGATCTTCCGGTTTCCCAGCTCCCAGTCCTGCACGGTCCGGTAGGGGATCTCAAAATACCTGGCAAACTCACTCCGTTTCATTCCGGTTTCTTCCCTTAAGTGGATCAGCTCTTCCTGTAAATCCATCACTAATATCTCCTTTCTGTTTATTTATATACGCATTGCGTATGTTTTAATTAGATTATACAGGTTCTGCTGATCTTTTCAAGCGAAAAAATTACCAAATCAGAAGGACGATATTTATCACATCTTCACAAAAAAGGCCGGTTTGGACCTTTAGCCTCCATTTAAGAAGGGAACTTCAGACGGATCCGGGATACTGGCAAAGAATGCCGCATTGGCTTCCGGATCATAGGGCGGAGCACCGCCGGCAGGATCGTAGTCATCCCTGTAGTCAAGGATCCACACTTTATCCACAACAACCTGTGCATAAACCGACCGGCTGCCGTTGTCATTATCCACCGTATTGATCTCTACCCTGCCTTCGACAAGGATCCTTCCGCCTTTCTTTCCGTTCCGGACCAGGTAGGATGCCGGAGGGCCAAAGGCAACACAGCGGAAGAAATCCGTATCCGGTCTGTCAGGCCTTTTATAATCTCTTTTTACAGCTGCAGTAAAGACACAACGCATCTTTTTCGGATCATCGGCATGGTCGGGAGAAATCTCCGGATCCCGGACCAGCCTGCCCTGCAGCATGATCTTATTCATCAAGGTTCACCACCTCCTTTCGTACACCATGAACGGTATAACGGGAGGACCGGGTTCCTCCGTTAGCGCAGGTGGAAAGGGTCAGGATGATGTCATCGGCCGTGACTTTTTTCTCCGTCTTTACATAACTCTCTGACCGGATCATCCGGATCCAGTCCTCCTTTGCTTTCCTGTCCTTATAATCGGTACGGTAGGTCTCGCTCCCATCCCGGCTGCCTCCCGCAGCAAAAACGGTATACCTCATTGCCCTTCCCGGCTGGAAGACATAGATCTTTTTATGCTTTTTGAAAAAGGATTCATCCTCGAACTTATGGAGTGATCCGAACATGGACTTGTTTCGCATATTGTGGCCATAAATGATGGTATGGAAATCACTGAAATCTTTTGCCGTCTCAGGCTGGACAAAGATGGAACCCGGCCTGCTGTCCTTTCCTTCATAATCCTTGTGGAGATACTCATTCCATCGGTGACAGCTAAGGACCGGGTAATCAATCTTAGTCCCGGGAACTACGATCCATGCGATGATGTCCGGGTTTGTTTTTTTTAGTCTCTTCCAGTCGATCTTTCGGCCTGCCCATTTGGGGATCTTTCTTTCCGCTTTCTGTGGATCCTTTCTTTCTGGTTCTTCCTTCTCTTCCGGTGCAGCCTCCTCCTGCAGCTGTTTCATCCGGATATCACTGACCAGGAAGGGATAGTATTCCTTCACAGCCAGGAGAAGGAAGAGGATGGCTCCCATGGTAAGCAGCCAGGAAAGACATCCGCCGGATGTCCTACGCCGCCGGCTTATCATCCGGATCCCTGAACAGTTCTTCAACGACTCCTGCCATGACGTTAAGAAGATCAAAGGCCAGTTCCTTTACGTCAGAGCCTCTCATAGGACAACCTGCCGGAAGAGGAGCGATCGATGGGCCTTCCGGAGCCTCTGTTTCTGCTTCATCGGCTGCGGGTTCTGTTTCCTCCGTTTTTTCTTTTTCGAAAAGAGCTTCCTTTATTTCTTCTCCTATTGATTCATCAGCGCCGTACTCCACCAGAATCCTGGGGATATCATCTCCAAAAGTCCTTACGTAGAATCTGCGCTCAATGACAGGTTTATATAAGTATCCGAGCTTGATCAGACCCATGGTCTCCAGCTCCTTTGTAAACTGGTCTACCCAGTATCTGCTGCAGTCAAGTTCCTCCTGTATCTGCCTCTTGGGAAAGACGACATAGCGGATGCCCTGCGGGTCGATCCAGTCATTCTTTTTTGCCTCCTCCTTCTTCTCTGTCAGGATGCCGAAAAGGATCCTGGCCCCGTCGGACAGGTTTTTGTAAGCTTCATTTTCCATTACTTCTGCAGGGATTATTACAGTCTTTCTCATCGTTACCTCCTAGATTTCTTTCATTCTCAATTACTTCTTTACTGCATCCTATAAACCAGGTTATCAGCACATAGGCATCACCCCCTTTCCTGGTCTTTTTCAATCAGCCGTTAAACTGACCTTGAGAGCATGAAAAAACCCGGGGATTCCCGGGTTCAGCATACCTGTGCGATTTTCTGTTGTTTAACCATGTGTTTTACTGCTTCATAAGGAGTGGGGTCTTTGATCCCGCATTTATCACGGAGTTCGATCATTTCCTCTTTGACTCCCTGCCGGATCATCCATCTTCTTCGTTTCCGCATTTCCCTGGCTGTTTTCCGGCTCATCGTCTGTACCCCCTTCTTTCAAGGACCATATGGTTCAGTGCCGCATATGCGGTAGGATCCTTACAGCCGCTCTGGTTCCACAAGGAAATGCGTTCTTCCTTCTGGATTCCGGCTTTTCTTAATGCGCGTTGTTTCTTCCTGTCTCTCATGCTTATCTCCTTTCTGCCTCCCTTCAGGCAGACTTCCCCCTTGCGGGGGCTTAACGTCTACCGACCAGTCTCGGACCAGGGGCTTTATGCCCCTGGCCACTGCCGGGAAGAGACGGGACCTTTCGTCCGGTTCTCAGTTGCCATTGGAACTGTGTTTATTATAAAAGCCGGGAAAAAAATAAGCGTCCCCTTAAAAGGTACATCGAAAGCAATAATTCACCTTAAAAGGTACATTTTCATCCAGATCAGAAATGTGCATTTGAAATTGGCAAGCCAGAGCTCTTGTTTTGTGCTACAATGAAACTGAATAAATAAGGAACAGGAAAAGGAAAGAGGAAAATGCGACGTACTACATTTTTATTATTTGTTTCGATACTGATTCTTTCCCTGTCAGGATGTTTTCAGAAAACTGACGGCCCGGATATGGAAAGGAAAACCTTTACTCAGATAAGCCAGGAAGAAGCAAAAGACATGATGGCCAAAGAAGACTGCATGATTGTCGATGTGCGTACCCGGGAAGAATATGATTCCGGCCATATCCCGAATGCCATCTGTATTCCGAATGAATCGATAGCAGATACGCAGCCGGCTGACCTGCCGGATCTGGACCAGGTGATCCTGGTTTACTGCCGCAGTGGAAGGCGGAGTAAGGAGGCTGCTGGAAAGCTTGTTAATATGGGATATACGAAGATCTATGAGTTTGGTGGTATCATCGACTGGACGGGCGACATTGTTACGGATAACTCCACTACTATCGATGAAGCAACTACCGAAACAGAGGAACCCGAAAGCATCCCCGGAATAAAACTGCTGATTGGTAAAAGACAGGTTCCCGTTACATGGGAGGACAATGCATCGGTTGACGCCTTAAAGGAACTGCTGCCCCTGACGATCCCCATGTCCATGTATGAAGATTTTGAACAGGTCGGACCGATCGGACAGGCCATCCCTTCCGATGACCAGGAGATGAGCACGGATTATGGGGATATCGTTCTGTATTCCGGTGACCAGATCGTCCTTTTCTATGGGAGCAATTCCTGGGAATATACAAAGCTGGGACATATCGACCTCTCAAAACAGGAGATGACAGACCTGTTGGGAAACGGTGATGTAGAGATCACGATTACAGAAGAATAAACCTGTTGGGAAAGGAAATCTTATTTAGATATCCATTTGGACTACTGTCCAGTAAAAAGAATAGAAAGAAGGAATGTTTCATGAAAGAATTACTCGTCGTACCGCAGATTGACCAGTTTGACACCTTTAAGGAGTTTGCCGATGCCTTTTCCCTGTCGGAAAAGGACCTGATCCTGACCAATGAATATATTTATAATCCGGTAATGGCAGAGGCGGGCATCTCCTGTCCCGTAATTTTCCAGGAGAAATACGGACAGGGAGAACCAACGGATGTCATGGTTGATGCCATCTTAAAAGAGATGACCCGTTATGAATGCAGCCGCATCGTCGCAGTGGGCGGCGGCACGATCCTCGATATTGCCAAGGTAATGTGTTTAGAAGATGCAAAGGATACCGATTCCCTCTATGACCGCGGGGAACTGGTCAAGGAAAAAGAACTGATCCTGGTGCCGACAACCTGCGGAACCGGAAGTGAAGTGACCAATATTTCCGTTATCAACCGTACCAGAAAAGGAACAAAGATGGGGCTTACCTCTCCAAACATGTATGCAGACCATGCGGTCCTGGTCCCTCAGTTCCTTGAAACTTTACCCTATTATGTCTTCGCTACCAGCTCGATTGATGCCCTGATCCACGCAGTGGAGTCCTACCTTGGACCATTCTCCACGTCTTATACGGAACTTTTCGCTGTGGAAGCCATCCGTGAGATCATTGCCGGATACTGCCGGATCGCCTTAAACGGGCAGGATGCCCGTCTCGCCGATGGCGCAGCATATCTGAAAGCCAGCAATTATGCCGGTATCGCCTTTGGCAATAACGGATGCGCTGCAGTCCACGCCATGAGCTATGCTTTAGGCGGGAAATACCATGTACCCCATGGAGAAAGCAACTACCAGTTCTTCACGGATGTCCTCTACACCTATTACCAGAAACAGCCGGATGGAAAGATCAGGGATATCATGTCTCTCATCGAAAATACCTGCAGGGAGCATGGTTTTGAAGCAGAAGGGAATGGAATTGATATCCTGGCTGCCCTCTTAGAGAAAGTTCTTACAAGAAAACAGATGAGGGAATTTGGTGCCGTTCAGGAGGATATCCGTCCTTTTGCGGAAAGTACCATAGCCAATCAGCAGAGACTTCTGAAGAATAACTATGTCCCGCTTACCGTGGATGAGATCGAGGCGATCTACCAGAAACGTTTATAGTTCTTAACAGGGATATGGATCAGGAAAGGATCCATTTCAAGAGACTTAAATCAAAATAACACTTTACAGATATTACCATTTGTGATATAAACTGGTTATACAAAAGACAAAATCATACGAAGAGTACACCAGATAACATTTACCGGTCTATGAACCGGTATGGAAGGAGGTGTGCTCTTTTTTTGTTGCCTGATAACCCGTTTATGGAAAAGAAAGGAATGATTCTATGAAAGAAATGCTGATGGATCTTATTAAGATCAATGATACCGTAGATGATCTTATTACTGATTTGAGTGATCCGGAAGAAAGCTCAGCCCCGTATAAGGCAAAAGCGTGCGAATTATTAAAGATCAAGGATGTGATCATGCGGATGCTCCTCCCTGCTGTACCGCCGGAAGCAGCGTTGCTGGAGACTTTCTATTCTGATTTCTACCGTATCCTCGGAAGCAGCTCGACCGTACATAAAAAGGCCGAAGAGCTGCTCAGTCTGAAGAAAAAACTGAATGCACCGGGAGATCCGGTATTCTGCGGGGCAGTGGATAATGTCCCGGGCTTTTATGGTATCTTCCAGATAGGTACCCGGCATCATAAAAGAATAAACAGAAGGAATCCTGCCCGGCTGATACTGCTGAATTGGAAAGGAAAAAAAGAGGAGAACTGATCCGGGAAAGGATGGATGCCTTAATGATAGCCATGATCATGGAGCCGGCCATAAAAAGAAAGGAAAACCCCCATGAAAATACTCCGCAAATATGAAAAGGAAATTGCAGAACTGTACCATATCAACAACCTGATGTTTATCATCGGTACAAACAACGATTTCGTCCCACAGGATGTGGGTGAATCTGTTTATTATCTTTCAGACAGGATGAAAAAGGCCCTGGACAGACTTTGTTTCAGCCCCGATGAAGATGAAAAACAGCTTTTGTAAGAAAACGAACATAACAGTATCATGCACCGCATTCTTTCTGCAGGCCTCTGATCATGGTTCTCAACGCCTGCAGCACAAATGCTTTCTGGGCAGGTTCCAGTTCCTGGATCTGTCCAAAAAGAAGTTCTTCCTCCGACGCATCATCGACATTTGTACGGATGAGGGAAACCGGTGAAACCCGGAGTTCTTCCGATAACCGGAGCAGCGAGTCCAGACGGATTGCTCTTTCCCCTGTTTCCCATTTTGAGATTACATTTCGTGAGGTGTCCATGGCAAGGGCAAGATCAGTCTGTGACATGTTTTTTTCCAGACGGACCTGGCGGATTCTCTGCCCTATATCATAGATGGTTTTACTGAACTTCCTTGCCATAGTGCACCTCCTTCCTGCTCAGATTCTATCGGTAATAAAAAAAGCGGAACTATCCCTGTGTACCGGGCAGAAGAACCCTTCTCCTGCTGCGGCATGGTCACATTCGGATAGTTCCGCAGTTGGCTCCTCGCATCCTGCGGGGCCGGTTGTGGTAACTTCCGGGCGCGGATATGTCCGGGATCGGCTCCTCGGATGGTTACGGGGCCACTTGCGGTACATTCCTTACCCTTTATAAAACTGTTTCTTTGTCATGCGGCTTATTTTATCCGTTCCATGGCTTCCTCGACCTGGTGTTTAAAAACGTCCCAGGGAATCTCCTCAAAACGGTTTCCTTCTTTCTTTCTCAGCTTTACGTCATTTCCTTCAATGATCAGATCACAGAATCTTGGCGGTACGGCCTTCCTGCTGTGCATGTTTCTGATCGGTATTTCTGTCATGCAAAGTCCCCCTCTTTTAAACAGATGGTAAAATATTCCATATTAGAAGTCCGGATTTTTGGACACCTCTTTTGCTATAATGATAATCAGGAAAAGATCTTTCGTATCATTTTTTTCCTTCAATCGCTTTTCAGATGTTTTTATATTTCATTGAATATGCAAGTTGTGATGCTTTTTTGAAAAAATATTTCGTTTTCCTATTGACATTCTGTACTTTCTATTGTACTATTTCGTCATAAGTTGCGTCTGATACGAATGTTATTATAGAACAGGACGCAAAACCTGTCAAGACGAAAGATGCATTTTTTATGAACATCAGACTGGCGGCGCTTTCCCTTACGCCGGACTGACAAGTTCATTTCAATGCAGAAACAAAGGAATTTCGCTACATCGGGAGGAAAATGAAATGGAATTCAATGAAAAGATCCGGAATGCAAGAATGGCAAAAGGCTGGACCCAGAAGGATCTGGCCCAGGCCACAGGGATGGCCCTCAGGACCATCCAGAACTATGAACTGGGGGCAAGGCTTCCCAAAAAAAGGGATACCTATCTTGCCCTTGCCAAAGCCCTTGATATCAATGAAGATGTCCTGCTTGATGACAATGCCTCCTTTGTCCTCCGGGCCAATGAACGCTACGGAAGCCGGGGAGCCCGTCAGGCCTGGGATATGGTGGCGGATATCGCTGCCATGTGGTCCGGCGGTGAGATGGATGAAGAAGATATGGACTCCATCATGCAGGCTATGCAGGAAGCATACTGGGAAGCAAAGAAGAATAACCGCAAGTATGTACCGAAGAAATACCGGAAGGGCGAAGAGGCCTGACCGGCAGTTCATAGGAGGGAGACGGTATGGACAGCAGAGTTTTTTCCCTTCCCCGGGATCTGATCCTGGCCCACAGCACCAGGGATCCTTTCCGCCTGGCCCAGAGGCTTGGCTATTATGTCCGCTATATCAGCACGAAGAAGCAGAAAGGCTTCTGTATCAACATCCTAAACAACTATTTTATCTACATCAATGAAAACATGAGCGAACAGATGCAGAGGATGACCTGCGCCCATGAACTGGGCCACATCCTCCTTCACAAAGACCGGCTTGCCCGCGACAAACAGGGCCGGTTCCGGAAGATCGTCGAGATGGAACTCTTTGACATCACCAGCCGGACAGAATACGAGGCCAACCTTTTTGCCGCCAATCTTCTCATTGATGAGGAAGAACTGATGAAGATGCTCTACGAAGGTCATGACATCGTGTCCATCGCATCCGGCTTTGACGTTAACGTGAATCTTCTTGCCATCAAGCTGGCCGAGATGCGTAAAGACGGCCTTGCCATTGACCTTCCTTTTACACCAGACCGGCGGTTTATGGGCCGGATCGAAGACCGCGCGGATTCCATCTGAAGCAAGCAGCCTCCCGGACTATCCCATAAGGGATCCGGGAGAGCAGAAGACAGATTCCGTGAGGTGCAAATAAGCACTACAACCAGGAACATTATTTTTTTACAATTTATACCAAACATACATTCGAATTCCAGGGAAAATATCTTGGAACGAATACAAATACGACGGGCAGGAGCCCATATATTTTTTACTTTTCATCAGAACATACATTCGAGGAGGTGGCTTATGTACTATTCCCCAGCAATGGATGAAATAAAGGATTTCACAGACCTTGCCGCAGCCTTTACCGGAGATATCCGACATGGCTTTATCAGCAGGGTGGAAGGAAGCGGAATGGAAAAAGCAGGCATCTGCTCCGGCGATTATCTTCTGTTCACCAGGGACAGGGAGCCGGAGAACGGAGATATTGTCTTTCTTGAAGTCTACGGCCAGTCCATGTGCCGCCGGATTTTCTTTGAACAGGTTCTCCCTGAAAAGAAAGCCTGCATCCGTATACGGAGAGAGGATGGGAATACCCCCGACCTGGTGGCCGATGAAAGGGATGTACGGATCAGTGGTGTATTCGAGGGTCTGGTCCGTAACCTGAGCCGGAAAAAGAATCGTGAGAAATTCAAATACCTGTCCTCTGCACAGGCTGAGCAGGATGCGGTCCGACTGGAAAAAAGTCAGCAGGCTGATGACCAGCCAGGTGGAAGAAAGAAAAGTATAGAAGATCCGTCTGTGAGCATCTGCTATCTGGATCTTCCGGTCCGTATCTTAAACCGACTGACCGGCATCGGTATGCACACCGTACAGGATATCCTTGATATCCCCGATAAGGAGGCTTTGCTCGCGATTCCCGGTCTGGGGAAAGCATCCTATGAACAGATCCTGCACTGCCTGGAGAAAGAAGGGTTTGACTGCAGGCACTTACACTGGTAGCCGTTTTGAACCAGCTGATAGAACAGGAGGTAGCTTATGAAGGGTTATGTAACTGCCACGGGATATATGGGATTCGTTGAAGGACGTTATCTTCTTTTTGCCGATGAATCAGATTACAGGGACTATCTGAGTGAGAATGCTCAGGCAGCATAAAAGATTACAGGGAGGATTAACATGAAAAAAATATGTTTTTGCCAGGACTGCAGGTATATGTTCCCATCCCCGGTCATCCCCGGACGGTGTCCGGACTGCGGTGGGAAAGGCGTCAGGAAGGCTTCCGGCAGGGAAACGGAAGAGTACAGGAGATTTCAGAAGATCATCCGTGAAGAGATCCGCCTGGGAGTGATCCCGGGATGAAGGATTCAAAAAAATTCTCCTTTCCAAACATATTCATAGCAATAGATATGAAATCATTTTACGCTTCTGTAGAATGTGTAGAGCGGGGGCTGGATCCCCTGAAAGCCAATCTTCTTGTCGCTGATGAAAGCCGTTCAGACCAGACCATCTGTCTGGCGGTCTCTCCGGCCTTAAAGGCTATCGGCGTTCCGGGAAGGCCGCGGCTTTTTGAAGCCAAACAGGCTATTCGCAAGTATGAAAGGGAGCATCACACAAAGATTTTATATATTGCGGCATGTCCCAGGATGGCCCTTTATGAACAGGTCTCCGCACAGATCTACTCCATCCTCCTTAAGTATGCCGCCCCGGAGGATATCCATGTATACAGCGTGGATGAGAGTTTCGTCTTTGCAACACCTTATCTCCATCTGTATACAGCAGAAGCATTAAGGCAGGGAAGGCATCCGGCCCATGTCATGGCCATGACCATGATACGGGATGTGTTAAAGTCCACCGGCATCACGGCAACCATCGGGATAGGTACCAATCTCTACCTGTCCAAAGTAGCCATGGATATCATTGCCAAGAAGGCACCGCCTGACCGGGATGGCGTCCGGATCGCAGAGCTTAATGAAGATTCCTATAAATATCTGCTCTGGAACCATAAGCCCCTGACTGATTTCTGGCATATCGGGCCGGGAAAGGCCAGGAGGCTACAGAACGCCTATATGTTTACTATGGGAGAAGTCGCGGAAAGAAGCATTTATGATGAGGAATGGTTCTATAAGACCTTCGGGATCGACGGGGAGATCCTGATCGACCACGCCTGGGGGATCGAGCCGGTAAGTATGTATGATATCAAGCACTATCATACCAAAGGCCACTCCCTGTCCAACGGCCAGGTCCTGCCAAGACCCTACAAATATGATGAAGCACGTATTGTATTTGCGGAGATGATCGATGTCCTCTGCTGCGAGATGTCCACAAAGAACATCGTGGCAAAGGGTTTTACCTGGTGGGTCTCCTTTGACTGGAAGTCCCTGGAGGCCTGCCCAGAATATGAAGGTCCTGTTGTCCTGGATTTCTACGGACGCCTTCATCCCAAACATACCGGAGGTACAGCTAGACTGAGGGAAAACACCAATTCCTATGACCTGGTCTCATCCGCTCTGATCTCTCAATTTGACCGGAAAACAGACCACCGTCTCCTTTTCCGGAAGCTTGGGGTGAGCGCCATGGATATCAAGGAAGACCAGGGATGCTTCCAGCTGGATCTCTTCATGGACTATGAAGCTCTGGACCGGGAAAAACGAATCCGGGGTGCCATGCTGGAGATCCGGAAAAGGTTTGGGAAGAATGCCCTGGTAAAAGGGATCAATCTCCTGGACGGAGCTACCATGATGGAAAGAAACGAACAAATAGGGGGGCATAAGGCTTAAGGGTAGAGAGATATCAGCCCTCCTTCACAATATCTACAGGAGGACTGATCAATGACTGCAACTACTTTAAATCCATCGTTACCCGTTTTTCCGGTTATCGGATACATGCCCATGCCTGTGGACTTCCCTTACAAAAAGATCATGCATATGGGACGTCCGAGACACGAAAAATATTCAGATTTCGGAATCCGTCATCCATCCATGTCCTGCTCCAGAAGGGCGAAGATCTTCGCACCTTTTGATGCATTAGCCGGTTTCAGCGACCGCATCAATAAAAAAGAAACCCTCTATGAGGCGAAAAAAGTCTTGAGCGAAGAAGAGAAAGCCTCGTTGGGACGGAAGCTGACTTATCTAAATCATTTGTTAATCAAAGCTAAGTATAGAAAAGTACCGTTTCCGGAGGTTACCGTCACTTTCTTTGAACCTTGTAGTGATGAAGAAAATGATGCCTACGGATCGGGGGGTGTATATCGGAAGACTACGGGAATCGTTACCCGTGTAGATCCGGTGATTGATAATACAGTCACGGTAAACGGGCAGATCCTGGCGATAGAGGATCTTATAGAGATCAAAGGAGATTTTTAGTTTTATCTCGTTAGGAACAGATGAGGCTTTACAGCAGGAAAGGAAAAAGATGAGAACCAGACCAACAAGATCGAAAAACCCGGAGCTGATCCGGAAGATTAAAAGATACGTTGATGAATACAATAACCGATATCTTGAAATGCCAAGCACCAATGAGATAGGGAAAGCATTAGGCGTCACTAAGACCACGGTCTACCGGTATCTGGTCTATATGAATGAAAAGAATATAATCAGTTATGATGGACGTGGTATCGTGACTCACAGGATCAGGCATAAACAAAATGCTATTGATGTTCCGCTCTCAACTTGTATCCCCTGTGGCAGTACAGAAGAACAGGAAGAAGTCATCACGGATTATCTCTCAGTTCCAAAATCTGTCCTGGAAGAAGGTGATTACTTTGCTTTAAAAGTTTCTGATGATTCCATGATTTGCGCCGATCTTCACGAGGGTGATGTCCTTTTTGTCCGGAGAGATGTGGAGGCAAGAGAAGAAGATCTTGTTATCGCCTTTGTCGAGAATGGTGAGAGCAAGCTGGGACGGATTATCAAAAACAGAAATCGCCAATCATTCCTGTTTCAGGAGGCAAACAATAAATGCAATCCGTATGATTCCTTCGAGGTCCAGGGGGTAGTGGTCTGCACCATAAAGCAGTTGGGACAATTATAAATGCTATAGGAGAGATTAAAACGAATGCGAGGAGGGAGAATAATGGTATCTGAATTTGAAAAGGTTCTTCGGTATGGACGTAGGGATAAAAAACTGTCGCAAAATGATGTTGCCAAAATGGCAGGCCTTGATACCACGATAATAGTAAAGCTTGAGAGTGGTCTCTTTATTCCGCTCGAAAACGAAAAGCTGTATAGGATTGCAGCTGTTGTTGGCGTAGATCCGGAAATGCTGACCGCTATGTACCGTTCTGAATTCCGGTCAGAGCTTCGCCAGCTGCAGGCATCACAGACAGAAGAGGAGGTTGATGGGAATGATACGGACGAACATGGAAAAAAAGGAAAAGATTCTGATCCTCTTATTCCTGAACTGATTGAATTGGGAGAAGAGATCAGGACAATGCCCGAAGAATTACAAAAAAGCCTGATGCATACGATCCAACTGCTGGTGCAGGCACAGGCTTACAAGCTTCATTCCGAGGTTGTGTGATTATAAACAAAATACTTCTTTCGGAACTGTGTAACGATCTCCGACAACTTCTGTACAGTACACACTGCAGTTGCCGACATACTTTGACCACCAGCTTCCGAGGGAATCCGGCGTCAGATATTCAAGGATCCCCTTCATGGCGATCGCATGAGTTGAGACCAAAATGCTATTCTCTCTGGAGCCTTCTTTTATATCTTTCATGATTGACCCTGCTCTCCTTACTACTTCTTCCAGAGGCTCCATCCCGGTTGGTGCAGGATTACGGACAAAGTCTGAGAAAAACAGGGCTACCTCCGGAAGAGGCTTTGTGAGGTCCATTCCTTCATATGGACCATAATCCATTTCGATCAGGCGCCGATCGATCCGGACCGGACGCGTATCTGTGATAATATGGGCGGTCTCTACTGCTCTTTGGAGGGGGCTGGAATAGACCATGTCAAAAGTAATACCCTGGGACTTAAACCAGTCCCGGACACACCCTGCCTGGTTTTTCCCTTCCCTATTGAGGGGGATGTCGCTCCTGCCCTGCAGTATACGTATCCGGTTTTTTTCTGTCTGTCCGTGCCTTATAATATAGATCATTTACTCCATCCCATATTTAATGTTTATTTGTTTAATCCAGTTGCAATCCTCTTAAAGCAGTATCTTATTAATCATGGCAGCATTGTTCTTCCCGCTCCGGTTATCGCTTGGTGTCTTCCCAACTGTAACCATATATCGTTGGTCACCCTGGTAAGTAATCTTATAGTGTTTACCAGCTTCAGTAATTTCGAATCCCAAACTTAGCAATTCCTGACGCATTGTCCCTGTCATATTCTTATATCCTTTAAAAAGTGCCTTTACCCTCTGCTTCCGCTCATCACTCAAATGATAATAGGGATTATTCTCAATGATATCTTCCAAAACATCAGCTTTTCTTGTAGCTTTCTCAGTTGCCATTAAGGCTTCATCCAGAGTAGATAGAATCATATCTCTGATTTCTCCCTGGTAAAATTCCTCTTCATCACCCTGATATATTATTGGGACTGCATTTGTACTGGCATATTTGGCCCGCAATCCTTGGTTTTCATATTGCAGAGCCTCATTAGCTTTTGTTAATTCCTCCACCTTTTCCTGCAATGATTTAAGATCAGCATCAAAAGCCTCATATATTTCGTCAATTTCAGTTTCTGCTTTTTGTCTGGCTGATTCAGCTGTCATGCGGCTTTCAATCTGATTTTTTAAATGTTCATTGAGGATAGATCCAGCGACACCTTGCCAGGTATAAAGATGGTCTACTCTCTGTGAAATACAATATTGGATCACACTACGAACTACTTTTTCGAGGCGCAGCTTCTCATTTCCTGTTGTACTCCGATAGTGATAGTTTTTCCTTCCTACAGAATTCGAAGGAAAATAAATGCGGACAGCTCCAAAGGGCTCATTGCTGACCCCACACAGTCTTCGAAGTCCTTCACATTTGTCTACAGATTTCTCAACTACAACATGAGCTGCTCCTTTTACCCGGGAGGCAAGCCAGGAAACACTCAAAGGATCTGCATTTTCAGCGGTTTTTGCAACATAAACCACAGGCAATCGAAAACGGTTATCTTCAACAAACTGTTGGCACAATTCTAAATCATTGTCGGAAAAATAAATAGGGGTTCTCAGAACCGGAAGATTCATATCATCTTTAAGAAATCCATGTTCAATTAACAAGGTGATAAAATGAGGCGTTGAAAATACTGCATCCATTATCAACGCATCTTCACTATAGGTCCGATCAAGTTGTATTGCTATCCGTTTTTTTGTAAAGTTTACAATGAAATCCGAGTCCCATGCCGCGCCATCATCTGTGATCTTTTCATGACGAACAGCAATAATATTCTCCTCGGGATACTCTGCAAACTCCATCCATAGGCATGGATCCCCATAACGGACATTATGTTCACCTTGCCATTTGATGCCAGGGACTATATTTTCGGTATGGGAACTTGTATTATTCCATTCAAGAACCAGCTGAATGAAATCATCTGGAGTGATAGAGTCTTTAATTTCTAATATTGTTGAGAATAAAAGCATAGAGCAAACCTCTCTTCATTAAGTTGACAAGTATCCGTTATCTTTCTCGGAATTAATCCTATGATATTATCCAATTCATATCTCTCATTTAAACTCTGTATATTTTCTACCACTTCCCTTGACCAGTTCCACTGGATATTTCTCTTTGTTTTTACTCATCTTATCATTAACGATCTCATCCACGACAACCTTCGTTTTTCTTCTTCTTTCTTTTACCTTGCTGTTTACAGGAGGAAGAGTATTTGCAAGGAATCAAATTACCCCCATTAGTATGATTCCTTCATGACCAGTATTGTAAGCCTCGGATTATCTACCGGGATTACTATTTTAATCTGAGGATGGCTCTGATACTAGTCATAGATCATGAATCTTAAATTGATCCCTCGGTGTTAGCCGTAGATCAGCTGTAGGTGATATGTACATCAACCAGTGTTTTTTATAGCTTGGTCGTTCACTTTTATTACTTCATCCTGCCGGAGTCCATGAAGATCGATTTTCACAACGGGTTCGTTACTCATGATTAAATGCCTCTTCATTCAGGTAAAAACGGTTTTACAAGAAGTGAGTTTTTAAGCTCCTCTATACTTATTATGGATCCTCTTTTTTTATGAATCATCCGGTGACAATTCGCACAAAGACAAGTGAGATCTGTTTCTGGATTAATAGTTACCTCTTCTGTCAGACTAAATAAAGGTTTTATATGATGCACTTCGATAAAGTCTTTTCCAAGTTCTCCGTAAACTTTGGCAAAATCAAACCCACATACAGCGCAGTGACATCCGTGTATCTTTATTGCTGCAGCTCGATTCTTTGGATTTCGCTCATATTTTGTAACATAGTGCTCAATAACTCGTCCTTCTTTGTTCCCTTTTATTCTGGTGCTTTCAAATGGATTTGATTCTCTACCTATTTTCTCTAAATCCGGATCGGAATCAATGACGAAACCTTCTTTGGCATGGTGTGTCATCCATACAAAAGAGTGTGCATCCAGTAAGGACACCGGCATTCCAAAGTAATTCTCCATATGCTGGCGGATCTCATCGTTGATCCGAAGATAAGTGCTATAATTTGCCCATGAGCAGTAGTTTAAACACTGTGTATTGATTCCAAGTCTATTAAATCTATCTACGTGATTGGATGTCTTCACGGGGAGAAAGGTATCTTTATCTTTTATAAATAGGAGATATGATAATTCTGGATACCATTTTCCCCAGTAACTACATGCTTCGTCAAATGCTTTCTCCGGAGACGCATCTTTGTATAATCTATAGAGAAGATCTTCGGATCTCTGTAAGTCTTCAACGGCTTTTTTATTAAACTTTGTAATACTATGGTAATCAACAATATTATTGAAACCATGATTATCCTTTGCATTAAATGCATCAATTACACACTCAAGAATCAGACCGGATCCGATCATATCTTCATCCCAGGACTCATAATCTAAAGCGTGATGTGCATTGGCAAAGAGTTCGACTTTGTAACCCTCCTCCTCATAGATCCATCCGTCATTGAAGTTTAGATTTGAATCATTATTTCGTTCTATATTGTAGTGAAGAAACCATTGAAAAGCCTGATATAGTTTCCCTTGATCAATGCTCTGCTCTATAATCAATAACTCGGGTTCTTGCTTTGGCTTTTCCTTAAATGGATTTTCAAAAATGTAATCTAAGAACTGAATGAAGATGAACGGGGACCATGAGTCCATATCTTCATTACATTGCTTCCAGAAATAAAGCAAGCAGTGTTTCTCAGTTAAATCTGCGTGTTCAGGAATTTGCAGCTTTAATTTTTGTAAATAATAATCCGTTACTTCTTCTGAGAGACCATAAATATAGTACTGAGGATAGTACATTGCTAAAAGCTTTCCAGAGACATCCTGACCGAGCTTGTTTTTTCTTATTTCAGTATTATGATCAGATGAATCACTAATCTTAACAATATCAACAAATGGCCATGCTATTTCGGGGAAGCTGAGATCTGCCAAACATTCCAAAATGGACTGGGCGGCTTTTCCATATTCATTATCCATCAATGCTTGCAACTCATTGATATATCCTATAAAAGCATTCTCATTGTTTAGATCATTCAGTTTGTGTAAAGCATATTTATTTTGAATATGTAAACTTGTCGATTCGTACTTCTTTTCTAATGCTTTAACTACTGCATGGTTTTCTAAAAAACCTTCAATTAATTTTTTTTGCTTCTTATAGCTACCTCCAATGTAAATGTTTTTAAAGACAGCATTTTCTTGTATACAGTTTTGCAAGTATCCAAAGTTCTGCTGCTCATACCATGGGGTGAGGTCAATTTCAGTGGAAATCCTCCGAAAAACTTGATGCCGAAATATTGAAGCATTCACATCACGTAAGTATGTCCCTACAAATCGATATGGTTCCTTCATAACTTTCCAAAAAGTATACATAGGAACTGGTGAATGATCCCTTTGGGGCTCATCTTGATAATTGTCTTTTGGGTTTTCACCTTCATTTAATTCACTGATGAGAACAAGCCCATCCTCTTCAATATGATTTTTCCAGTTAACTTCTCTGGAACCAGCCTTCCATTCACCGTTTTTCCATTCCCGTTCTTTAGGAAACCATGCTAAACACCCATCGCCGGTGCGTTGAAATGCATACTGACCATATTTAGCTGTACCACCACCGTTGAAACACTGGCGCATAACATCATTATTATATTCAAACGAAATATTGTCATTAATACTAATATGCCTTAGGCGGTTTACTACCATTTTTTCATACTCCCTATTTCTTCTTTACCTTTCCGCAATAGTAACGCATATCACAGTTTAAACAAGCCTTGTGATCTTTAGCTTCCCTATCGAATTCATGATTTTGGATTTTCGCTACTACATTATCAAACTCGCCGATCGTCTTTTGTATAGACTCTTTAGATTTCTCAAAGGTAACGGTCGGTTCACCGTTCTCTTCACCGGTATAGTAAAGATGCATTTTACTAACAGCCTTACCTGTTCGTTCTTCCACTAAATGGGCATAGATTTCCAATTGCCTTCTATATCTATCAAGTGAACTGGATTCCATTAAGTGTTCAGGCTTTTTCTCAGATTTGAAATCAACAATTTCAACAGTATCACCTTCTCCACGTATCAGATCTACAGTCCCTTGTAAGATATAATTCGGCTTCACAAGACTTACATCTACCTCAGCATCCTGAATATAACTCCATAATGGTTTACCTCTTTCACTGCCTGGAATCAGGCCCATGCCAGACTCCATTCGATCAACATAGCGAAGAACATGGCTGTAAGCAGCATCAATTTGTGCAGCACCTAAGTATGAATGCTCACTCTTAGATAAGGTTGCATAATTAGTATCAAGCCAGGTTCTGACGTTCTCTGGAGTGATCGTTTTCTCTTCGTGACGCATTGCTGCCCGGTGCACATCCTCAATGGTTTCATGCACGAGGGTGCCAAATAACGTTGCTCCGACTCTAATCTGTGTAAAACCCAGTTCTTTGAAAAATTTATACTGGAGAGAGCAGTTCTCGTATAGCTCAATGTGCGATGTAAAGGAATAGGTCTGCTTGATGTTTACAGGTTTTATTTCTGCTAGGTCTATTTCTGTATAATCAATACTATCAAATGATGGTAAAGGTCGATATAAGGGCTCAATATTCTTGCTCGGAGTTCTCCAACTGCCTCCACATTCATTGCAGGTAAGAACAAGTAAGTTCTGGGCTCGTGAAAACGCTGTATAGTACAATCTCCAAAAATCAAAGAATTTGATGTATCTATAGTCTTCGAAAGCCGGCCTCTCAAAATATTTTCCTTCAATAAGCGGTATAATTTTGTCGCCATCTGCTTTAGGCCTATCATGTAGAGAATCTACCATAACAATAGGAAACTCCATTCCTTTAGACTGATGGATGGTCATAAAAGAGACACATCCTCTTGGGGCATATTCAGAATCATCTTCGTATTCCTGGATACCACCGTCATAAAGAAATCTCATATACATATTGAAAAACTTTTCTACTTTATCATCAATGTTGCTGGGAGTGAACACTTCTACCCGATCAAGATATTCGTATTTCCCTAAAACAGAAGAAAAAATGGAGATGTTTCTAGCGGCACGTTCATCATTGATGCCTCCACCTAATTCGATTCCAATGTGAATTCTGAAAGGATCAAACTCGAGCAGCTGATATAAAAGCCCTGTAAAGGCATAATCAGTATTGCTTGTCATCATGGTATGTCTTTGGCGGACAGTCTGGTACCAGGCCAGCAACGATTCATTATTCTCTAACAGCTTTATTGCCTGCGGAATACATACTTCTCTGTAATATGAAAACAGATCCCCATAATTAAAGGTGAAGCTATCGTTTTCCAACTGTTCTATATAATTTGGAAAGCACAACATAATGATTCCCATTAGCTGCTGGATTTCTTTTCTGTCAAAATACATCTGGGATCTCGGCGAGTATACCGGAATACCACTACTTTCCAGGAAATGAATCAGCTTTTTCACTTTAGGATTCTTAACAGATCTACAGAGAATAGCAATCTGATTGTAGTCTTTAAGAACATCACTTTCTTTCAAACCAGAAATAAAATGATATACATTTTCGAACCACTCTTCTAAATTATCGTACCCTGAACACTTTAGAACCCTTGTGTCCAGGGAATAGTTCTCTTTGCCCGGAACAATCCTCTTCGGATACCTGAAATTCTTCCAGTTAAAATTACCGTTAGTTGTATCCATCCAGGTATTATAAAAATCAATGATGTCTTTCTCGGAACGGTAATTTACTGTCAGATATATCTGCTTACACTCTCCCTTTTTGAAATGTGCCGGAAACTCGAGTATATTCCTGATTGTAGCCCCTCGGAAACGATATAGTCCCTGATCATCATCGCCAACGACACAAATATTCTTATTCTCCCCACCCAACAAGAAAACTATCTTTTCCTGAATGTAGTTAGTGTCTTGATACTCATCGACCATTACATATTTTATCTGCTGCCTAATATCATCGAGAATCTCCGGATGGTTTAAAAGCAGCTCATACGCTTCCGTCTGAATACTTGTAAAATCTATAAGGTTTTCCTCAGCCAGTATGCCTTGGTATAACTCAATAATTTCAGCCACAGCAACAATTCTTTCATCATTGTCATGCTTCATTAACTGGATATCTACAAGTTCCTCCTGTAAGTTGTTTACAATCTTCGCAATGCCTTCTGAAATCTTCCAAGCCCCATTAAAGGAAAACACCTGATCAATGTTTTCAATTTCCCTAAATTGACTAATATGCTGAAAAATCATATACTGCTGATCGAACTGATCCAGCATACGATAATTCTTTTTAACTCTAGTGTATTCTAAATGCTCTTTAATAATCCGCAAACAGATAGAATGAAATGTTCCGATATACATTTCATTGAGATTGATCTGCTCACCAATAGTATCAAGCTCATTTGTAACTCGGGTTACCAGTTCTTTTGCTGCTTTCTCCGTAAAAGTCGCGACCATGATTTCTTCTGGGGCAATGCCCCTCTCTTTAATCAGATAAACAATGCGCTGAACAAGTGTGTATGTTTTGCCGGTACCAGGTCCGGCAATGATTAGCAGTGGGCCTTCTGTTGTATGGATTGCCTCCCTCTGAGCATCATTTGCATTTCCAAAATCAAAAGCCATCTATCAAATTCCTCCGATCAGTTTTATATCGTATGTTGTTGTCATCAATTATAGGAGGGCGACTTCAAAATTTCTCATTAGTAAAACGTTTTCTCATCAGAATTTCACTAATATTGTAATAATTATAACATATCTTCATATGGCTTCCCATCCTGTGATGTTCAAAGGATTTATATTTACGACCATATCATTGATTAATTCATTGTGCTCCATGGAAGAGAAATGGATAATCGCAGAAATTCATTTTAACTTTATGGTATAATTTGCAGTAGTAATACTACAAATGCAATCAATCCCAAATCCCGACAAGTACAGAAAGGGTGTTTAAAATAGAAAAAGAGCTAAAAAATTATGTGCAGGCCTATATTGTCAATTATACCTATCACAATGCATTTGATGATATCACAAAAAGTAATAGTGTTCTTGAAAATCTGTTAATTGATATTAAAGAAGGAAATGGATCCATAGACAATTGGAGTGCCCCCAGGTGGGCTAGTATAGGAGATATTGCTTTTTTTATGGAGGCAAAAACCACTCCTCAACTGCTTTCAAAACACCAGAAGCATCTATATGATATGGGCGTAACGAATCTGACATATAAGGAATTTATCAGAATTATGCCTAGATTATGTTTGAATAAATTCTCTGAAAATGGATGGATTATGAATAGTTGGATGACTTATTCTGAGACAGATGAGAATAATATATTCGCAAAAAACAGTGGTTTTAGTGAAACACTGATAATAGAAGAACCTTGTGAACTCCCCTTATCAGAAAAAACAATTACTTTTTATTCTTTTGATAACAACCCTGAAATTGCAGTCGTGGGGTTTGATTCACTTAAACAGTATGTTTTTGACCATCAAGATGAGATCGGCTACTTTTGGACAGATTATGATCTGGCAATACCTACTATTAAAGAATTGGTTTTAAATCGAGAATTGTGTGATCGTTATGGGGGTAAAATTTTTGCAGTTGGGACCGTTAGTTCAATTCCGGAGATTGAACCAGGCGCTTTTATAGAAGGACGCAAGAGAAATCCTATATTTGCAAACTATGAGAATGTAACATTATTAGAGCATCCAATTGATATCAAAGAATTTAGGGAATATATTACGATTAGTAGACAGGGGGCCATCACGCCTGTATTTGCTGATGCATTTGATAAACTCAAAGAAGAAATAATGAAAGAAAACAAGCTGCCTTCAAATATTGAGAATGCCATCGCTTGTCCTGTTTCTTTATCAAAAGTGAACAATAAAAACTGGCTCGAAGTATCAGCAACATTTAGAAGAAAATTCACTCTTGAAAGCCAATTCCGAGCTTATTATGTTGATAGGCTTTTAAAATCACTGAGTAGCAACCACCAAATATATCGAGAATGCACATGTTACCATTCTAAAAGCAAAAGAAATAGCCGTCCACGAGTTGATAATGTGATCAAAATTAGCGATAAGTATCTCCCCATAGAAGTCAAATTAAACATTCGGATTGAAACTGATATAAAAAGACAATGTGCCTCTTATTGCGAGATCGATAAATGTGAGCTGAATTCCACATTGGCAGTTCCGGGAAGTAAAATGCTTCAGCAGGTACTTGTTATAGATACATCTTTTATATATTTGTACACACACAGCAATCATTCTTTAGAAATACTTGTAGCGTTAGATGATATAAAAACTCAGGAAGATGTTAAAAACTTCCGTTTTATATTAGAGGAACGACTATTAGTCTAATGATGATTCCTGTCTATCTAGGCGGAGCTGGAGAAATGGGAACTGTTCAATAAATAAGGAGCGAAATGTGTAAGTGGAGGTGCTGCAGATAAAGGAAGTCTCCCTGAAAAACCACCTAATTCCGGACTTCGTTTGGGATGAGTATCATCTGGACTCCCAGATTAATCGCAGCATCTTAATCGATCAGTAAATGATTTGAGAGACTCTGTGAATCGACGAGTTTTCCAAGACTGCCATGATGGTAGTGAAAATCAAATCTGAATATTCTCGATTTTAATAACATCGCCTGTCCAGTGAAATAGGAACCTCCTTCCGGCCGACGGAAATCATCTTAAATCAGGTTGGTTGCCTATTGTCATATGGTGTGCATTCAGTCAAGGCTCTGTCGCTATACGGCGGTGTTTGCAACCTTTTCTGAATGTATACCATATGATATCCGGCTGACCGGGTCCTTAATTCCCTCCTTTTCTGTCCTCGAAAGCATTAATCACCCGGTCATATTCATCACAAAACGAAACAGGGTTTCACAGTCTCTCATGTCCTGCAGTACGCGTATCCGTTTCTTTTCCGTTTGTCCATGACATACAATAAAGATCAATTCTACATTCCACATTTCAGGATTATTTACGTTCATGCTAATTTGCCAAATCGCTGATTGCTATCTTTGTAAAGTCGTCCCTGCCAAGAGATATTCCACTGTTTTTCAACCTTTCTGATCTTTCTTCATAAATTTGGTGTATCATTTTTGTTCTTTCTTTTTTCATTCCAAAATGTATTTTTCTATGGCATATCGGACAAAGGCATATAATATTAGCATATACATCAAGATTCCACTCAAAGCTTTTTTGGAATCTCATTGGAATTGCATGATGCCCTTCCATATATGGTTTTCCAAAGCTTTCGGAAATAAAACTTTCATGCTTTTTATCTATTTCACAAGTATAATCAGCCATAGTCAAAGCTTGCATTCTTACGATATTCGATCGCTTCCAAACAGTTTGCTCTATCTTTATTGGATTCAAGGGTTCAAGTGGTATATCCATTTTGGATATTTTTTCTTTCTTTTCCATAAATCCTTCTCCAGAAGCAAATCTGTAATAGTTATTAAGTCCTGCACTATACATTCTGCGCCCACGTTCATTCATCTCTATGAAATCATGATCTGCATAAAGTATATTCATTACTTTTTTAAGATACTCTAGATCCTTGATTTCATAAATATCTTGTTTGATCAGGCCTTTAGCTTTAAGTCTTAGTGATATGTTATTTAATGCATCATAATAGTGAAGCACAGAGGATCGTTTTAATCCTCTGACTTCAGTTAAGTATCTTGCATAATACTCTTTTAATACGGATATGGGCTTATTCGATGATTCGCTATATTCGACTATAATCTCTGACATAACACTTTCACCTCATAATATGCGGATACTCTAGTTTGAAAGCATATACTTCCCTCTAGTATAAGCATCACTAATCTGATTCTTTTAGTCCATCACCGATTGATTGAACCGTCCAACTCTTTTCGGAACAAAAAACAATTTTCTTATTATCATATATTTCTTTATATTGTTTGGCCAATACATCAGATGTTAGTTCCATAATAATACTTTCACAGTAATAGTACTTGACCTGTCCTCGGCTGATAATATAATCTAAGTCTGGAGAGGTAGATAATTCATCTAAAAACTCCTTAACATAAAGAATTCTAAGAGGTTCTTCTTTTCCTCGTTCAGTTATTGCATAATTTCCAAGAATAGTGACATCATCTATAAAGAACACAATTGTTATTCTTTTTTGAGGTGCTCGAATAGAAAGGTTTTTTTTGTACTCTGCAACATTATTTTTATGTTTTTGGAAAGCGCTGACAGCAGATTTTATATAATTCTGATAACTCAGGTCCGAATCATTTTTTTCAACTAGATATCTTTCTCCAGTTTTATAATATCTGGAAAGCAAAGATTTCTCTAATCGTGCCTGTTCTCGTAATAAACTACTTCCATTTCTATTCTTTCGCGACGAATCAAATTTAAAATACTCTATTCCCACAATATTCTTTTCGTCTTCATAAATAACATCCGGACGTTCACTGTTTATTAAAGGCCACTCCATTCTATGAGTCCTAACAAAGTCAATATCTCTGGGAATCGCTTCCTTTGTTTTAAGATCATTGATAATTCTGTTCCAAAAAATGTTTCCATCATTACTACCTATATAATGAACCTTTTTAGTTAGAGCTTTTTTTACTTCTAGAGCTTCGTTTTTCTTTTTCTTCAAGTATATATCCTCTATTATAATGGGAAAATGCCCACCATCACTAATGCCGGAATGTTTTTGAGCCATTCTGTAGAACTGTATTAAAGAAAAACACCTGATTCTAATGAATTAACTATATTTTTGCTCTCACCATTAAATCTAAAATACATTCCCTTGCTGAATCTTAATCATTTTTATTTGGGTCAAATACTTTCAATTCTTCGACCACTTTCTCCATAGTATTCACAAAATCTTTTTTTAGTTCACATTCCCAAAGAGTAATGGTATGCCACCCCATATTTCTTAACTGCTTGATATTACTATTGTCATTTCTAACATTTCTCTCAAGTTTTTCTCTCCAAAATTCAATATTGGTTTTTGGCAATCTCCCTTGCTTGCACCCATCATGCATATGCCAAAAACAGCCATTCACAAAAATTGCAGTTTTATATTTTGGAAGTAACACATCAGGCTTTCCGGGATATCTCTTGTCGTTCTTTCGGAAACGAAATCCATTTGCAAAAAGGAACCTTCTGACCATGATCTCGATCTTTGTATCTTTACTCCTTATTTTAGACATGTTCCAGCTCCTACGCTCAGGTGTCAGGCTATCCATTATTAAACCTCGTCCGGAAAATACTGTGCCACCTTTTTTGCAATATGCCAAAACAGAACAGGCGGAACTGCATTCCCAATCTGTCGATATGCATCCGTTTCACTTCCTGCAAATTTAAAAGTCTCAGGAAACGACTGTATTCTCGCTGCTTCTCTTGGAGTAAACCTTCTATATAACTCTTCTTCTGGTTTTACCAACAGAACAGGGTCTCTTGAATTAAGACTAACCTTCGCTAAATGACTGGTAACTGTAAGGCAAGGCTCATCTAATTTCTGCCATAAACCTCTTTTCATATTTGGCTTAGCATTCTTCATTCCCTCAACTGCTCTCTTTGAAAAATAGTATTTTTGTTCAGATATTGCTAATTCTGGAACAGCAACAGAAAGTGGTACCCAATTGTCTGCTGTCGTTTCCTCAGGAAATTCAAATTTGATTCCTAAATCTTCTCTAAACCCAACTATGATTACTCTCTCTCTCTTCTGGGGCACTCCATAATTTGCGGCATTTAATAGCTTATATGCCAATATATAACCTGCATCTTCAAAAGCTTCTCTTACTCTCTTAAAAATTTGCCCTTTATGAAGCGTCATTAAACCTTTTACATTTTCAGCTATAACAACTTTGGGCTGTTTGTCTTTTGCAATACGAGCCATTTGCTTATATAAATTAGCCCTATCATCAAACGGATCTTTTGTAGGATTTACCGTACTAAATGATTGACATGGAAATCCTCCAACCAAAATATCATGGTCTGGTATTTCATCAGATGGAATGTCGCAAATATTACCACATACTACTGACTTACATTCAAAATTTTTCATATGAGTGTTTAAAGCTTTTTGATCAATATCGAGCGCATATACCAATTCATATGGGAGATTGTCATAATGGTACTTATTGAAAACGAAATCTCCAACAAGACCCTGATCACATCCACCACATCCTGAAAATAATGAAACCACTTTAAGCATTTTTCACCTCTATACTGCATCTTTCTGCAGAACTATATTGCTATCTATACTTGTATTAGAAAAATCTAATCTATAAGTCATCGGGGTAGCTTTCATTCGGCCATCTGCAAGCTTCTCCGCCACATTTTCTAAAACAAACATGGAAACGCCTTGGCTTGTAAAATATACTCTTGCGATTGAATAAAAGGCACCATGTTGCTGTGCTGCAACATATTCGTTTCTTGTTATATTAAGTGTGTCTACCCACATACTATCATCGGGGTCAGGAGACGTGTATCTTTTTGTAGATTTAACTTCTATATATTTAACAAACTCATCCATATCTCCTGGTTCTGCAATAACAGATTGTATATCATACCCAATTCCTCTTGTTTTACCAAGCGATAAAACCTTGTTAACCAATCTTGGATTATACTTTGAAACACGTTGTTTTTCATAAGCATATACAAGTGCTTCACCCTCATCGCCAAACTCAGTAAGATTAGTCCCTTGTTTTTCCTTTTCAATTTCCTTATTATCTGATTCATTTTCAACCCTAAATACCAATGCCTCTGAACTGGTCGAAAACTCGGATGCATACCGTGACAATCTTGAATAATATGCATCCCAATCGTACTGAAATTCTTTTCTTGTTTCTAACACTTCCAAATCGTATAGATATACATCAAACTCCGGCTTCTTATCATATTCATTAGTAAACAAGTTTATAGTTTCTTCTTCATTTGGATTGAGAAAAACTCGTTTATCGTCGGTTATTCGAATCAAATTCGCCAATTCCAGATAATTCAATTGTTCATTGATATGTTGGTGTGTATATGAGGATGCCTTTCCTGGCACTTTGATATCTCTCTCTATACCGTCTTGTTTATCTTTGTTTATTACTTCCAATACCTCATAAGGATTTGCGTTGCCTTGAAGTACATCTAATGAGTTTAAAACATAATAACCTATATCCTTTTTTGTAATTTCGACATTGGCTGTCCTTGAAATCTGAAGAAGTTTCAAAACGAACGCGAATGGACGAATACATATTTTATCTTTGACACGCTGTTTTACAGTCGTTGAAACTTTTTGCATCCCATTTGGAAACTGCATCTTATAACATATATCTTTAAAGAAAGCAGGCTGATCGCTATCTTCTAAATATTTTTGAGTACGCTCCGATTCATACACCATCCCATCATCTGCAAAATAATACATACCAAACAGTTTTCCAGAAATTTCTGTTCTGTGATTGTCCAACGTCTTTTTTATTCTGTCAGATTCAGGCAAGAAGGACTGAAATGATTTATTGAAACGCTGTTCAAAATCTTCATGCTTACACGGACATATCTCATCAATAACCATTGCATATGCCGGAAGCAAATCATCCATTTCCTTCTTTGATTTCCCCCTGATGATTGTACATCTATATTGCTTTTTATGATCGTACATTTATTCACTTCCCCTCAAGAACATCAACTATACTTTCAGCAATAGCCTTGGCTAATAATGGTGGCACTGCATTACCTACTTGCTTTAATTGACTTGTTTTTATCCCAATGAACTCAAAAGTATCTGGAAACGACTGGATTCTTGCCGATTCCCTGACAGTCGGAACTCGATTTGCCCGATAATGAAAATGATGGTTATGTCCAGTATCAATTGTAAAACAAGGTTTAAGACTATTCATACGAGTCCATGCAATATGTACTTTTCTCGTATCTCTTAGTTCCTTGGGGAGATCCTTATAGTTTCCGCCGTCCGGAACCATTGCGATTATTTTTTTTGTTTTCTCTTTATGAATTGTTATTGAATGATTAAGAATGCTGGAACTACCATTCCTCATCATTTTTTGATACTCATTTTGAGGAGGTAATTTATAAGGTATATTCTCACCCATGCTTCTATCATCAGGAACAAAATCCAAATCACTTATTGCATCCTTACTTGTCCATGCCGGGATCAACTCACCTATGGCTGTTATAGGCGTAGGAAAAACATATTTATCAGGATTAGTAAAATAGTCATTATTCAATCCCACGAAAAAAACTCTTTTTCTTTGCTGAGGCACACCATAATTATCAGCAGATAAAACCTGTTTCTTTACTGTATAACCTATATTTGTAAAATCTTCTAAAACCTGTTCTCCTACTATGCCTTTGAATAAACGTATCAGTCCGGGGACATTTTCCATGACAAATACTTTTGGCTTGATATCAGATACAAGTTCAACGAAAGATTTATATAATTTATTTCTTTCATCGTCAATCATTCTCTTTCCAGATACGGAAAACCCTTGGCATGGAGGCCCGCCAATAATTACATCAACTTCATCAGATCGAAGATGACACATTTCTAGTATTTGCTTTCCTGTGATTTTTGTGATGTCCTCATTTAACACAATTGCATCGGGAAAGTTCTTTTGATAAGTCACTAAGGCATCATTCCATACATCTATGCCAAATTTTATGTCATACCCCGCTTCTTCAAATCCTTTTGAAAAGCCACCGCATCCGCAGAACAAATCAATTACATTATAATGTCTCATTTTTTACATTCTTCCTTTTCCGTCTATCCATGGGCTTTTCTGTATCAGCTGGAATAGCCCAATAATCTCCAAGTTTAAAGGCTCCTTTAATACGGTTTTGTTGACACATAATTTGAACTCTTCTTTGAGAAATGTTCCATTTGTCGGCTGCTTGGCTTGCTGTCATATAATCCATGAATTCACCTCCATAGTAAGACACAACTGAATTTATTATATTCCACGGGGCGAATAATAGCAAGTGCTTTAATATAATCTGGTATTATCTGGGAATACTACTAATACTAAAATATCAGTTTATTTCTCTATTATTTTTATTCTGACTAAACAACAATTATTGAGCTTTCAATATATTATTCTTTTCAAAGGTTCCGATATGCAAGAAAAGACATATCATGATTTACCTCAGCCCGATAATATCCATCCATGGTTGCCGGGGCATTGAAGAGAGTGGCAAGGAGATATTTTCTGATATTCTTTACCTTGGTAGTGTTTTTCTCAAGGCAGTCCATGACATAGCGAATATGCATATAACGCAGCTTCAGAAACCGGCTCCGGACTATTTCTGCCGGGTATCGATTGCTGGCAATTACAATTTCATCCCCCAGACACAGGACAGTTTCCAGAATCAGCTCGTAGATCTCCTGTACAAGTTCATGGTCAACTTCAGGCATGTTGATCAGGCTGTCATATTCGATGTTCCTTTTGATCAGTTTCTGATAAGCTTGAATAACAGTCCCCCTATCCTGTGTATCTAAAATCTGCTTTGATGTACCATATGTCCTCTGATCTATGATATCGCTATTGTATCGAATCTCATCAGTCTTTTCTTCCCGGCATAGAGAAGGATTGTCCCCAGATAAGATATGATAAGATTTATTATAATTATATTTATTATTACTCTCGTAAGTATTATTAGGGTCCTCAAAGCAAACTTCATGAATATTATTATTCGGGATTCTTGAATGTTGATTTTGGGGATTCTTGAAGTTTACATTTCGGGATTCTGTAAATGTAGCGCTTTGTCCAGTGGTTTGATTTTCAAACTTCTGATGATGTGATTCAACAGAGGTTATTTTATCAAAGTTCCCTTCATGCCGGTCTTTTGCCATCAGATCCTGACTATTTTCCCTCACATTTTCTGTTTTTTCTTTGGGATTATTAGAAACAACCTCCTGTTGTTCCAATTTGCCTTTGTAGTTTAGACCTTTTTCTCCCTTTACAGAAGTTTGCTTTTGACATGGTCCATTTTGCTTTGATGCTTCTTTTAAAATTTGTTCCCGGGAATTCTCTGCCGGCATTTCTACCATAAACTTCTTAACATATATGATATTGGCTTTTCCAAACCCCTGCCTGCGCTTTTCGATAAGACCGATCCCCGTCCCGGTATCCAGTTCTTTCATCAGCTTGACAGCCTTGTTCTTTCCGCATCCCAGATATTCTACGATATCTTCAATGGAAAAGTAGATATAAGCACGATTCTGATCATCGAACCAGTTGTTCTTAATGGATAAGGACATTCGGTCCAGCATCAGCCCATACAAAATCTTTGCATCACTGGACAAACTTTTGAAATAATCTACGGTAAACAGCTGCTTGGGAATCCTGTAAAAGGTATACTGTTCCGCTTCTTCGCCTTGAAAGTACTGAAATTTCACTTTTTCCGCCATGGTCTCCCTCCCTTCTATAGTTTGATTCACTCTGGGGCTATTCCCCAGAGATATGTTTTAGATACATTATTCCGGAATGTCCAGTCTCATCAACATCCTGCTCAAGAAGGCCTGCCTCTTTTAATTCCCGAAGGCATTTCAATATCTTTTTTCTGGACATTCCTACATCCTTCTCCAGCTCATTCATGGGGTAGATAAGATAGACTCGTCCCTTGTCATCAATCCATTGATTCTTAACCGATAACTTCATCCGATCCATGAGAAAGCCATAAATGATCTTGGATGTATTCTGAACGCCGGAAAAGATTCTTTCTGTCATTAAAAATTTAGGAATATAAATAAATGAATACATATCTGCCTGCCGACCATAAAAACTATGAAATGCCATTCGGACCCACTCCTTCCTGTTCATTCTTCCATTTCTCCAGTAATGAAAATATAATCTGCTCCATTTGCTTCGGACTGTAATCTTCCGGAAAATACTTCATCAGCTTCGGCTCATTTATGGTGACTTTCATTGCAGGTGCCTTAACTGGAATCACGCTGTTCAGAATGCTGATCATCAGAGGCTGTGTCATAGTAGAAGATTCCTGGTTCAGATACTTTCGGAGAGCAGTAATCTGATTGGGTTTGATAAACCCATTTTCATGGATGTACTCATATAGCCACTGCTGAGTCTGTTTATCAATGTAGGAGATATCAACAGCAATCGTAAAGTTAAGTCGTTTTCGATCTACCATATCAAGCAGATCAGGAATAAGCTCAGTAAGGCGGATATATCTTGAAACTTGTGCGCTACTAATACCTACTTGCGCCCCTAATAGTTCTCTTGATTTTTTCCCAAACTTGTGATCATTTTGATCACAAGTTAAATCACCACGTGAACCTTGTCTTCTCATAGCGTCCATCTTCATCTTGTAAGCGAAGGCCTTTTCGCTTGGCAGTAGCTCCTCCCGCTGAATATTACTATCAACCATGAAAATTACAGCTTCATCATCAGTCATATCCCGTATAAAGGCTGGGATAGAAGAGAGGCCGGCAAGTTTTGCTGCATGTAATCTGCGATGTCCGGAGATCATTTCATAATCATTCAGACCATCCTGCCGAAGGATAACCGGTGTAAGAACACCATTTCTCCGGATGCTGTCCACCAGATCCTTCATCTTGTCATCGTCAATTACTTTAAAAGGATGATCCTTAAAACTATGGATCCTGCCGATCTCAACTTCAGATGCGCTTTCTTCTCCGGGTACACCCAGAAGTTCCTCCAATGTTGCCATTTTGATCTTTTCACCGCTTCTAGTCTTCATACTGCAGCACCTCCCTGGTTAATTCTTTATAAGCAAAAGCAACTTGGTTTTTTGGATAATAGCGGAATATGCTGATTCCTTCTGCACTGGCTTCCGCAGCCTTCACAGATAAAGGAATCACTGGCTTGAAAATATGAATCTGTTTTCCATAGGTCTCCCTGACTTTGGCGTAGACATCTTTAGCATAATTGGTCCGTTTATCGACCATGGTCAGCAGTATCCCACCGATAGACAGCTTCCGGTTCAGCCTTTTCTTCACCATAAAGATGGTCCGGATCAGTTGCTGCAGCCCTTTGACTGGAAGATAGGCTGCCTGTACAGGAATGATGACCGAATCAGCTGCCGCAAGAGCATTGATCGTCATAATACCGAGAGAGGGCATGCAGTCGATCAGGATGAAATCATAATAGGCTCTCATCATTTCCACATACTCTCGTAGGATCATTTCTCTACTGACAACACTGGCCATGGTTAGCTCCAAAGCAGATAGTTCTATGTTGGCAGGCAGAATATCCACGTTTTCCATATGATGGAGTATTCCTTCCCTTGGTTTGAAGTCTTCCTCATTTATAATGTTCATCATTACTGTTGCCAGCGTCTCCTTAATATCATCCGGTTCTACATATCCCAGGCTGGCGGTCAGACTTCCCTGAGGATCGTCATCTATTAATAAAACGCGTTTTCCCTCCATAGCCAGGCCTACACCCAGGTTTACTGTGGACGTTGTTTTCGCAACGCCTCCCTTTTGGTTGCATATGCATATGACTTTACACATTCGCATTCCCTCCCTTTTTCCGATCTCGTTTTGCTTTCCAATTACTCAATAGTTCCATAATCTTTTTCTGCATCATGTCCGTTGTGTAATAGTAAGGGAAGTATTCATGAAGTACCTGGTTTTCCAGTATGATCTTTTCTGAATTCCTTTTCTTATCCTCCAGAAGGATATCCCGGATCCTTTCTCCGTTAAAATTACCTTCCTGACTTGCCTTTTTTATTCTCTGAGCCTGAGACAAGGATGGTTTTGCCTGGGTAAAGTTCATGGCATCCAGGACCATCTTCTGTTCTTCCTCACTAAGATAGGAGAGTGCCACGGCCGGATTGAAAGAGAGTTCCCCTGTATCAACTCTGGCGATCAGTTCCGGGATCAGTTCCGGGATTCTCAAGTATCGCTGTACCTGTTTTGCACTGTCTCCGCCTTCTTCTCCCAGAATCTCAACCGTCTTCTTACCGCGGACCGGGTAGTCGATTTGACTACCATTCTGTTTTTTATTGCCGGAAGTCCTTTTCATAGCCTCATATTTCATCTTGTAGGCAAAAGCCTTTTCACTTAGAGACACTTTTTCTCTTTGATTGTTGGCATCAACCATGGCAATGACGGCTTCATCATCTTTCAGGATTCTGATAATGACCGGAACCTTACGGAATCCAAGCATTTTTGCGATAAACCGGCGGCGATGGCCGGAGATGATCTCATAATGTCCTTCGATCACCGGCCTTACGATCAGGGGAGTCAGGATCCCGTACTTCTGGATACTTTCCTTCAGGCTCCTCATTTGAGGGTCGTCACGTATCTTAAAAGGATGATTTTTAAAGTCTCGCAGCCTTTCAATCTCAATCTCAATTACCATTTCTTCTGGTTCTCGTCCAAAGAGTCTATTTATGTCACTGTCCATCACATCACTCCTTTAAGGCTAATCCTTCATATACAGTTCCAGGGACGACAAAAGCCCATTCAGACTGGACTTATTGTCAATAATCCAATCCGAACGGGCTTCCCATTCGTATAACAATTATAGCTTCAACCAGGGCAATGGGCTGTATTCCGGCCACCATCCTGGCATTAGCAATTGCTAATAAATCTTCAATTTTTCTGCTAATAAAAAGGCTGAAATTGTTAGCAGGCTATCCTCTAAATTCATGGATTTCAGGACTGGGAGAGCCTTTACAGAAGCCACTTTTGTGCCTTCCGCTAATCATTAGCAAATTCGTCAAAAAAGGCAGTTAGCAGATCGACCACCTTTATTAGCAGGCTGCTAATCATATCGCTATTTTTTTAGCAGTTTTTTCATCCCTATTCAGTACATTCAAGATAAAATAAAAAATGGAATGACTCGGATTAATATCCAAATCATCCCATAATTGCAATACGTCCCTGAGAGGATTCGAACCTCCGACCCTTCGCTTAGGAGGCGAATGCTCTATCCTACTGAGCTACAGAGACTTACCCTGAAATATGGCTTAACCATGCGGTTTTTCGCCATTCGGTCAGGTGGCCGGCTCTATGAAAAGCTGCTAAACTTTTGCTTAGCTGCTAATCATTTGGTTAATTCTGGAAGCGTTTCCTTGACCTTGTACTTGCCGCTTTTATTAGCACCAAATTTTGACTTTGCTTCCAATATCTGATTGCCTCGGACTCGATTCAGAAAGACTACCGTTTTTTACAAAAGATACAATGGTTTAAGCTACCATTCGAGTTAGGAGGCGGTCGCTCTATCCAACTGAGCTATGGAGACATAATTCTTAGCACCGATACATTATAACACTAATCCCAACCTTTTGTCCATAAGTATTTTATTCTTGACTGAGATCATATACCTAAGAAATTTTAATTCTCTATTTCTTTAGCCCTTTTTTTCTCTTTATGATATTATAAAAATATAAGCTAACTTCAAGTTATATCTATTGTATTATTTAGAAATGGAGATATGTTACTGATTTCATGAGCTGTCACTAGATTGCTCATACGGTTTGTCTCTAAGTTGCTCTACTTCTTGTCAAAAAAGTTGGGTTTCGTGCTGCCTGGCTTTCACCAGACAGCACAGTTTTCTATATCGAGAGCATTTCATGATCT